>Ga0126342_10003246_pt1 | contig 26663 bp, 22 predicted proteins | sample Cyp1metagenome_FD_92528 | JGI IMG/M metagenome (GOLD analysis project Ga0126342, IMG submission 92528) | Coral microbial communities from Lord Howe Island, Old Settlement Bay, Australia - Cyphastrea 1 metagenome | ecosystem: Host-associated > Invertebrates > Cnidaria > Coral ...
ACCGTGGCTCCACCATGGAGGTGAGGACGGCTGGACACCATGCCCTGAGAACCCGCAGCAGCAGGTGAAGTTCGCACAGAGATCCGTAGGCCGGGCTGTGGACGAAATCCTGGTTGATCGATCTTTTCAATGGCCATTTCAGGATCCTAAAATGGAGGTGCCTACCATAGAAAAAAGGCCTATTTTTTAGGCCTAAATTTCAGGGAATATCCCCACAAAATATGGCCCAAAATATGGTACAGTACCTCCATTTTAGGATCCTGGAATTCCCATTGATCTTTTATCCCATTGTTTACAGGCTTTTAACCATCCAAGGTGGTGCAGGATTTCTTCCAGGAACATCTCCATCTTTGATAAACCATCACTGGGTCATTGTCCAATATTGTCCATAGCCATGTTAAATTACCAGAGGGTAACGTTAAAGAAAAAAGGCGGTAAAACCCACTCTTATCAGGATACCATGGAGATGTTGGTTTCCCAGATAATCCCATTTCCTCATTGTTAACCCACCATATGGACCCCACCAACCTATAGGGAACCACCTTGCAAGACATGAAACAAAACCCCAAAGATGATGAATATACCTATGGTTTCCTGTTTCCCAGTAATTTTTGATGGTTGTGTTCTGTAGAAAGCATGGTTTTTTTTGGATACTCCCACGTTGATTTTTATTCCTGTTGCTTTGTCCATCCCAAAACGACTGACGCCTCATTGCTTGACATTGAAATAAATGTGCACCCCGCAGCCATAGATTTGATTTTCTCAAGTTCAGCTCCCATCGATGTCGCGCCGACTTCGCATGCCAGCGGCCACAGCTTCGGCGCTGACGGCGCTGACAGCGCTGGTAGCGGCCTGCGTCCTGCCGGCGTTCGTTGGCACGGCCCTGCGGCCCATCGGCTTAGAGAGACGCAAGGTGAACTGGGAGACGCCAAGATTGCCAAAGGTTAGAAGGACAGGGGTTTCCAAATGGGTTTGTCTGGAAATGATGGAAAAGCGGCTTGCGCCACTGGTTATCTTCATTTTCCATCATTTTCCAAAGTAAATGCCAATAATTGGGTAACACATGTTAACGCCCAAACATACATTCTTTTTGCCTTGTTGGATGTTAAGTGTTCCATAAGAAATAAGTATGTATAATTACAGTCACCGACAGAATTATGGACATGAAAAAGGTTCGTCTGGTGCAGTGTGCCAGAAAGGTTCGGAGCGTTCTTACGAGATCGCTTTTGACCTATTAGATCGATCAAGACCGGTCAACGTCCAAAATCAGTTTGAAAAAAGAACAAGGATGAGACAAATGTCTACGAAAGCCTCTGACTCACGATGCAAATTTAACTTAATTTTGGAAATCTCACTTTTTGGATGCAGATCCTCCAAACCAGACCTGGTTTACAGTGTATTCTGGAAACGGCCACAAGGGCTGCCATAAATTATGCACTGCAGCCATGGCAAAAAGAATTATGGAAATATGTCAATAGCTATGTTGTCACCCTTTCAGGAAAAAAATATGGATATGGTCCCACTCCAAACAGCACCCTTACATCGAAAGCATAATAAATAATTATGGCAATTTATCCGCAGTGCATCCATGCCCCATCGCAAAAGGTTTGGAAGACGTTAATGGATCGATTGTAGATTTATTCAGAATTATGGTTAAAACAGAATTATAAAACAGAATTATGGAAATATAGGTCCCCGACCAGGTGCAGTTAGCTGCTTGCACTTTCCCAACCATAATTCTGTCGACGACCATACAGTTGAGAGCATGAACTAAAATGAGCATCACCATGATGGTGGTTTGATAGCAATGCCCATGGGCGACGAATATGTTTCAATAGGATGGGCCATGATTTGCCACGATTCTGGAGGAATGCCGGTAATTTCGAGGTGATTGATGCGGTTCTGAAGAGCACTCCAGATGTGGAAGCAGAGGTTGAAAGTCGGGATCCAAAGCTCATGCGCTGGAAAGTGGTTTGGAAGGTAGCTCAAACCGCTGAGGTTCCTGCAGGGCAGTTTGGATATCAGGTGATGCTGCAACAAACTGACAAGAATAAGGACTGCTGGGGGGAATGTTTCAACTTGTTGTGTCTTTCTTATATTTTTGATTATTTTTGTATCTTGTTGTATCTGTCTGATTTTCTGTTCCACGATGGGATGATGTGGGGTGACGACTTTGGGTTTAGGGATCATTTCCCCTCAGGTGGGTTGACAATTTTTGGACCTTCCCAAGTGATGGCCAAAGTTACCTTGCAAACAGAGACAATGGAGACAATTCTTCGAGAGGCATCATGGTATCTTCATATAGCATGCATGCATACATACATACATACATACATACATAATTACATACAGACATAGATGCATACACACGCGCACAGAGAGAGATATATATATACATATTTGTGTATGTTTATATATAGTTAGTAGAGATGTGATTTACAATGTTCCCATATTTAGATGCCAGAAAAAACGACTCGTTAATGGACCCTTCACCAGTTGGTTGACCCAATTTTCCCCAGTCATTTGCTCATGTTTATTGGCTATAGATGCTTATAGGTGCAACATATTTTGGGCGAATCTCCCATGGCCCCGTGCTCATCCCAGGAGTACTTTAGCCTCCAAAGTGCTTTCCGGAGACCCTCTGCCCTTCAGCCTGGGGACGCCTTGATCTTCGCCAACCAGTGGAACTCGCTGACACCCTTTGCGCACATCTATGTGTCCCAGGACGGGGCCATTATCACCGGTCCCAAACTCGGCCATAGGGCCAAGCCCTTTAAACCGTGGGAATTTGGAGCGTTTCGGGAGAGAACTGTCAAGGGAAGTTAAACTTCCCAAGTTTGGGAGATATTGCCACATATTGCCCAGATTTAGAATCGAACATAGGAAGGGATATTTTGATTCTTTGTCCATCACAATAGGTCAGATTACCGACTCTGTGGCTGCATTTTTCCTTCATTGAGCAGATTTAAGAGATTGAAACGGATAGGAAATCAAAGATGGGTACCCCAGATTTTTCTGGGGCAAAATGATAGCCCATATTTGAACGCAGAGAACATATGCTTTGGTTTAGCCATGTTTAGCCTGTCAGGATTACAATCTTCGCCTGGAAATGGACGTGGACTTCAAATGGCTTGGATCATCGCCTGGTGAGGGTGTCAAGGACACATGTGGTTTTGATGTTTGATGTTTGGTTGCCCATTGATAGCCAGACATGATGAAGGATGGATAATAGGCTACACAACGGAATGTTTAGGCCGCAAATGACCTGTTTGTTTCTTTCCAGTCCTTAACGAATTTGATTATTGGGGATCAATTGACTAATTTCTTTTGTGTAGAATTGGATGATTGGATGAATTCATATTTTCCTTCATGTTGAAAAATGTTGAACGATCATTTCTGGATGGTTGGGGCCAAGCTGGGGCCCAATCAGCCAGGCAAACGCCTGAAATCAGGAGATGATTTCCACGTTTTCGGAGCTGATCCTGGCGTTGGCTGCGAAGTGTCGTGATGTGGGGCCCGCACCAAGCGCACCGAGCGGGTGAGTCACGGACAAAGGCTCCGTGTTAGCTGAGCTAAATAGAGACTCAGTATGGCATTGCTGAGGGGGAAAAAAACCTTAGAGTTCTCTGATATGCTCCATGCATGGTCTCTTTGAGACTAATTAGACTAGATTTGGATAGATTTGGGCATTTCTGTCGGCATGGTTGAAATTCTTGACTATACCATGCAGGGAACAGGTGGGTTTGGAAAGTTGGCCTGGGACGACGGAGGGTGCTATGTCTTGAGTGGAGCCATCTTCAAGTGCCTGATCAATGTCCTGGGGTCCCTGGGGTCCTGGGGGATGGGATCAAACCAATTTCTACTGGCTAAACCCTACTAGATATCAACCTTTTTGCTGGGTAAAGCCAACTAAATCCCTTTCAAATCACCACTTGATGGGTTCATGTCAATTTGTATCTGATATGTGCTTTCTATAGATTCCAATTCTTGATGGTCACATCCACATTATTATCCATCAACTATGTATGTTTCGATTTCCTAAATTGGGGTTCGCCTATATCATCCAATTTATTAATACTTTAAGTATTGAAACAACCATTGGACCATGGGTTTAGGATGGCTTTAACGGCTTTGTCACCGGGAAATGCCAAAAAATCATTTGTCCTTCACATCGCGTGCCCTTTTTTCGCGCGCGCACACACAACATATTGCTGTTCATATTATCATTATATCATATTATATCATCCCATATAGCAACCCCCAAAAAGATAGAAAGTAAAATCCAATCCCGAAATAGAATAAATAGAGACGTGTCACTTTTGCTATCTTCTTGGGGCTTACTGATGCTTGCTGTATCTTGCCAATTCCCACCAGTGTATTCCCATGATATCCTATGATATTTCCAACCATTATATTCCCATCAACAATATTGTCCTATTTAGGAAACATAGAAGCACCGCTGTTTATTCTCACCAAGATAGCTGGTTTTCGTGGGGGGACGCTCCGGGACGCTTCAAGAAAAAATCAACGGAATTTGGGACATCATTTATGGGTTTTGGATGGGTTTTGGTGCAGGAAGATCCTGGAGAAAGGGAGATCTCCTGGTGAAAAAATGCATGATGGCCATTGATATCCCATGAATGTGCCATTCATATTCCATTCCATTCTTATCCCTATGAAACCCATATTAAAATAATTAAACACCATTTTTATAGATGAATTTTCCATGAAAAGCCTCATGGATTTCCCCCATTTTGCGCCAACCGGAAGGCGCCACGAGCTCCCTAGTGCGGCTGCAGCTTCCCTTAAAGCTCCACAACAGCCTCGCCCAAACGTGCCACGCTGAGTTAATGTCAACCCTGGATTAATAAACCCCAAACGGCTGTTTAATTGGGAGGGTAGCATTTAAGTATCAGATTTTGACTATTGGAGGAGTACCCCCTAATTAATAAACAAGGATAAACTATGGTTTATTAATCCGGGGTTTACATTACTTAGAATTGCCATGAACTGGGGGCTGTCAATCCTTTTTGTGTCAGAAACCCTGGCCGGCGCGAAGGTGCGGGCAGTGTGGTAGGACAAGTCTTCTGAGAAGCCCTGGCGAAAACACAGCACCGGAGGTTTTGGTTTATGCCATTTCTAGGTAAACCCCAATGAACTATAATGACATAACGCGTTTTTGTAATTTGGATTAAGGATGATTTAGGAACTTATGGTTTTGAGGATAAGTTTTGACAGAGACATAATCATGGATGGAAATGTGTTTTTAACCAGCCCAAATTGGCAAAAACAATGAGTTTTACATAGTTTTACATGGTTGATGCACTCGATCGACTACAACTCCTTCAGTCACCGCTACCCAGCTCTTTGCAGACTTTTGACCACTGCATCAAGTCCGGATGAAGGACTTCGAAAGTGGACCCGGTTTCAAAGTTCCAACAAACGGGACATTTACGCACATGGAACCTTAGTTCCACCATGTTCAACACCTGTAGGTTCAGCAATATCTTGGCATGCATGGTAACTGCATGGTATCACGACTGAGGTTTTTCGCCCTGCCAGAGGCCCTTGGTGTGGACGGAACGGTGGCAGATCCCTCGCAGATTTTCGTGGCGCGCTGTGCAGCCGTGCCGCGGAATGGCGCGGTGACGGTGGAACTGCGGGTGGAGAAGGAGAAGTTGTGGTTCCAGGCCGGGGCTCCCGGGGCTCGAGGATCCTCAACGATGCGATTTTGAGGCCATTTTTAGCCATTTTGAGCCTACAAGTTGCGGTGGAACATCCCCTACAGCAGTGGTTTATGTACATTATATAAGTAGAACATAGTAAAACTAGATTGATTGTAACTATAACTAGACGGGCCTAATGGTCAGAGGTTGGGGAAACAAGGGTGGTGGTTCAAGGTGAGACTAGAATAGTCTGGATTTATTACTGTGCGTGATTCCTGTTGATCCCCCCTCACAGGCTTGTTGTTTGGCAAATTTTATTTTTAAGGAAACAAACCAACTACATGCCCGCAAGAATGGGTCAGGACGCCGTTCAAGACCAGTCTGCAATCTAAGAAAGCTCTGAATGACTTGCGTATTCTTATGTTTTCCTATTACGATGGCCAAATTGGATCAAAATGGCACAATTTCGTAGGTGGTTTGTTCATGGGCTCCTCCAACAAGTTTCTTGCTGGAGATCCTTATTGGAAGCCCTGGGATGGCTTTCGGGACAAGAATTGGTTGTAAGATGCACGACTGCTTTGGAGGGACGGTGTTTGGAATAGTTCTTGTTTCCTCAGAATAGGCAATTTTGAGAAAAGACTTCCCCAAAAAATTGTCCAAGGCCGTTCACTACTCATCTCAAGGGGCATGAAATTCTAGTAGCAGATGATCACATATTATCACCATTTGGGGGGTACTTGTACCTTGTCATCAACCATCCAGGGTTTACTCAGTTTACTCATCCCCGGGTTGACATTACTCAGGTGAAGGGACTACAACAATGCCAAACCATTCCTGCCTGACTCTGCCTGTTGCATAACGTAGAATCCCCCAAAAAAACAATAAAAACCTTAGCAGGAAGAAAGGGTCAGGAGTCTAAATGAGAATCTTAAATCACATGAATCACATTTACGTTCTCTAATCACTTCCTGCAATCTATTGAAATCCTCATGGATGAGAGAAACGATCCGTGTTTCCAATTTTGTGAACATTGGATGACGTTTCGCTTTCTTTCGCTCTTGTCGTTCTTTGTCCTTCGTTCTTCTCTCCCTCCTTTTCCATCCTTTTCCTAGCCCTTCCTTTCTGTCTTTTCTTCCTTCCTTTCTTCCTTTCTTCCTTTCTTTCCTGTCCGTGTGCGTTCCATGTTTTGTTTCCTGTGAATATTGGCATTCTTTTGATTGCTTTCTAAGGTACAAAGCTGCAATAAAGGGTGGTGGTGCCTTTTGCAAGAGACAACTCAGAAAGGTCCTTGAATCTAGGTAACATCGCAAGAATTGTGATTCAGTAACCTTCTTCAGAAATTGTTTGGGTGTTAGGTTTGATATGTTTTGACGCAGTTTTGAATAGAGCAATAGGTCCTTGCCTTACGCTTTGAAGCACATAATTAAGAGCAGTCCCAACACTGGGTCTGGATGGGGAATAATTGGTTTCTTTAAGAGCTTCCACTTCTCCTTTGGGGGCTGCATACAGTTGTAGAACCCTACAATACCCTACATGTGCATTCAGAATACACATAAAGATCGTACGAGATCAGCTGTGACATTTGATGGCTTTGGCCGGAAAAAAAAAGCATACAGAACTTACATGAAGTTACATGAACTTTCCACCAGTCTGCTGTCATCAAGTGAGATGTGGAGGGAAAAAAAACGATGCGGTCCCCGGCTCCAACGAGCAGGTGTTGGCCGCCCATTTGCCGGAGGTGGATCGGTGGTTGGAGCCACATCATGGCCGATGGCTGGTCCGCAGAGCCTTTCCACAGGCCACTTGCTCCACACAGGCACCATTTGGGACCCAGGGGGGACAGGGGGGAAATGTGGAAGTAGGAGATTCTGGGAATTCTGATGAATTTTGATGACTTTTGCGCGTATGTATATATATATAAAATATATATACACAATATTCAAACCAAACTTTGTTGGGGATTTAAGAAATCATCAAGCAAATGGATCTAGGGTGCTTCAATGCTAATGTGCCGTAGATCGGAACATGGATCTTCAGCCAAAAAACATCAAGAAAAGAAATTTCAGGATAGGTGAGGGATGGTGAGGGTGGATCAAAGATATGACTTTGCCGAAGAGTACCCCAGTTTTCACACCAAAACAGCTTGCAGTGATGATGGCTGATGGCATGATGGCTGATTGCCCGACATCCCGCCACTGTGATTTGTGATTTGCAAGATGGATGCTAGCCCTTTACCATCGCTTTCTGCGAACATGCATGCAAAACTCACACTCAGGTTTTTTTTTTCCTATGTTTTAATACGTGTTTTTTTTTTTAATGTTTTGGATAAATTTAGATGATCCATCCACTGAAGGAGTTGCCGAACTCCATCGGATGATCCCAAGTGGCACTTCAACAGTATACGCCGTATACGCAGTCACGAACAGCAAAAACTCATGCGCTCCAATTGAAAACCATTGAGCACATCTCAGTATATCCAGTATATTACTCTAGTATTACTCTAAAATCCCAACGGCTTCAATTTGCCCAACTGAAACTTCCATCTGGTTCCGCAGAGAAAAAGGTCTTCACTTCGGAGATGTCGATCTATCTGGACTGCGCACAGGCGATGGAAAACGGCACCGTGAATTTATCCACAAAAAGGTTGCAGTAAAGCAAGAATAAACCACCCCATATATAGTGATGGTTTATAGATGTTTATACCACCGTGGTGATTTTGGGGATGGTTTACCAGTGTTTTACCAGTGCTTTAGCCACGTTATAGGTGTTTATAGATCATTTCCTATGGAAACCGCGGGTTTTTCATATATGAGTGAGTTAATTGTCTGTATCGCAACACCCCAAAAGATGGAAACTTACCACTAGAATGGTGAACCATGACTTTTTATATTTGATTTTTTGCGGCTTTCCAATACTTCATGACAATACAATGGCAGGGGTCCGGCTGTCACCACTGCACGGCTCAAGAGGAATCTAGCTAGCTGAGATGGATCATAAGGGGTCATATTTCTACAAAAAGAACTGGGAATGGTGATATCTAGAGCCATCCCAAAATAGATAGAACAGTTGGAAACCTGAAAATATCAGACTCAGATCAATATCATCTACTCATCCCGGAAACACTTTTCAGCATCTTCTTAGGGGTTATAGTAGTGCAACCAGGCTGGTGATAAGGGGTGATCAATCAATCAACCATGTGGACATTGTAATGCTATCGTTGGATAAGCTACACCAACCGACCTCACCTCGCGAAGTCCCTGGAATCATAGCTACTAGTTCATAGGGGCAGCTTTCCCAAAATAGCCGAAGTTTTCAAGACGGTGAACTACGACAATTTATCCAGCCCTAATTGCCAACATCCAATTTCCCGGCGAGAAGAACATATTATATAAAAATAGATCCAAAAGATCGCCCCAATATGTCAGTTACACATAATTAATTTAGATCCAATGTTCATTAATTCTTAAGCTTTGGGTGTTTGAAGCAGTGATAGATGACCCAAAATAGATCTTCATCTCTTGGATCATCAGCGCAAAACGAGGTGGCTTCACCACATCCATCGGACGAGTCGCAGATGCCACTCTGGCTCGCACTGAGAAGATGGGGGAAAAGCAATGAAATTTCACTGGAAGCCCAGGTGTTTGGGATATTTTGGGATATCTCCGGAAGATTCTTCTCAAAATAACAACACCTGGGTTCAGTATTAGTTTAGTATGTTTAGCATTTTACAGCTTAGATTAGCTTAGTATTGGCTTGGACAAAGATCCAGGCGAAGTTTGGCGCAGCATTTCCCACAACTCGATAGACTCGATGGTGGAAGCGGGGCCCGATTGGATGATCCGAGGCTCGTGACCTTTCTTCGCTTGGTGCCTGTGACGCCCTTGCAGTTGCCGGACCAGGGTGATGTGCTTCCCTGGTGATGGAGTCATTGGTATTGCCATGTCAAAAGACCGGATCCTAGACAGGGTGATATAGGGTGTACATATGTGTACATATCAAGTGACATCACATATGGCCTCCACTTGGAAAAGCCACGGAGGATGGTAGATAACTTGAACCATCATTCAAAGCGAGTAGCGGCAACGTCATGATCCCAAAGACCCCATCCAACTTCTGATGATTCATGTTTGCTAGCTATGTTGGCTGAAACCGAATTAATTGTATATATATTATATTATTATATAATGTATATATATATATATATGCTGTTTGCTGCTTCTCTAGTTATTATCACATTGTATCCCCGTATGCTGTTAACTCCATGTTTGTGATGATTTTACCAGTAACACCACCATTTATATAGATGATTTCCATGTATTTCCCTGTTTGAAAAAGATGTGCCCTTGGGTTACTTAATATAGCTATGGAACATGGCCCCTTTATAGATGATTTATGGTGATTGACCTATTAAAAGTGGAGATTTTCCAGTTCGCTATCTTAAGTAACCATGAAACAGATGATTTCCCATGATTTCCCCCATGTTTTATCCATTTCTCGCCAGAAAAGGTTCCGCATGAGACACCTGCTTCGGGCGTCGCTCTCGCGCTGCCTGCAGCCCTGGTTTACCTGGCTCTTCTCGGAGAGATCCTTGGTGGTGGTGGTCTCTGTGGCAGTTATTTTCAGCCCAGTAAAACCATAGCTTTTACCTATTTACTGTAGTATAACCATAGTATAACCAACCATAGTATAGACTATACTAAAACCATGGAAATGGAACTTGTTTTTTTTTTCACTTTTTCTCGTGCTTTTTCTGGTGCCCTTCTCGTGCCCACCAATACAGCGAATGGGCGGTACACAAACTGTAGTATACTAGTATACTATAGGTATCTCAACCATTGTTTTTTACCGTTTTAGTTATGAACTAACTTCGCCAAGTATGGAAAAAAACCACCTAGGGGGAAGGGGGATTTGACATGATTTGACCATCAACATGACAATATGTCATTGATGGGAATAATCACACACATACTTTTTAGATTTCCACGAGTTCTTGGCGTGTGCTATGCCGTGCTCTGTCATAATCACATGGCGGTATGCTGGGATATACATGGGGTATGATTGGGCTTGGCATCGCAAGCCCAGTATTCATCTACCCAGGGCTTCAAACATGCAATTCCTGCAATTACCATGGAAAATGCCCCATTTGTAGATGACCGACCTTTGATTTCCATGAAATTTCACGGCCATTTTTCATGGCAAACTTTCAGATTAGCTGACAGCTGACGGGGGGAACAGGTCAAGTGGCGGCACGTGCGGAGACGTTCTATGTCACTCAGCTGGCAGATGGCGATGAAGTTTGCCAAAAGAAGGGCTGTTTGAGGGAAGAGGTTACATTTGCCGACCTCGCCAAGATTTTTCCAGGGACTCCAGAGGTCTCCAGAGCCATTTCAATTCCATTGTTATCCCATGCTGGTGATGGTGGGTACCGTAGATTTGATAGAACACGGTTGGAAATGGATGGAAATCGTGGGAACATGTGGGAACTGGAATACCTAACCAACCACGACTGTATGGGACAGGTCAATTGGTTGAAATCCTCGGGCGCCATTCTTGGCAGAATCCCAGGCTCCAAACCAGCGAATCATCGGTTTGTTGATTGCCCTTGATGGCGCGACATGAGCACCCCCGAATTGCTGACATCACCAGGAACCCAGGAATTTGGAGGATTCAGCATACCCTCTGGTAAACTAACATAACTATGGAAAATCACAATTTTTAATGGGAAAATCCACTATAAATGGCCATTTTCAATAGCTATTTTGACATAACCAGAGGGTAGATTTTCCATGATTTTCCACCCGTTTTCCTGGGACCAAACCAAATTTCAGGTCACCCTGAGCATCCAGAACTGCTTCAACGGGCCGCCATTGCTGCCGGCAGCGACGGCTCATTGGCGGCCCTTCAGCTTGGAGGATTGGTGCCTGACGGTGCCTCGGTACCCCAGTAGCTGGATGGTTTAGTTCATGGACAACCCTATAAAAAATGGATGATGAATAGCTGTACCCCCATTTGTGTAAACCTTCATTTAAACCGGTTTTCCCTTCAAATCTATATAGAACTAGCTAACAGTCCATAGTTATAGGATGTTATGAGCTGTAAATCAAATATTTCTCCGTGTTTGCCTATTCCAATGATCATGGGTACCAATCCCCGCCAGTTTGGGAAATCTCCTGACTGCGGGGGCTGGGGTACCACCTTGCAATGGTTTTTTGGGTAGCATTGCAATCCCCAAAAACGATAGGTTCTTGTAAAATCATGTCAAATCAAATTTTGACGTAACATGCAAATATATGCGCTTTAACCTTTAATATACATGTTATGTTTGTCCCAGTTGTGTCCATTTGTCTATCTATATATCTATTCGTTTGTTTGTCTGTCTGCCTATCTATCTATCAACTTAAATATCCATTTTCATCTAATCTTATTTTATCTTAATTAGCAAATATCATCCCTTCTTATTTTATGTATCAACTCTTATCCTATCTTATCCCATCTCATCCTATCTCATCTTGTTTCATGCTCTCTTATCCTTTTGTATCCCTTCTTATCATATCCTATCTGATCTTATCTTGTCCTATCATGCTCTCTCATCCTATCTTCTCACATCTGATTCTACCTTTCTGTATCGTATCTCGCCGTATCCGGTTTTTTCTTATCATGTGGTCTCATCCCGCCTCATCCCATCTCACTGTATCTTATCCTGTTTATCTTATCTATTTTATCCATCTTATCTTATCTATCTTATCCATCTTATCTATCTCTCTACCTCTCTCGCTCTCTATCTCTCTATCTCTCTATTTATCTGTCTATCTGTCCTGTCTATCTGTCCTCTCTGTGTCCGTCAGTCTGTCCCTCCATTAGATGGCTGGCTAGCTGTTTGTTTGTCTGTTCGTCTCTTTCTATGTTATACTGATACTTATATTATATCTATGCAATACATTTGTTCTATTTATACTTGCATATAAACATAAATTCATAATAAAATAACTGTATATTAATATATATCTGTTTTCTATATATATATATACATTTGATACACTAAAACCAACAAGAAAAAAACAACGACTGTTGGCTAGGATGGATCTAGGTGTGACACCAAACCCGGCAACATACAACGAAAGCCTGGTATATCAAATTCAAAGGTTCAATCTACCATCTCCAACCTCCACCATTGTATAACATTCGGTCTCATTTGTATATTGAAGAATGTTTTTTCTTTCTCTTTACGGGTTACTTTTTTGGACGTAGTCCTGGATATCAAGTTGGTTCTATCAATTCGGGGAAGCTTTTGAACTTGGGCCAAGTCGGCTTTGGAGTCTATATATAAATATCATATCTTACTATATCTTACTAGCATGTCTAGATATGTGTATTATATATATATATACATACATATATATATACAATTATACATGTGTGTGTTCATTTTTTGTTTCAATGTTATATATTTCGGAAATACTGCATGTATGGCATGCATATCATCACATGACTGGGCACACTGGGGAGCTGGGCTCATGACGCGGCCGAGGACGATGACAGCTTTGCAGCGTACCTTCGCCACTTCATCGCGGCTGCCGGTTTGGGAGACGTGGACGTTTTGGGGTCGCTGGATGGGAAGCAACTGGCATTGCACCAGGCGATGCTGAAAAATGGCAAGGACGTTGGCCGAGGAATGGCCTCATATAGGGTAAATCTATGTAAATATCTCAAAATATTTATGTATATATATAATAATTACATTATATATATATATATCCCATTTTCAAACACTCACCCTTTCTGGATTCGTGACTCAAAATAGGACCTCAGAAACCCACGGGTTTACCATGATTTTAGTGCAACTTTCGGAACCAAATCCCAAGTTTGTGTGGAGGATTCTCTTGGCTTGGCTCTGGTTAGGCTCGGAAGATCTTGGGGGGTGATCCTTGCGCAAATTTAATATACGATTGCAAGATATATCAAGAACACTTGTCGGATCACTGTACTCTCCACTTTGTGGCTTTAAAATCCCATCTTCCCAGCATTAAGCACCGCAAATAAGAGACCCACAGATGAAATAAGATCAATAGATATTAATTAGTAGATTCAATACTCAACCAAGGTCTAGGGTGATTGAATGTTAGATTTTCGTAGTAACACTAACAATCACAATCACGACAGATGGTGGCAGACGGTTAGGGGGGTAGGTTGAGTCAGTCCTCGGAGGCGGCGATGAGCCGAGAGTCATGGATCTCCATCGCCCCGCGCTTTTTGCCCATCTTTGAGAATGCCAGCATCGCCTATCGCAGACACCTGCCGGTGGATGATGTTTGATAAATATATAATGGTATAGTTTACTGGCTGGTGGTTTGGAACATGAATTTGATTTTTCATGATTTTTCCATATATTGGGAATAATCACCCCATCTAACTTTCATATTTTTCAGAGGGGCTGAAACCACCAACCAGTTTAGGAATGTATAGAAATTGATGTAATGTGGATAAAAAAAATGCCATAAACGATTCCCCAAATCATCCCAAATCACCATTTTTATAGGTGGTATGGTTACCATTCCCAATCATGGCTGGTAAAAATGGCATGGTTTTACCCAAATTATATGATATTATATGTGTATTAGCGCAGGGTTTTTACATGGGAAACAGATTTGGAACACATCTTTTCATTTGTTACCCTCTGGTAATTTAACATAGCTATTGAACATGACCATTTATAGTGGATTTACCCATTGAGAATGGTGATTTTCCATAGCTATGTTAGTTTACCAGAGGGTACCAAGTGATTTGATGGCAGTCTCTGTGGAATGGAAGCAGGTGGTTTAAAACCCCCTGGGTGAATTGACGAATCTCCAGCGGAATCCTGACCATGATCATCAGCGTATTGGAATGTATTAGACACAATCCCTTGTCATTTGAGGTAGTATAATATATATCTGCTTGGTGGTTTGGAACATTTTTTATTTTCCATAATATATGGGATAATCTTTCCCATTGACTCATATTTTTCAGGGGGTTGAAATCACCAACCAGGTATATATATATAATATATTCATGTCGATAAAACAATGATAAACCGTCCCCCAAATCACCTGAGTCAGGAGTAGCTCATATGTTTTTTTTTTTAGAAAACCTGGAGACTGACTCATTTTAGGTTTGAAAAATACGACGAAGCACCGGATACATGCAGACACCCAATCTTGACATATCTAGACCCCTGTAGGAAACAACATCTTGATGTCTTGAAATATCTGTGCCCCAGTTCGGGCGTTTAACAGCAGACTTCGACTTCTTTGGCTCTTCAGCTCCAAAACAGATAGGTTCATGTGCCTACAGATCCACAACATGGATCAAAAGTTAAAAGAAACAATCTATGGGCTGCGTTTGTGCCTCCCTGTGGAGCTACTGTCAAAGTATGCCATCAGGATTTTCATTCAGAAAGTGAGCAGATGTGAAACGTGGCCAAAAACTATACCGACAATTTTACCAAACATTGCATCAGGAATTGCGCTCTAAGAATTTCCATATTTTTCCAAGCATGTTTTTCGACATCCCAGGAATGGCGTCCTACAAGCTGGGCCTGGCTGAGTCAAGTCCCGAGCTGCTGGAAGATTGCTCCCATGTGGCCAAAGAGTTAGATGCGCTCGGCTGTCTCTGAAGGCGCTTTTGTGGCGCTTGGTTAGTCACTGGAAGTTGACCAGAAGTCCAATGTTCTTTTTTTATCTTTTTTTGGTAACTAAACGGTTCAACGAAGAACATCCAATTATCCATGGAAAATCAGGGGCATCAAATGGTGACGGGTACTTTTGAAATACAAACTCACCGTTTAAAAACCATACGTAGGGATATACACCAACCAGTTAGCCAAAAATATTCTTCGGCTGCTTGTTTGAACATGTCTCAGCAAATAGTCGGAAAAGAAAGAGCAAATCAAGGACACTTCAGAACATATGTTTCACCTTCTTATCCCAACATTGAATATCCATGAATATCCAATTTATTTCAAACAAGATAAAGGTTTGGACATCAATAAAATCTACAGTAATGTTAAGTTAGGATGAACAAACCGCCACCCCTTCTTGTTTATCGTTTGATTTATGGATTCAATGGGATTTTCTTGTGGTTTTCCGCCCAGGCTTGCAACTTGCATCCTGAGTGTGTCCGCCCAAGGCGGACCAAAAAGAGAAACAAACAGCTGGCCGCGTGGTGGGGCGGAGCCGTTCGCGGGAAGTTGATCATGTGGTATAGAAAACCTGAAACAAAGCCCAAAAATCTCTATGAATGGAGGATTTTAGCTGGGAAAATGATCAAACTATATCAAACTAAATGTTGGACCTTCCAGCTAGTCATGTTTGACTGCAAGAAGGTATATGTAAAACTTACACATTTGGGAAACATGATAGATTGAGGATCTCTTAAATTTCTTCGATGCACACTTCAAGAATGTGTTAACCCACCCCTAGTTCATCAAACAGGATGAATCCAAGAAACCAGAGGCCCAATCTACCCATGTGGAACGCCCCATTTTACCAGTGCTAAACATATCTAAACATCACCGCACGGATTTGTTTGCCACAAATACATGGGAATATCTAGTGCCAATGAGGGTATCTAAGGCTGAAGCTGCTCCATTAGGCATGAATCATAATGGCACTTACTGTGTTCCAAAAGTGCAACCTCATAGGCATCAGCGACTCAACATCCACATTTCCTGCTTTAATCAGCATGTTCGGGTGTTAGATCTCTAGTTTTTTGCTGACATCTATCTTTCTATATGTTTCTCTTGGTGATAGTTAAACCCGGAGTTGATGAAATCATTACCGTTTTCGTGAAGTCGTGAAATCCACATGTTTGTGTCCTAAAATCCACAATTGTCACTTTTTTAGAGTCAAATCCAACTTTTGAATCTTGGATTGCTTAACAATGCTTAAACTCCTCACGTCCTCACCCCTTTCCCCATCGCCCAGGTTTGAATACGCCCAGTCCAGATGTCTTCTTCCTGAGTCTGGCGGCCCAAGGAAAATGGGCGGTGCCCTTAACCACTAAATGGGGATGTATAATCATTCATATATTGTATGCAGAAAAGAAATATCTATACAGTATCTATACATATGACCAACATTATGATATATTTTGGTCTGTCTAAAATGGGGGAGACTTCAATTGCAATTTTGCCAAAGACATGAGGAGAACACATCATATCGGGGTTCCCTTTTCTTTTAGACAGAGCCACTGCTGGCTGCATAGATTACACCAGCCTCCCAAAACATAGCCATAGTAGGGGGGCTATCAAAGTATGTATGCCAAGAATCCAGGCACAGCCAGCTTTTTAAGCCACTACTATCATTACTATCGGGGATGATTTGTTATTGTGGATCCCATGTTTTTTCCATGATCCCAATCGAAAAGTCGACTGGTAAGAGCAGGGATTCAACATGCAAAAAGAGGGATTCAAAGCAGAAATGTACTGTAGGCAGTGACAGTTGGAGATTTTATTGAAGATTGTAAGAATTTAGCATGCTTCTTTTAATGTCAATGCCTAAAAGATTACGTACTGTAGGTGAGTGAGGGTCGAAATATTTCGAAATATACACCAGGTGAGTTGATGATGCAGAGGATCTTCATTATTACTCCGAAGTGCAAAAACGCCACAGAGAAACATCCATAGATATTTGTAGCTGGTGACGTGTGGAACAAGATGGGATGTTTGGGTTATGTTGGATCATGATGACCGTACCTCGTATGAACCCAGGCGGTTCAATCGCAAGCCTTGACACTTATAACTTATAGATGAGATGCAAAATTTGCACCCGGCTGCTGGTGTGAATAGTATGGTTTGATTCTTGCAATTCGATGGGTCTACTGGAGTGGGTGACAGATGCATGATTGGAACATCTAGCTCAGAAGTGGCTGGTGGTTTCAAAGTCAACTACTTGCTTGCATCCCTGCGAATAGTGATGTAAGTCCTTGGACGGACTGAAACCACCATCCCAAATCATCAGAAAATATCAGAACTACCAAATGGCTCCATTTGGTTTGGGGTGTCATGCAATTGAAGTCGCAGTCTTGCAATTCCAAAACATCACGCCCTAGAACACAAACTGAAACCATTCGTTGGAGTTTTCTAAGTGTTGTTCTGCCATACCCTGAGAGTTTTCTACAATATCTTAGACAGTTTAGTGTGTCCCACTTGAATTTGAAGTGTCAGCAGGGGCCTAGCAAGTAATGATGGTAATGATGGTAATGCTAAAGATTTGCAGTGCAGTTCCACGGTTCCAGACATTAAGACACCCAATTGCCACAGTTCCAGAATTTTCTTCAGAATGCATAGTGAAGGGTTGTCGTGAAGTGTACTGAAAAGTGTGGAGTATCAAGTGTAGAGTGTGGGCGCACTGTAGATTTTTGGAGTGTGGAGTGTAGATAGTGTAGGGTGATGTAGGGTGTAGGGTAACTGTGGAAAGGCAGATCTCCACAGAGCTCCACCAAATACCGCACCGCATCCCTGATGACCAAGGCCCCATGGTTGGAAACTGCCTGACCCTACGGCGCCTGGGCCCCTCACGGGGAAGCAAGGCACATGTCACACGTGACGAAACCAGGGATCTGAGGAGCTGAGGGGGTGCAACCCCGTTGCCCAGGGCCCACTAACATGGGATGATTATTGTCCGAGTGAAACCATTGGTTGTCAAATGTGTTCCATATCAGATATGCTGAAGGGTAGTAAGTGGCCAAGAATCCGGAAAATAAATGCCTTTTTTGGAACCTTCCATCCCGAAACAATGATGCAGAGTTCAGTTTTTTGGGATGTAGGCATGCCCGAACAGTTTGATTGGATTTCAGATATTTCAGCTGTCACTGTTAGTCACGATTGAATACTCTTGTCTCTTGGAGTCAGCATACAGGAAATATGGAGTTGACCAACAGTGGTAATATAGCCAACAAGATGAGGATGTAGATCCCATGTATTGGAGGGGTCACCCAGAAAGCGACAACTAGCACTTGCTATTTGACAATTTACATATCCAGACACCGAAAATGATGGTCAAATAGGTTCTCCCTTCACTCTTATATTATAGTTATATATATATAAATATATGTATCACATATATATATATGGGATATCAACTCACCAAAAAGAGGGAAGAATGCCCGAGAATTGCGGATTCTTGGCTGGTTCCGCTGCGACGCTCAAACCGTTTTTTGGGCTCAGTTGCGAGCCGCGGAACCCAGTGCCGTGCCGAGTGCCGTGCCGAGTGCCGTGCCGAGTGCCGTGCCGCCATGCCGCCCAGTCCCATGCGCCCGGGAGACTGGATCTGTGCAGAGTGCAACAATCACAACTATGCGGACAAGATCAATTGCAACAGGCGAGTCGCGGAGCCGGCCCTGAGTTGCGGAGTAGGACAAATTTGAGTTGCTTTTTAAAACGTTTAGTGATGGGTGTCGTGAAAAATATGATTGAAAAATATCTAAGAATGTTCTGTCAGGAATTGTGAGCTGAAATTCAATGTTTACTTTCTTGTGTGCTGGCAATTTTTTGAATCACCGAAACCTTCCGACTGGATGGTTCCTGGGTGTGCCACGATCCTGGATGCATTGTGAGCAATGCGGGTGCTTCACAATTTGTTTTAAAGTTGATCGAGATTGAGTTGATCAAGATTGGGTGTCCTGCAAGTGATGGGTTGAGGACCTCCGCTGATTATGCATTTGTTCCATGGTGTTCCCACACTGATCCTTGACACTTCTTCTTAGGCGAGTGCTTGCTAACGGATTGTCGGGAAACTGTGCTTGTGTAGGTCGACAATGGTGGAATGAACGGCAGGGATCACTATGGACCAATAGCTATAGCGTTTTTAGGGCATGAACTTGAACATCCATAGTGTCACAAGCAACTTTGACGTGAAAAATAGAAGGCTTTTGTTGACCCGTCCCTATGAACATATTAATATGATAATATAATACACAAATATAAAATAGTAATATATATATATATATATCATTATATATTAATCATTAAACATAACATATCAAAGCACATTCACAGATATAACATGATATAACATATATACATCTATAAAGTACCCAAAAAGATAGACAGATATCATTTAACACAAGAAAAAGGTGGGGATTTTACTGTTCCTTCGTTTTGGGCTGCGCAGGTGCGGGGCTCCACGTCCCCCTGACGTGTCGCATCCCCCCAGCTTTGCCGGGAAAGGCGCCGGTGTCAAGGTGGGCGGCCATGCTGCTTATACATACAATATATATATAATCACACATATATATATATATATGTGATTATATATATATATATGTGATTATATATATATATATATATATATATATGTATATGGGTGGATAAATAGATATAGGAATATTGTGGATGATAATGATATATCTTTAGTATATACTGTATATATAATGTCTATTAATGATGTTCATGATACATGACTGTTCATTCACATTCGGTCACGACCCAGCATACCCAACTGGGCACATATTTGTTTAAAAATATATGCACATATTTTGAACGGTATCTGAGATTGGGGCACTAAAAAAATATCAACACCACCCGGAGTGGTAGAAGATGGTGCTGCGCAAACTTGAATGAAAAACTCACCTGTTGTTGGTTTCAAGGGGGTGGCTCAACCACCAACCAGTGATGCTTAGAAATGGAAACCACCCCACAATAGAGTGAGTTCAGCTTTAAGGAACTGCCATGATTTGCTGGGATGCCAGAACCATGTGTTTTGGGCAAATCTTGTCTTTAAGTTGGACAGCTTGGCACTCAAATTCCCGGGTGACTTGGGTGACTTGGTGACTGCGTGGACTGCCATGGGGAAAGGCTCCTGGATGTGTTGCCAGACATGGCACATAGATGCACATAGTATCACATAGGCGCATATGCACATACATCGCTTGCTGAAAGTGGACTTTTTAAGGTGCTGTTTATATCTGCGTGTCAAAGAATGGGTGTGCTGGATCTTGCGGTAAATATGCCTAGGGGTCGCCCATATTTGTCGCAACCCCCCAAAAAAGGCCGGAAAGATCCGAAATGTGTTTCCAAGATGGTAGTTAGAACATATTTCCCCCATACTTCAATATATGTTGCACCTTTCCAACTTTTCACACGTTTTTTTGGTGGTTGCCAAAAAAACATCACCTTGCACCAATATCAATGGTAGCTCGCAGGGTATGAGGCCTGGAGACTGGATGTGTCCCAGCTGTGGCAACCACAATTATGCAGCGCCTCGGAGTGTCGGGTGCCATGATGGTGGAAGCTACAGTGAAAGGGCCACAGTTAGATTTTACTGAAAGTCTCTGGTCATATTTTGGATGGTGGGTTTAGTCATATTTAGTACGTTTCTATGTGTTTCTATATCTTTTTCATCATGCTGAATCACGGTTGCTACAAATCGGGGTGCATATGGGTGCATACTAACCGGAATTGTTGCATGGATTGAGCAATAGTATGGCTGGAGGACTTGTGTTGGATTGCTGCGAGGTGGCTGCTACAGCACACAGAAATCAGGCCAGCTGCCTCCGGAATTCAATCCACACTTGGAGGAAATGTGTTCCGTGATCATCATCAACAACAAGATCATCATGATCATGATCATAATGATTAATAATAAGAGACACACAGTGATAATAACAATCATAATAACAATAATACTATCAAAAAATAGTACCTACCAATAATAATAACAATGATGATAACAGTAATAATAATAATAACAATAATGAAAACAACCGTCATCATCCTCATCCTCATCCTCATCCGCATCCTCATCCTCATCCTCATCCAGCTACATCCCCATTATATCATGACCCTTCGAAACAGTCCGCCAACGCCGGGCCAACGCCGAGGACAAGAAAAACTGCAATCGCTGTGGCCTGGCCAAGCCCTTGGACGTTGAAGCCGGCGCACCCGGCTATGGGGGCTATGGTGCGGCGGTGGCTCCGGTGCAGAGAGCGTCTCCATATGGATTCAATGGTGACCTGGTGGAGATGGGTAAACCACGGGTAAATTACCATGGAAGAACCCATGGAAAAGCCTGGTGATATGGTTTCTTTGCCCTAAATGAAGGAATCATAAGGAATTATAAGGAATTATAAGGAATCATAAGGAATCATAAGGAATCATATAGATTTAATAGGTGTCCTTTTTGTGAGAGGCATCCAAGTTTCAATCAGCTCAGTTTAATTGATTACGTTCAATTCCGCTGGGTTTCCATGGATGTTCAATGGGTAAGCAACTCAGCCAAGGTGGGAAACACAAATGGCGAGAGATAGGTTACAATGGAGAAGCAAAAATGCCAGGACAACATCAGCAAATGGATCTGCGCAAACCAATTGCTTGATACATCTTGAATCATCTTGATATCATGTAAAGCAATGGTGAGGGGGGTGGATGATCCTTAGCAAGGCAACGGACTAGCAGGCCCTTGAGAACGGGGTATCGATGAAACTGGCAATAGGAAATGGACATCTCCGTTTCGAAACGGAAAATATCGGTGGAAGTCGAATCATTTGAATTTCTGTGAGTGGATGTATATATATATATACTATATATATATATATATGTATATATATATATGTTATTTGGGAGGTTTTTCATGACATCCCGCGACTCAGCAGCTGGTCAGCTGCTCATGAGCCCCCTGAGTTAGATGCATCCAATTTCACTGGGATGACATGTAGCTTGATGTCATGACTTGAATCTAGTTGTGTCACAGCTTAGATCCCATATAGGTAGATAGATAAATATGATTAATTATATGTATAGATATGTATATACAGACACGTGTATGTGGAAATGCAGTGTTCATATGCACATGCAAGTGCATCCAAGCAAGCACATTTTTCTCATTTTAAAGATATTGAGGAGCTGAAAACTAGAGCTGCCATGCATGCAACAATTTGAATTCTCCTCTGCGAACAGCTTGCAATCGATGCAGCTTGACACCCCAAAAAACCACCTGAGCCCTACGAAAGGGGGCCGCAAATCTGGTTGAGGGTAACGAGATAGCTGGATAGCCGATCTGGCAAAAAAAACCTGACAAAGGATGCTTAATACAAAAATTATATGTAAAGATTGGTTGAACTGTTTTTGCTTGGCCTGAGAGGTAAGGTATTAAGGTGCGCTGGTTTAACGAGTGTCTCAACCAACTCCACAGACAGAGATATTCCCTGATGAGTTTCTTGAGCCTATGGAGGTTGGATGATGAGTATTTCGATCAAAGTGCAACATATTGGTCCCATTGTTTTTAAAACCCGTACCCACATATAATTACATACATGATCATCTCATTAAATGATATACAATATATAATGTATATCATTAAATTGTAGACAGTAATATGTAAAACCCAATGTTTGAGAGTGACAGAGGGTGCACGAGAGATTTCGCTCAACCTCTTCCAACGGCCAGCAAGGTAAAATTCCGAAGGGGCAGTGGAATGCAATGGTGCAAAATGCCTATGCTCCCGTTGCCACGGCCGCAGCCTGTGAACAGCTGTGAACTATCAACTCAAAAACAGATGGTTAGAGATATGATTGGAAGTGTAACATTCACATTCAGGATTGGGTCAGTAATTGGGGCAAAGCCCTCTACAGCTGGGATATGGATCTCCACTTGCCTTTCAAATTTAATTTCGCTCCAGGTTGCAGCTGCAGCTATGTCACCGGTGGCGGCCGGGAAAGGTGCGGGTGGGTGGGTGTGTCCAGCCTGCACCAACTACAATTATCCGCACAGAACCAACTGCAACAAATGTGGCATCCCCAAGGAGACACGTTGCTTGGCGCGGCGAGAGCCATCGGAGTTTTTGTTTTTTCTGGGGCTCAGATTCTTTGAAGTTGGGACTTGCCTGGGCCTCATGCAGGTCTGAAGCGCCTCAAATGTAGGATGATTTACCTGAAATCATAGACCTGCCAGCTGATGGCTAATGGATAAAACTTCCAACTTGGGGTCACACCTGTGTACTGATTGGTGTGCTCACATGTTTTTACCTGCTTGGATGACTGTGGTGTGTAACCCATGTGCATAATATGTACGCATATGCAGATATATCATACACACACAATATATAGCACGCCCACACACACATATATATATACACACATATATATATATATGGACTATATATAGATAGATAGTAATAATTATATATATATGCAGTATGTATATGTGTGGACTGTGTGGGGGTAACATGTGGTTATTAACCCCCTTACCTCCTGGGATATGAAACTTTATCCCACATGTGTGATTTGTTATTGCGTATACGGCGTATACCTTGACAAGCGGGATGATTTGCCATACCACCACATGGTCTCTTAGTGGGGATTCTTCATGATTGTGGGTCCCACGATGATGAACTCATATCCACATTATACACCCCAATCACACACACACACATATATATATATGTGTGTGTGTGTGCCCATGAAACGTTGGTTTTATACAGGGCACACCCAGTAACTATCTATGATTGATATCCCCTCATATTCTCACATCCCAAAGGGTCCTTAAATTCTGATACTGATTTAGCCTCAAACAGGGCACCCCAAAATCCGATGGATTATCATAATTTTTCCGTTTTTTCGTACTAAATTGCAATTTTTGGGGTGTACTCGATTTTCAGACACACCCATATAACTCAGAAAGTTCCCAAGGGTGCAGGGCATAGAACTTACCCAGGCATTTCCAAAGCTGGTCTACGAGAAGGCGATTGGATCTGCCTGAATTGCGCGAATCATAACTATGCGGACAAGATGCAGTGCAACAAATGCTGCCCGGTGACAACTCACGTGTTTGTGACGTAACAAATGGGCCGTTTTAGGTTGAATTTGTGTGATATTTGGAAGTTGGTTTCGAGAACATGCACTTCGTTATGATGACTGACATGGGTTGACCCTTGCGACCTCATCCAACCATATGCAATGCAATACATATATATATATATGTGGGTAGCAACTGGAAGATTAATTACACTCGCAGCTTTCTGGAATGGATCCCTTGCTAAAACAACATTACGTACAATTGAAAAACCAATTGCCGGCAAATGGTTGAACGGAACAAAATGACCCCAACGGGTATGGCTGAAAAGTGGCACCCAAAAAATCATGAAGTGAGTTTAGACCTGATGTACCCCGGTCAACAAACGTGACAAATGCGCGTGTTTTTTTTGAATCCGGTTTTACATGGGTGGTTTCCTTCCATGTGGGCTTGCCCCAGCAGTGGCATATGGGCATTTGGAGCCACCGCGGCCTCACAGAAAACACGATGCTAAACCACGGTTTCTCTGATGGACCTCATATGATTTCTCATGATTTAGATACTGTATATAAACACATCACACACAGAGATATATGTGTATATATATATGCATATATTATTATTATTATTATACTCGTCGTACATATGCATTGTATAAATGACGCATGTATTTTATAATGTTTAATAATTTAATATGCATAGTGCATGATGTACATGATATCATTCTTCCGAATCATGGGCCTGTACACGATTTTCATCCAGTCAAGAGTAGACAACTACTTGTATGATCTTGTATGCACCGTGCAAACGCAATACGGTAAAAACTGAAAGGAATGCATCACCATTAAAATCGTAGGCAATGGATGCAATGGCATTTTTTGCATGTTTTTGGACCCAGTCTCTTGATCTGTAGTAGACAGGGGCGAGGTCTTGAATTTTAAATGCTGCAAATGCCAAGCTCATTAGATTAGATCTTTGTTGGGTTGGGTAACCATGGGTAACCAATTTTCCCTATATCCAGCTCAATTGCCCGTAAAAACCATTGTGTTTCCTGTAGATTCTCCCTTCAATCCATGTAAATTTCGTAATCTTTGAACATCTTTGAGTAATTAGATCTAGGATATTAGATCCAATAAAAAATTGGCCTTAAAATTAATTACATTAATTCAAACCACATCATCAACGAAATTTTGGTGAAAATCTCCAGGTGGCATGCCGAAGGAGCAGGCCACTCAGGCGCCAACGAAAAGCTTTGGAAAACAGGCAGCGCTTGCAGCGGGCAAAATTGGCGGGCAACGTTTCGCAACATGTGGGCAGTTTAAATGGAAATTTACGGGCGAAACATTCGGATTTCACCTGGAAAATGAGACGAACATTGTCTTTTTTCCTCACTTTACACTTTACACCAATAATTAGAGAGTTAATCATATTTAATTATTTAATCCATTAACGTGCGATTTCAACCAAGACTTCAGAGTGTCGACAGAACGTCGCCACATACAGCTCTGACAGTTCTTGTTTGGGTTGGGTTACCCCCTAGTAATCTCACCTGGCAATGGAAATCATAGATATTATTTATATATATATAATGCTAACAGTAATACTCCACGACTGCTGACTGGTGGAAGAGTAAGTTGCACACTAGCTTTACGGCAACATCGTCTGACAAGGGTGAAAGCTGAGACCGTGCGAGTCAATCCGCACGAGCCAGAAAACTATGAATCTGGCCCAGCAGATGGCATTGATCAGGCTGGGATATATATATATATATTTATGTATATGATAGTATATAATGATAGTGGCAACAATGTCAGCAATGATGCCATCTATCTATATATATATATATATGTACATAGTTTTTCGTCTTGGCTACCGGCAGTTGTGACCAATTTTCACACAATCATCGGCAGCACCCGATTCTTTGCCCCCAAATGGCCATCAAATAGGGAAAAAAACATGATTAGCCATTGGTTTTCGGGGTACCCATGGGTACCCTATCTTCAGAATATGTCAGTGTATTATATATATATAATTTATTTCAATATTTATATTCAATTATTTATTCATATATTCATTTATTTATTTAACTATTCTACGCACACATGTATGCGATCTCTGCCCCGGGCCCCTGGGGGCTGCTGCTGTGTGACTGCGCCGGTGACGTGCCGTCGGTCCCACGTCTCAGGACCTCTGGTGCACTGCCTCGTCCGGGCGACAGTCACACAGCAGCC
>Ga0126342_10003247_pt1 | contig 26655 bp, 23 predicted proteins | sample Cyp1metagenome_FD_92528 | JGI IMG/M metagenome (GOLD analysis project Ga0126342, IMG submission 92528) | Coral microbial communities from Lord Howe Island, Old Settlement Bay, Australia - Cyphastrea 1 metagenome | ecosystem: Host-associated > Invertebrates > Cnidaria > Coral ...
CAACGGCGTGCAATTTTTCATCTCTCATCTGGCCAGCTGGCTCCGCACCCGCCGCTTTAGCGAGCCTACTTTTCGACCCTCCGGAGCCCCAAATCATTGGAAAAACAAAGTGTTTCGCGACGTTCCTACCTTTTCGCGCATCTGCATCTTCTTTCTTCTGACTCTTTCTCTTCTACTCTTCTCCTTCTAATCTTTCTCTTCTCTCTGCCCCTTCCCTGCTCTGCTTTTCATCTGTCCATATTGTCGGAAGTTTGACTTCTAAACTTCCTTCGATCAACATTTAAATATGTTCGCTGCAATCCCTACGTTTGCATACGTTTGCCCACCACCGATCCCGCATATCCTTTGACATGCTCAAATCCCTGCGTAGGGCTTGTGTTTTTTCAACTGTATTAAAACCATCAAACCCTAAAACGCTAAAACCTTAAACCTAATGTTATTTAGATGTCGGCGAACGTGGGGGTCGGCGCCAACATGTTTGTTGTGAACCCAATGATAAACATTAATAAACCATCCCCATCCATCCCCACAATCACCATCAATGGGTGGTAGAAACTGTCTCCAAGTGGTAGGTTTATTGATGTTTATTGTTGGGTTTCCAAAAAATATTATAGACATGTTCGCTGCAACCCTGATGCTGCTCCATATCTGATTAAGTAATGTGTCCCTAGACACGAAGGCCAGGTCAATGTTGCATGGTACTGTAGCAAGTTCCCGATGCCCTGGCCATTTCTGAAGAATCTGAATGTCCAGCAGAAGTGTATCCAGTGATCCAATGATGTTTCTTGTCAGAATCTGGTATGCTTCATTGTTCCATGGGATATTTTATCCCTTATATATCCCTTATCTCCCGTATCTGACACCAAAAAAATGATCAAATTTGACCTTCATGTACACCCCAATGGCGGTGCCATGTTCACACAACCATCCCCCAACTCGTGACACAAGGACACCCGCGGCGTCTCGCCATGTCGAGCAGGGCTGCCTGCGCTGGAAGTGTGCTTGGGAAACTCTGTTTCTAGCTCCTTGGTTCTGCATCTTTTGTTGGGAATGATTAGGGAATATGAATGAATATGATAGTGGGGTTCCTCCGGCGTTTTTTTGGGGGCATGAGGGAATACGATGGAAACCACCATGGCTCCAAATGAGCTAACTGCTACATAAACACCGGATAGAATCACCAACTAGCCACATCCAGCTACCGTAACGGATCGCAACGGTCCTCAGAACTTTGCTCACATGCCAACCTTTCCTGCCTTTTTAGAACTTTGGGGAGAGCCATTCAAAATGATTCAAATGGATCTGGAAGATTTGCTCCACTATTTGATCCCCAGGTCTGTTGCAAACATTTTGAGCCATGAATCTTTCAGCCCAGCCGATGCAGCCTGGATAGGAACTGTGAGGGCTCCCCCTTGAAGTAATCACCGGAATGCGGTCGCGCGCCTTAGTGCAACCGGCAGAAACAACAACAACAACAACAACAACAGTGTTCTACATATTATACACATTTATATACATGTATATGCTATCTATATATGCACATTTTCTATGTGTCATATTGTATTGTATTGCATGGTATTATATTCTAATACTATACTATACCACATTAAATTAAACTCATACTGTATGATAGTATATCATATCATACCATATCATATTGTATCATTTTTTATATACACAGTATATGTGTGTGGAGGTAGAATCGTAACAAGAGAGAGAGAGAGAAAGAAAGAAAGAAAGAAAGAAAGAAAGATTGACCTTTGCAAGTTTTGCCGTCAACTGCCCTGCCACTTTCCGCACTTTCGTATGTTTTCGATTCAAAAGTTTCATGGCAGCTCTCATTGCATAGCAACTTTATAGCCTACAATCTCTTTCCTCCGGCAGTTTCGCCAGGGAACTTGTTGGCCTTGTACCAACAAGAGTTGGGCATCAAGAATCTATAATATTCACCAAAATCATCTGTTGCAACCTTGCGCTCACTTTCCACATTCTCTGGTGGAAGTGGAAGTTGATGTTTCAGCCCAGCCCGACGGAACTGTCCAGGATCTTCAACTGCACATGAGATCCTGCACAGCTCTACATCGCTCGAGCTTGCCTCAGTGACACCCGTCTATTTGCGCTGCATGGCTGTCACAAGAGGTCTGCACAGTTATGGATTTAGATGTTAAAGGATGTTCAAGGATTCTGACTGCACTTGCCCAACAAATCCCAACAATACAACAACCCTTTGAAGGAATTTCCTCCGACATCAACAGGGGCTTCTTTTGCATATCCAGAATTGGCGACATCAGGAGGCACCAACAATCACCACAAATCCCATCCAGAATGCCATTCAGCTGGGTGCTGACCTGTTATACATTCAAAAGAAGACAACAAAATATGGATAGATAAATGATAAATGATGATAGTCCAATGGTGGTCAATCAAAATTCATTCATCATTTTCATCCGGGTTTCCGGCCATTCGTTACAGTAAGACCTTTGGATCAACCATCGACCAATTTTGCTGCGACGTGTTACTCCACTCGTCGACCTTTGGCGGTGAAGCCCTGAGATGACCTGAGGGCTCGCTCTTATGAGTCACTTATGAGCCTTATGGGCCTTGGATATGATATACAGTACCTTGTTTCAGCCCCTTGGGGTTGGTTCTTGGGTATATAAATTTAATAATAAATCTACATCAGAAACGGACTGGAATCATTGACGATTTTATATGGTCAAGCATTGTTGCTGAGAATGGGTCGAACAAGTCAAAATCCAAGACCCAACATGTAATCATTATATATATATGATTATATAATATCGCTCGTTGTACTCTATATATCTATTAATATCATATGTGTATATATATACATTATATAGACCATTATAGATGTTGGTCATCGTTGGTCATGGTAAACAAAATCATCAGAAACGGTCGATCTCTGAGAACGTTCCCAACTCATATGGCCCTCATCGCGCCTGTCAAGTTCCTGGGCCGCTGCGATCACGGCGAAGCCCAGCAAGCCAAAGCTACAAATGCCTGTGGCTGACCGGGAAATCCATGAAACCAAAACATCCCTATATCATAATTATGGAATTATCATATTATGCAGACCGGGTTACTGAAATTCCTGTTTTATATCGTAATTATGCTGGTCACTTGGAATTCACACTATGTACATGTTTTTTTCAGGAAAATATCTCAGATGTGTTTGGAATCCGAGAGTGTCGTGACAACATGTTGAAATGCTGCAGCAAAAAAAACAAGCGAAGCTGTGATTGGAGTGTCATGCACTTCGTTGCAAAGTGGTCAAACAATTTTAAAGATACTGAGTGGAAATCCAGCTCATGCTTTCACTTCTATGATGCATGCCACAACCATGACCAAAAAAACTCAAACCAAACATACAACGCAAAGGCAGGTTTTTTTTAACGATGCCCGGCACACACAATCTGACACCATCAACTATCGGAACCATTAACCAATGAGATTCAACCAACAAATTTGGGAATTTCTCATCGGGGTATTTCATATCATGTGTGAAAACATGAGCAAACAATATGACATGAGCTTGGGGGGCAGCCTTATGCAAAACTCCATCAGTGGTTGGAACAAATAAAGTCTCTCAAAAAATAGGTATACTATGGTATACTATACATACTCCAACATAGCATAATTTGAGAATACGGGAAAATAATGGAAAATCATACAGTAATAAAGCAGTTGATATGTTACGGGCCCAATTTTTGCGCACAAAACCGTTGGTGCCTCTTTTCTTCCCATGGTTTTCTCATGGCTATCCCATCACAAACGAAGAATTGTGCATTAATTATTTTGGGGTCACTGCATTTCAAGAAATCCCCACATAATATACAGGATTTGGTTAAACACAGGGATGTACGAAATTCCAAGGGGATTCCATAGGCTCTCATCATCTGTTCCGTTTAAGTCGCCAAAATAAAGTTGGGGCATATAATATGTATTATGTATATACAAACACATGTGTATGTGTACACAAATATACCTGTAGTATACATACATATATATATATGAGATAACTATATATATGTGTATGTATAATATATACACAATTATATATATATGTACAAATCCGCAATAATATACATATAATATTCCCATACAATATGTTTCTATTATAGCATCTTCAACGAATCCCGGTCGATTCCCGCCTGCCACTGTGCTCCCTGTGACGTCGGAGATGAAGAGACTGGCCCGGATGGAGACGATGGCCAAGGCCAAGGCGCTGAGCAGCACCGGGAAGCTACGCTGCAACTTGAAGCCCAGAAGGCCAGTGACCCCGTTGATGACGGAGAAAGGAAACCAACCTGGGGCTGGTTGAAAGGTAGATGTTGAAAAATATCTGAAAAATTAAGAAACTGAATAAACATGAAATCGTTGGTATTAGTTTTGTAATTTTGAAGATGCTTAGATAGTCATTTGGGGATGTGTCAAAACCCTTGTACCCCTGGTGAACCCCAAAATAGGTGGTAAATGGATGTTCATCCCACTAAAAATGGTATTAATAGGTATTGATCCATACCCATTTGGAGATATGTGGATCATTTAGTTAGAGTTTGGATATGTTTGAACATGTTTGGATAATCATTCCAGGCAAGGGGGTAAAACCAAAATGTATTGAAACCATCAACCAGCAACCCATCAGCTCCAGACGTGGGTGTTGAATCACAAAGGTGGCCAGCAAGCCTTGTCACAGCTGGAGCATATTGAATATGACGAAAGCATCTTCGAAATCATCAACGCCAAAAACAAACATATCAAATCGAATAGAACACTGATGTAGAATAATACATATATTATTTATATAGTTAATTAATGTTAAATTGGTTATAGAACTCATTACTAATGGTTCCAGTATAAACATATGAAGATGTTGAATTACATTGATTTATACTATATGTAACTTGATATATCTTGATATATAGAACTTACTTCCCACAAGACCTGGACTTGAACTCCCTGGCCGGTGTCCTGAAGTGCCAGCTCCAACACCAAGGACCCCAACGTTCAAAGTCCAGGTCACCAGTTCCACGGATCCCCAAGCGCTGGGGAAGTGATACAAAAGGACGGAAATGATGACCCAAAGAGTTCCAATGGATGTCAGACTCGCAAAGTCAGAATATGATGATGCTGACAAGCTCTCTTCTCCAGTGATCATTAGGCGAAGCGCGATGCTTGCTGCCCAAATCTCAAGGAAAAGGTTGGTCACCAGCGTTGCACGGTCAGGGTCTTCAGGCAGTCTTCTCATCCAAAATAAGGTCATCGTGGTTGCAGGCAGAATACAACACAACAACACTCCAACTGGAGAGATATCCTTGCTGTCTTTCTGCATGCACAGTAGAAACAGTGTCCCGGTGGCGCCCACGGCCACTGGAAGGTTGGGCCACAGCTTCCCCGCCATGTTTCGTGGGAGCCATTGGTCAACACAGAGCCATAGCACCAGGCCATAGCTTGCCGAGAAGAGAGCTCCCAGAACCATGCTCTGGTCCGCAAAATAAACCACCAGGCCCCAGATGCAGGATTGGATCAAAAAGGTGGCCACCCAGGTGCAAATCTCCACAGTATCACATTTGATAATGGTTTCACTGGTGCCTTGAGGAAGATCAGCATAGGGTAAGGCTTGTACCAGTTCCTCCCAGGAGTCGAAGGAACGGTTTCGGAGATGTGACAGGAAGGTCCTTCGACTCACGAGAACCACCTCTGGCAGTGGCTGATGGAAACCACTCTCCGAGTCGTCCCGGTCATCTTCGCTGAAGGCTTGACCCATTGAGCTGAGATGATAGTTGTACCAATGCTGTACCATCTATGACGATGATATCTACGGCACGACATCATAGACAATATTACAACCACATCAAGAAATATGATGAACACTGATAATGTCCCCCTCTGAAGCGTAGGGGTCTGCTTTGAGATGTGGTTGGGTTGGCTGTGCCCTTGCATGCTGTGCCAACGTATCTGCGAACTATGATGCTGCGGTGAAGAAATTCCCTAGAACATCCAAGAACTGTGTGGTTTTCATCTTCGATTTCTGCATTCAATCATGCATTACATATAGTTATACAGTTATACATATGTGACCTATAGTTTGAAACATGGACCAAATCGCAGAATTTCTTGCCACGTTGCGGCGATGTTCTAAGCCTCCAGACATGCCAAGGATCTAAATCTCCAGGTTGACCCCAAGGTAAATCTCTGAGTCTCACCTTCCAAGAGACATCAAGAGACATCAAGAGACATCAAGAGACATCAAGAGACTGCCATGACTGGGCCATGACTGGGCCATGACTGGGCCATGACTGGGCCATGATTCAAAAGTTGGGACTGGCTGCATCTGGCTACGGTTCTGCCCTCCCGGATCCATCGCCTCATCATAGATGTCTCGCATCACCTCTGGGACTGTCGACGAATTCATTCCCCGGTTTTTCTGAGTTTTTCTGATGGTTTTGTAAACAAAAATGTTTGTGAATTTGAGCCATCTTCCAAATGGAATGAAACATGGATAAAAATATACGTCAATACTTGAGATTTAAAGCAACGAACCAGTTCTATCCACTTCCACCAAATTTAGCTGGCCGTCCCCAGCAGCTGCGCCTCTAGTCGCTGCTGAAACTCAGCAAGCGTCCAAGTGGCGATCGCAGGACTCCTGCCCCATGGTGTTCTCATGCGATTCCTCTCATCCATTTGCTTACCAGTAGTACCGCACAAGGAGGTGGCGGTAGTTTCAAAGGTAGGAGACTATAGGAGAGGTCAGCTGTGCATGGATGCCAGAGCGAACCGAACCCGCCCACGGAGGGTCAGCTGGCTGAGGCTCTGAGTCTCTCTCTCTCTCTCTCTCTCCCCATCTCTCCATCTCTCCATCTCTCCATCTTTCCATCTTTCCATCTTTTCTTTCCATCTGTACATCTTTCTATCTATCCATCTATCCATCTATCTATCTATCCATCTATCCATCTATCCATCTATCCATCTATCCATCTATCCATCTGTCCATCTATCCATCTATCCATCTATCCATCTATCTATCTATCTATCTTATTTTATTTTGTCTTATCTTATCTTATCTTACTATGTCTATATCATATATCTATCTATCTATCCATTGATGTCTCTATCTATCCATCTATCCATCTATCTATCTATCTATCCATCTATCCATCTATCTATCTATCTATCCATCCATCTATCTATCCATCTATCCATCTATCCATCCATCTATCTATCTATCTATGGCTCTGTCTGTCTGTCTGGCTGTCTGTCTGTCTATCTGTCTATTAGATCGATAGATCGATAGATGCAGGATTTGACTGATCCAACTTTGGAATAACTTTGAATCTTTCCATTGATCCACACAGTGCTGAATCAGCTGAATCACCACGGAAGCAACTGGAAGATACTAGCAACTGCTGTCCTCTCAGTCAAGTAGCAGCTTCCATCAGCATCTTGACCTCACCGTATCGCGATTTTCTGACCCCCTAAGCAGCCACTGGTCACTTCCACTCCGGCGAGTGGACACACTTTTCGGCAAACAGTCATTAGTGTGTGTTTTTCAGAATATTGACAATAAATAAGTTCAACTCATCTTACGTCTAAACTTCCTCTACTTTCTCAGTCAAGCGGGGTCTGTCACGGAATGGGCTCTGGTCTCAAGTTCTACTCCCTACTCCGCTTTACAGCTGCTTCTAACTGCTTCTTACCAGTAGTTCCTTCAAGAATTAACTGGAGTCTCACAGCCTGCTTAAATCCGCCTGCTTGTAAGAACTATATATCAAGAATAAGAAAGAAGGTGGGTGTGTCTGAATCTGGAGTGTAATTTAGTATATAGCCATTGTAATAGAGAAACTCATGATAAAGCATGGAGTTTTTGTTATATCATGTTATATCATATTTTCAGACAAACTCAAATGATCTAAGGTGTTCTATGGTGTTCTGATGCTAGAACTAGCGTTGGTTGGTCCATTGCATATTCCAACCTGAGGGATCCCTACGTGGATTCGCTAAAGAGAGCTGGGCTCAAAACGCTCCATCAATGACACCACCACCGCAGGTTCCTGACAGATGGTGGTACTGGTTCGCTTGGATACAGAGATATACAGAGGCTGCAAAGCCGCTGTAAAGCCCCCTAGGTGACACCCTGACCGCTCTGTACTCGAGACTGTTTTGCAAGGGCTCGCTGAGTGGTGCTGTCCGTATCTGTCCTCGTTGTCCAGGGGATCCATGAGCACACGGCCCTGACATGGCTCTCAACCACTTGTGGATTGTGTTTATAGATAGAGATAGCTAGAGTGCTTCAAGGAAATGCAGAGCTACCAAGAACCAAGCAAATCATACGTACATCAACTGCCATCCTTGAGCTAGCCTTCTCACCACTCCAAAGCACTTCATGCCATCCTCTGCATACTATCTGACATGATTTCGCTCATGTGTCCAGGGCCTTAAATGAAAGATCATCGCTACCTCGCAATTCTACCGTCAGTTCGTTCGCCTGGAGTATGGCCATCGGTCATGGATACATGGTACGACAAGTGGATGAAAATCACGTCGTACAGTATGATGATTCGATGATGCTCGGCAATACGTCCAGAATTATTCGAGGGGTCTCCGAATAGAAGTAGACTCCCTTTGCAATTGCAGGGCAAGAGTGGGAGAATTCGTGAACATCATATAATATAATGTCGAATCATGTCCATGTGTTTGGTGGCAACTAGCAATTAGGGTCACTGCACTCCTAAGCTGTAGCTATCAAGTCGGTAGTAGTGTGCTTTGGCGAAAGAGCAAATCAAATCTAGAGTTGTCAAGTTCTCTAAAGTGAGGGCCCCTTGATACCCCTTATCACCATGGGCATTATGCATTATCCACAATGTACCCCCGTTAAGAGAAGTTCATTGCATTGAAGAGGTACAGGGAAGCGCGACACAAAATACATGCGAAACAAAAACCTAAGCTGATACTCAATCGCCCCAACCTCATTGGCTTGCATTAGATTGTATGAAATGGACCTGGACTCTAAGCATGAACACAAATGTGGATCTGTGGGGAGGAAAATCACCGCATTGCCATCAGCCCTGGCCTCTTCCACGACGAGCTTTAAATCTTTGAGGTCCCTGATTACCTGTCACTTGCACTGCTTGCTATGACGCTAGAGGACCTGTCACTTGGACTGTTTGCTATGACGCTACAGGACTTCTCAAAACAATGGGAGCTTAGTGAAATGGAGTGTATATTGTATAATGTATACAACAAAATCAACATTGTCACATTGTCAAACAAAGCAGATCAACACATATCATATAACATCATATATAACCATATGTCACATATATAATTCATATATATATATAATAATAATAATAATAAATATTAATATATATAATATAAAATATAATATAATATTATATATATAGGTTGATATCACTGTCGTTTGTCTATTGGAAACATCCGCCCCGGCACCTCGTCACCCCGTTGCGCTCCGAGGCGCTCCCGCAAGAGCTCGGCGTCCTGGCGATGGGGAAACCATGGTGATATTAAGTGGGCGTATAGTGGTCTTATACCCTCTGGTAAACTAACATAACTATGGGAAATCACCATCTTCAATAGGTCAATCAGCTATAAATGGGACATGTTCAATAGCGATGTCAGAGGGTAAGTTATAAGTTTTTAGCAACATAGTATCTTGTAACATCTTGTAATTACATGTAATTACTAGCTAAGAACACCAAACTTTGAAAAAATTGAGCAAACTGAACAAGCTGAGTATAGGTTGGTCTGAAAATGTTGGTAAAACCCCGACAATTTTTTGGGGGTATCATCCTCATTTTGCTCCTTAAACAGATTTGGGGGCCTCCCCAATTTTCGAACAAACCCATCTGAAGAGGGAGCCAGAGATAGCAACTGATCCCGCCTAAGTGAACCCAGCACAGCATTGAAGGAATCTTGCTGATTTGACAAAATCCGCATCTCGCAAAGGCAAACGATGGAAAACTCACCAGCAGCAACAGCATGGGTCAAATTTGGTGCCCAATAGATGGAGGGTTTATGCAAAAAATTGCCCAACTTTGCCCCATCCTTGGTGAATCCGTTGATGCCAAAAGCACGCTCCATGGCTTGTTTGGCATCCTGGCGTCAGAGCCCTGGAGAATTTCAGCGCTTCATCTGGCTGGAGGTCGAAATCGTGGAGTATCCAAAGAAAATACTGATAATTTACCATCAAACATTGCTGACAAATCATTGAGGAAATTATACACGAGCTTGAATATCATCCATAGATCTGGGCAAATTTGTAGAATTCCCAAACTGGACATTAAAAAATCTGGATGATATTCCCCATGATGTATGATCAGCTATCAAATTTTCTTGGTGCCCTATTTTCAGACCAACCCAAATGGGATCCACAATGCCATGAAACCATCATAAACCATTCCCAAGTCTAAGTATCAACCACTTGGGGGTATCGTACTTCATCCAAAGTAGAGGAATGCTCAATCATAAACTAATGATATATGATCCATGTACGGTACCCCTCAAGATCGGTAACACATATACAATATGTAATATATATATAATGTATCATTTATTCTATATAATGCATATATACACCTTCCTGCAAACTAATATAGATGTGGAAAACCCACCATCTGCAGATCATGTTCAGAACGAGAAACCAGCCAGGTTTTCCACATCTATGTTGGTTTATTCTAGTCCCATTTCATCGAGTTTTCCATTAAAACCCTCCATTTACAGGGGAGGTTCCCGATATTTTCCCCATGATTTTCCCATTTAAATTTAAACCTTCATTTGGCAGTGTGTCAAAACCTTGTACCCCTGGTGAACATCAAAATAGCTGGTAAATGGATGTTCATCCCACTAAAAATGTATCCAGAATGTATCTATAGGTATTGACCCATACCCATTTAATTTATGATAGGCATTTCCGTGGTTGCTGAGCCGTAGTTCCTGTCTTGCCTGCGACCGGTTCAGCGTTGCCTCACCATCCTTGGCGAGTCGCCACGATTTCTTCCATCCAACAAGGCACCTGGAAACCTCCATGTTCAGTGAGAAAATGTGGGAAAATACAGTAACAACATGGAAAAATCAGGACATAGATGCTATATTGATGCTATAATATGCTATAATAACATATAATAACTATGCATGACAACTATGAACAAGAATACGGAGATTCAAACCTACTGTAACTAGAAATGGAGATGACACACTATGACATACTGGGGTTCTCCGCAAGGTTTAATTTCCGGGTAACTGATTCACAATCCCCATGACATTCCATCATAGTCCATCAACAGCTCCAGAGTCACGACAGTCACGACAGTCACGAATTCTGAGATCTGCATAAGATGCAGCTTCTTCACTATCTTCACCAAGGAATGGCACATTCCACCAGAGTTGCACCACTGATGACATCAATGAGATTCTCCAGGCCAGGCTTTCGCGCATTGACTCGAAAGAAGTGGCTCCTGCCGACCTGTCAGACGTCTGTCAGATCACGTCTTTGCGACCCTAGGGTGACGGTTTTAACCAATGTCGTGTCGTAGCCAAGTGGTTTCTCTATGGTCTTGTTATCCATAAGATTGCTTTGCCTGAAAATAAAGTATCCCTAAATCCACTGATTCATTGTCATGTTGGGGGGGATATCCTATAAGACAAACCCAGATATTGTCTGGCCATGGCCTGTGAAAACATTCAAAATGAGAGAATTCCGGTCTTGAAACAAAGCGGTTGAGTCTTGAGGTACTTGCTATGGTGATCATCGATCCATGATCATCGATCACAGCTGAATGAAACTGCCACATGTATCGACCATTCCTACTCTGCCTGTGTTGTGTACGTGAACGTGTGTGTGTGTGGTCTTTGCAGTGATTCACAAGATCTATAGGTAGTCTATGATGCATTTCACAGCAAAGTGTACGATGTGTACTGTATCCAAGTTCTGCCACGGTGTCGGTGCTTGCTAAGGCCAAGTGCTCTGAGAAAGTCTCCACAGCGCAGAATCTGCGGCTCCTGCACAGCGAAATTGTGGCCAATTCATGTTGTGTCAATCAAATTGTGAAATGATCTTATGTTAACATGTGTCAACCGTATTGAAAATGTACATGATGTACCATGATGTTGTGTCAACATGTGTCAACCATATTGACAATACCTGTTGTGCCAACAAACTGCGATAACATAACATGTTTTCATCACGTTGCCACCAACTCTTGCCATCACCTGGCAATCCGCCTGCAACACCACGCTGTTGACCATCACCAAGGTGCTACTGTAGCGTTTGTACAAGGAGCCTCTCCTGCACATGGCAGTGGGATGCAGTGGGCTGGCGTGATTTACGATGAATTACAATCTGTGTTCGTCATCTGGCTGGCGTGATTTATCATCTACAATATCTACAATCAACATTAAACAGATGTATTCACCAAAATGCTGATTCTACTCGTGTATGGTCTGTATGGTTGTTAATCACCTGCTGGTGAAAATAATCCAAACAGGTAAAATCACCATGCTTGGTCCAAAGTGTGTATGGGGATGTCTGGATAAGAAAGAGCCATCATCTCAGGTTTGGCAGCCCCTCATTTTGGAGACAGAAGCCCTGCTCCAACCCCGGGCTACTGTGATGCGTCACTGTGAAGCTTGTACCAGGGATTGACAAGTCCAGTGTTTTGAGGAGACTGTGCACCTTGCAACATTCCTAGACGCTCACAGCGTCCTGTGCAGCGACTCTTTTCCTTCCTGCACAAGGTTCAAGCACTTAAAATGTTAAAGGTTGTAAAGTCTGAATGAACACCGTGACGAATAGCACCAGGAGTCAGGGAGTTACAGAGTCCCTTGATGTAGGGACTAAGATGGACATAGATGGACTAATAAGATCTAATAAGATCTAATAAGTATCTATGAGTTTCAGACTCAAAAATCTCAAAAGGAGTGGGAGCAAGAAATCTCCTCCTCCAGCGGAAAAGTTTGAGAACCAGGCAACACCTCACATGGAGCTGTGATCAACGAGCAAACAGTGGTTGTGCGTTCATCTATGCGACAAGTCATGATTTGAACCCCGGCAGCCCAAAAAGTTCTCTGAGCTTCGTACTTCTATCTCATTGGCATTGAGACCTACAAGGAGACAAGCTTGGAAAGAACATCACAGTCAGCTCGGTGAAAAATTTGTCAAGCGGATCAAATATCGGTCCCTGGGACCAGTCTGTTCCTGACCGCCAAGAAAACACGAATCTATCTATACATGATAATTGGTTTCGATCGCGTTCGACCGCTTTCAAGTTCAGAGAGTGATTTAATTCGACTAACAATCACATGTCATTGCAAAAAAACTTATTCAACAGTTTGGCTGTTGTTTTACCCAGGTCTTGAACCAGATATCCCGCAGTAAAAACTGATCAAAAATGCATCTGAGCTGTGGACAGTGCAAGCGACACATCTCCGCTTCCACGCCCAAACCATCGACCACAATTTCACAGTCTGGCTCGCTGCCAATTCGCAGCTGTTCCTCAGCCGCAAGCGCCGCGAGCGGTTCGTGTGGCCATGGCGCTCTCTTGCGCTCTCTTACCCTCCAGTAGACTAGCATAGGTGTGGAAAAACTGTTGCTTCACTAGGAAAGTTATCTACAAATAATAAGGTTTCTAGATCTATGTCCTGTCAGTTTGCGGGAGATTAACTGGAATGGTTGGTGCCTTCAAGCCCAAGATCTTAGGTCAACGTGGCTTCGCGCTGCAAGAATCCAATTCAGCATCATAATTTTGTGATATATCAAGATCGTAAACATTCATAAATAACTAACAGCATCTTACATCATCTTACAACAAAACTCAAATCAAGATCATAAACAAGTAATATCAAATAATCATAGATAACAAAAAACGGTAACAAACTTAAAGTCAAACAAACTATCAGCCCTTTCAAAATAAACCTGGCTAAGCCATGCCAAGCCACTCCTGGTGACATAGTCCATGTGAGACGGCCAGACAGCAAGGGATCCAAGGAAATCTTCTGCACCACAATGAAGTTGCTGCCCGCCTGAAAAAGATTAGGATCAGGATCAGGGGCCGAAAGAGGGGCCATGAGGGGACCCTAAAAGGAAGAGAAAGGATTGGAAATTCTTAGCCTGCAACATGTTGATATTGATCAAATATGATAAAATATGATAAAATATCAAGATACGAGTAAAAATTGTATCATGCAGAATATGGGCTTCTCTGAAAATGGTTCCCGAACAAAAAAATGTTGGTGCATCATTCAAATTGCTCTTTGGAGAATGTGTCACTACCACATTTTCAAGAATTTCCATGAATGTCTAAGCCTTTTCAACTTGTCCCACTGACTGGCACAAGCCCAAACGCCGCAAGGTTCGCCGACCTTAGCAAGCACGAAAAAGGGTATGTACGGTAGATGTCCAAGAAGGGGGATGTTCCCAATTGATTGACTATGGAGAACATGATGATGAACCATAAGTTCTTGTGGCTGATGAAATTGGCAGGAGTACCCCAAAAGGATCGTTTGTTATCAAAAGGAAGCACGGCTTTAAAAATCCGGCGTTGACATTGCAGCTTCAAGATTTTGAATGCTTTGCATTCTTACTTCTTTGTTGGAAGATGCCTTACAATGAAACTGATCCTCTCGACGCTGCTTCCGATGAGGCTAAGAGGATCTAAGGTCAATAATGATAAATTCAAAACGTGCACGCACCGATCTATTTAAAACGGAAGCAGTATGGAAGCAGTGCTCACCATATGTGGCCGCTATGCGCGCAAGATAATAATCTCTGCAGGAAATTACCCTTTGTTGAGCAATTCGAGCACACAGGCCAACACGAGGTACAGCAAAATGTTTGGAGCATACAATGCAAGCACACTAAATGCTGAAACAATTCGTCAATTTGTCCAGTGACATCACAGGATTGATAGCTCGGTAGGATATGCATTCGTACACATGTCACCTGACTTGGTCTGTCAGAATCGCTTGAGATGCCCTGTCGCAACAGCCATCACCCAGGGGGCATTGCGACCGGAGCAAAAGGCGTCCAGTAAGCACATTAGCCCATTGTCTTACTGTCATCCACTCGTGCAAAGCGGGTTGGCCTCAAACGTTTTGACGTGTCCCATTCTGCCGTTGTGAATCTTGTGACTGGCTAAACAGACAACAGCTGGATCCACAAAAACAGGATGAAACTACACATACATCCACACCGCAGGCCCCACACCCGGCCAGCGGTGTGCAAGAGTGCCATTGGATTCGCACGTCTGCAATCCACCGGCTTCTATCATCTATCTGGGTAGGGCTGCACCAGCATCCCCTGCCCAAAGTTCACTTTGGGCTGCACGAACAGAGCGCATGTTGTTGTGTCTGAGCAGAATACTTGCGATACTTTCTTACAAGTTGCTTTATATCCGCACTGCACGCATACTATATTATAGATATGATATATATATATATATGCATATATTACATGTAATAATATGCTACATATACATATTAAATTGTATCTACACAAATATTCAAATATTAGATTCTATGTATATATATGCACAGTATATGCAATTATTATATTATATATATATACATGCAATTGTTATATATATAATATAATGTTAAAATATCATATATTATATATGATAATATTATCATCACTATATTATCACATACTTCTTCATGACATGAAGAGACTCTCGACCACCTTCGACTCAGGTGCCGAACGAAGACCCTCAGCTGTCTTAGCTTTCACCTGGAGCTCAGCGACGGGGTTAGTTGGAAGTGCCTGGGGCCTGTTGCTGAAGACATCAGGGCTTGAATATCCATTAAAATCTATTAATATCCATTAATATCCAGGAAAACAATGAGCTCTTCATGTCTCTGATTTTCCGACTTTAAAGATCTTTAAAGTAGATATGAAGAAACCGTCGATCTTTTATGGTCACTGATGTTTGCCGGCAACCCTTTTGGTGTAATTATTTGGCTTAAACATGGGTAAACAAACCCTCTGGCGCCTGGTGTACCAAGCTGTTCTCTTTTGCCACTACATTGACCCGCCAAGAAAACGAGAACTACGGTAAACATCGGTAAACTACTGCTCTGTCATTTTGGAGGGTAAACTCTGCAATGGTGGCAATATGTGGCAATGTTGGCCGCCTGCATCTCTTCGTATGACGAGCTGAACTGATCCTTTGGAGATGGTCGGTGTGCGGTGTCGGGGTCACAGTCCCCCTAGGCTTCGATGCGTAGCCGCGTAACCCCAGAACCCGGTCCTGCAGGTATTCGTCACCGCGGAGTTGTGCTTCCATTTCCCTGGGGTCTCAAGATCGAGCCACCCCAGTTCCTGTTTCCGTCAAACCACATATGTACACATTTGGAACACTTTGGATTTGAAGGGTCGTCCATCAAGAGTCTGATGATGTCTGATGATCTGGAAAGCACATGAAAGCACATTGGTTCAGCTAATCTCAAATCCACTGAACAAATTACACTCCCGGCCCTCCAAATTATCCAGGTTTAGCATCTATACCTTGAACCTCGGAAGCCGCAAATTTCCAGATGACTTGATCTTATCCATGGTTTAGCACCATGTTCCTCATTCCAATGGTATGTTCATGGCTATCTCGTAAATTCTCAGATACGTCCATGTGGTGTCTTGCCGATTATATCTCTCTCCATTGTCGGATCAATCCCTACTGATGGTGGAATTCCCAAGTTTAATCCTAATCCCTGGCCAGCCTTGCTTGCGACTGATCGTAGATCCCCTGTCGCAACCTGGAAAGATGCAAAGTGGCTCAAAAAATTGGGGTGTACAACCAAACATCCATTTATGCGATGTTCACGAGAATAATACGGATATAGTAGGGATCAATATTCTGGGGATATAATGATATGTTTAGTATATTAAAGTCTAAACTCTAGACTCTAAACTGGTCAAAATCTGACTGCAATATTTCTGTAATCTCTGGTGAACATCGCCCCTGGACCCAGATTGAGGTTTTAATACATAGAGTCCATGGTCTGATGACCCTCCACCACAGCTCGCCTTTTTCGTATCATCGCAACTTCATTTCGAAGGGTTTGCACCTCGAAGTAGGTCGAAGTGCAAGGTGCGACACAACGGTGACACACCGGGCAGCGTTTGGACAATCCCTGCGTGGCATCTGCAAGCAAAAAAAACTACCATCATGAAGAGGAAGAAGAAAAGAAGAGGAAGAAACTACTGTCTATATAATGTGTATATGTATGTATGTATATATATATATATGTATATTATATATATACTGTCCCATACCAGACCAAACCATACCATGCATCCATAGCATCTATCTAGTCCAGAAAGCTGATTCCCCCTGTGACAAATTTTGGCAGATCCTGACTTAGGAAGGGACCAAATCTCCCGCGGGCTCCTGGTTCTGAACCGGCTTCGTTTTGATCTCTTTGACCTCGGAGACTCAAGGAAGATGCATCCACTACTGTTCTGATCTGTTCTGTAACTCCTGAAGTTTGGAGGGCAAAACAATGTCGTAGATCTGTAGATCAATATAGATCGGTATGATATGTAGTGAGCCAACACCAAAATAGTTGGTAGATGTTGGTAGGTTCCTCCCCGCATCGCCATAAGTCCCAGTTGGTGGAATGGTCCGCACCAACATGCAGTGTCCTATGTGTCTTCTGTCCATGTTTCAAAGCCTTGAGCCTGCATCATGATAACCATCAATATGTTGGCTAGTACGAGTACATACCAAAACATGGTTCATTATGTTTTCTCCACATTCTTCCATAGGTGTTCCATAGGTGTTCCATATGTGTTCCATATGTTCCATTATTTTCCCATACTTGTTCATATGTTTTCCATAGTTCTTCCCTTTTTCCAGCAGTTTTCCATACAAAAAATCACCGGGTCGTCCCGGCCGAGCTGGCAAAACGCAGCGTGGAGTCTGTGAGTTGTTGATAGCTCGAAGATGGCCTCAGGTCCCACCCTGAAATCAACGATTTTACCATGGGAAGAGTCATTGAAAACATGGTGAAAACCGAAAATAAAACAGTTCACTGTCCCAAAAACCCCTGATACCTCCCAAAACTACATTGATGTTGGCAAGAATATGTAAGAATTCCAAGCAAAATTGACGTTTTTGTCTTTTTAATCCCCTGGGGCGCAGATCTTCTGCGACAGTGCTGACACCTATGAGGCTTGGGCGATATGCAAGCGATCACCGCGGTCTTGCAATTCCTTGGATCCACGGCACACACCACACTCGCCACATTATGTGTCAGTTGTGCCCAAACAACTTGCAGCTGCCATCCTGCGACTCTTGTGGGGCTTTGATTGCCCCAACCACCCAATGTGCAGAGTTATCGTGCGTTGCATCAAATCTGTACCTGCTTAAAAAGACGTCAACAACTGGCAGGTATCTTATAGTTTCGATATATTAGGTTCATCAGAATTTGTCCAGTAAATTGAGATTGAGATGGACATTCCCCGTAGTGACACCAAAAGAATGTACATATTCCGCAGATTTCCACAATTTGCCAGAATAAAGCTTTTTGGATCTTTTTGGCACCTGGATCATGTTGGATTCTCACAGGCCAGCAGCTTCAGGCCCCAGCCCCATCAGGGAGTCTGCCAAGAGAAAAGTTAGTTTACCTGCAGCGGATCTGATATCCTAGGATTCCCGATGGTCAAAGAGTCAAAGATGGTCAGTGAAAGGCTTCAACTTGCTGCAACCAAGGGGCTGTTGCGATATGGTATATGTGAACCTTCCACACCTGCCACCAATTCTCTACATTTTTTTGGAGAAACCCAGCTGGGTTCGGGATTGAAGTGTGACGGGGATCATAATCTACAGGCTGACACCTGTCTTCCTTCATAATGTTTATGCTGAAATGAGTACTTCTTCCTTCCTACACTGGTAAATTTATAGACACACATGCACACACATACATCATTATACAAATAATATGTACAAGTGTATGCACAAACAGGTTTGTTTGTGTATAGCTGAGATATCCACTCAGACCGTGTACATATTCTGCTAGTAGGGTGCATGTCTGTGTGTGATGTAGACTACAGTCTCTAGACCGTAACTGTCTCGTAAAGCAAGTTCTACTCATTGCAAGATTTTGCAAGTGGTTTCAGCCAGATACCCCTCTGCAAGCCCTCCAACAACCATGGGTCAAGTCGTAGACATGTCTGGACTGCAGCATGTTGAATGAATATGTCTGAACACATCCAAACTATCTTGATCCAGAACCAACCGGACCGTGACAATTCACAAACATCATCAAGCATCTATATAGATGGTTCACCTTCTCAATCATCATGACAATTGGTTGTAACTTCGATTTGGCAATTCACAAGAATACATGAGTTAATCTATAAAAGATGCTTTCAGGTGACGATAATTTAGCATGTTTTTTCAAACCATCTGGGTCTGTCTGAAAATGTGGTAGATCATGGTACAGGATGGGGCTCCCTATAAGTTGGTTTATAGACCCCATTAACATCCACTAACCATAGTTGTATCATGTTATATCTACCATAAAATGCCATAAACCATAGCATTCAGCCACTTTTCTGTTCGGCAACTGAACGCTATCGAACGGGGGCCCATGGGGGCCCCATCCTGTAGAAACCACTGGATTTGGGGCTCCATTACAGTGACCTTTGGACAGCTTGGAGATCATCTGACCGAGCCTCACCAGAACGCCGGAACGCAGGATACATATCAAACACATTCCAATACCGATCAAACATACATGTAAAATCATAATTCAATTTATACATCAAACGAACCAACACCAAAAAAATAGAACGGTATTCGAATGCTCTCCGGGACCTGTTGATTGATTCAAACAAACTAATACATCCCTGGAAGGTGCGTTTTTTTCCGTTGTTGTTTTGCTAGGAAGCCAGACGCCAGAAGGCTTTTGTTGATCTGCATACTCTCGCGGCGACGGAGAGAATCGTTGCCTGGCAGTCTCCCCCCAAAGCCTTGGGGCTGGATGTCACAAACGGTCAAAATGCCGAACATCTTTGTAGCCTACGTGTCTAAACAACTGATCATCATCATAGTATTATATAATTATGTATTCTGTATGTATCACATCATCGTCGATACACCAAACATCACCAAACATCACTAAACTCTAGTTGACCAGTTGTTGATTGATTACATCCGAAAAACAGTTGCAATCACTGTATCTGTACACCACTTTCATCGTGAAGGTTCATCCCGCCTACCATGAAGAGCCGCTCAGAGCCTGCAAGGTCTACAGCCTAAGAGTTTCTGTCAATCACAGCAACAGACCTGTTTGCTGCCAGATTTGCTTCTATGGGTGTGTCCGAAAATGGGGTATAGCTTATAATTCGAAACCCCAAATAACCCTAAAAATAGGGAAAGTGGTGATTAATCGTCAAATTCTGGGGAACCCCATTTTTGAGACAAACCCATATAGCAAAACCCAGGCCAAGTTGAAATTTATCATGTTCAACAACTTATGGCACATTCTATGTGATAGATTACATACTATATATATATATACACATTCTATGATGGAAATGGGTGAAATTCCGTGCGATTTTTCATCTGCTGAGCTCTGGGCATGTAGCTGGGAATGGCACACCATCTGCCTATGACCACTGGCTCCATTCGAGTCAAGAACCTGGACAATCTGGACGTGGCGTAGGCGATTTATCATTGCTTGCCCTGTATTTTTAAGGACCAACTCATATTTAATATAATTCAACTAGATATAATATGTATGATTATGTCTAGAATATGTTAATTATATTTAATGGTGTTTCTCGATTGCTAGAAACTATGCAGGTAAGTCCATTCCAAACATTTCCAAAAATTCATGTCCTCCTCGACCTTCAACCGAATCAACCATCCCCAAGCGTCGCTGTTGCGGGCGGGCCTCCAAGTGCAGCGTCACAATGGCGTGGGATCTGGAGGAATGCGCATTCATGTTGGTGGAACCAACTACCTCAGCAACAGACTGTGACCTGGCATGAAATTGCCGGGAATCTGGAAGATCAATTCACTATCAAATTGAGCCAAGCTCGCCAAAACTTCAGGATCTGGATGCCAGGCAACTACCGACTATCCGACGTCTGACTCGTCTGACTGTCACTCCAATCGCTCCATCCCACCAAGTTGCGCGGATTTTATGTCCAAAGTCCACAAGTCGAAGCACTTCTTCCTGAGGGAACGTGGCAGCCTGGAAAAGCCCCTATTTTCAGTGGCAAAAACAATCAATGGCTATATAAATGGAGGCATTTATAAACCTTAGGGTTTTTCTTCCCCCAACCATCCATCATATCAACATAGAGTAACCATCATTAACCAACCATAATTCATGATAGATTCTGTTGTTAATATCATTAACCATAATTAATATATATATATATATAATATATATAACCATCATTCACCATCATTCACCATCATTCACCATCATATAGTCAACCAACCATCATTGACCATCATTAACCAACCATATTGTTCATATATGGCTAATATATGGCTAATAGGTACTGTCACACCTCGAGACGCCATGATTGCAAGCCAGCAGCAGCATTCGATGCCACGGAACGTGTGAGGCCCTCGACAAAGATGCCAGCCTCTGACGAAATCATTGACCAAATCATGGAATCCAAAGCATGGCAAAGCATGGCAAAGCATGGCAAAATCTCTTTGTCTTTGGTGAAATGCCCTCCTGTTTGTTGATCAAAACATAAGTGACAAGATATAATATATATATATATGTAATGGCAGATCCCCATTATTTGTTGATTTTATTGGGTGGAATTCGCATGTCTGCTGCCAGATCTCTGGCCTTTGGGTGCTCACGAACTTCCAAGGAAGCAGCCTGAACCAGTGGAGTGATGTATCATTTTGATACACCCTCCAATAATCAAATACATATTCATACGTATAGCTGGAAATCCATGCAAAATCCATGCAAATGCACAGAACTCAATGGAAGTTTCAATGGGAAATCATCAAGTTCCGAACTGGGGACGGTTTCCTGTATCCTTCGCAAGTCAAACACCTAGAGACGTTGGATTGTCCATGGCTTTGCATGCGCCAACGACTAAAGATACGATGATGATAATACCACAGAATCTCACATAATCAATCATTGATAATATAGTATATAATATATAATTATATTGTATAATATTATATATATTGTATTATATTGTAATACCAGTACTATATTCGTCTCAATCCAAACCGCTACTCTTAGCAAGTCCATGGTCCACCGAAAAAAATTGTTGCGCCTTTCCGTTGTCCGGATCCTCAGGCTTTAGCAAATCACGCGCCTGCAAGCGTCGTTTTCGAAGATGCTGATCCCTGACGTGATTTTTGATGGTTTCCATAGCAAGTGGAAGTGCAGCATCCAGGCCATTCCAGGCCTTCTCATTGTAGAGCTCCAAATAGGAAACCTTCACAAGCATCTGCTGGCCGGCCTCGCCAGAGGCCATGCTGGGTCTGTTTTACCAGCAGCTTTCGCTGCAAAAATTGTCACCCAAAACCGTTTTCCTCGAATTACATCGGCTGAAAATAAGCGAAATAACTAGCAATCTCATGGATCATTCTGGCAATCCTCAGGCAATACAGCTTTTGTGGAAATCTTGGATCATCGTGGCCTCCATGTTCCAATTATGGAAGATCGTCTCAGAAATCCGGGGAAGTAATCCCCGATCCTCGGTCCAAGGCGGATCATGGCTCTGAGGGTGCTCGCATCACAGCCCGGCCTGGTTGGTTCCAAAGATGGTGTGACTCTTTCCACAGCCCGTCGCACCGAAGGCAATGACACAACTGTTGTACCTTCAGCGGTCGCTGTGAAAGTTTCAAAGGCATCAGGCAGTCTATGTAAATCATATCCTTTCGCGACTAGGTCACTAGGTCTACCCTTTGCTACTCAAACAGAGCTGGAAAAAACCAGGGTTTTTAGATGTTTGTTCACAGTTCTTCCATGATTTTTTCCCAGTAAAACCATTGAAAAAACATTCCGAACCAATGATTCACGGGGAGATTTTGCAGCCAAAAGGTGCCCATCTGTCAAGCGATCAAACACCGGGCGGCCTTGGGTGGAACATGGTGGAACTGTTTATGGGCTGCTGCATGCTTATCAAACTTGAGACGGAGATTTCACATTTCTGTAGATATAATGGATGTGACATTAACACAGTAATTCTCGTGAAGCCCAGAAGTCCAACAAGTCCAAGTGTACGCTGGCAATTTCGCAGGACCAGTTGCATGTCGCATGTCATGTCCGTGTCTTAGTAAAGTGTCGTTGCGAGATACTTCCGCGATGTTATAGCACAAGCATCCACAAACCAAGCCGGCTGTGTGCACAGCCAATCAAATTGTACATCGCTGCTTGTCCAGCCTTAGCCGGTTTTGGATCAATAGCAGATCTGAAAGCAAAGTCTCCAGGAAGGTAAAAAAATGGTACAGTAAATACATGTAAATACAGGGTACAGATTTCACAAACCTCACCGCCTCTGGATTGCTCATTGGGACTGCAATTCCAAGCAAGTTGGAATCCTGACGGGCACCCTCCGCATGTAACGGGCGCCCAACGCTACTGGGCAGCACTGTATCGAAGCTGAAGGTTTCTTTCTTCCTGGCATCATTTGCCCGGAGAGACCTGAAAGTGGGTGTGATGGCAAACGTCTGAAATACAGCTACAGTATGTGAAACATCTGATGAACCAGTGCAGCAGAAACCCTCAGGGCATCTAACTGAGGCTGCGGCCTGGTGATCTCAATGGTCCCAGGATTGTCCAAATCACAATCCACAACCTGATCTCCAAAAACCCAGCTGATTCATGTGAGACATTCTGCTAAACTCTGGTTTTTTCGTCAGAATTCAGCAGAATTCAGATCTATGAGGCAGGAAAACTGAGTCTGAACTGATATACCACATGGATGACTCAAGGACTCAAGGACCATTGAGTCAGCCACCATGGAGCGGCATGGCAAACAACCCATCAGGCCTCACTAAATCCTTCACTCAACTCTGTTTCGGACATAGGTCTGACCTGCAGAAACTGCTTGGAACTTGGGAAGTTTGGTTTCCATGTTGATTTTTGAAAAGTTTTGATGGGTTCTTGCAGGTTTTTTTCGAACCTGACATGAGACATGGTAGAAACATGTAGAAACGATTCCCTTAGGATTCCTTCGGTTGTGTAGGTTCACCAGTGGTTGGATGCGGAACAAACCGCCATTGTCACAAGGATGCCACCATGGACAGCTGTAAGTGATACCACTGCACATACATACCATTGATATGTTTTCTGAAAAGGAATCATTGGCCATCAGTGATCCTCCATTCAACAAAGATAGCAAAACTATCAGAATTGAAGACCCAAGAAAAATCCAAACTGACAGCGTTTCTCAGCTTTATGTTGGTCCATCTGGCAACTGAGGTATCCACTCGTACGCAAACATTGACTCTTTCATCCTGGAAGCACCAGCAGCACCAGCCAGCAGCCAGAAATCATGACAAATCATGGGATGTCCTTCAGCAGTTTTACCAACGGGAAATCCCCATCTATGGAAGTCTAAGACTAGGGAAATCAACGGGAAAGTGTCCATTGCCAATGCCGACAGTCGATCCATCCCATCATTGACCTGTAAGTTGACACCATCCAGCAGGTGGAGTAGGGTTCTAAGCCTATATTAGATATAGAAATATGAGTTGCGTGCCCTCTGCTGCACTTCACGTTTTATGTAGATAGATAGATAGATAGATAGATAGAAAGATAGATAGATAGATAGATAGATAAATAGACAGACAGACAGACAGACAGACAGATAGATAGATAGATAGATTCATCGATAGATTAGATTAGATTAGATTAGATTAGGTTAGGTTAGGTTAGATTAGATAGATAGATAGATAGATAGACCGATAGATAGATAGACAGATAGATGGATAGATAGACAGATAGACAGATAGATAGAGCCATAGATAGATAGACAGACAGATAGGAAGATAGATAGATAGATAGATAGATAGAGCCATAGATAGATAGACAGACAGATAGGAAGATAGATAGATAGATAGATAGATAGGTAGATAGATAGATAGATAGATAGAGCCATAGATAGATAGAGCCATAGATAGATAGACAGACAGATAGGAAGATAGATAGATAGATAGATAGGTAGATAGATAGATAGATAATTTTCTCTTGAGTAATTTCTTTTCTTTCAGATTCAGATTATATACTTGTCTTCTCTATTTCTAGATATGCAGCCTTGTAGCAAGCAGCTGCCATCAAATTATCTAAAGCAGTTTTCAAAAGGGAAAACAGGTATCTACTCTTCTGCAAGTCCAAGATGCTGTCTTCCTGGATTTCATTCTTCAAATCCCTTACCTGCGATTCGAAATGAATTACTTGCGATCGCAGTTTCCTTACTTGTGTGAAATTAGATACGCATAAAACAAATCTTGTTCTTTCAATTTTTTTCAAAATAAAAACGAAAAATATACAAAAACAACAACAAAAAAACAAAAGTGCATAACACCAAGACTTGGCCAAACACAAAATTATCTTAAAATCACATATTTAGGTGGAAGGTAAAGGTATTTACTAATTTCATTTGCATTCCCACAAATTTACAGTAAATCACTGTAAAATAGTAAATCACTAAGATGTGTAAAATTACTCTTTTTCGAGACTCAGGGTTCATCATGGCACGCTCACTGATGGTAGTCTCAACAACTTGTGCCTGCTCAATTGCAGTCAACCCTTTGGATGGGGTCTTGCGGGCACCTGCGCAGTTCTTCTCATCATCTGCGCCAGTGTCGAACAACTGGAGAGGCTTGACGGCAGGCGTCGCCTCAGGCTGGCTTTCCTGCGACTCATCTGCAGGTGGAGACTTGGACGGAGCCCATGGTGTTCGAGGAGCGTGTGTCCCCTTCCCCTGTGGCGTCAAGTATAGACTACTCTCGTGAAATCTTACCTGTTGAAAGTTTTTTTATTTTTGGAGATGCCTGAAACGGGGTCACTCCTTGTTGCATCATGGACATGAAGTACTGTGCGCCCATCGTCATCATCATCATCATCATCATCATGGACGGGTCCATGCCACCAGGTGCACCTGGCATGCCCATGGCACCAACCGGCATGCTGGCCGTGGCGCTGGCGGGTCCTTTTGGATGAAATGGGACAATGGCGTCCGGTCTCTGCGACTTCGAAGACCTCCTCAGATCCACCTGGCTCCGAGCAGCCAGTCCATGCCCCTCTTCCACACCACCCATAGTGGCACCCACGAAACATTGTTTCAACTTGGGAGGCAAGTCCGTAGGGTCATTCGGGAATTTGGTGATGTATGGCACCGGCAATGGCTTGCCTTTCCTGCCCAAGGCGACAATTCTTTTCAACTCCTTTAAATATGGATGCTCAAGACCTGCATCCCTCAACAGCAATTTGATTGCGCGACCTTTCTGGCACATGGATTACCATCGCCACTGAAGGTATATATGACCAAGTCAGACCTCTTAAGATATTTGACCAAATCAATTTTCCAAAAGCACCCCTTGTCAGAAGGCGCCTGCACAGGCCAACGCATGCCCACCATCGACGATCTGGGCGGACCAACATCCAGGAAAATGATGA
>Ga0126342_10003248_pt1 | contig 26654 bp, 24 predicted proteins | sample Cyp1metagenome_FD_92528 | JGI IMG/M metagenome (GOLD analysis project Ga0126342, IMG submission 92528) | Coral microbial communities from Lord Howe Island, Old Settlement Bay, Australia - Cyphastrea 1 metagenome | ecosystem: Host-associated > Invertebrates > Cnidaria > Coral ...
CTGGGACCTTCCCAGCTCAGTGCGCACCGCTGGACCTCAACCTGGGACCTTCCCAGCTCAGTGGGCACCGCTGGACCTCAACCTGGGACCTGCCCAGCTCAGTGTGCACCGCTGGACCTCAACATGGGACCTTCCCAGCTCAGTGTGCACTGCTGTACCTCAACCTGGGACCTGCCCAGCTCAGTGTACACGGCTGGACCTCAACGGCAAGGTAGAATGCCAGAAGATATGCCAGATAGAATGTCAGATAGAATGCCAGAAGATATGCCAGATAAAATGCCATGAGATATGCCAGATAGAATGCCAGAAGATATGCCAGAGAGAAAGCCAGAAGATATGCCAGATAGAATGTCAGAAGGTATGCCAGAGAGAACGTCATAAGATTTGCCAGATAGAATGCCAGAAGATATGCCAGATGCCAGAAGATACGTCAGATAGAATGCCAGAAGATTCGCCAGTAACAAATCGATAAATGTCATGGTTGGGATCACTCGAAGTAAAACATTTTTTCTTGGGAATATAGTTCTATAATATAATAAAATAGAAAGCAACCATTATTTATCAAATAGCATGTTTTGAGATTTCAAATAATCCAGGATCCATTCGACTATGGTCCATGGTGATCATCGGTACCCAAGTCATGGCACTACCAGCAGGAACTGTACATTACATATACCCAAACAGGGAACAAAACACAACACAATAATAAAATAACACAAAAAATCTGTAACATAGACATACAAGGCGAACACATGTAAAACATGTGACAACATCTCTCTCGTACAGGAAAACATCACTAAGTTATCAAATGGAATATGACACTGTTTTAAAAATAGATTAAACTTATCACCGTCCATGGCATAGGGTGCGGATACAAATAACACTGTTCAATATATCAATTTTCACTGTTCAGGACATGGAATATCCAAGACGCGCCGACGGAACGATGTAGAGCTTCATGGCTGCATTTATGGGTGGCCCGAGCAAATCTACATTTTCTTGTTTATAAAAGAAATACGGATATCTAGTTCAAAACAAATGATGACTGGTTGGCTTTTGGGGTTCCGCCAAGCATGTCCAATTATTTGTTTGGATTTCACATTCTATTTCGTTGATCTGATTGTCACTTGGCATGACGTGTGTCAATGCCAGCTTAGTTTATTCGAGGTCATTGGTTGGAGAGGTGAACAAAACCGCGACGAGACTGGGCAAAGTACTGGAGATCAAAAATGGCCGACCTAAGAAAGCCACAAAGGTCGGGACTGGTAGATACAAAACATTCACCGCTCGAGCAATGTTACATTCTACGTTTCTCGCCGAAACATAGTGGTTTCTGAATTTGATTTGATCTGTTTTGATTTCACTGTGTTAGTTCTCGGATATGAATCTTCCAAGAAACCAACACCTACAAGAATGTACCAATCCCTTTGGTGGATTTGTAAGTGAGAAGTTTAGATACATGATACATGATTCTTTATCATACATCAAATTTAACTGTGTATTTTAATTATTTCATATCATTTCATTATTACAACATATATAAAATTACATAATACATGTTCACAAAACTCAATCATGTTTTTTTTGTGGTTTGATAAATGACTTGGTGGGTCCACCAAGTGTCTGAGGTTTGGTTCTGCTCCACTATCTGCCATACGATCGAAACATCGTTCGGCGAAAGAACAATCTCCAGCAACTGGGTTAAGCTAGCCTAAAAAAAACATGCCAAGGCGTTTAACTTTAGTAGACATTTGTATATATATATATATATATAACATAAGTTTGTTCTTACTGACTTGATGTAATATAATAATAAATATATGATGATTCCTGTATGATATTGACATCTCATACACGATGTTGTATGATATGATATTTGGTGTATGCTATATAATGTTCTGATATGGTATGTAATCATTGTATACCAGAAACAAACACTCATGTACGGATGATCAGGATGTATTACTCACTAGTTATTCCACAGAAGGTATTGTTCAATATTCATCCCAAAGATGACTAACCTATCAATACAATATATTATATTATTAAGTTCTTGTCTTTCAGTTTGATACAGTTTACAAATGGATGATATAATATAATCAATCATACTGATGTACTGATGATGATATCCTTTTAAGGAGAATTTATGGTTTTAATTGTTTCACCTACCGTTATCCTCTTACCGTTTATCAAGCTCCATGAGCTCAGGCATCGTTTTCATTATCTTCAACTGCATTCTGGCTCCAATCCAGTGCTGGCTACATTGCCAGAGTGGCTTGGCATTAATTTTACTTAGCATCAAGTGTTCAAACAAATACACGATTATGGTAGTTCAATGTGATGTACAGCCCCAAGCCTGACCAAATAGCATTGCAATACGTGGCAATATAACATATGTGATGTATATGTATATTCATATGATGCTTAGACACTGATATTGTTGCGGCACTGAAGGGGAAACAATCGTAATTGACTTCAGTGAACTGCAATGCATCACGTTCAGCATGTCAACACATTAACAAATGGTATGTTCAATAGATCTGGCATCATCGAGGGGTAGACTTAGATCCACGGCTTATGTGCGTAGGCATACCCAGCATTGAGTTTTTCATTTAAGGTGAGGAGCGCCATGGCATATATTTTCCTGAAACTGCAGTACGTTGTCTTGATGGGATTCACTGGGTGCGGCGGTCGACGACATTTCATCAAGATAAACCTTGAGTGGGACGAAACTGGGCAGGCCATGCAACTGCGCCGAGGGTTGACAAGGGTCAACGGAGTCATGCCAACGCTGGTATCATGTCGTACTTAAAGTCTTTCGGTGTTGCATTTTCCATTTAGGACTCAAATCCAATCAAAAACTATGAGCTAACAAATGCTGTTGTTTGTACAAGCAGGCTTGACTATTGTCAACCGATGATATCGATGGATAGCAGGACCATCACCACAACATATATCACCATATATCATCAACTATCTATGTTGGGATCCTAAACCATAGCCATGGCCTTAGCCCATGTGCTCATAGCTATAATCTGTTGAATATTTGAAAATGTTCATTTCATAGTCGATACCATTCTAAGAAAAAAACGATAGATTTACGAACCATACTATGTTAACAGAATATATACAATATAGACTAGACTAGACTATATACATGAAATGCATATGTGCATATGCACTTTCCGCCTTCATACAAATTATGTTTATTTGATCCGGAACAGATTAGACTTGTTATGTAATGACATATCGAAACTCAGGTACAACGCATGGAACTGTTCGCAAGAGAAAGCACCACGTCGGCATGGACGTGTCTTTGTCAGCAACATGTGATAGATAATTTCTATATGTGTAGTTGCATGTATAATAAAGTCTAGTTCACATACAGTATATGATTATATGGTTGTGTTTCTACTTAATGTTAACATTGTGACATACTTTCTCACCCTGGTACATCTGCTTTGTAGGTAGGTCATAAACAGTATTTTTTTGCTACAGGTTAAACATATAAAACAGAAACAAGTGCCTTTGTTTACATTAGTTGCTGTGGCTTCCACATCAGGAAGATAACATTGTGTGAGTAATGGGTAATTCAAAGTCAATGAATAAGCCATTTCCAGGGTACGCATTGATCACAAGTCGGGTTTGTAATGTCTACTAGACTATGTTTTGTTTTTTTTTGAATGGATCCGGTTGTGATTTTTCCGTCTACCGTTTAGCTTGGGTGACTGGGTTATGTTCTGCAACAAGACCCTAAGGCATCATAGCGTAGTTGTTCCTCCAGCAGTTCTTCATCGAAATACTGCAGAAGCAATTGCTGGCGGCATGCATGCCAAGCTGCCCTTTATGCCCAGAGGCCGGGCATTCCTTTTAATGTACGTATGTTTGTATGTATGTACATAAGTATGTAAGTATACAAGTATGTAAGCATGTAAGCATGTAAGTATGTAAGAAGCATGTACGGTACGGCACATACGTATGTATGTGTGTATGTATGTATATATATATATATATGTATATTGATATGTTTTTTTGAGATCAAAGAATATAGACGAGTAGACTAGATATAAAATATTTGTTTTGAAATGCACAATGACTAGGAACAAATAAAACGAAATAATACCGACAATACAGACCCTATATAGAAAGTTTTGTATATCTAAGCTAAACAATATATGTGCTGAAACAATACTTCTACCTATTCCTTTTCTGTCTCTACCTCCATCTTAGTCTCAACCTGTGGTCAATATCATTTATAATTTGTAGTCCTTATCTATATCTGAAAATGAAGTGTTCTGAATCTCTGTATTTCATTCTCTTCATCTCTATATATAATAAATTTTGCATCTTCCTCCATCGACCTACCTAGATATAACTATATGATTTTATATTAAACGATTTTTAATATATTATATAATATATCTATATATGTTCATCTGTCTATCTATTGATCAATCTATCTATCTGAATCCATTCCTTTATCTTGATCCAAATCTATATCTTATCTAGACACATTTTTCTCATCACTATCTCATCTCTATCTACCTATCTATCTACCTAACTATCTATCTATCTACCTCTCTCTCTCTCTCTCCATATCCATCATTATATATTCGTCCCTTTTTATATAAGTATAAAACAAATCAAACAACTATTTCTATTTACTATAAAATTATTGATTCAAATATGTAATTAAAATATGGAACTACAAGTCTATCGATATAACACTCTACTGATCTATCGATATATTATATATCCATCTACCGTTCTACCGACCCAGAAACCTATGGATGTGTGATATGATGACTTGTTGATCTATTGGTATAAGAACAGGAAAGGTCATGAGGGATACATGATACATTGACATTATTATTATTAGTCAGCATTCCCAGATTCTTAGGTGTAACATCACGTGTCTTTCTTGACGCTGACCACAATTGTGTAAACAACTTTGGTGTTGCTCATCAAGGTGTGCTGTTTGCAGTTTGCATTTTTTATTTCTCAAACCTTAGCGATTCCAACAACTTTATTCATTGTGTTGATTTGTTACCGTTCATGTCATGTCACGTGTTTCTATCTTTCAATCAGTTTATCACTGACTTTATCATTGATTTCATGCCATTCTGTCAAAACCAGCACCACGCATCATCAAATAGCAATTGTGTGCAAACCATATTATTTGGGATCACTCTCCGCTTGACTGAACCAATTCAATGGCACACTGCAAACATCATATCTCTTTAACTCTTTGACCACATCATATCTGAATCAGATCTTTTGTTCCAGTGACTTCTCATCAACCGCTTCCTGCTCTCAGACCTATTTCGTCGATCAGAACGATTCTGCCTGTATCTTCTGTCAGATGCAGCAGGACACTGGTTCATCTTTTGATTTGATAATGTAGATGGTTATGGCTTGAAATCTTATACAATTAAATTTCCATGGGTAATTTTATTCTTGTGTGACCTTTGTTTGGGAGCGGGAGGCATGCATACATGTTCCAAGCATATGATGCATCAATACATTGTGCGCGCTTAAAGAAAGTTGATATGAAATGATATGACTGACAGTGTTGCTAATCTTCGATTTGCTTTGCTAAACAAAGTGTTCAATATTAGACTCGCATCATATCTCTTCAAAACGTTGACAGAAGAAACCAGAACAAATCTGCCCTGGTGTCTTTGGAAGGATTGCGATACGTATCTCATCAGCAGTTTGCTTTACTTGCATTCTTGACTGGTTGTGTTTTCTTAGTGCCCTCTCATAACGGTTTTGCGAATATGCTTTATTTAAATACATGTTAGGTGGTATATGTAACAGAACGTATTATTGTTCAAACAACTTTTGATGGAATACATGCGACTAAGCACTAGGTAGGGAATGCTAGAGAGAATGTAGTCATGACTTGTAGCTACGATGGGTATTGTCAGGCACGCTGCAAATCATGTATCAGAGCCGCTCTGGAGGGCCATGAACAACTTGTCGCCGCTGCAACTTGGCTGTTTTTTTTTGGTGGTTCCACAATTCACACAATGTATGCTAGGAACTGAGGCTTGACAACTCATTGGGTTTCAATGTTTCAATGTTTGAGGCTGTTATGTCAACAAGTTGACTGTGCAGACCATACTGACACATAACAGCACGGCTATGTGACAGTTGTGTGTTGCATGGTGAAAGCTTGTGTGGTATGATTGCAGTGTATGACTTGTAGATATGAAAGGTCCTGTATATGAATATGAACAGTTAAGAACTACTGGTGCAAATGTTGAACTCATCATTACAGTTTTCGAATATTTTTGATTTATTGTGACATTACACCATATGTTTTTTTTAATGAACTGTGACATTACACCGTATGTCTTTATGAAGACTGATACAAACCTATGATAATAATCCGTTTTATTTTCTTTACATACAACAACCAATACGATACACAAATCATTATAGCATTGTGTCACTTCAACAGTTCAACGCACAATAAATAACCATAGGCCAAACTTCTAATATATTCTGCACAAAGGCTTGGCACATTGTTTTTGTACTAGTCGCTATGTTTTTTTTGTTGACCTTCACCATGGGCAAATTTAAATAGCATTAACTAAAACATAGCAATAATTATCCAAACACTTTGGACTATGGATTGAATATGATCTTTTCAGCCAATAGTTCGGATTCATAGATGTGTATTTGTTTAAATGTACCTGTAAGTCATTATAGCCTAGCTAGTCCTCTGTATATTTTTGTTTTTGTAGCTTGAATCCCCATACATCTTTGTACAAAATAAAACATCATACTGATAATTTATTCACTGATAATCTTGACTTCTTTACGTACCAGATCTGGTTTGGTATGAATTTCTTTATTGCTTCCCTTTGCCACAAGCATTTGTATAGCCAAGGTTTTGTCTATCGCATTCTCTTTCATATGGGTCGAGCTACTTCGATCTCTTGACTCACATTTGGCATTTGGTCGATAGCACAGCCATGGTGAAGTATGGGCAGATTCTCGGATTGGGTGGTTGGTTCTGGTTGGGATGACATTCATGTTTGTATTGATTCAGTATTTTTTTTGATATCCACATACATCATATTGTTTCACATTTAGCTACTGTCTGTTCTTTCTGGATTTACTTATGCGGAGCTAGATCATCCGATCCAATGATCACCTTCCAATCAGGCCAGATGAGGCGGTTCAGCTGCAGAACAGGTTGCTGTTGGATGCGACCTTTCTACAGTTGCCATCTGCTGACTGTGGGGAAGATGACGAATCATTAGAGGGGCCTTGTCTATCCTATGAACGACGTTTGGAAGCTGCAAATTTTCTTCTAGAGATCGATAATGATGATTGGGCTTCAGACCAAATCGTACACTGGTGTAAGCTGGGTTGCTGCAACAGCATTCGGGAATCCAAACTCAAATTGTGGGTTGCGATGCAGGACGGGTGACAAACAATGTTGATTTTCGTTAAGGGTTATGTGACATATATTAACGAAAATCAAAATAGTTGACATGATATGATGTGTGGTTGTTCACATATCATTGAATTATTCAAACCAAAAAATGACATGAGGTGTGGTTGTTCACATGCAGTTGAACCATTAGTGGGGGAGCGATGCGCCATACACTACATCATCTCCCTTGAAAAAACAACTAATATGAAAACACATATAATCTAATCAATGTATCTTTACTGCTGGAGGGTTTGTAATGTAAGTAATTTTGAAACCAACACAAACACCAACACCACCACCAACAACAACAGCAACAACAACAACAGCAACAACAACAACAACAACAACGCGGACAACAACAACATCCCCACCACCAACAACAACAACAGCAACAACAACACCACCACCAACAACAACAGCAACAACAACAGCAACAACAACAACAGCATCAACCACAACAACAACAACAACAGCAAGCAAGCAAGCAAGCAAGCAAGCAAGCAAGCCAGCCAGCCAGCCAGCCAGCCAGCCAACCAACCAACCAAACAACAAAACAAACAAAAACACACCAATCCAACAACCAACCAACCAACCAACCAACCACCCAGCCAGCCAGCCAGCCAACCAACCAACCAACAATAAACATCAAACGGCAACAACAGCAACAACTGCAACAACAACAACAACAACAACCAAAACACAAAAAAAAAACAGCAACAACATCAGCAGCAACAAAAACAGCAACAAAAACAGCAACAAAAACACCACCACCACCAACAACAACGACAACGACCACGACAACAGCAACAGCAACAGCAACAGCAACACCACCATCACCACCAACAACAACAACAACCACAACAACCACAACAACCACAACCACAACCACAACAACAACAACAACAACAACAACAAGAGCAGCAACAGCAACAACAACACTACCAACCACCAACCACCAACAACAACCAATAACCAACAACCAGCAACAACAACAACAAAACCAATGTTTCTTCAACAAACATCATCAATATGTCAATTTCTCAATTATGTTGTATAAGTTGGTGTACTCTATTGCTTTTGTAAACGTCTGTCTAATAATGGCAGTTAGATTTAGTATTATCAAAAATAGCGGCTTTGATTTCAAACCATTCTTGGACTGTGTTATCAGAAAAATAGTTTTAGACGGCCGCCTTCTAGGGAATGTAAACGCAGTTTAAGTTACATGTGAGTTTTATATTGTGTTTGTCAGGCGGTGGTATTCCGCAAACGACCACCGGTACCTGCAATCAGCAGATGGACTGCGTGTGTCAAAACGGCAAGAGTCGTTCTGTTACTTGTTTGGTTCATCAGCCGGAAGGCTTTCTATACTTTGATGTTCATGCTGCTGAGTTTTTGAAAAAATACTTCCTCAATCCTAAATATAGTATTTGGGTATATGAACGTACTGTATGGTTGCATTGGGGTATCTTTTTTTAAAACATATCTTAATATTGTTTTGAATTTCTTCCATTGAAACAACAAACAATCATTTAAGTATTATTTATTCGTATGATTTGTAACGTAATATTCAAAGATTGTTTTCATATACCAAATGAAGAACAAGTAACTCATAACTCATGACCCATAATCAGCACAACATTGACTTGTCATTCCAACATCTGAGGTTGCAAATGGCAGTTCATCGACTCCTTCAACGAGGGTTTGCAAGGCTCTACAGGTACAAGCTTGAAGGGTCTGATAAAGCAGGGGGGCATGGTGAGAGTGATGCCATTGTGGATTTCGATCATACTGCGCTGCATTGCGATAGCTCAAGGGAGCTACACTTCAAGATGAAGGGTGCTCGATTCTAGAATATATTTATGGGACAGTAGTTAGTTTTGTTTTTTTACACAACATACATGTTCGTTGGGGATTTTCTGACTTCAATTGGTGATATTAATGTATATAGGTAGTTCTAAACCCTGTACTCAGGATCAGAAAAAGCTTGGAAATTTCTCCAGAGTTCGGACGAGATTTACAAACTGGGCCTAGCAGTTTCGATTGTGCCAGCAGCAGAGGAGGTAATTCTTTGTCATTTTCGGTGGCAAAGCGATGAATCATACATCACTGAACCCATCAGCAAAACACCACTTGTGATCATGGCGGATATGGAAAGATCACCTGCAGCCAGATCAATCGATTTACTTGTGAGGGGATTGCAACAGCAACATGGTCATCGTGATGCATACTTGAGAAATTGCCTCCAAATTTTCCAGCACTTGCACAAAGGTTGGTTGACAAAAAAATAATATGGATGATATTGGCATCTTTACAAACAATTTGTTCTTTAAGTATGTAAATGATATACATACTAAAACAATCTAAGTATACCATACTAGAAAACTAATACTAGGACAACAACATATCTGTTCATATGGATTCCCACTGTAAGGTTCAAACAAGGGGTATGTTATTCACAAATCATATATTAAGATTTAAACTTAAATATATATTTATATAGTTTTTAATTTATAACTATCACTTTGTTCAAAGACATCGAATTTTGGTTTTACTCTCTTCAACTGATTATGTTTATTATGTTGTGATGTTGTTTACAGCAGTCTTGAAAAACATGTCACATGCTAATCTTTACCCTGTAGGTTTGCCTGGTATTCCACCTGCCAACTTTCGGTATCAGCGTCTGTGGTACACTGTAGTTACCATTGGCCAGCTTTTGCACCGGCTCGTGAGGCCATATCAAAGACTTCCATTACAAACCGCTCGATTAGTCGATGACAATCAGTCTATTGATAGCCGTGTGCAATTGGCAGACCAGATGCTTGCGCTTCCTGAGTGTTGCGTTGACAGATTATTTGCACAACCCTTTTTACAAAGTCTCCGGGAAGAGGGTGGGTCCATTGCACTTGATGGTGGCACGATATTATCTGATTTGGAATGTTCCCTCAGGGTAAAGGTATCAAATTTGGAAATCGAGTTGAACTTCTCACGTGCTGCAACAACTAGACATTCAATGCACGGAAAATCTCACAAAGTTGCATCAATGGTCTCAAAGCACATCACCGCTGAAGTCAAACTGGGACAACGACGAAAGATGATTGCTTTACAAAAATCGGGGAAAACAAAGCAGGCTACAAATCCAGGCAGGGAAACCATATAACATGATATAGCATGTTTTTGAAGTTTGGTTATGCAGGCAGTTTCTATACTCAATGTCAAATTTCCTACATATCCAACATAGATTTATTATATGTTTCTAATATGTAAATATGTTACCAGTATATCAGTATATCAACATATCTGATTCTGATTTATCATCTAGATATCTTTGTGTTTGCTCATGGGTCCACCACCTACAAGCTTGCATACAAAAAAGAGAACAAACCCACATTGTCCATGGCCAAATCATATAATATCATTGTTGATGGTTCGATCTTAAAATGTACGTTTTAACTGTTTAGGTGTTAGACACGCAAATGCCCATATGGATTCTCATTTTTATATTATATAATGTATTGTTTATACAGTAAATAAACATTTTATATAGTCTGTCTAAAAGATGTGGTTTATGCAAACATTATGGAAACTAAGCATAGCCCCAGTCACATTCCAACCTTGCCCTACAGGCAAACCATCGCGGAAAACTGGATTCTCGATATTTCTCGCGGACTTCTATGCAGATGCTCGGAAAAACCATGGGGAGCCTGGGGATGGCAAGTGGCACGCCAAACGCAAGCAGCTGTTTAAGTCAGCAAGGGACAAATGGAATTTGCGTACTTTTGAGATGAGACGTTCCAGGGCACAATATTCCCAGAGAGCGCGCCAACTGAATGCAGAAGCCAACTGCAAGCGTGATGCGCTGCTGATTTGTAAAGATGTTGAAGACTGTGAAAACAACACACGGGCTGGCGAAGTGAAACAACATCAGTTGAGTTTGCTGAACATTGCAGTTCAACATGGTATGATCGGTCCTCCTGCACAATCACTGGATGATACACCTTCAGTTCACAGACAACATGCACTCCCTGAACTTGCAAACCGACAGGAAGCAATTCCAGCACCATTGGATGATGTACAACACCAGCCAGACACTGATGGTATGATGGTTGTTCTCGATGAGCATGATATACACAAGGATTCATCATTGTTTCTTCATCATCATGGACAGGGCTTACATGGGCTGGGTGATTCTGTTTTTGGATTATCAGAGGATCTTGTGAAAGCATCTATGAACACACAAGGGTTCATCAAGCAAACCGATCTACAGTTTCAGGTGGATCATTCCGGTGTTTGCACTGAAATCAACCTTGCATTGGAAGATCGCGATGATGTTACAACCATGAAGCCATGTCAAGAATTGTGTGGGCGTTTTTGTCGCAAATCAATTGAAGATGGACAATCATTCCGTAATGCCATCGAAATGGTTCGGTCCATCGCAAGAATTGCATCAAGTCGGAGAGATGTCAAAAATGGGAATACATTTCACCTGAGTCCGTCCTTCATGTTACCAGTTTTGATCATTGTCACACCGAATGCTTTGTATGGACGGCTTGCATGCCGAATTACATTCAATCCCTTGGAGGTTGATTGGATACATGGCGACATCAGCCGCTGTTCAGATCACAATGGTGACACTTTATTCAGGTTGACATTGGCGTTTGAGTGTCTTCACAATTCAAACAATTTATGTCCTCTTGTTGACAGCATGACTGAGTTCAGTATTTGGATGAGCCAGGTCTTCAGGAACGATGCTGGCTATGAATGCAAGTTGTTCACCCAATACGAGCTCGATGAACACAACGACCATATTTTGATTCTCCGTTCGAAACATGAGTCTAAAACTGTTGCGACAATTGATGAGAATTCCTTTGCTGAATTTATTGGCAAGAAGCCCTCTGTACATCACAAAGATCCGAATCAGGAGTTCGAATTTGCTGCTAAGTCAGTTGGACAATTTCTATCACTACTGGGTGGAGACAACACAAAGCAGTCAAAGCAGCAAAAACCAACTAGCACAGCCACAAAACAGCTGTTGAAGTCCAAACAAAAGAGTTCCAAAACCAAGCGTATCTCGGTTAACCTATACCTTGAACTTTGATCTTTTTTCAACAAAACACAATAGAACTTAAACCTTGTGCTAATTCTCATGAACAATCATAGTACATACCATTGTACTAGTCACAGGTCAAAACGGTCGATATGTAAGATTATACAGTATACATTGTCATTGAGTTCTTTTTGGCTATTGCTTGTCTGCAGAGTTTCTAGATTTAATACCAGTGTCCATTGTCACATCCTGTCGTCCATTCGATCTAAGGTATCGCACAGGGTGCTGATGAGACTCGAGATGTGCATGCTACTTCGGCCGCCGATATCTTATTGGCTGGTATCGGACATCGTCATCGCCCAGATTGTGGGGATGGACATGTTGATGCTGTGCAGTGTCTTCAGGATGATGTAGAGACTGATTGGATTGCAGCTATTGATGCACGATATGGTGTTAACACCGATGCTTCTGGTTCTTCTGGGAGCAGAAGCTCAAACCCAACTACACGCAAGCGAAAAGCTGTTGATATAGATGAGCAGGACATACCCATTCTGCGAATTCCTTCAGAACCAGCAGCACCAATGGTGGTTGATGATCCGGATATGCCAATGACAACTACCATTGACCCCAAAACCAAACGTGTCATTGCTGATTTCCAGGATGGACGCAAACGTGCTCTGGGAAACTTGGTATGATATGACAATGATAATTGATAATATCATATTATATATTTTGAACAAACTATATATTTGTTACATGATATATGTTTATGATCGAGTGGTTCATTATTGTTTTTTATGTGAATAACATAGTTAAGCGGGATCGAAACATTTGTACGGGAGGTAGGCATGTATCCTACAAATGTGTTCCGATTGTGGTGATCAGATAGACTACAAAGTATACTTTAGACTATAGATTTTACAAAAAAAACGATAAATATAATATATAACATTAAATATATTATATATATATATATTTATATATTATATATATTATATATTATATATATTGTATAATTATATATATATATATATATATATATAATATATATATATATATATTATTTGGACATGTAACACAGTATGACTTGTGTTTTGTTTTCCAGCCTAGGGTTGATGTGGATACACCCAAGGAAGAATTACGCAGTTTAGAGTCGGTGAGCCCAATGAGAGCCTCAGCTGTGCATGCTACCTCCATACCAAATGCAGCGTTGTTCGGTTGATGAGTCAGCTTCCCTATGGATGTACTTCCATGCTGATGAGCTACCTACAAGCGGGACTTCGGATTAAAGATCGTCAGAGTGCCAAGCAGCACATGGAAATGTTTCGTGGGTGCATTGATTTCCCTATCAACTGGATATGGTACTGTGGTATGACTTTCACTTTCTTGGTGAGCGGACGTAACTTATTGTTTGTTGTATACCCTTAAAAAAACAATAATATATGCAATGATTTAGTATTATTATATCTTCTTGAACACTTATATTTGAAGGACAATAGGTTTGGGTTGCAAGATGTATGATGTATTACTTATGTGGTTGTTTGTAGCATGCATCTTGTGATTGCACCAACGAGGTTTAATTCATTTGTTTGCGCAGCCCCTTCTGAATGATGAGCTTCCAGATATACTTGGCGAAGTGCCAAAGCATGAGTTCCGAAATTCGCTGGGCTGATTTGGCCTAGATCCAGGCAAAAAAAAAACATCAGCATGGGCATTGATTTAAACAAAGTAACCTACCAAACAATACAGGATGTTTTACTGTTTCATTGTTTTACTGATGTGTATCTACAATACAAATACTAATACAATACAAGATGTTTTTTTTGTTGATGTCCAGCTGTATGCCAATTCGAAAGGTACATTATCTTGGGCGTTTTACAGCTCACAAACTTGTCAGCTGTATTAATACCCTCATTACAACTCGCTGAGCGGGCACATAGGTGTGAGAGGAAAATGCTTAGCTCATGACTCGCCAAGTTGTTCAGCATTGCAAAGTTGATTTGATCCAATGTGTAGCATGGCATTATTACATCATTTTTCGCACAAAGTACATATATGACTTGAATTGAATCCAGCCTAATCAATTCACACTTCAGTTTCTGTCTCAAAAAGCGGCTTCCACGAATTCAAGTTCATCGGAATTTACTCGTCTACGTGGCTGACCGTTGGTGGCATTGCGATGAGTGCTCTTATGCAAAGGACGGCAGTTCCATCCGAAAGAGGGGATGTGCAAATGATTGCGGCGTTGAAATGCGAAACTTTTGAGTTTCCGTTGACCTACAAAGTCAGAGAGTGTAAGTATTGTCGATCCAAGTCATGGATCGCAACACCAATGGCTCAGGGGACTTTTCCAACATGGGATCCACTTGTTCCATGGAACCAGGGAAAACGCGACAAGCCTTTGGGGAGTATCTGCAAGATATGTCCACTTGTACTTAGGCTTACTTGCTTGGTTTTCCCACTGTTTTGTTTGCCAAATGCATGTGACCTGTTTGTGGTATTGTATATTGTAGTTGTCTCCGGGGTTGTGTTGCAGAATGTTAAGAATCCAATCTACTGAGGTATGGTCGGCATGCCACTGGTATTTGGATTGTTCTCCACAAGATTTGTCCGGTTTCGACAAGTTGATTGCCAGCGATCCTACCCGACTTCACGCCTTCCTGGTGCCTTGGCTGAAAGAAACATACAAGTTACACAGTTACATCATGTTGCACCAAACTTACAGTAATATTAAGGTTAAATTAAAAATAAAATAAGATAGTCTACAAAGTAAACAAAACCAATAATTGCATCCAAAATCGAAATCATACAATCTTATTATATGCTATAAAAACTGCATACAAAAGTGTGCAACAAAAACTGTACCAAACTATACCGAACTATACAAAACTGTACCAGGTATCTCACAAACCGTACCCCAAAACCGTACCCCGAAAACCGTACCCTGAAAAACCGTACCCCAAAACTCAAAAAGATACATCGATATACGTCCTTATTTGGGGTACGGGTACGGGGTACGGTTCTGGGGTACGGTTTTGGGGTACGGTTTTTCAGGGTACGGTTTTTGGGGTACGGTTTTGGGGTACGGTTTTTCAGGGTACGGTTTTCGGGGTACGGTTTTGGGGTACGGTTTGTGAGATACCTGGTACAGTTTTGCATAGTTCGGTACAGATTGGTACAGCTTGGGACACATGTACTCTATCTCATACTGGTACAGTTTGGTGTACAGTACTGCAAAGTTTTTGATTTGCTAGCTTTGACCTGCCTTACGCTAAGATTCAGCGACGCAACTACATTGATCATCGGGTTGAGAACCCCCAGCTTCGAACCAGGGGCGACTTGAACCTGGGACCTCGTGTGTTGGTGACAATGAGCAATCAGAGCCGTAGCACCTTGAAGAAGCCAAAGTCCTACTTTGTGGATTTGGAGTCCTACAAGACTGATAATCCGGGAACTGTGGTTCAGGAGAAGGACAAGGTATGGGAGCAGATAGATGGCGAGTGGATCGAAGGGGTTATTTGGAGTGAATGTTAGAAATATTCTTTTGTTTTGACAACAGTATAGGTTGTATATTAGTATATATATATTAAAAAAACAATCATCAATCAACAAATGTTCCAATCTACCTAAGGTCAATGTGAGAGTCGGAAGGAAGGGTTACTATGAACGCGAAGATGCAGTGGACAAAGTATCCAAGATGGATGTGATTGCCTTTGACTCGAATGAAGCTATCGGCGCGTCTCCAGATTTGAGCACCAAGGTCTTCAAACAGACCAGCAAATCCATTGCACCAGCGAACCCAGATCCACTTGATGCTTTGGATCTGCCTTTCTTCAAGATGGGACATCATCCAGAGCTTGGCTGTGCTAGGTCATCGGGAGCTGCATCATCTTCAGCTCCTTCGACAGTGACGCTCACGTCTTTGCCTGCCATTGAGGCTCCGAGCATGTTGTCTTTGCAGGATCGCCAAGGTGATGGTAGCGGTTCAGACAATGAGATTGAACCTTCTCGACCACCTATGATGAGCCACATGGATGTCATCCAGAAGGCATTTCCCAAGCATTCTGCAAAGGAGCCAAAAACATCAGCCAAGGCAGCCCCGAAGATGCCAGCTCAGAAAGCCCGATCTCAGCCATTAGCTGCGAAAAAAAGAAGTTCAGCAGATGCTGACGCCACCCCCCAGCCCAAGGCAAAGATTTTGAGGCTTCATGATCAACCTGATGCGAAAACAACTCCAGGTGATGCTGGTCCGAAAGATAGTGATCGGGAGGTTTTGGCTGACTACAATGAGCAGATGAAAGCACTCAAGGAGAAATCATTGGCAGGGATCAGCGACACTGAGACAGGCATCACAGACAACCTCAAAATAGCGAACAAAGACCTGATGGCACTTGTCAACAAAATCAGAACGAAGAAGAAGAGTCTGAAGCGTCGCAAGGATGCAACCTTCTTGAATGATGGCTTGGATAACATCATCCAGGAGCTTGTGAAGGTCGCTGACATTGCTGATGCAATGGCAAAGTTTCATGGTACTACTGAGCATTATGCCACAATGAAGTCTTTCAAAGTGGAATGGAATATGAGTTCTGCATTCTTCAAGCGTGTCTTCAAATGCATGGCCCTGCATGCATTGAAGTTTGCTGATTGGGGCGCCTTCCTTGAGATTCGTGGAATGCTTCATGCTGACATTGGCTACACCAACGGTGAGCTCTACTTTGAGATCTTGGTCAGTGATGTCATTCAGCGTTTGCTTCGAGCATTGCCTGCCAAGGACTTGGGTTGATTTGCTAGTTCTTCAAAGCATTCGTAACGGTAAAGTGCAGAATCTTTAGCAAGGTTAATCATTGCTAATTTACATAAATTATGTAAGAAGCATTATCATGAATATCATAAAATAATACGATATAACAGAAATACAATTGATTAATTTCAAATTAGTAGGATTCGTCAGATTTATTCCAAACACCACATTTGAATCCTTGTAGGGCTCTTGGACAGAAGAGATGATGCAGCCAATTTCGAGCTTCTTTGTCCATATGGCTACCAGCGTCATCGATGGACGTATGCCAAAAAGTTTGCAGCATCTACATGTAGTGGTGTGCCATGAACAGCAGACTCCTTCCAAGGTGATTGAATCAGTGAACTACATCCATGCTGCTGCAACTTCCAATGTCTGCAAGGCTCAATCGGATTCAGGATTGGCTGCGGTGTTCAGTGGCATCAACCAAGGGAAAACTCTTTTGAAGTTAGCCAACGCATCAGCCTTGCAAGCCCAGAAGGATACGGGACACTTGCAAGAGCTCAGTGAATGCATTGACGAGGTTGCGAAGCACTTGAGTGAGATTCCGGAATCAGCTGTTGATTCTCTTGATTGGAAAAAAACTCTTGATCTTGGAACCAAGGCAGTCAACATCTTGATGAACATCCAATCCCAAACCAGTTCCGGACCATCTTCGAAAACCATCATCAACAATGCGAAGAAACAAATCTCAGAATTGGTGTCAACCATCAGCAAGTACTTCTTGATGGGTCCATTTCAGACATGGATGTCCAACTGGGTGTCTCAGTACAACCAATCAAAGACTGCGTTGAAGGAATTGCCTTTGTCACCTTTGTCACTCAAAGCATGGGATAGCATCAACCTCAAGACGTTGACCAAGGATGCTTCTACATCGCTCCAGTGTGCTCTTCGTACAGATCAGTTCATGATCGATTTCACAGCATGTGCAGTTGAAGCAACTAGCTTGGATAGTTCTTCAACAGCCTTGGTCAACCTGATGAAGTCCATTGAGACATTCGAAAAGTCAACGTGGCCCATGATCAATGAGATGAAGATTCTTGCGGAGGAGAAGGGAGTTGCTTCCTACACCGACTTGAAGACCATCTCCCGCGGAATTACAGACACTGGGATCAACCATCAGATCCAATGCACAACCACTGCATTGGGTGCGATTGTGGCCAAGGTATCTGGGAGACAAGAAATCTGAGAACTATAATTATCCAGCCAATGTTCCAATATTCCAGTATATTGATTTACATATATATATATAAATATGATATTATATATATAAACAATATAAATTATTTATATAGTATATAATAGTATATAAAAATATTTATCTTTAGGATTATGGTAAAGTATATGTTACTGTATATGAATATGATAAAATTATAATGTTCCTTCTGAGATATCAAAAACTGAATAAGTATAGTGAGGGAAGGTGGGAACAGTGCCGAGTCGTCTTGTATAACCGGCCGTCCTTAACGATCCAATTCAACTAATGTCGAGTCTTGTTTTGTTTTCCTTTCAGAGAAGTCTTGTTTGTAGCTTAGCTAAGGTGAAATCACCTCCAGTGGCAGATGCAGATGTAGCAAAGTCACAGGCTTTGTTTGAGAAGCTCAATCTTCTGGGCGCAAGGTCTTCCGACAACGATGCAATCTCATCGGCAAAGTTGCTGGCTGCTTGCAATTACATCGTCCTTGCAAGTATCAAGGTTATGAGAATTCGTGTTGTTTATCTTTGTTTGTTTTCCTGCAAGTGGGGCGGACCAATCTAAATGGACAATTAACACCATCAAGGAAACCCAATGAGCAAGACTAGATCGCATGCTAGTTTTATCAAACACTGTTATTTAAATTTATTTAAATTGCTGCATATTTGTCTATTGTATGTATGTGTATAGTTTTGACATGATGGATATGTGATCAATCTTTACTTTGATTCAGAGGCAATGCAGAATCTGCAGCTCAACAAGCCAAAGATGAACGAGATGCAGTTCAGAAGTTCCTCAGGCCAGTCCATAGCCTACAGAAGGCTTTCAATCTCTATGCTTCAGATGATCATCATGATGACGATTCGAAAAGACGAGTTTGCAGCGAGACTATCCACCTCCTGCTCTTGAAGTCAAGTTCGGAATTTCGAGAGGCATTTGGATCTTTGACTACTTTCCAGGAGCACATCAATAAGCTGTTTGCATCCGCAACACAGTTGCTTCAACATCGACGCGAAATCTATGAGAAGGATGGCAACGAGCTTGTCAGCACATTGGGGGGAATCTTCAAAACCTTACCAGAAGTAGATCCAGATTCGATGCCAACATTCGTGGAGGCAGTGAAGAAGGATGAGAAGAAGTTGCTTGAATCCACTGAAAAGTTGAACGAGATTATCAATGCAGTCGATCTCGACTCACAGGCATTTGACTGTCCAGATGCAGCTATCTGCAATGGTAAGACGGACGCTCGGTTTTTACTCTAAAGTTGCTGATGTTTTCAAGGTTTGTCATGTGGGGTATGGGAGTTGGTTTACACATTGTGGTTTATGATGGTTTCGGGAAATACCGACAATCAGAATTCTTAGGAGCTCAAGTCAGTCCACCATGCAGCGGTGAAGATCCTTGCAGAGCAGTCAGCGTGCCTCTTGCTTGTTCTTCCCCAAGCTCAGCAACTCTTAGCGCAAGGACCATCATGGATATCAGGTCTTGTTTGCATAGCGATGATGATGTTTAAGAATAGGAAATAGTTTAATTACTTGTTGTATGTCAATGTACCAGGTTTGGTTTAAACAACATTTCTTGGAAGCAATCCGTCATTGATATTGATAGGCACTGATGTATTTTCTTTGATCCCTTTCACTCCGAGGACCACTATATTACATCTAGCCACTACCTAGTATAAGTTACGATTCAAAATTGACATATTATCTTATTGATATGTTTTTCTTCGTATGATTCTATCATAAAACAACCTATAAGTTAGCGGCCGTATTGTATTTGTATTTGTTGATCACGTGATATGATTTCGTTATTCAACCTTTTAACTCTTCCTCACTCCAGGACGCACTGCTACTGGACGATTGCAAGCCCTATTGGAGTCAGTGATCGCTTCCTGCAAGAAGCGTGAGTTAGAGATTAGCCCATCAATCAATGCACAGGTCACATCCCTGCTTAGTAGCAGCTCATCCCAGGCTTGATTCCGATGTTCACTTCTGCATGGCAAGACAATCTTTGCTGCTTCAGGGGACCCAGTGGCTAAGTACGTTGGCAACACAAAAAAATAAATCACACACTCACACACATCCGCTGATGTGTTGGTCTATTTCTGTCTATTTCTTTTGATTATGTTGCAACATTGTTTGTTTCACAAGCCAGCATCTGACATTGGGAAACCTACCGAAAGACATACCACGTAACATAGGATATGCATGCTGCATATCCAGCCATTAGATCTCTTTGATCTTTGTCGGTGGCACTATGGGCACACTATCTGCAGTGTGATGGACAGACGATGCCCGACAAGAGGTCTTAAATATTGAAGCCACTTTATGATCTACCCAGTCTAGTCTAGTCTTTGTGATTTATGTGTTGAACTAGAATATGTATACAAAGGTTGTAGGATGGTTTGTGCTGTTTGTTTATGTTGTGGCTTCTCAGTTCCTTCAATCGCAAACAAAGACCGCTGATATCAATCAGCAAAGAAAGATTAGGTAAAAAAGAGAAAAAAACGACAAAACACAATGTCAATCAAGTGGATGTCTTTGCTTTGTGTTTACTTTCCAGCTGTCATCATTGAACATCTTGCGCTGTTTCACAAATACCATATCCATTGACTGATGCGGTACAAACAAGTGCATTTTTTTGCTTCAAATCATGAAGCCAACGACCAATGTACACATCAACAGTCAACAAACACCTATATGATATTACAAATGGTAATCAGGTAATCGGATAGCACACGACTCATTAAACCACGAAATAAGCTTTCACTACGGTATATGCTAATAATATTTTTGTATGCAATCTATATTCAAAAATATATTATACTAAATTATATTTTTCATGTTTGTTTAAGATATGTGTGTGAGTGTGTTCAAAACAGTTTCACCACACATCGCCTTGGTACCCTGTCCCCATGGCGAAGACCAAATCTACCGCAGTTGAGAAGCAAAAGAAACCGAAGCCACAACCCAAGGCTAAGAAAGTGGCATCTGCAAAGGCAAAGACACCGACTCAGAAAAAGAACAAGACCACTGAGAATAATCCCTTTGATCAATCACCAGATGTAGATCAAAGATCTATTCAATCCTTCTGTATCAAACCAGGGAAGGAGACGATCCCTATGTCAGCTCAGTCCAGTGAACCAGCATCATCGACTTCAGGCAAGACAGGTGACGTGAACAAGTTTGAACACCAGCAGAAGGATCAGGAGATGTGTTGTGCAACAGACGCTGTTGAACCACAAGACCAGGGTGATCATACCAAGACAGGTGAGGCTGACCAGTGTGAACACCAGCAGAAGGATCAGGAGATGTGTTGTGCAACAGAGGCTGTTGAACCACAAGACCAGGGCGATCATACCAAGACAGGTGACGCTGACCAGTGTGAACACCAGCAGAAGGTTCCAACCGACCAAAACATGGATGAAACACCCATGAAAAACTTTGGTCACTTTTGCCGCTTGGAGAATGAGTCCAAAATCAAGCTTAGCGATTTGGTGACGGCATCGAGTGAGCAAGCCCAGGTGGACCCTTTGAATTGGAAGCAGACGCTTTCTGAATTCATTGAAAACTTGGAGGAAGACAATTATTTGGATCTTTTAGATCAGGCAAAAGGTCATTCACTTCAAGAAAGATATGTTGAGTTCTTGACATCAAAGGGGGACGTGGATTCAGAGTACCAATTTATGTCTGAAGAAGGTGACCAACATGAAGACTTTCTCGACTTCACAGCCTGGTTGGCAGAACGCACTGGTGATTCTGGAGATGTTACTTGATTAATCTGGTTTAATACATTTTGTTTTGAAAACCTTAGTAGTCCTTTCCAGGTGATTATGTTATACAAAACCAACACCACATAGTTTCATAAGTTATTAACTATTTGTAATTAATGATATGATTTGTCAGACCAACATGCCATATCATATTGGCATTCCTGCTGTTCTGTCTCTGGACATGACTGAGGCACCCCAAGATGCCAAAGTGGTAAAATCTGTGGCGTTCTATGCGAAAGACTTCTTGGAAATTCAGGTGGGTGTATTGTGGTGGTGGCACTGGTGGTTGTGGTGTGTTTTCTTAACGTATATCGACTCATTTTTTTTTGAAAACAGTTTGTTTTCGGATTGTGATTCTAATAAGTTTATCACTTAGTCACTTTGTGTTATTGTCACTGGTATCGTTGTCATTATCACCACGTAACACGTATTGTATTTATTATGATATAAAATATTACATGTTGCATATTTTATAAATGCTGTATAATATTAATAATATGTTAGTTTTTGCTATTATGTTTCCGTATGTCAGGCAAACAGCGGCCTTGTTGCGTCATGGACGACTTCTTGCAAAGATCTTCTCATGCAGTTCGCTGAGGCGATTTGGGGATATTGGGACACCATGTATTGTTATAGTGTGCTGGCTTGTAATATCGTTATAGTTTTTGAATTAGCATAATCGATAAGTATATTTTTTGTTCTGTGTGCTATCCAAATTTTTATCTATGATCATCATATTAAGTTACAGTTTTTATGTAACGTAACTATGAGATATGATATATTATTTGGGGATATTACTGCTATTTTTTTCAATATTCCACATGTATTAATACTACAATTATATAATATACAAGTATATATATATATATCTATCTATTCATCCATGTCTATCCTTATATGAATATGATATGATGATCATACCGGCCATATAATAATACATAGTCATTGGGTTATGATTGCAATCTCAATGCGCCACAGCAGGAGCACAAGAATCTGGTGGACAGATTCACCAAACATCTCGACACAGCAGAGGAGACTAGCTATCATACTCTACATGGACATGTGTATCGTAGACTGAGGGTTCGTCAGTTCACTGTTTACTTAGAGGTATTAGTATTAGCCATCATGTGTTATCAGTATGGTCAGATGAATCACAATGTGCTTTTTTTTGCTTTTTTTCTGCAGGAGATTGTGATCACATCAACCTTGCAATCATTGGCGGGCAACATCACAAAGGTTATCGGTGATACTGCAACCTGGTTGCAAACCAATTCTCGTGTTATATCAGGCTACACCATGTGATATATTCATATATTTACAATGATTTAGAGCATTATGAATCATATTATGAATGTATTTTGAAACAACAAAGACCATACCCTTTACAGGTGTTCGAGTATCTAAACTATATAAGAAAGCTACTACATAGTCACATAGTAGCTTTGTACAAACCAAAAAAAACATCTCACAGAGCACATACACAGATATATACAGCCTTAACATGACTATATATATATTTCAATATATCTGTAGATTTTCCCCAAGGATATTTCAATATATATTTTATTTTATATATGATATCTCTATATATACATATATTTATGTGGTGATATTCGAATGCTGTAAGTATATCATAGTATCATTGTGTTTTATTTTTCATATTAAATGACTAGTGTCTCTGCACAGGCTGATGCTGGAGTTGCTGAAGGAGTTCTACGTGCAATTGAATCGACTTTGCCAGGGATACAGACTTCTGACACTATGCAGGACCATATTACAAGATTAATTATGTTGCTGGGTCATCTGGTAAGGTGTATGGTGTATATGTGACATGTATTGACCTCTTGTTCTCAAACAAGTTCATTCTTCGAGACCCAAATTGCACATTCTGATGTGATAAGACGCTTGTGAGTTCGTACACAACAACAAGTCTTGACATTTGAATTTGAAATATGTTTTCCATACCCACAACTCTCGTGTTTTTTTTTCTGACCAAACCGTTCGTTGCAGGACTCGACTCAACAATCTGATGTACATGACACAGATGAGAACTTCAAGACTGGAACACCAAAGGATGCTGTTCACGAGACTTGGTTTATACGATTCGATGTGGAATAACAGAAAACGGTTCGTTTTTAGATCATAGATTTGCAACCTTAAATCATCAGAACATTTTCAAAACAAATGTTAAGTATATTTCTTGGTCACACTGAACTGACTCAAATCGGACAAACGCACGAAACATCAATGATGCAAAGATATATGATTTGATCATATGTTTAAAACTTATACAACTATAGAATATAGAAGATATCCCAAAACCATATGTTTAAAGTTCTAAAAAATATTATATACTTATATAATACATTAAATAGTTAATGTTTTAAAAAAATAAAAACGTAATATACTTTCGTATTTATTTATTATATTAATCTTATTCAATTATTCTACTTACTTATTTATAATATATAATATATAGACAGATACTATTTGTTAATAGTGTAATTTGTATACATTATACTATAATATATCATTTTCATTTTTCACAATGACACAAGACATATACATATATTTTGTAAATATCATATACCAAATACATATTTTAAATAATTTATTATTTAAGTTATTATTAAATATATATATATTCGACTTTATTATATTATATATATTCTTTATTTTAATAAATTATATTATATTATATTTATATTCTATTTATATTATACTTTTTTTATTATAAATATAAATGTTTGTTCTTCTGTTTATATTTTATATTTGTATATTATATATACTATACAGCAATGTATAACTAGTCTGACTAGCTTGCTTGGTCGCCAAGGAGGTTGGCAGTGTGGAGATCATGGCCGATGACATTTTGGACTCATATGTTCAGGCTCGATGTCTCATCGGTCGTATCGAACCGATGAAAAAACATGATGTAGCTATCAAATGGCACTTGTTTCACATTGGGCACATGAGTTCACAAGATGAATGCCAATCACGGCTAACCAGATATATAACTATAACAGTAACATAACAATGATTATACATAATATCATATGGTACAAGTAAGTTCTATGTTTCCATTCTTATTTACCATTAACATATCTGGTTTTACACTACATGAATGATATAGGCCTTGGAATTTAGAATTCAGAACAAACACACCAGACCACTTCTTCAATTTCACTTGACCAATCAGGCTATGATGGAGCGTATCGTGAAGGTCGATGGGGTGCGTGAAAGACTTGCAAATCTACCTCGAGATTGGCGACTAGCAACAGCATGCAGTGGCTGTGGCACATTCGAACTGGCATTGCGCGCAGTGGCAACAGCGATGTCAGGATATCTACCAGTAGATGATGATTCGTTTGTCGTCACTGGACCATTGATATGATATATAGCAATATTTAAATTGTTACATTTATATATACATTACATATCGTTATCCTTTTCGATCCTCTTTTCTGTGAGTGAAACACAAAATATGACAAAGTTATATTTGATATTGTATTCACAGTTGGTTTACTTTTTAGTGTTATTCCAGAGAAACAACATCTACACACAACAAACGGAAACCTTGGTTAGATCAACCAAATGATTCCAAATACCAAAGTGACATTGTGGATTGGCTTGTGTTAATCAACATTTTTAGTCAGTTTTCCATCAGTTTCCATGTTTACATTAACAGTTTTGAGTTGGGGGTGTTATCCATTGGTGTGGTGTATGTGAGGTCACGGATGAGTTTGCATGTGAGTCTGAGAAATGGAAGCAAACCCACTTGTTGAACAATGTCTTGGCAGAGAATACATGCTTGTTCTCCGATGTCACTTGCATTACAGATGATGCCTCACGCACATGTGTTCGGCACAATCGCGCATGTGTTTCTTGGTATTCATTTAGCTTTGATAGGTTCCCAAGTCTCAAACGGTGACATTACCATACTGGTTTATCTCTCAACTCTTGACATTATAAACCCATCAACACAGGAATCATAACGTAGTTGTAACTTGTAACACATGATACGGTATTGTAACAAATGAGAAGATATAAGTACTTGTTGCCAATATGAACAGAATATTATTTCATTTTTTTTTGCATACGTTATTCCCCACCTGCCAGGTGAGGGTTCTTAGATTTTATCACAGTTGTTGTTCTCCTCCTCCTCCTCCTCGGCTAGCTATCCTCCTCCTGCTCCTCCTGCTCCTCCTCCGCCTCCTCCTCCAGTTTCTCCTCGACCATGTTTGCATCAACTTCCGCTCTTCGCCAACTTCTGAGCTCAGTGCGCACTGCTGGACCTCAACCTGGGACCTTCCCAGCTCAGTGCGCACCGCTGGACCTCAACCTGGGACCTTCCCAGCTCAGTGGGCACCGCTGGACCTCAACCTGGGACCTGCC
>Ga0126342_10003249_pt1 | contig 26650 bp, 22 predicted proteins | sample Cyp1metagenome_FD_92528 | JGI IMG/M metagenome (GOLD analysis project Ga0126342, IMG submission 92528) | Coral microbial communities from Lord Howe Island, Old Settlement Bay, Australia - Cyphastrea 1 metagenome | ecosystem: Host-associated > Invertebrates > Cnidaria > Coral ...
AAGTTTCAACTGCACATGCTGTTCATGTCAGTCTATGAAGTGAAATGACAAATGCAACTCTCTTATCGATTTGTGCGTGTCATCCTGGCACATGTGAGTGGGCTCCACAACTTTCCACAGTTTCACTTGGACCTTGTTGGCAAGATTCCACATCATGCCTCATTTCGAATGGGCCCCCTCTGACCAGAATATTGCAGACCCCATTAGTCGCTTTGACAATGGTGTTGTCGAACCGCACTGGACTCAAGTCACAACGTGCCTCTTTGAATTTTGGAAATTTCTTTTGCGAATCGCTGATGATGTGCACTTTGCAACCTCTGATGCTGTACATTTGGCAATGAAACTTCAGCTGAAATCCGAGAGCCAGGTGGCAGATAGAGCCCTCGGATGGCAGGTGCTGGGCTCTAACTTTGATGGCCAGGCATTCTGTCCATGTGTGGCTCTCACTTAGCATCTATGGCTTTGCGGAGGAGGAAACAATCAGCGGCGCTAGCACTTCAGTCCTTGGCGGTTGATTTGTGAGAGAGAAGTAGCGAGTTGTCGGGTTGTGGATTGACTGACATGTTATGCAATACCTATATGTGGTGAAATAATGTAAATTCAACATTTTTCTTGTAGTTTTGTTTTATGCATGATTTTTTTGTTTGCTCGATGATTGGTTTTATTGTTTCTGCGAAGAACAAATGACGCGTTTCTTGTTTGTGTTGTACACATTGACTGGCTCAATGTGTTGCAAATCTCGCGCAGGACACTTTCACGTCTTGGAAATACAAACTCGCAAATTACGTCATTGGTAGCCAGACGGAGTTGCCAACACTACGTTTGACGTGCACACAAAACTTTCACGCTCAGATGCGAGATCCGTGCAATTTGTGTATATTGTGATAAATTTGCAGCTGGCCCATATACAGGTATTTTTCTTGACGCAACCAAATGGTGCCAGTTCCTGTTCATTTCATGCTTCCAGTCCATGGTCACACTGGGAACCAGAAAATCAGTTTCGAAATGGAAGGGGAGTCTACTCTTCTTTAAGATCATGAAATTTACAAGCATCCATACCCTTTTATTTGATACCAATTGGTCATGATCAAACACCCATATCTTGTGGCGGTTTCCGAAATTCAGCAACCAATGTCTTCGTCAATGCACCGGAACTCTACACAGAACGTCAAACACAAATTTTGTTTTCCCACCAGGTTTGATTTTAATGCAGCTGTTTGGATCAATGTAGATATGTATCGAATGCGGAGTTTTTCCTAGGCCATTTTGCACCCCCAGGCCTGCACTGCCTGACCCATTGGTTTCATAGTGCAGGTTTTCTTCCCTGACACCCAACATGTTTTGCTGCATTTTACACACTTTCCCATCATTTATTCTTTTGGTGTCCCAAACCCGATAACAAACCTCTAGATTTAGACGGTTTTTGCGCATCGACCAAATTTCTGGTGATGGGGATGGTTTATTGCATTGGGTCTACCACATCATTGCAATGTGGCGCGACCTGTCAGGATGCCGGCGACTTCGCCGGATGGGCGCACGAAGTTGACCAAGTTGAAGGGTAAAGGAAACCCAGGAATTATAGGGTTTGAACAAAACGCGGAATCACATTTCTGTATGTATGTAAAATTATGTAAATGCACAACAATGCGACAGTTTGGAAATGCATATTGTGTGATGCGGTTTTTAAGTTTTTTTGCGAGGAAAACTTTCCAGTTCCGCATCTGGAACGGGCGTGCAGTCTGACATTGATTGGAGGTGGCCGAAGTTTCGTTGTTGTCATTCAATATCAATGAACTAGGATCATGTGGTCTTAGTGATGGAGATGCAACATGATGCAGCGTTCAATTCTGACCACATTTCCGCGACAGGGTTTTCGGTCTTGACTTGGAGTCCGGCTCAACTGGTGCACTTTCCTCAGTTTTTTGCGACCCAGCGATGACCCGACATGACTTGGTTTTGTTTTCTGTGTTTGGAATTCAGGCTGCCAGGTCGCCTGTGCCTCCACCACCGAGGCAGAGGGACAGAAACCAATGATAAGAGTCGAAGCAGACAGGAAAAAAATTGAAGTGCAAATAGTGACTTAGTGTACATGCAACATGTGTACATGTGTACATGTGTACATGTGTACATGTGTACATGTGATATGACACAAACATAGAATACCATAATATGTATATGATAAATTATGATACGGTACAGTACATAAGGGCACTCAATAAACACGGCTACACGGCGTACACAGTTCCACACCTGCATAGACCAGAGACCAACTCTGAAGGCTCGGGAGTGGACCCCGCGCGCCAAAGCGAACTGCCGGGGTCAAGTTGGAAAGCTTGGACACCTCCACGCCCGCGGCTTTCGATTCCGTGGACTTATCGCATTTGAGATCTGCTGTGAAGCGATCACCTGGTTATCAGGAGTGACCACAGCAATGAATCATGTAGAAATTTTTGAAAACCAGCTGATCTTAAAATGAAATCATGTAGACGGTAGACGGTAGGCATATATAGACCATGTGGAATGTGGAACAGCGCAATGTCACCGCCAGGAGCAGCTGCCATCACTCCTTACTCTGCTAGAAGAGCGAGGGGTGGACTACGGCCGCCCCAACCTGGACCGGGATGTTCAGCTGCCTTTGGAGGCGTTTGAGGACACCACCATGTGGACCCGGACACCTGCCGAGTGGCAACTGCTGATGCGGGATGCCAACGGCCAAACCACCCCTCTGGCGTGCACCGCCTTGCGCACCATGGAGGATGGGAGTGGCCGGTGGCAGACTGCCAGTGTATTGGGCTGGGATGCAGCCAGCCAGCGGTACAATGTGAAATGGGCCAATGGACAAGAGGACAAGGTCCTGAGCCTCCACGTATTTTTTGAGGGTGATGACCCCATCCTTTTTGCTGACCGTTTAAAAACGGCACTACAAAATAGAAGGTATGCCAATAGTTTTCTGAAGTATCACTTCTTTGTCGACAGTATGCCAGAAGACCGTTCCCGCAAGATTGGACGTGAGTCCGTGGCACGAATTTCCAAACTAGCCAAAGGTATGCTGTGGGATGCCAACAGTGAATTTGCAGACAAGCTCAATGGTAAGCTGGAGACTTTGTTACAGGATGCTCAGAAGGAGTATGTGCGTGTACAGAATTTGATAACATTTGAAAAGGTGCGCAGCCAAGGGAACCTCACAGTTCTTCCGTCGGACCTGGTGTTGCCGACGCCTGCAGAATCGTCTCCTGTGCCATTTTTGGCGGTGAAGGTTCTGCCCTCGTGGGACACCACAATGGCTCCAGATCCCCAAGTTCCACGCGGCTTTCGACAAGCCTTCGAGTGGTTTTGCAAAGCCTCCTTGGTGATTCGCCCCGAAGTTTGCGCGGCGTTGCAAGTGACCCGAGGGATGTGTCTGGACTTGCTCACTGAGAAGGTCTTTGAGACCGCTTTCAACACCCCACTGCGACTGCAGGAGTTTTCCGAGCGCCAGGAAGCGTCCATCATGCGCTTGAAGGGCAGATTGGGAATGTGGGTGAACACCATTCGCTTCGGCCTCAGTGAACACACTGCAAGGACATGCAACCCTCAGTAAAGTCACCGAAACCCTGAGAGCCTCAGAAGTTGTTTTCAAGAAAATGTGTGATTAAGTAATGTACACTTCTCCCTGAGGTATGAGAATAACGCAGTGTTTGCAACAGGCACGTCTCCCCTTCTGATGTTAAGAGGCTGAGTGTACTGCAGCTGAATCTGGCAGGCCACTGTGAAATGGTATCACCTGAACGAGACATCAATTGAGTCGATCCGGCAAGCTTTTGGGGCATGGGAAGACATGGCGGCCATGGGGTGCTAGGTGAGAGGAAGATTGCTTCATGAAAAGCAGACAAGTTGATCGTTTTCAATTTATCGCAATCAAAGGCTTGACATGCGTGATCAATGGCTTACTGTAATTCCTGCCCTGACTCCAACAGGAACTACCGAGCAAGTCGTTTGCGGCCAATGCTTGTTTGCAGTGGACTCATGATGTATGGCACTAAGTTGCAGCACTAGCTGTGCAGCTGTGGTATTTCCAAGAAATCAGAAATATCAGACTCCAGGCATTAGGCATGGTTGTTTTTTGTTCAGGTCAAATGCCTTCCTGCTTTTGGCAGAGGACTTTACTTTCATGCAAACTTCTTAATGATATATTTTCACATAGCAATAACATCTGCGAGGGTCAGAGGTTGTAACCTGCACCTTCTCCAGGAAAACCTGACCTCTTTCGTTTGGGACTCAGAACAACCCATGTCAGTAACTGTGAAGTTATGGCTGTGGACGCAGAAAGTTTTCCTCTTGCAGGTGCAGGTGCTTGAAAGTCTGACCCCACTGCGTGTGCAGCACTGAGAGTTCACCTGAAGTCTCTTCAACCTCCTGTGCGAAAGACCAAAGAATGTGGGATGTATATGGATATGTGGGATGATTCTGGTGCACAGTTTTCAGTACCTTGAGGTGGAAATGACGAAGGACCGACACGTCCTCCGAACTTTGAGGAACATTGTCTGGATCCTACCAATCCATTAGAAAGTCAAAGAGAGCAACATTTCAATCCGAAGATTTTTTTGAAAGGTGATATGTAGACCCTATTCCAGTTTTTCTGCATGAGGGGTCTCAGATCTTAATGAATTGAAACCGAATCCAGTCTGATTGTGTTTTTCATGCTGTTTCTGATGCCACCGCCGGGTGATGTCCGGTTAGGTGAAACCAGATCCAAACAAAGACGAGATTGTGACAGCCTCAGATGGACACATGCTAACACCTTGATTTGGTTTTGCTGCTGTGAATGGTTTGATGTTGAGCGAAAAACTACGAAAATCATTTGTTGTTCTCCGACACCATTGGCCCCAGAGCTACTTCTCGCTACTTTTCCGGACTGTGGAGGCCGTTGAACCAACGTTCAAGAAGGCACTTTTTAAGGCATGGAGGGAATGTGGCATGGCCGTCAGTTGAGTGCCGAAAATCCTGCCGCATTTCATTTTCCTCATGAAGATCGTTGAGACAGCCAGTGGCCTGGCATCCTTTGCAGGTGGAAGTTGTCATCAATCCTCAGATTGCAGCCAAAGCTGCTGCTGCAGTGCACTCCCCAGCACCTGCTGTCGGCTGTCCATTCAGAAGAGATAGTCAGGAGTCACAACGATATTCCGTTCCTATCAATCTATCGATTGATCTATCTATCTATCTATCTATCCATCCATCTATCTATCAATCTATCGATTGATCTATCTATACATCCATCCATCCATCCATCTATCCATCCTTCCTATCTATTCTATCTATTCTATCTATTCTATCTACTTTATCTATTCTATCCAATCTATCCAATCTATGCAATCTATCCAATCTATCCAATCTATCCAATCTATGCAATCTATCCAATCTATCCAATCTATCCATCTATCCAATCTATCCAATCTATCCATCTATCCATCTATCGATCTACCCATCTATCCATCTGTCCATCTATCCATCTGTCGATGGAGTCAAATCGAATCAAATCGAATCGAATCTAGTCATATCATGTCATATCATTATCTAATCTCTCTCTCTCTCTCTATGTATAAATAAATAAATAAATAAATAATAAATAATATATATATATATATAATATCTGTATATATAACTGAAAAGGTTGGGAAGATCATGATGAGACAGATCCCACGACATTTGGATCTCGACCGGGCGGAAAATGAGGCCGAAGCCGCTGCAGTTCCAGCGGAAGACAAAAAGAAAGATGAGAAAAAGGGTCACCGACTGAGCAGATGGATTTGATGGAATCCTATGGTTTGTTTTGGTTGTTGACCATATTTGTTGTAACATCAATTTCAGAATGTTTCATACACTTTGAGTCCATTGGATTGTGAGTGGACATATGGGACATGAGAAGATATGTCTTGAGGAAAAGAAAAAGGGAAGGCAGGGTCAGTGTCAGTGCTCCCTTCGCGCTTCGCAGACTTCTCGAGCGAAAGTCATGCGCTCACAGGAGGAGGAGAAAAAGCCGGAAGAGCCTCCCATGCTTCACTTCGCCTACAAGCTAGCGACCCAGTTGGCTGTTGTGACTGCTTGCAAGTAGTGTCCAAAGCAAAGGGATACCTCAGAACGGCAATTTTAATGCGGAAGATAATTGTAAACCATAGAGTTTTGTGGCTTTCAGACACACCCAGATAGTTTAGCTGGAGCTGCACTTCTGGACGAGCTACTGTACCGTGTGCAACCCATTCCGAAGGACCGATCTTGGAGAGGTCAAGCAGGCCGCGCCATCGATGCAATGTACCGCAGTTGAAACTAGGTGTTTCCCAACTGGGCAACAGAAGCGGTTGGGCCTTTCGTTTGCACTTGAACCTCTTGAACAGAAATGCACTGATGCAGGCAGTGCTGAGCATGTTCGACAAGGGCATGGGTTCTTTCAGAGATGTGCATAGCATTGAAAGTGTTGGCACCTCAGTTTGTATCTATATGGGGATTTCCTAAAATAGGGATCTCCAAAATGGTTGGTTTATAATAGAAAATCCCATTAAAATCGATGATTTGGGGTACCCCCATTTATGGAAACCTCCATATTGTTTTGGTGCTAATTCCCTGTCAAGGAGAGTACAGTCAAACTGAACAAAGCTCCAAAGTCACCCTCCAAAGACTCAGAGATCAGGGCCTCAAAAATCTGCAGGTGCTGCTACCGCATCTCATTCGTGACCATCACTTGGACCGCCGTCGAGCTGCTTCTGTACTTAGTTTTTCTACTGCAAACGTACTCTCGGAAGCGGGTGTAGCTTCTCCACGTTACCCTAGCACGATGTTGAGAAAAGCTAGTTTTCCTCTCACCACATTGATGTCGCTGATAGGCATGCTGCATGTATGGAATCTGTATATATATATATATATACAATATCATAGATATGTAATGTATGTATGTATATTTTGTAAATTGCGTATGTGTATATATTCATCTACGCATAAATATAACAACGACATGCAGCCATTGGAACGGTCTATGTGCTGCTTGCACGAATTAGATCTATGTTTGGCTGCAACATGGTGTCCCAATTGCCGTATCATTTCTGGTCATTTTCGGAACCATCCCAGTGTTTTCGCAAAAAAATCTTTGGCCATCACCAACTCTGAGCTAGATCCAAATTTGGCATGTGACAATTTTTGGTGGTGAAAAATCATGTAGGACACATCCAACCTCATAATTTTTGGGTGTTACTGTTACATCAACATTGATATCATTGATATATGACAAATCTGACCATTGTATACCATTGTTGGTGATTTTGCATCCTCATTGTTGGTGAGGACCCCATCTTCTCCCCCACCGATGCCTGGGTGGAAGATCTACGGGTGCGCTTGGAGGCGGGAGAAAGGAGCTAAAGGAAGTGGTGATCCTTAGATATCCTTAGATGAGTGAAGTGAAAACATCATAAACCTGTGACATCAGTGACAAAAACCATGATTTTTTTGGGCACAAACAAAAAAAAATGAGCCACATCGTCATATAGCCCACACCATATACAGTATTAGTTACAATGATCATGGCATGATTTCAGTGACCACCCATTAGTGTTGTCTAAAGGGGGGGGGCGAAAGATCAATGGATCCAACATGATCCAACACATTATCACCAGAGCTTAGTCGAACAAGAAATGGGATGATCATTTCAGATGGGTTGAATGATTGCAATATGGTACTTGAATATGGTTGAAGTATATATAACCATTTCAACCATAACAAAGAAATGGTTGACAAGAATAATGGCGAATCTGAAATTAACCATATCCTCCATACATATATATATATATATCTTAGGTACTCTCTGCCACTCAGGCATGGTATGCAATCCCTCTCTTTGATGATGCACAAATGGGTAAGAAATCAGCAAACAAGGCTGGATTTCCTGAGGGTATATTTAAATCCTCCTTAAAATCGGAACTACATATAATATATATTAGAATCAAAAGATACAATTCAGAAATCTGGACACAACCACCAGAAATGGGCTCAAAATGGGACGGTCTACCATCAAAGATGAGCAAAGCAGCGCTGAGAACTGCCTGTTTGGCATTACGCCAAAGTTGGAATCTTTGTTCTGGCTAGGAGACTTTGGCAAAGCAGGAACCTTGGCTACAGGATATCCTGGATGCGATGGAAAGCTTCAAGGACAGTTTCAATCCAACTGTTAATGGCTTCCAAGATCGTTGTTTCCAAAATCTATCAAAGATGTATTCAAAATTCAAATAGTTTTCGTAATTATCGATTAGTGTTAATTAGGGAATAAATTCACTCTTTAGTCATTTTTGGTTGTCCATTTCCAATGGATTCAGCTCCGCCAATCTGTTGCGGCTCTGCAGGATGTGGTTGTCATGGACCCGGAGGCGGCTGCGGCGCATCTGCAGCAGGAGCCACAGGCCCCTGCGCAGGTGAAAGCCATGATCGAGGAAAGAAAGGAGTTCCTTGGCTGAGTTCAGTGTTGCCCTCTGGTTATTCAACCATGGGCCATGGAAAATAGCCCATCTATAGAGAATTTGCCCCATTAAAAGTGGTGATTTTCCATTATACAGTCATGTTCAATTACCCAAGGGGGAGCGATTGCTGTTTTTTGTTGCTGTCGCAAGTCTTCGGAAAACTGACGACAGTATCTTCATGTGGTTCGGTAGAGAGCGGAATACATGAAGTTAGGTTACAATACCTTAACATGAGGAGAATCTTGGGTTCACGCGCTCCCTTACAGCCTGAGGCGAATACGACAAATCCAAGAATCCATTCCGGATGACAAGGTGTGGTCGGCGGCAAGAGATCTTCTGGAAAAAAGGTTGTTTCGTTCCTTTATGGTTTCGTTCGAGTGGATGAAGTGTGTTGGATAGAGCTGTGCACTACCAGGAATCCATTGTGATTGGCTTCTATCGCAATGGTCTCAGTTCTGCTATTGGCGGTTGTGGGCTGCCACTGGCATCACCAGTCTCAAACCGAAATCAAGCATGGCTTCCCAACAATTCCAGCCCAGGCATTGAGACCGGCACAATCCGGACGCAGCTCATTGAAAAGCTGGAGATGTTGATGGCTTAGACTTCCAGAATGTGTGCTCACCTAGATGCTTCCTGCGACTTAGGGTTGTACTTTGTGCCAGCACAAGCCTAGTGAAGTTGTAGTTTTGATGACTTTTGACGTGCAGGTCCACACAGCTCTTGTTGAAGTCCTTGGCGGAGACGTTGGAAGTCAACATCCATGAGGCCCAAAGGGGGAGCGGTGTAGCAAACAAGTCAGAAAGTGTTTGGAGTAACATAGTAATCCCCCAAAAGATAGAAAAATAGTTTACCACTATTTTCGAATTGGATTTTGCAAACTTCTATCTTTTTGGGGATTTATAGAGTTGCTATAGTCTGAAGGTACACCTCAAAACTGTCCTTTGCGTGATATGGACATTGCAGGCCACAGTGGCTTTCGAGGGCATTTTCACCAAGCTGCAGACGCAGGCAATTGTGGTTGCCAAACATGCCAAATAGGATCACGTACCAAGCTGGAAAGTATTGGAAAGAAAGTATTGGAAAGTATTGGAAAGTTCTACAACTTGGAGTGTTGAGTTGTTGAGAATTTCAGGTGGCCACTATCGAAGAATGCTCTGACATGAAGGCCAGGAAGGGAAAGGGAATTGCTGCAGGTGCTACAGTGCACTTTACCATCCCCACTTTTGTTTGAGGGATTCCGGCTATCCATATAGGAATACGTTTTCATGACCCACCATGGTAAATACGATGTACAATTATAATGCTTACATGCAGTCATTGTAATCTTAAATCCCATTTTTGTTCTGGTCACATCTCCCTATGAACGGATACATCAGCAGCCATTTTCAATTATCATTGTTGTTACGTATAATTTATATAGTATGCATTGTAATGACAGACATATGAGTAAGATGTACATATAATGTATATTAATGTATTATAATGTCATATAATCATATATCTAATTTATAGATATGTGGATAGATGCTGTTCCCGCTGTTCCTCTTTCCGTGAGACCGAATGCTGTAGGACTTCTTGAAGTCCATCCCCAACGAGCTGGCGAAGTTGGCTGGTGCCGTGAACGAAGCCATGCAGCTCACGGACCTGGCTCGGCACTCAACTGGACTGGAAGTTCTCGGACGTTCTCGGACGTTCTCGGATGATTTGGATGGACATTTGGGTAAACTATGTTTAAAGATGTTCAAAGGAAGTTTAGTTCGAAAACTTCCTTACGGACGAATGTCCAGGGGCAGTCTTGCCATCATCATGTCAACAACATAGTGAGCAAGAGCAGCTCGGGGACGCGTGAATTGAGGGGTGAAAACCTAGAATCAGAGACGAGGCCATTGAAGATACCATTGATGATTGGTTATTACATATAGTGTAGCATCTAGATGTGTAGGGACATGGGTGGAGTGAAGTTTGAGTGGCCGATTCAGTCGAAGCCAAATTTCAAGAGGCCCCGGGTGCGGGGGCGTGGCGGTGCAACGCCATGAGCCAGTTGGCCAACTGGCTTCTATCGCTGGCGGTGGATGCTCAGCGGGCTCGGGACGCCACGTACCCGGCATCGGCGGACTCCCCCGTGGCGCTGCACACCGTGGTGGTGGTTGGTGCCGCGCTCATAGCGTGGGTTGGATGAGACACTACGCCCACAAGGACGGTCTGACCTCTTTGCCCGGGTGTTGGACCGCATGGCAGCGATGACCTACGGGGCCCAGGTCCTGTGTGACAGGGCATTCTTGGATCGACCGCTTGAGGTCACACTTGCCGGTTTGGCCATGGAGATGGAGACTATACGGGGCGAGTTTAGAGCGCTGACCCAGCCATTGGTCGATTGGAGGCGAGAAGCCCCGCGACATTTGGGAGCAGGAATGGACAGACTGCTGCTGGCCGCCATCCAGGCGCGCCAAGAGTTTGCCTACTATGAGGCAACACCCATCTTGGCGGTGATTTGCCAACATCTGGAACGCCTCAACAATGCGGTCCCGCCTTCAACTCTGCTGAGCGTGCAGATCGCGCCAACGGGGGGGTCGGATGGAGCTCCGATAACACGGATGTCTACTTCACAGGCCATGGAAATGGAAGCTGTGAGACGCATAGGCGCCCGAGCACTGATGGACAGCATTGAGAATGGGACGTGAACCACGAGATGTGGTAGAGTAGAACCACCAGAGAGCTTGGGGGTAGAGCCAGACGAGAAGCAGCTCGAATGGACCGAAGTCGAATTTTTGAATCTTCGGCCGCCGACTTGGCCGCCAACGAAGTGGCCCGGTGGAAGTTGGAGCTTTTGTTGATCTGTAAAGCATGGCAAGTTGAGCCGTGGCCGGTCTCGATGGAAGCGATCCAGTGTTTGCTGCCTCGCTCAAGGAAGGGGCCTGTATATCCTCTCAAGGATTCTTCCAATCTGTTTTTCACCTATCAGCGGAGACACATGCAGATAGAGATTAGCCCGGTGATTCGAGGGGCATCCAGGGATTATGCCCGGAGCTTTTCTAGGGGACTATAGGCCCCTCTGCCTAAGGACTCGTTCGACGTGGAGAAGTTAGCAGACATTCCGGCGGAACATGAGATTGTCCCTTTTTCGATGGACTCGCCAGCACACGGCAGAGACTTGCTCGTGATAGCTTGCTGGTATATTTACGGTATATGATGCGAGAACTTGAAGTAGCAAGTTGTCGTTGATCATTGGTCACACAACTACATTGAAGGTTGTACTGTCAACCTTCTCTTGCCGGTGCGGAAAATGACACGGCAGGATCATTGACCATCAGATCTTTGAGATGTGCTTGTCGCATCCGACTCCACCCTCTATATATATGTCCGGTCCATTCCGACCGACCAGGTGCGGTCATTGTTGAGTACCTCGAAGCTCGGGGTATCAAAACCTGCCCAACTTTGGCTCTCATCGCGGCCGATAGAGATGTCTTCATGGCCCAGGTGGTTCAGCCACTCTTGGATGGATATCGGACAGGAACACGTGAGTTCACCTTGGCAGAGGAGGAGAAACCGATCGCTGCAGCCGTGCTGGAACATAATATGTGGAGTGAAGCAGCCCTTCAGTGGCAGAGGCGCCAATCAAGCATGGACTGCGCCAGCGGTCATGGCTGTGGGAGGCCAAGCGCTGGCACCATCCGCACCATCCAGCGGAACCTCCTCAGAGAAGATCCCAAAACAATTTCCTGCTCAAGTCTGGCAGAAGCAGATTTCGAGGTACAACGGCATCACGGTGGATGGAAGGCCTCGGAAATTCCCAGAGAAACAAGTGCTAGGGGCGGAGCAGATCTTAGGGAGGACTTTCATGGCATCTGGGGAGGTCAACCCTTCAGTCGAAGTCCGTCCAGCTCCTCAGGGGGATGATCAGATCATTCAGGATGAAGAGGGCAAATCATGGACTCAAACATCCATCCTAGCTATGTTAGACGGAGTGAATTCCGTGCGATGGGCGTGGATCCTGTTGCAGCTGGGAGAGGAAGACCACGTCCATGCCTTCGGACTGGTTCATACAGAAGGTGCGGGCCCGCCCCAACAAGCTCGAGAACCTCCGGGTGTTTTGGGAATCGGCCGGATGGAAGGTTGCCATGGGGATGCGCTCTGGGCAGTCATTTGGCGACGCTTCGTCGGAGGTTATGACCGATGTGGATCTGCTGAATGAAGCTATGAGCCGTGAAGTCCCCAAGGAAACCAAACCGGCGGCTCCCAAGAAACGGTCCACCGGCATCTCCCCAGAAAGGCAACCTGGGGCTATGGCACCAACTATAAGGGATACAATGGCAACCAGAAGGGGCGCCAGCACCCATATTCCCAGCACGGCAAATCGCAGAAGTGGAAAGCAGGATCTTGGGACAGCCAGGCCTCGCACGAGGGCAATGCTGGTCAAGATCATGGATCGGGCCGCTAGGGACAGCACGGGGCTGTCGAATGCACATTGGCGGTACCCGGCCCACGGCTTAGCGAATTGGTTGGACGATTCATGAAGAACATCTCTTTCATCCTATACTGTCCTTTTGCGATGGCGTCGGCTCCGCCAGGTGGCGTTGGAGCGGTTGGTTGGACCACCATTGATGACACTGGCATGGGAGGTGGACGAAGAGTGCATCAAGGTCACGAGAGAGAGGTTCCCGTACATACAACACAGAAAATGCTTCTTGAAGGAAGACTATCAGGCTGTGACAGTGGCCAGCATGATCCAAGAACGAGACCTAGGACACCAATGCCTCATCATAGTCACCGCAGGAACTCCCTGCCCAGACTACTCCGTGGTGGCGGCAAAGTCAGAAGGCAGGAACAAACCAGAGGGCGCCAATTAATTTGGCGAGTTCATCGATCGTCTCATGGACTTGAGAGACGCACTCACTCATCACACACTCCTCACGACCGCTGAACGTGGTGATGAACGACCCGTCAGATTGCCAGTACATATTTGACAAGCTGGCTTCAGACCCTGTCGTCTTGGATTCCGCAGATTGCTGTTTCATGTCCCGGCCACGGCTATGGTGGACCAACATCACATGGCAGGACGTGAAAGAGCATCCATTGACGGGCCAGAAGATACAGTGGGCCCAATTCAACGGTCATCGCCAGATCAAATTGGCTCTACCGGCTCTACCGCCACAGGAAGCGGCCAACTTCACGATGGGAGGCTTGACATTCGCGTAAACACATCCCCTGTTTCACCACACAGAGTCCTGATGTGCATGGCCGCCCCCCTCCTGCCAAGAGCCGCCTCAAGTTCGCCGACAATCGGCAGTTCGCTCCTTCACATTACAACGATCACGCCATGGCTTGGAGGGGAGACGAAGCCGTGGTGATCACAGCTGACGTGAAGGAACAGCTTTCCCGAGGGGTTATAAACCCGAGTGGAGGGGGTCTCCCACAGAGCGGGGCATCAGATGTTAGCCAACTCATTGGCACATGTCCTTGGCCGTCAGTGGGCACAGGGACAGGGGTTTTCGGTCCCACCGCCTGTGCATGAGTCCGCGATCCAGCAGGCGATCCGGCTCGGAAATTGTAGCATGGCCAGGCCAGGCCCGTGCTTCAACGCAGAGGAGTCCCGATGCGGCCTTGCTCGGACATGTGGAACCACTGGGGCGCAGCAGTCGGGCTCTGCCATCCAGCTCTGGCGGTACCACCGCTGGAACCGGGCCTTCAGGCAACCCTGCTGGACACAGCTCAATGAAATCCGGAGTGCGGTGATCGACGAGTTGAAAGAGATGATTTATGATTGGGGAAGACGTGACCTCTCGGTGGTTCGAGGAGTTGCCAAATCCAGTCGGTCTACCACGGGACCAAACAGGTGACTCAGGTCCCAGTGTTCATCGAACTGCTCAGACAGGCCGGTCACCAAGAGTATGCTGAGCTGCAGAAGGAACTCACAGATGGATTCCGGATGACGGGCCCCCTCACACCAGGCACGGGTTGGCTGCCTCGATTGGGTGGCCGATATGCCATACCTATCTCGATGGCAGAGTTGTATACCGCCTCAATCATCGATACGTGCAGGAGGGCCCGGCCATACAAGCCCTCATCTACTCAGATGCTTTCTTCCAGGTTGGAGACCGGAGGATGAAGCCAAACCAGGCCCCTGAGTTATGGAGCCCGACAAAAAAGAAGCCGAAATCCAACGGGTGGGGCTTCGTCGTCAAGGTGAAAGACACAAGATCACCTGTGCACACGGCGAATTGCCGAGGGACTTCATTGGAAAGTTCACGTCCAGGAGGGCGTTCATCTACATGATGGAAATCTGGGCGGCTGTGATGGCCGTAGTCTTCACACAAGAAGAGCTGCCACCATATTTCTTCATGTTTGTGGACAATCAAGCCGGGAAATCGAATGCGATCATCACAGCATTCTGGACATTGACATCCCACCGAGGATGGTTTCCGGCCTTCAAGTATGTCAAGTCTGAACTTGACCCCATTGGCCGTCACGACACGTCTATGGCACAAGCAGCTGGTTGGACGGAGAAAGAGGTTGACACCTCAGCCTTGTTGAGGGCCTTGGAGTCGTTTGCACAGGACCCCAATGGTTCTATCTCAAAGCTTTTGTCCGTTCTATTGGCTCTAGAGAGGACACCGAGCGGGTTGGGGATTGTGCACGGTGTGGTCAGAAGTGTGCACAACCAGCCAAGTGCTCCAGAGCCAACCCAACCAACCAGCTGAGAACAGACAAAAGTGAGCTGTGCACCGGGAACTTGCACGGGAAACACATGTCGTGTAGCATCTAGATGTGTAGGGACATGGGTGGAGTGAAGTTTGAGTGGCCGATTCAGTCGAAGCCAGACTGGCTCAAATTTCAAGCCCTCAGACCACCCACCCAGAAATTTGAATTAGTTTTGTCTGTTTGATAGCTTTGTGTTCTGGGGACTGGCCGGTCAGAAGCGTGCACAACCATTCAAGTGCTCCAGAGCCAACCTAACCAACGAGCTAAGATCAGACAAAAGCGAGCTGTGCACCGAGAACTTGAACGGGAAACACATGTCTGTAGGGGGTTATACGTTATTGAAAATTATGAGAACCATCATGGCTCAAATGATCGCACATCTTTCCTGTGAGGGTCAAGAACTGCTTCGGGGTTTTTTTGAAGACGCTGAACTGCCCAAGGTGGAAGATCTCCGTTTCGAACTGCCGGCTGAGACGCTAGAAGCACGCTGGGAAATGTTCGGAGAGCCCAGGTTTTGGAGAGGATTTGATTCGCTGTGTACCTTTCGCTGCTTTCAAATGTTTTCTTTGTTTTGTTTGTGCTTGTCTGTGTGCGTCAAAAGAATTCTATAGGTCATCGGGTTCAGTGGAAATTTGAGGTTTGGCTCCTCTGGTCTGGTAAAATCCAGAGCAGCAAAGTGCATGGAGTGCCCTGGTTTGGGTGATACCGCGATATCCCATGATTGATAATATATCGTTCAATGGTTGATTCTCATTTTCCCTATCAAAAAAAATACTATTTTGACCGGGTATTCCCTTCAGTTTGGGATAGTATATAGAACTCATTTTGTGTTGAATTCCTGCTTTCAAGGTACCTCAACACTCAGCATGATGGTTTCTTGACGTCTCAAGAGTCAGAGCAGAAGGCCCTGCAGAAACAGGGATGAGCGATGGAATCCCCTGCAATTGCCTGATGTTGAAATGGGACCGAACCACCCATACTGTGAAAAGGTCCCATTCGAGAACTTTTGCTTCACCTCATGGGCCCTCAATGCTGCAAAGCGCAGGAATTTGATCAAAGACTGGTGAGGTTGGAGGAGGCGTCCTGCGACATGTGGGTATGGCTCAAAATTAGGAACCCCTCAAACAATGAACAGTTTAAACATATTTCAATATCGCACATGGCAAATCTTGCGGTTTAATAGGACTAGGCCCTAGCACTATTCAGCACTAGCCATAGACGTGGGCATAGCTGAGGTGATTGAAGGCTTCTCCCAGTACAAAGATCTTGGTCAAGTGAGGGAGGTGGCAGAGAAGGCAAGTCGGCGCTGAGAAACTAGGCCATTGGTAGATGGATTTCGATGTATCTGAAACTCAGAATTGGTGTCCAACAAAATGGTGGTCCAACTAAATTGACAATCTTGAATGAAACATGATGAAACAAAAATTTGACCCCCCCATTTGAATTGCGAGAAAGTGCGCAAACAAGGACCACCACCATGGTTCTGTTGCGCATACACAGACATGCTACATGTGCAATCACGGTGCTTGTGAAAAACAAAGGATTCTTCACATTTTGGCATTCATGTGTTGGAGACTTGTCAAAGTGACTGGGTCCTTGACAAGGTGCGAATGACATCTGAAGAGATCAAACAGTGTCAAGATCTCGTTCGACTCTACAACTCTCGTGAGGCTGCCAGCATGTTGGCTGTGAATATCAAGGGACTTCCAGCGCTCAAGCCAGCATGAAAAACACCCAAGTGAAGCTGTACCTTTTAGCACGGCACGTATATTTTTGCAATGGAGGTGCTGTTTGATCGGGCCTGGCACCAAGTATTTTCGCATCTCCTGGCCTTAGGGTGTCATGTTGCAATGCTGTTGTGTTGTAAGGATCAGACAGACTACTCCAACCTGCAGACCATGATCAAAACCTTTGAGCCATACAACAATCTCTGGAAGACTGCTGGAGATTGGGTCAGCAACAAAGAGGCGAACATGAAGTAGCCTGACGATGTCGAGAAGAGCCTGCAAAGCGGCAAAGTTCTGGCAGCGTTGAGTTTAAATCATGTAGAGATCTTCATTCTCATTGATTAACATACAGTCACAGAGTAGATGACAAAGGCAAATGTCTTTTGCCCTCCGGCTCAATCAACCGCCGGATATGGGACAGGCCTGGCTTCAGGGTGCCTTTAACGAGATTGACCCGCGGTACTGCGAGAACGAGGTGGGCACGCCACAGCTCATGGTAGTAACAGTTACAACATGTACTGTAGTAACATGGCACAGCAGGTTAGACAAATGATGCAGCATGCTGTGACAGGTGACTAATGGCATTCGCCTGCTTTTCAAGACCATTCGCACGCTGAAGGAAAATGAAGAGACCAAGGTGCCACTGATATCGCAATCGCAAAATGAGAAGATCTGAAGATCTGGAATGTTGTGAGGTGCTGGATTAACCGACTAACCTGAAAGATGGACAATTCAGGGCCATCAGGGTAGTCACTGGTAGTCATGTTTGCAATTTGAAGACAGTTTTGACACATTGTCAGGGCATAGAGAAAACCTCAGACCCAGACAATTTGTTGAGATCCAGCGACTGGCTGCTCAGTCGATTTGTGGCATAGCGGAGCAGATCAAGACGGAACTGGAGGAGTTGGAGTCCCAGTGTCTTCCGGGTTCGGTCCGCTTTTCATTTAAGAACTGGCCGTTGCTGGCGAGGTAGGTGGTTCCTGTGTGGTCTTCAGGAATGCTTCTGCAAAAAACGATGTCTTGCAGGTTCAAACCCAACCTTCCTCTGGTCACTGGCCTCCGCAACGAGGGAATGCGACAACGACACTGGGTGGACTGATGCATGTTTTGGAATTTAGAAGTTGCTGCACACTCTTTGTTGTTAAGTTTAAACAGTTTAAACCTATCTACTGTACTTTTTCCACAGAGATAAATTGCTTCAAAGTCATTCAGACAGCTGAACAAGCATGCTTTACTGAGTGCTGACAGCATAAATCTGGACATGACAGGAGCAGATTTCCGAAAAGTCTGGATCCCGGTGCAGAAACAAATCAGTGCAGGCTGTCTCGGGTTGTCATTGTTGAGCCCTGTGTAATTCCCTTTCCGAGGTCAGGGGTTCAGGTGGGCCCAGGCATGGAAGGAGGATTCACCCTGCAAAGGACTGGGAAGTTTTTGTCACTTGGGAGACTTGGGCCATTTGGCCATTGGGCCATTGGGGGCATCTGGGGCATCTTGCATGGTATTATTGTTGAAGAAACTTTCAAGAACCCCTCATTTGACTTTGGAAGGCCTTGATTTGATTCACAGGATGTTGGATTCCGGGCTCCTGAACTTCGCCAACGAGGCGGGTCTCGTCTCTCCATTATTGGATTGATATTTGATGCGATCCGAGTCGACCACAGGTCGCAGAAGTTGGTGACCGAGCAGGGAAGGAGTATGGTTTGGAGAAGACCCTGAACAAGATGAAGGCCGTCCAACATGGAAAACTCCTCAATCATGAGGTCTTGAACTGCTTTTAACGTTGGGAACCCAATCCTAAAAACCGTCCCCAAAAATTATCATAAGTGGGTGGCCAAAACTACCGCCAAACTTTAGATTTATGGCATTGAGTTTACCACATTACAACCCTCTTTCTTGATCTGTACCCTCCGCTGGAGCAAACCAGAAACTGATTGCCTCCTGCAGGCTGATTGGGAACCATTGTCCTTTGACCTCTCAGAGAAGTACAGGCAGTGCAGTGGGGTCTATCAGCTAAAAAAGGCAATAGTCACATTAGTTGAATTTTCATTATTATTCCTACTGGTGAATGGGTTCCTGAAGCGCTTGAAAAAAGCAGCCGTGCCGTATCTGGCCTTCTGAGCCATCACAACCGCCCGGCATCATAATCTTTTCTCAAGCTCCAAGGTTTACTGTACCAATCACGTATCCTCCTCACGAACTTCGCGATGTATTTCTCTCGTGCTGCGCACTTGTTTCTGCTCTTTGGGCAGATCTATGCTGTGCAGCCGAAGCCCAGAACATTCCTGCACAAGACCGAGTACGACGCAGATGCTATCCAGGCACTTGCTGATCAGTTGCCTCCTGGGATCACCAAAGACTTGTTCCAAAGTTTCTCCGTTTGTGGGACGTGCAAGACCTTCAAGCGGTTTGGTGAAGAGAATGATGGTGGCTATTTGCATTGCATGGACTCCTTGCAGCCTTCCACTTTGCGAGCAGCTTATTCCATGGGCGTGGAGCAACATGACCAGTGGTCACTAGACGTTTTCAATGCCTTCAACATCCCGATCTTTCAGTATGATTGCACTGTTTCAACCCCAGCGCAAGCTTGCGACAAGTGTCAGTTCTTCCCAGCTTGTATGTCGTCAAAGGAATTGAACAAATTCCCGGGAAAGACCACTTGGACATTGAAAGAGGCCATTGACCAGTCAAAGATGTCGGATGCGCCAGATCGGAGCTTGCTGATGAAGATGGACATCGAGTTTGGAGAGTGGTCCACGTTGACCGACAGTGACGTGGCAACTTTGAAGAAATTTCGACAGCTCGTCATTGAGTTCCATTCCCTGGAGTACGAAGAAAACCACAAGACTTACCTCCAAGCAATGCAAGCGTTGCAACATGCAGGCTTCAAGGTGGCACACGTCCATGGCAACAACTTCGCTTCAACCTACGTGAAGGAAAATTTCAAGATCCCCATGGTTGTGGAGGTGACCTTGGATGCATCACTTGCCATGTTGCCCAAATGTCGTGATCCCAACTATGAGGCGCTGGACCGTCCAAACAGCGTGGGAGGTGCAGAAATCCGTGACATTCATACCGAGCCGACTGAGGGCGAGTAGCCGGGTGGCCGAGTAGCCGATGGTCTGAGGATCTGAGCGGCTAGAGCTGTGAAAAAGATACTTGCTGTCAGCAGCTGAAACCTTCATGACTAGAAACTTCAGTCAAGCATCACTGCCCACCTTGAACAAATGTCCATCTCTGGTTCCTTGGTCCAGTTTTTTTCCTTGTTTTCTTTCAGGAAAACTGGCACCTACGTTCTGAAAGGCGATGGAGAGGCAGGGCGGTCCAGCGATGAAAATGGCACGTTGGCACATGGCTCCATGCCCAGATGTCAGGTGCTAGTCACTGGCTACCTATAGTGGGTTACTATTTACCCGGGGAAACCAGTTTTTGGAACTGAAACACAAGAAGTTCATACAATTGACCAGCATTGCAGCCCAGACTGTTCAGACTCAGCTTGGGAGGCCATGGTTCTGCTGGACGAGCACATCGTGACCACACAGGCATTGGCCGCAGGTTTTCTGTGCCATGGTGCTTCCATGGTGCATTTGTGCCAGGCCATGATGTTTTCCACCTTCAAGGGACCATTCGAGGAAGACATCAACGAGTGCGCCAACTTGCCTTGAGCAGCAAATGCAATTCGCATCAATTCGCCAAATCAGGTGGAACACACGGCTCATGCGTGTATCCGAGACCTTAGAAGAATGGAGCTACCGGCCAGTTGTTTTTGGTTCCTTCGGTGGTTTTGCTTGTGTATCTCTTTGTGCTGGTAAGCAGCTGTCCATTTTCTGATCCGAGTGCATAAGAATAGGAGAAACCATATGGCAAGCAATCACTTTGTGGCCAGGCTGAAGTGTCAAAAGGCTTGGATGTACCTCCAACCCATCTTCGACTCAGATGACCCTTGGTTTCAAACACTGCTGAGCCAGCCGCAGCCGCTTTCTGCAGAGAACCCCTCGCGAAAACGCCAAGGATATCATGCGGCAATTGCCAACCGAAGGCCCTGGCTCTGGTGGAAGTGATGCTGCTTCCACTTTTTCGCTTTCTGTCATTCACATGTCCAAAGCAACCACATTTGAAGATTGTATTGACTGATGTTGGGTGGGTGTTCAGGCAAACGCTTCAAGCATGTTGATGCCACACGGCGTCAGGCTGGGACTCGTGATCTGGTTTCTTCACTGCGAGCTGTATTCTTTCTTGGGGCAGCAACTGATCAGAATCTGTAGTTGACTTGGTTTAACATGTCGCCAAATTGTTTAAATGAGATACTGCCCTGCTTGCTCTGTTCAGGAGATGATTAACACCAGGGAGAATCCGAAGATCATTGACATTTGTGCCACTGAAGGGCTTTTGGAGAAGTGGCGAGAATGCAACGTGCTGACCTGCATGCTTATGACTTCTGGATGGTGATCATGGATTGATTGAGTGCCATTCTGATGCCACCTTTTGACATGGAGACGCAGAGTGATTCTGAGTTTTTTTCGAACTTTGTGCGTCTTGTGCATCTTTGTGCAGCGTGAAACTTGTGGCAGATCACTTTGGACATGGTGCAGAAGGGCTTGGAGGACTACCTTGAAACAAAAAGGCTGGGCCCTTGGATGTGGGATGTATTAATTCTATCGATGTATGGACCCATTGGACTACCCAAGACTCATGGTATTTTTGGATGGGGAGCTTTTAATCCACACCTTCGCATGGCAATTGCACTGTGTTGCTTTGAAGGGAACACACACACACAGAATCTACATATTTCAATCATACTAGATATATACAGATAATACAGATACATATATAGTATCTACAGTCTACAGTCTTATGTAATATACTCCATACATGGCTTTGCTGAGGAATGGCTTTGCTCGCTTCTACTTCTTGTCGAACGATGAGCTGCTGGAGATCCTTTCGCAGACCAAGGAGCCCGATTGTTTCAAAATTGAGTAGCCCCAAATCCAATGGTCTATTCTTATCATATAATTTTTGGGAAATCCAGTGACAATTTTGCTACTTTCATACATATCTTATCATAATTTTTTCAATTAGATATCTGCAGTCACGGACTACCGCTGCACTGAAATATCATTTACTATTGTTAAATAAAATATGTGAATTTTCGGCTAGCCCCCTTTTGAGACAAAGCCAGTTTTCCTGGGCAGCATGTGCCGTGGGGGCAATGTTGCGAGATCTGTGTGACACAGCCTGGTGAGTTGGTAGCTCGAGTTAGTGAAGGACCCAACCAGAGTGCAGCCCTTCTTGTCCAAAGTCTTTGAAGCTATGTCAAAAGCTGGGGGCTCATTGTGGATCGGTTGTGGAATTGGATACGACGAAAAGAGTATAAAGTCATGAAAACGACCATTTGCCTCAAGCAAACCGTCAGGTCTATATAATACAGTCCGTTTCATCGCAGAGAATTTGCACCTCAGGGTTTGTCAACGAACAAAGTCGAGTGCGGAGAGCTCAAGCGAGGTCATCTTCACCTCCGACAACGAAGTCACACACATGATCTCGCCAGAGAGCGAGCAGGTGGAGATGGTGTCCCCTGTAGTGACGCACCAAAAGGCGGACGGTGAAGGGGCAGAGGGGACATGGGGGGACACCGGGGACACCATGACACGTGTTCTGTTAAGAAAGGGAGATGACCTTTCCAACCCCTTCGCTTGACAGCCAATCTGTACGAGGCAGTGGAAGTTTGGATGGGAGACCTGCAGGATGGGATGTGCATGGCAATCCGTGGGAAGCTTACGGTCGACATCATGGATTGGACACGATTGGACGATGTGTTGGAGGATGTTGGAGGTTTCATGCGGCAGGTTCAACTTCTGCAGCATCTTGTTTTGGAAGCTTTGAGCATATGTTATCATGCTAGACATTTTCTGTTTAAGGCAACGCGCTCGAGGTTGGAATCAGCCCGACTCCCAGTGGGGGTTGCAGAGGAGGTTCCAAAAACCCAGCTTAAGCAGACCACTCATGACTATGACCATTTTAAGACTGCCTCACCTCATCGTCCATGAAAATCATGGGCTTGGCCTTCCTAACTTCCGTCCTGCCTTCCTTTTGCTGAGGTTCCTACAACACCATGGATCGCACTGACTGGGTGCTTGCGAATCCTGCCCAAATTGTTCTGAACGGCTCGCAGGTTCGGGTCGTCCTTGTGCAATGCGAATGGGAGTTGAGTGTGTGACTGTCAACATTGTGTTCCGAAAAGGGACTAAGAAACGCAGATTCGCAGAGAGCAAAATCAAGTTTGTGATGTTTGTGGGAGTCTTATTCGGAGGTGTTCTGGACCTCAGAAGTGGAGGAAGCCTTTGATGGCAATGTTGTCAGACTCTAAGTACTATGAATCTCTGCAGAGCATATCTTGGCAACTTGAGAAGCACTTGTTTCCGTGTGTCAGTGACTCATGAGTGATACAGAAAAATGCAAACACATGTTTTTCCATGTTTTTTCCATGGTTTTTCCTCCAGCACTTTGCTGCAGTTGGATCAGTACGCAAAGAAGCTCTCCCAGCAAATCCTGGACTTGATCATGCTTCTCCGCAAGGGCGTAGTTGTCTCAGCTGTTTGAGCCGAGCTTGGTGCTTTCGACCATCCCTAAGAACTGAGGTGCTTTAGGGGGTTGAAAGAGTTGCTGAAACCACCAACCCGAAATTCTTGGTGGATGTTTCAGATTGTTTCAGTCTGATTTATGATGCAATATACATCCAGTAGTCACTCAGTCCATGCAATTGCTAAGGTGAGCAAACTGCAAACGAAGACGATGAATGCACTCATTGTCATTGATGTCCATGCGAAGGAGTCCGATTCTTTTGCAACGACTCAAGCAGTGGCAACAGTCACTAGCATGGTGTAGAATGGTGTGATTCTGAAGATCTGGCTCCTTTCCGATGGATACGGGCCTCATTGTGAGCATAGGATGTGATTTGGGGCTTTGTTGAGCAGCAGGTCCGGGACAAGGCCCGTCCCATATGATTGTGACAGACCTTGTGACAGTGATGATGTTCTTGGGCTAATTTCGCAGAGACACCCTCGTACCTGCGCTTCAAAAGCCACCTAGCTATCTATGGCATAGTAACATAGTACTGTAGGATCTCATTTCATTTGTGAAATTGGACCAGTTCTTGGCCTTCGCATCTTGCAGACCTCCTTCGAATGGATCTCACAGTTGCGGTACTATTGGGAAGTTGATGATCGCCAGCAAGAGAACATGTGGGCCTTGGTCCTAGTTTCCGGTGGAGAACCTGACACAAAGATTGCAGGGCCTGACCCTTTAAGCGAAGCAGTACGAAGAAGGCGTCAAACCTGCTTTTCAGATCTGCAGGTGAAATGTGTTCAGACATCCTTCCCGTACGGCTTGAGCCTGAGTACAAAACGATGAAAGCAAGCAGTTGGGTTCGTGATAAAGTTATAAATAGAGTTATTGTAGCCCGATTCCCAAGATGTTTCGGACCATGTGGCCCAGAATAATGTGGTAAAAGATGGTAAAACCAATAATAAACCATCCCATAATAAACCGTGACTGGGGTTGACTGGGGGTCAATTTAAATCATTCCACATGGGAGGTATACCCACTGCCACCAGGCTACGAATACCTGGGTAACTCGATGCGCTTGGTGATCACTCCGCTGACCGACATGTGGCTTGCTTATGGCGGCGTTTCCAAGGGCACAAAATTGAAAGGCTCAGGTCAATAAGCAGTTCAGTAGATTCAGTAGATTCAGTAGATTCAGTAGATTCAGTCAGCAAAACAGTCCGGAACTTTCAAGTGAAATGACTTGAAGGTGCTACATCACTTTGATGGGTGCGCAATCTTTGAGCCTTGGTGGTGCACCTGTCGGGTCGCACAGTTCCATGCTTGCTTGCTTTTTGATCGTCGCTGATTGCTGGGCTATATGATTTTTGATGGAAATCCAAAGGCAACATACTGAAACCTTTTGGTGGTTTCCTAGAATGGGGGTAACCCAAGTCACCATGGTTGTTTCAATACTAAATCATGGTGTAATGACTTGGATGATTTTGGGGTGCCCATATGAGTTCGGAACCCTCCATATTTGTTTCCGTCAAACATTGGGGTTTCCTCCATCAATGGATTGTTTTTTTTCCGGGAAAAATTACAGGTCTGAGCACATAGGATCATAGAACCATTGGACGTGCTTTTACAGGCATTTTCTTTCAAGTGCAGGGAAACGGTCCTTGCTGTTAAGAGGGTTATGAGCCCAACGACTGCCCTCTAACTTTCGCTGGTTTTTGCAATGGAAAGGGCTCAGTCGTTGCCATCGAGGGGATCTGACTGGAATGGGAATCCTTTTTATTCCCAGAAGGCGCAAGATGAATGTGTTCTTCAAGCTAGTCGGCCTCAGGGTTTACCAACTGACCAAATGAGTGATGATGTAGGGCCTCCTTTGCCAGGTCTTTCAGGAAGAGCAGCTCAGTTTGAACAGGTGTCTACGGAGCAAACTGGGAAAGGTCGTGGCGGATCATCGGCTGGTTTGCTGTATGAGTCGCGACCCACAGTAGAAGGCCGTGGAGGAGCCAGGACTGAGGGGTTGATGCCGCCTGATGATGGAAGGCAAACAATGGGGTCTGTTAGCAATACTCAGATGGAAGGGAAGCTGAATGGTGACGAGCTGCAGAGAGCCCTTGAGGGCGAACTAGTAGCGTTTTTGAGAGAACAGAATTCGAAGCTCATGAACGATGTAGAGTTTTTGAAGGGCAAACTGGAGTTGTTGTCAGCTGGCAAGGCTGACTCTGTGATGGAGACTTCACCATGGTCTACAATTGGGGGCGTGCCATCAAGTAGGAGTTCCAATGATGTTGGGATCCCTCAAAAGGATCGTCCACGTAGGAATGGAAGTCGAACTCCCAGGTCCAAGGTTAGAGAAGTTGCGGTGAGCCCTGAAAAACGGCATGAGCATGTGCGGTTCACTCCAAACGGAACTCAGGTTCCATCAGGACCGCCACCAAGCCAGTTGGAGGACATGCCACCGGTTCCACCATTTCCTGTTTGTCATGGGGAGCCTTCCGATGGGCGTGATCTTCAAAACAGTTTTGTCAGCAACCTTTATGACACTTGTGAGTCAAAGGTCAAGGTCAAGAATGGTGATGTGAATTGGAAACCCCAAAATGAGAGAAATGAGGGGACTGATATCCTGACGGCTAGTGAGGCAAAGCAAATCTGGCTAGAGAGGGAAGTTCAGTCATTGAAGACGGCACTCGATCGGGTTTCAATTCCATTAGCCTTTCAACAATCGGAGTTTTGGAATGCTGGTTTCGATAGCAGGGGTAAAGTAGATCCCAAGGGTCACCACTCAGCTGCTGAAGCCAACTGCACATCGCTTGGCCTGCATGGTGGGAGTGGCACTGGAGACCTTCCGCATCGGGCTGTGCATGGAGGTGTAGCTGGTTCTCATCAGAGCATGGTGTTTGGCGGATGTGGTGAACTTGATCTTCAGCGTCGGGCTTTGCATGGAGATGTATCACATCAAGCTCGGGCTGCAGCAGCTGCGCCTTGTGTTCCAGGCGGAGTTCGGGCTGCGTACTTGCACGGTGAACATCGCGATCACGATCGGGCTTTCCACATGCATGGTGCACAAGCAGGACAAGCTCGGGCTTTTGATTTGCATGGTGAACATCCAGGACGCGGTCGGGCTTTGCATGGTGTGGGCAATGAGTGGGATCTACATGACAAAGGTCCAGCACATCCTTGTCTCCTTCCAGG
>Ga0126342_10003250_pt1 | contig 26648 bp, 16 predicted proteins | sample Cyp1metagenome_FD_92528 | JGI IMG/M metagenome (GOLD analysis project Ga0126342, IMG submission 92528) | Coral microbial communities from Lord Howe Island, Old Settlement Bay, Australia - Cyphastrea 1 metagenome | ecosystem: Host-associated > Invertebrates > Cnidaria > Coral ...
GATTTGATGGGATTTGAATGGTGATTTCGTGGGATTTGATGGGATTTGAATGGTGATTTCATGGGATTTGATGGGATTTGAATGGTGATTTCATGGGATTTGATGGGATTTGAATGGTGATTTGATGGGATTTGATGGGATTTGAATGGTGATTTCGTGGGATTTGAATGGTGATTTAATGGGGTTTGATGGGATTTGAATGGTGATTTCGTGGGATTTGAATGGTGGACTTTGGCCTTCATAGGCATTCAAAAAGTTTTTCTCCTTGAGCATTTTTTTAGGTTTTTTTTTGGGTGGATCCATGGGTGATTTTTCAGGTGTGATGAAATCAGGGGGTGACCTCATCATGGGAATTTTGGCCTTGGAAATAGGGATTCAGACTCACCATTTTGTATCCCATAGGATCCATGTTGTTAGTGATAATTCACCATTAACAAAGGGGTAAAATGAGTCATTGGGATTTTCTGGGGATGTTCATTGATGTTCATATACCCATAGGATCCATGGTGCTGGTATATATGCTAACATAAATGGGGTATATAGATGGGATCCATGTTGCCATATATAGCAGCACCATGGATCCTATGGGTATGGATATGGAAGGTTTAAAGTGCCCTTGACTACTGGAATATGTTCATAGATCCCAATTGAGGACATACCCCAGAAACATGGCTTAAATATCTGGTTGGTGGTTTGGAACCATGGGATTTTATGACGTTCCCATCATATTGGGAATGCCAATTCCAACTGACTCATATTTTTCAGAGGGGTAGGTAGCCCCCACCAACTAGATTTGTATGGATATCATGAGATAATTATGGAGGTGGTGGGTAAGAAAGTTGCCATCTGATCCCCCTGGTTGGTGATTTCATGGGAATTTACCAAATTTTTTGGAGGTTAATTAGAACAAACATGGGGATATCATTGATAAATGATGGTTGACTAACCAAATAATGGTCATAAAACATGAGCAAACAAACTAACTGGTTGATTGGTGATTTGTGAACCAACAAGCAATTCACGGGATACCGTTCTTGACCAACCAGTATTCATTTCATGGGACTGGAGAGGGGAATGGTTCGTGGTTCAAACGTGGTTCATATCGCAAGAAACATGGGATTGTAAGAGACCAAGAATCGTGATATTCAGCAATAAAATCCGCTGGCAACTGGTTAGCAATCTTACTGGTGCTAAACGTAGGGAATGGATGGGTTGCTGGGGGTTGCTGGGATTATTATTGATAGTTATTGTGGATCATTCCCTCATTCCCTACTAAGCACAAGTAAGTTGTTGGTTCGCCCATTCACATGATTTCCGAAATCGCAACGAAGTGTTACTCGCCGGATTCTGACCCGAAAAAAAAACATGAGGGTTTGTCTGAAGGAGTACCACCATCTTGAGACAGACTCAACAGACCCATTGTTGGTTTTATGTAATCAGACTTTCCAAAGTTCCTAATATGTTTCACATATATTCATTAATATATATATATATATAAGAATATGTATATATATATATATAAGAATATATATATATAAGAATATATATATATATATATAAGAATATATATATATAAGAATATATATATATATATATAAGAATGGTGTTACCGCCCCGGTTCTAAAGATGAACATGGTGTAAGCCCTATTCACCTGCAGTTTCGGCTTAAGGGATGAGTGGTGGAGATCACCCTTTACTTGCCTGTGCGTGTGTACTTTGTCACACGTGGAGGCGGGTGGGGTATCTCCTGGTTAGTCCCAACCGGCCGGACGTTTTTAGACACGAAGCTCTCAGACAAGTTCGGGAGCTGCACTCGAACCTTCTGGACGTCCTGGAAGGTGTGCCTGCTGGGGCTCCCGTGGCAGAGGGAGTTCCTAGCGTTCCCTCCCGTGAGGGGGAGGCGCCTCCGACTGAGGAGGCAAGGGCCTTGGCAGAGGCCAGCAGCAAAGCGGCACCGCCCTTGCCGCCAAGTTCCTTGGTTGGAACTGCGCCCAGTGAGACTGTGGAGCCCAAAGCACCTCTTGGCGAAGGAAAAGAAGAGGAGAAGCCCGCGGCATTGGTTGCAAAGTCTGAGGAAGAGGGAGTGAGTGCTCCCGCAAAAGTTGAGGATCAAGAGGAGCCTAAGAGAAAGAAGAAGGATAAAAAGAGAAAGAGCAAGAAAGATAAAGCATCCCGGGAGAGGAAGAGGCGCAAGAAGTCCGAAGCTCAGTCCGTGGTGAAGGCAGAGGAGTGTGAAGAAACTGAAAGGTCTTTGGAAGACAGGTCAGAGGAGGAAAGCCCAGAAAAGAAGAGGCGCGCAAGGAAAAGGAGCCCCAGTTTTAGTAGGAAGTCGCCAGAAGAGAAAAGAGAGAGGAGTCCTTATAGGAGCCCAAGGACTCGAAGGCAGAGGTCCCGTGAACATACTCCTGAGAGAGGGAGAAGTGGCCAGTACAGGACTCCTGAGAGAAGGGAGGCAGGCCGCAGAGAACCTCCTGAGAGTGGGAGGGACCGTCGACGGTCGGTGTCTAGTGGTCGGCGAGGAGAAAAGAGACGAGAACGGACTCCCGAGAGGAGGGAGTGTTACGAGCCGTCTTCAGCCAGGGCAGGAGGAGAGGCCAGAGATAGGAGGAGGACTCCTGAAAGAAGGAGGGAGGATCAAGCTCCCGAGAGTGGGAGTCGTAGAGAGGAGCTTCCAGTGAGAGGAGGACACCTTCGACCTCCCGAGCCGGCCAGACCCCCTCGGTCGGCTGCCCCTAGTGGCCCACCTCCTGGTGTCTTTGGAGGCCCCTTTCCTGCGTGGAGACCTTGGCCACCGAAGTCAAAAGGGGTAAAGCGAAGAGAGCGGAACTGGGACATCCAGCACTACGGGTTAGACCCAGATCGCAAGCAAGACAGAAAGTCCAGAGGTGGATGAACCGCAGGAGGCCTGCAGCAGCGGGGGTTGGCAGACGTCGACCTGCCGCAGCTATAGAAAGGGTTCCCGTTCGAGGGAGAAGAGTGGTGGACCCTGAGGAGGCGTATTCTCAGGGAGAGGTTGTGAAAGCCCACCAGTTACCTCCTACTTTGTTGGACCGGGGGCATTGGATCGTCAGTGAGGCAAGCACCTACTTTGGAGAAGAGTGTAAGTGGGCTGGAAAAGTGTCGAGGGTGACCATTGAGGCGGGGGAGAGTGAACTTCAAGTGGAACTAACAGGTACTCAATCAGAGGCCTTATTGAAGTTTGCTTCAGGGCTGTCCCCGCCGGTTATCAGGGCCCATTTGTGCAAGGAAGGGTGTGATCAGAAGCGGGTAAATCCAGATTTGGTTCACCTTTCTTCCTTTAGAAAGCTTGCAGAAGGAGCAGAAAAGACGTGGGAGGTGAACCTGGTTGGCACTGACGAGAACGCACCTTTGAGGAGAGTTGAAGAGGCATGGAGAGAGCGCGTGCAAGAAGGTCGAGAGGCACAGGTGGATTCATCGCCGTCCAGCAGCGGCAAGAAGAAACACAACAAGAAAAAGAAAAGCAAAAAGAAGGACTCAGAGAAGAAGGCCAAGAAAGCCAAGAGGATTGGAGGAAGGACAGTTGCGAAGAAGTCATTGTCCCAGCTGTTCGAGGGCACGGGACTGGATCCGGACCACGTCACCAGAAAAAAGGTGACCAGAAAGGTGAGGAGAAGGCTGAGGAAGTCGCGGTCCTCGAGCAGCTCCAGCAGTTCCAGTACCAGTTCATCCAGCCTGCCAGAAGCCGACAAGGACATCTTGGAAGACAGGTCCAAGATCCAAAAAATTGCCACGCTGGGGCCGGGCATTCTGTCGGCCTCGGCGATCCAGAGCATGAAGCAATTTGTGCTGCAGGCGGGGGGGTCCACTTGGGCCCTGGACGAACATTCCCTTCCGCCAGTGATGAGCCAATATGCTCGCATGCACTTGGCATCGAAGGGCAGTGGAGGCATCCTTCGAGAGGTGATGACGTTAGCCTTCGTTGGAGACCTTCTTTTGCAAGGTCGAGCGGCGGAAGCTCTGGATGGGGTTTCCCAGCGTTTGAAGAGCCTGGAACTTGTCCTGGGAGGACAAACGTGGAGTACAGCCCAAAAGGTAGAAGTGGCCCCGAGCTTGGAGGCGACCATCTCCAGCAGGGCCGAACTCCAGGTTGCGCTGAAGGAGTCCAAGCTGGACAGTCAAACCAGGAGTGGAGGTATGAGCTCCTGGGAGAAAGGCCGAAGCAAAGGAAAGACCAAAGACAAAGACAAAGGAAAAAACGAAAAAGGGAAGGGCAAGTCAAAAGAAGAGCCCCGCAAAAGCTCCTGAGGGCGGGAGTGGCGAAAAAGCTGGGGAGACTCGTGAGAGAAAGAAAAGATAGGGAGGATGAAGATGGTGACTCCTGCAAAAACTTGGGAGTAGAAAAGACAGACTCTCTGCAAACTGAGCTTTTAAAGAAAGAAATAAAGAAGGCTGAAGGGACTTCTATGGATGCCAAAGAAGAGGTGCCAAAAGAAGGGCGTGAGAAGTGTGGAGTGGAAGCGCTCCTGGGCGGTACGTTTCACTCAGCGGGAGGAGTGGCTGCCACCATTCCTTTTGCAAATTTTTGTACAGACTCAGCGTCGGGAAATTCCCTGACGAAAGACGCCTTGCACTGCCTTGGCTTGGGCCAGGCTGACGGAAAAAATGAGGTCCGGCTGAATGATTCTGAAATGGTGGGGATGGGAGACGTAGGAACCTGGCTTCAGGGTAGGATGGATGTTTTCTTAGATTTGCTCTGCAGGGTCAAGCCCTCGGGTAAGGTTTTTCCTCTACCCTCATCCTTCACTACCCTGAGTCAACTGTTCCCTTCCAAGTCCCCTGTGGTTTTGGCTTTGTTGCGTTGTTCGGTTCTGTCTCTTAATTCGTTGAACGGTGAGGGAATGGATTCTGGGAGCCCGGTTTCTGATTTCAAGTCAAAGGTTCTTTGTGGTTTGGTTGTTGACTGTGAGCGGATCGCGGGGTGGAGCGAACGTTCTGCTCCTGTTTCTTGGGACGAGTTTTTTAGAGTTAAAGGAATCGACTACCGAGGTGAGGAAGTCTTAATCGCTCAAAGTATCCGATGGGAAAATGTTGCTCCTGCACTCCCTAAAGAAGTGGGTGGAGTGCCATTAGAACAGGTGGTTGAATTGGGGTCCTTGGAATATGTGAAACATTTTTCAAAGTTCCTGCTGGACCCGGCTGATCAGGTTTATACCCGACCGCCTAGGGTGATGGTAGCTCCTGAGCATTGGGAGACCTTGTGTAGAGAGCTCCTGCAGAGAGGAGTTTTTGCTAGAATTCATGAGGATGATGTTTATAAGGTGGAAGGTAAATTGGTCCTTAATGGATTGTTCGGAGTGTCCAAGCATGAATATGCTGGGGACTTCGAAGTTATGAGAATTATCATGAATTTGATCCCGGCAAATCGGCTGTGCCGGGGATTGGATGGTGATATCTCTACTCTTCCTACCTGGGCCAGCATGACCCCCTTGTGCCTGATGCCGCACGAGGACTTGGTAATCTCTAGTGAGGACGTGAGATGTTTCTTTTATATCTTCCGCTTACCAGTGACCTGGCATCCCCTGATGGCTTTTAATCGGCCGCTGCCGTCGTCATTATGTGGAGATAGGCCTGGTCGCTGGTATCCGTGCTCGGCAGTACTGCCAATGGGCTTCAAGAACAGTGTCGCTCTAGCACAACACATCCATCGGTTTGTGGCGAAGAAAGCTTTGGCTAGAGTAGGTCTTGGCGGAGAACTGGAGATTCGAAAGGATAGGACCTTCTCAACTGGAAACCCTTTGTTCAGGATTTATCTTGACAACTTTGATGAGCTTCGACGGGTCTCGAAAGGTATGGCTTCTGTGATAGCTGGAACGGTGTCGCCCTTAGTTTCTGGTCTTCGTGAAGAATATGCCATGTTGGGTGTCCCAAGACACCCTAAGAAGTCTGTTGCTTGTCAGGCCCAGGCTGAAGTTCAGGGCGCCATTGTGGACGGGTCCTTGGGGATTGCCGTACCAAAGCCTGAGAAGGTGCTCAGGTATGCCTTACTCACCAAGCAGATTTTGGAAGCCGGAAAATGCACTCAAAAACAGGCCCAAGTAGTGGGAGGCGGTTTGGTCTACCTGGCAATGTTCCGGAGACCCTTGCTAGGTTGTCTGAATTCATTGTGGACGTTTATTCTCCAGTTTGAACACTATCCTCCTGTCATCCAGTTACCACTTCCAAAGGAAGTGACGCTGGAGTTGGCAAGATTTTTAGGCTTAATTCCCCTAGCCTACATGGATTTTCGTTGTACAGTGGCAAAAGTAGTAACCGCCAGTGACGCATCAAAGACCGGTGGCGGGGTAACTGCTTCATCGAGTCTTACTCCTGCGGGCTGTGTGGCCGCCCAGTGTGGAGTACGAGGAGACATTGTAGAGCCAGCTGAGGTCACGCAGGTTGTCACGGTGGGGCTTTTTGATGGGATAGGAGCCCTGAGGACAGCAGCAGATGTTCTTGGATGGAACGTGGTCGGGCACATCAGTGTCGAGAAGGATGACCATGCGGCTCGTGTAGTGGAGGCCCGCTTTCCGAATACTATCCGGGTCACCACCGTGGAGGACATTGACGAAAAGATGGTACAGTCATGGCCATGGGCTCTAAAGTTTTCTCAAGCCGCCCTGGTTTTGATCGGGGCGGGCCCCCCTTGCCAAGGGGTTAGTGGTTTGAATGCGGGGAGGAAAGGTGCCTTGCGTGATGCTCGAAGTGGTCTGTTTATGCACGTTTCGAGGATTCGCGCCTTAGTCAAAGGCTGCTTCCCATGGGCTCAGGTGCGTACTTTGATGGAATCAGTGGGTTCCATGGATGAAGTAGATCGCAATGTCATGTCAGCTGACTTCGGAGAGGAGCCATGGCTCATCGATGCCTTAGGGGTGTCGCTGGCCCGGCGGCCGAGGCTTTATTGGGTGGAATGGGAGCTCTTTGGCTCTGAAGGGGCTTCAAAAGTACAGGGCAAGTCTCCAGTGCGTGAGATACAGCTGGTGGCAGAAGTCAACTCCCAGGACTTTTTGCTGCCTGGGTGGAAGCTTGTCTCAAACGAACCCTTGCCCACTTTCACTACCTCGCGGCCCAGGGCATCCCCGGGCTACAAGCCTGCCGGTTTACAACAGTGCACCTATGAAGAGCGAGCTCGCTGGGTTCAGGACCAGTACAGGTTCCCTCCTTATCAATATTGTGAAAAACACTGTCTTGTTAATAAACGGGGTGAACTTCGGCTGCCAAGCATTGAAGAGCGCGAAGTGGTCATGGGGTTTCCGCGCAACTACACTATGATGTGCATGGTGAAGCACCTCCAGGGCAGCGTCGCACACACTGACTGTCGTTTGGGGTTAATCGGTAATTCTTGGAATGTGACGGTAGTCGCGTGGATTCTTAGCCAGTTGGGAGCTGTCCTAGGGTTGAACCCACTGCTCAGCGTCCAGCAAGTGTACAGTAGAACTTCACCTGGTTGCAGTAAAGATTTTCAGAGCTTTCTGCAACGGCCGCTGATGCGAGCCGCTCGTTCACTCCCTACAACTGGGAATGAAGAGAAGCTAGTGAGGAAACTCCTGACCTTGGTTGGAGTAAAAGGTGAAGATTTGATGCTGCAATCCTCGAGTGAAGATTTAGTCAAGTATCAAAGGTTGCGTGCCAGTGTTCCGGCCCGTTTATGGCGCTGGAAAACCATTGCCGGATGGCTGTGGAATGATTGTACAGAACACATTAACGTGTTGGAGATGCGTGCTGTTCTGACGTCATTGAAGTGGCGCATCGAAAAGCATAAAATTCTCAAGAGCAAATTCGTGCATCTTTTAGACTCCCTAGTCTGCCTCCATGCGTTGAGCAGAGGCCGGTCCAGTAGCCGCAAATTGAGGCGGTCCCTCCTACGAATAAATGCCTTGCTTCTTGCCACAAACAACCATGCCGTGTGGGCTTACACCCACACAAAAGAAAATCCTGCGGACGTTCCGAGTCGACGTCCCAGGAAGCGCAAGTGGTCCAATGCCCAAAAGGCATCTTGAAGGAACCACGCAGGAAGCAAGGGCTAAAAAACGTAGGGAAATAGGACCGCTGAGGCAGTTGACAGTTCAACCTGTCACCAAGGCACGATATCAACAAGCTCTTGATGATTTCTTTGAGTATTTGCGGGCTGAAAAGCTCGTTTTACCCCATTCCACGGCGCAGTTAGATACTATGGTGGCTGATTATCTTGAGCACCTGTGGGCTCAGGGGTTTGGTCGAACAGCAGCTTCTAATATTTTAGCTGGCCTGCAAGATGCACACCCTCACCTCAAAGGCAAATTGCCTGAGTGCTGGCGGTTGTTAAAGGCCTGGGTCACACACGAGGTGCCCAATCGGGCACCGCCATTACCGGTGGAGATGTTAGAGGCAATGGTGGGACACGCGCTTTTTAAGGGTGACCACGCTTTTGCCCTGACGTTGCTCCCGGGTTTTTATGGGTTGTTGCGCACGGGTGAGCTGTTATCCATTGCGGGGTCCCATGTGACAGTTACTGATCCCAAGGGGCCAGCGGTAATTTCGCTGGGGCTCACCAAATCTGGCAAGAGGCAAGGAGCAGCGGAAAGCATTACCCTTCATGTCGAAGAGGTGTGCCGCCGTCTTTTCCAATGGTGCCAACAGAAACCAAGGAAGGTCTTGTTGGCGGGGCCACATCATGTGTGGAGAAAGAAATTTGCTGATACGTTGAAGGCTTTGTCCTTTGACAAATGGGACTTTCGGCCCTATTCTCTTAGGAGAGGCGGAGCCACCCATGCCTTTGCGCAGCACGGGTCTTTTGACAAATTACTTATTGCCGGCCGATGGCAATCACAGAAAACCTCCCGTATCTATGTAAACCAGGGTCTGGCGGTCCTTGCTGAATTAAAAATTCTCTGGACTCCATTTTCCAAAAATCTCCGCAAACAATATGTTAAAAGCCTTACTACTTCTTTGCCTTCACTTGAGCCCGTTTCACTCCGTTCACAGGTTAGGGGACGTTGGAAAGAGCACAGAAAAAATTTGCAGATGGCCTGCAACCTGTGGGTTTAGATCCTCTTTTATCTTGGGTTTGGCCGGATGAAGGAGGAAATAACCCTTATACTTTGGCTGGGGGTGTTCCTTGGGTTTGGCCGGGACCCCCTGGGGGTATACAAAGGATGTGGATCCTGAAATGTGCTCCGGAAGGTGGTGTTCCCCTTGAGTTATTTTTACTTGTAGAAATTTATTTTTGAATTGATTGACAACATTGACCTTGCAGAGCAAAAGAGGGCGGAAACCAGGTGAGTCTTTATATATATATAAGAATATATATATATATGTGAGTATGTATATGATTATATGTATATGATTATATGTACATATGATTTATGACTATATATATATATATATATATACATGTATACACCCTGTACAAACAGATAAGCCCAATTCTGATCCTCCAAATGTCAAATCTCTCGCCGAAACAACACTTTTTCGCTTCTCAGGCCCGAAAGTCGAGGACGGGTGGAACTTCTCCCAGATCGCTCGTGCGCCGGCAGAGTTTTTATGGGTGATCGCTCGGCCATATCCTCAAGATGAGCTGTGTGGATTCCCAATTCCCCTAAAGTATCCATACATATCCTATTAAAAAACAGGGGAGGTATCACCAAAAATGAACATTGTTAGCATGAAATATACTGGAAATATATGTTTGGTTTTTCTGTTTTGGTTTGTTTGGGCGAGATTTTTCCCTTGGGATTTCCCTGTAGTTTCACTCTCAAACAATCAAGTTAGAGGTATGTTTCTTATCAAAAGATGTAGTGTTTACCCTCTGGTAATTTAACAGAACCATGGAAAATCACCATTTATAGTGAGTTTTCCCATGAAACATGGTGATTTTCCATAGTTATGTTAGTTTGTTCATAGGTAAATCATCATGTTTATCATATATTTCTATGGGCCATCGAAAAACCATAGCTATGTTAGTCATAACCAGAGGGTATATTCTAACTGAATTCAATGGGAGATCTCCAGGATCCTAAATTGGAGGTACCTACCATATATAAGGCCTAAATTTCAGGGAATATCCCCACAAAATATGGCCAAACATATGTTACTAACGTACCTCCATTTTAGGATCCTGAAGATCTCCAATTGAATCACTATAAATTTATTAATATCCCAAAAAAATATTGTTCATGAATTTCCCAGCAATAGCTATGGTGATGTTAGTCATAACCAGAGGGTTTTTTAAGACACGGATGACCCTTCCCGAGCCGAGCCCCTGTTGGCTCATCCCCGGGTCCCAAACGTCACGGCGTCCCACGGCACGCCCAACGAGGCTTCGGATCTCACCCAACTACCTGGCGACGGTGAAGGATCAACAGCTGGCGCTGCGATCTCTGGAGCTGGCGCGGGAGGTGCCGCCTCCGGGGGCCAATGGGCCATGGCATGGGGGCCATGGCACGGTGTTTTGGCGGTGAAAAAACTGGGTGGAACTATGGTGAAACTATGGAAAATCATCATTTATCATGGGTAAATCATATAGTTATAGTTATTAAAAAAAATATTTACCCATTATAAATGATTATTTACAATGGGTAAATCAACTATAAACAGCCATTTTCAATAGCCAACAATGTTGGAATAATAGCAAAATATACATCTGGATACTGCAAAAATAAGACCTTGACATATGGAATCTGGATGGAATAATATTACCCATATGCGAACCATGGTGCTGGTATATTTACCTACAAAACTGGGTGATTTTTTTGGGTAAATGTCGGTGTGCATATTCCAGCACCATGGAGCATTTGGGGTTGGGATAATAGCAAATGATCATGAGTTTTTTTTAAAACCAACTTGTAACATCTTATGATTCTACTTGGGGATGTGAGGTTACAAATGTAACCATGGGTTATAGACCTCAAGTTGGAATATAAGCCATATTAATGACTATGGTTATTATTCCACTGAGTTCTCTGAAACTGCACTTGAAACTATAGGATTTAGGGAGGAACTGCCACCGCAGAGGCATATTAATGGGACTAGGATGAACCGACATATTGGACCAAGTGAACCAAGTTTGGGGCCATTTCTCATATTTCTGGGTTCATGATTCATCCCCGAAACTCAGGTTCCGTTCCCCTTGAGGTTCCGCCTTTTTTGAGATATCCACGGAAAGATGCCCGGATTTTCCGGCAATTGGATCCAGCTCACTTGGAAACGTCGTTGAATATCACCATTTTGAGCCTCCGAACTTCGAAAGTTTCACAGAGGGAGCTCCAAAAGACAGCCAGGTGTCGCAGCATCCGCTGTTGCGAGAGATTGGAGCGGAGGAGGCGTCGCCCAGGAACTTCTGGGCATAGATCTGGGCAAATTATAACGACCTCACGTCGCGACCGAGCCCTGTAATGTTGATTAGTAGGGGTAACTATCCCAAAATAGCCATTTTAGATAAGTGAATTGTTACAATTTGCCCAGATATATGTCATGTCATTGGCATATATTGGGAATAAGCTGGGTATAATGATGTATAATGGAGATAATAACGAGGATAATCATGGGATCTGAAATTCATCAAATAGGACATCTGCGTGTGTCCAAAAAAGGTGAATTTACCGCCAGCCTATGGCAAGTTTAGGAGCGAGAATGATGAGATTGAAACCAGCCGAAAATTCGTGGCGCCATCAGCAACAAACAAACCAACTGACGGGATTTCAATTGATGGGATCGACCGCCAAGAAATTTCAGCATAAAAAAGACTCTGAGAAGGGCTGAAACAACACCCTTGATGGGCACAAAAAATCATGTCATAATTCACAGTGGTATATCCAAAAAAGAGATCATCAGAGAATTGAGATATAGGATATACTGAGATTGATATGGTGATATTTCAAATTCTTGAGATTTCTCAAGCCATCTGCGGAAAACTTCAAACTTCGCCTGTCCCATCCACCCTCTCCTCGACAGGTAGATGCCCCTGAGAAGACGGACATCGCATATGCGCGCAGAGTGGCAGAGACCATCTATCACCCAGAAACTCGTTGAGAAAGCTGGGCAGCCGGCTGGAAAATCCCCCTTTTTTCAGATTCGTTGGGTGGAATTTTGCAGCCTGCGTTTGATGACAAACGGAGGACTTCTAGTAGTTTTTTTTCAGAAACATCGCTGTTATAGATATAGTATATAACAGCGATGTATTTATAGTACTGTTAATATAGTATATAGATGTATATAGTTCATGTATTCAGCTAAGCCATCTATTTCTAAACGAAGAGCTGGGAGGTTTGTCGTCGTTAAAAACATGTGCCAGCATTCTATGTCGCTTAGTACGTGGATGTTGGGTCAACTCGTTGGGATCATTTTGAACATCTCACCATGATTCACCAAGCCAAACAACAACTGCTTGGTGCTTTGGAACATGAATGGATTATGACTTTCCATATATTTTGGGAATTTCATCATCCCAACTGACTTTCATATTTTTCAGTTTTACATATATTGGGAATGTCATCATCCCAACTGACGAACTCACGAACTCCATCATTTTTCAGAGGGGTAGGTAGCCCCCACGAAAAACCACCAACCAGAAAACATCATGAAACAAACTTCCCGGGTATTTTCTTACTGGTGCGTTTTGCGTAGGGTTGCTGGATGGGTTGCTGGGGGTTGCTGGGATGATGACATTTTCCTCCAGTGATGAAATGTGGGATCATTCCCAAAAAAATTCCCTGCGTCTAGTTTCAACGCACCAGTAAGTCTTGTACTTGAAGAATTGGAAGATGTACCCTCTGGTAATTTAACATATCTATGGAAAATCACAATTTTTAATGGACAAATCCACTATTTCTATGGCCATTTTCAATAGCTAGCTATGTATGTTTACCAGAGGGTAGACATTCCAAAAAAATTGCTTTCCCTTAATTCAGGTTAGTGAAATATTATAATTTACCCAACAATTTGCTTTCCAGGGATTTTTTTTTTCCATTTCTTCCCCTTTGTCGCGAGGCGGGCACCTGCAAAATGGGTCCCAGCCATGATCCCTTGGCCGTGGTGGATGACCGGCTGAGAGTGTCGCTTTGATATGGCGATACCCTCTGGTTATGTCAAAATAGCTATTGAAAATGGGCCATTTATAGTGGATTTACCCATGAAAAATGGATAATAATGGTGATTTTCCAGTTCGCTATGTGAAATTACCAGAGGGTATTTCTGAATGATTTATCTGACTGAAATTGTGGCCACCAATGACATTTTGTATGTTCTATACTCCATGAATCAAATTTCATGTTCTCCTTTTTTGTTGATGTATGGTCTATTTGATTAGATTCAACCATATTCAATCCATTTTTGGGAGTATAGCGACCCCGAAGACAGACAAGTAAAGTCAAATTCTGAAATTTTGTGGCGAATTGACCTATCTTTTTGGGGAGTATTTTTCTCCTTTGGGTCATTTTCAGTATATTTATTTACCGATGTATTTCAGTGATGCCCTTTTTTCAAGTGCCATCCACTTGATTCCGGTGCCAGATCATGAGCGGCTCATAACCAATTTAAGGAACACTTTGGGGAGGGTCAACCAGTGAGAAATTGCTGAGAAATTCGTTTTTTTCGTGTTTTGATGGCGAGATCCATGAATTTCAAGCGAAAAGTTGATGGGAATTCCAGGTATTGGATTGGCATTTGACCTATGGGATTGATCATAACATCATTCAGAATTGACCAATTGACCCCCGGGCAATCAAAGAGGGGTAATATGATTTATATGATTTTATATGATTGTCAACCATGGCCAGCTATAACCAAAATCATATGAAAACCCAAACCCTGGCAAAATCATCTGATTTTGCCAGCTATAACCTGCCCTGCCCTGCATGGAATTCGAAGGTATCCCAGCATGAGGACACTGGGAGGATGACCATCTTCCATCCATATATCACCATTGTTCCATTCAATCATACCGCAAACTCTAGCTTTAAAAAAAACATCGCAAACTGTGCAATGTCATGACATGTAGCGAAGGGTAAACTACATCATTTGTTTCACTCATTTTCCGTGGAAAAAATCTCCCTATGTCCTAGCCTTAAGTATCTCCCCATGTTTCAACATCTTCCCCCAAAGTCGCCTTAAGTCACGAGGCATGGCCTGGATGGTCTGCGGGTGGTGGATTGTTCCATTATGCCCAACATCACCTCAGGGAACACCCACGCGCCTCAGCGGCAGTTTCACACGACGTGGCGTTTTTTTCGGTGTTCGGTTGGTTTTCGGAACTCATAGATGGTGAGTTCTGAATGGGGGATAGGTGGAATTTTTACCCCAGGTTTCGAACTAAGGAGATGAGATATTTCTGATGATTTCTGAATATATTTTTTGGGATAGAACTTAAGATCATACTTGATAGAACTTGAGGTGAATCTCAGGCAGACATAACATTGACATAACTGTAACTGGGGGGGCCTCACATTGTAACTGGTGATCGCGCGTAAACCTGGGGTGTTTTCGTCTCCCCACCGGGATGGTTTTTCTGTGTGTAAATTTCGACGAATCCTAACGGTGCTGCTATATATGGTGTGCCATGGATCCCATCAATATACCCCCTTTATGTTAGCAGCCATATACCAGCAGCATGGATCCGTCATCGGTAATATGATCACCAGCAAATTTAACAGTTTGCTATTGAAAATATGGCCATTGAAATCGTGAGTTTTCCCATTAAAAATGGTGGATCTTTCCATAGTTTTTTGTATGTTTACCAGAGGGTAATCTTGTTTTGATAGTCAATGCTGGTTGGTGGTTTGGAACCATGGAATTTTATGACTTTCTATTCAGTTGGGAATTTCATCATCCCAACTGACGAACTCCATCATTTTTCAGAGGGGTAGGTCAACCACCAACCAGTATTGTTATCCCAGTTATCCCATTATTATCCATATTAAAGCATATAAAACATTATAAAACCATTTTTTCAAGCCATATTAATCTATACATCATTTCTAGATAACCATGCTTCACCTTGGCCTTTCTGAGGTCACCCAGTTATATATTCATTCACCGTTCATGAAAATTTTCTCCGCAGGATGATCCCGATAAGTAACAGATGTTTTCAGAACCCAACCAGGGACCATCCTGCGGTGGGATTCGTCCTGGAGTTGTCCCGGCAGTTGAAACTCGAAGAGTTGTGGGTTAACTTAGCAACTGCCATGGTGGTGAACACTCCCATTTTTCATCATTTTTCTAGGGAACATGATTTAAAACTGGGGAGTTTTTTTTGGTATATCCGATGTTTTTGGGTGTTTAAGGTAAGCCCTACATTTCACAGATTTTCACACTCAGTTGGTGGCATCTTGAGGGGTTTTCCTTCTTAAAATGGCAATGAAAAGCATGGGAAGCCCGTGGTAAAATATGGTGTCACCATGATTTTCCAGATGATTTGGATGTTAAAAAATGGTCATTTCTGGGGCATAATGATCTCATATCTGGGCAATTCTATGGATGGATTGATGACGATTTTTTTTAATCTCTTCAGGCATTTTAAGTGGCTTCCAAAGAATGGTTGTGCTGTTCCGGTTTGACCAAACATGTCAATCAAGTTTAAGACGTTGAAATTTCAATTCGTGACAGTTTTTTTTTTTAATTCAGAATCCCCGGAATCAAATATGTACTTATACAACAAGTACTCGTAGCTTGTTTCAAGCAATGTGGTAAACCAATTTCATAAACTCATAAACCGTCCCCATGCCATCACTATACTCTAAAGGAGTAGCAAAAAACCAAGCCCGGTTTATTATGGTAGGTTTATTATTGGGTTTTAACACATTTTATGGTATGCAACACCTTTGTGGATGACTATCCGACTATGTGCATAGCTTGGAACTGCCAACGTGGCCCGAGGTTGACATGATGGAACTCGATGATTGTGAAGGGGTTGAACCCATTGAACTGGGAATTAGTTCCACGGGTCTGTTGTTTGATTTGAAACCTTGGAAATCCTGATATTTGGTGGAAAGAAAGCCCAATCATCACTTAGATGGTTTCAAAAAACCTGCACAAAATTCACCAAGCATCACTTGGAATATGTTGGATGATTCCACAATCTGGTGTGAAATTTAGTAGGCCTTGCATCCCCATCACCACCATCACCACCATCACCATGCAAGTGCAGTTCCAGTGACCATGCAAGCGCAGTTCCAGTGAACTAAGTGGAATAATAGCCATACTTATAGGGGCTGGGGGGTTACTGTATATCCCAACAAAAATGGTTTATAACCATATCTATATATATATATACACACCATTTTTTTGCCTCAGTCCTGCACCCTGTCCCACTTCACCGTCTTGCGAGGTGCCTACAGCCACTTGGTGATTGGCTGATTGGCGGTCGAACTTGAGCCCGGAAACATGGTGGAACCGCTGTAGATCTTAGTCTTCAGTTTATGGTGTTACCCCAAATCACCACTATTTTAGGATTGGATTCTACTCGGATATCTTTGGGTTACTCCTTTTTGAAAGATCTTAGTCTCCAGGGCCGTTCCGGGATGAATTTTCCCCAAATCGCTATGAACATGAGGGTCTATATACTTCAGAGAAACCAAGATGGTGAAACCTCAAAAAGAGAAAGCGGCTACTATCTCTTACAGCGACCGCTGTGAATATCAATGCCACACTTGTGATGTTCACCGAGGGTTTGAGTCAGGTCGTGACCAGCTACTTGAGGCAGGACTGAGGTGAAAAAACATGGGTATAGCTATGGTGATCAACTCAAAGTTGGTATATAACCCCCTATAGGTCCTAAAACTATCGTTGAATCGTTATATATATCCATATATATATATATATTGTCCACTTACTGTAGTTTACAACCCCCACTATACTTATATATTATATCATTTATATATCCACTTAGTTTTCTGGAACCGCATTTGCACGTATCCTTGACATTTCCAGGTAATGATCGCGGAGAAAGCTGCGAAGCTGATCTCAACATGAGCGAAAAGCGCCCATCTGGCAATGCCACAGGTGTTTGACCAGTGGAGCAAAAAAAAGAGCACCGACTTCAACCAACTGGACGGTAGAAACATATTCCCAAAGATTATGTACCATATGGTTTTGTAATTTCATAGTTAATATCCAGATAATGGGAATATAGTGGATAACTAGGTCAACACTAAGTGCATTGGTAGAAGCTAATCCTTTAATCTTTTGCAATAGGAATGTCTATTGACTTGTTAAGAATTTAATTTCTTGCAGGGTATCTAAGATTGGCAATGTTACCCTCTGGTAAACTAACATAACTATGGAAAATCACCATTTTCAATGGGTAAATCCACTATAAATGGCGATTTTCAATAGCTATGTAACAAATTGCCAGAGGGTGTGACATTAGGTTGTTGGAACTGGTGATTTCAGAAGATTGGGGGGATTTCATATGGAAAAGAACGACAAATAATATGGGATTTGACCAGTAACTGAAGTAGAGATAAGTTAGACCACGAAGCTGCACATGATATTCGGATATGAGCTCTCTTCAGAGTTGGACTTTGTTGCTGTAGCAGGATTTATGAAAGCTGATCGCTAGTGGCAACAAGCAAGGGGGGATGCCAACATTCTTCGGTATGGGTTAGAATTGAGACGAAAAAACACTATAAATTCTTGCCCTCTTGAGGAGTCACTAATTTATATCCATGCTTTTGTTGGTGGAATGGTGGAATCTTCATATTGACGAACTATCCTTATTTTGGTGGTTTGTATCTAATCTAAGTGTCGTTTAAAAATAAATGCCCGATGTGTACCATCCCACTTTATTCTGTTTGAGACGGTTAATTACCATCTGGTTATGACTAACACTTCGCCATGGAAAATCACCTTGCTATTAAGAACGGTAAGCCATCTATAAATCAATGGGCCATCGAAAAACCATGGCAAACTGTTAGTCATAACCAGGCCGGGTACTAGATGTTACTAGGCGACCAAGGCTCGACCAACATTGAATACCCGGCCTGGTTTTTACATACAAAAAGCTATTGAAAATGGCCATTTATAGTGGATTTTCCCATTGAAAATGGTGGATCTTTCCATAGTTATGTAACAGTTTATCAGGGTAACTATATTTTGATTTTCGCCCTTGCAAATGGGATGATTTTCGCCTTTTCCGTGATCCGAAATGTGACTATCGTGGCAAGCAACTAAGCAACCCTCCAAGGATGCAGAAAAGTATAGTAACTTCTATTACCAATAGATACCTATGTTATCTCCATAAAATGGTATAGTTATCGATGTTAATCATCATGTGAACATTTTCCCCGTTCAGTTATCAATATAACAACTGCTTGGTGGTATTACCCATTGTTAATGTGGGTTCCCTTGATATCCCCAGTACATCATCGCAACGAATTGCGCGAACTTGAAACGAACTGCCCTAGGAGGATGAAGTCGAGTCCTCCAGTGACGAAGAGAGTCCGCAGGTTGGAGGAACAGCCGTGGAAAGAAAGGGTGGAAAAACCATGGAGAATGGTGATGTTCCCAAAGAAACGCGTGGATTTTTAGGAGAAAAGATGGAAAAAAGTCGATTTCACCAGGAAGAAGTCGATTTCAGCAGGAAAAGATGGGAGGAGAAGTGGGATAAGCACTTTGAAGCAGCATATGGCTGGAGTACGAGCAACCAAGACTCAGGGGTCACTTTAACTGCACAGCATTGAGCTTCTTCAGCTGCCCCAACCGAACTTTCCATCTCGGTCTACCTTTCCGCACACAGAGATGCCATTGGAAACTCCCCTTGGAACTACAGTTGGATGGGGTTATAACATTGGAATCATGATGAAATGATGGGGTTATGGTGGGTAAAATGTCTTGAACATCTGCCAGAGCATTCAATGTGACCCCAAAATAAATGCCCTCTGATCGCAGAAGGTCACAGAAATTGACTGACCCCAAATGATTCACAACTTCCACATGAATTACCATCTGGTAAACTAACATAGCTATTGAAAATGGTGATTTATAGTGGATTTACCCATTGAAAATGGTGATTTTCAATAGCTATGTTAGTTTACCAGAGGGTATCTTTTAGAGCTTCTCATGAGCTTAGCATCAGGTTGGAGCATCACTTGGAACCTATTGCGGTTTCAATGATTTTCGACCTATGTTCAATGTGTGTTGCAGAGATGAAGATTCCCATTGATCATCATGCATGGCTTTGTCCGAAAAGATACTCTCCCATTCCATTATATATCTATAAACAATTATATATGATCTAATGATAGATCCCAATATCTGGGTAAATTATAACGACCTCAGAATATCCTCCCTCACTGGAATCATAGTTAGTAAGGGGAATCATCCGCAAATGGGCCTTAATTCAGGTTAGTAAAATATTATAATTTACCCAGCAATATATAATTGATATTATCCATATCTAATGATTCCCATTGAAATAGTCAATCTGCCGGCTACATGCCATTTTCAGAGCCATTTTCAGGTTGCGGGTCGATGGTCGATCGATAAACGCCCAGGCTTCCGCTGAAGCTGAATCTTCCCCCAGGCATGGGGCTGAATCTCTTAGGGATGGGTTTATTCATTCGCCGAGAAAAATGCGGATTCAACCGATCATACCCTCTGGTTATGTCAAAATAGCTATTGAAAATGGCCATTTATAGTGGATTTTCCCATTAAAAATGGTGATTGGCCATTTATAGTGGATTTTCCCATTAAAAATGGTGATTGGCCATTTATAGTGAGTTTTCCCATTAAAAATGGTGATTGGCCATTTATAGTGAGTTTTCCCATTAAAAATTGTGATTTTCAATAGCTATGTAACAGTTTACCAGAGGGTATATCAGATGCTTCGATCCATCGCAATGGCTGTGTAAAAACATGAAACCACCTTGATTCACGAGAATGGATACCCTCCGGCAATCAAACATGGGAAAATCCGCCAGTTATAGCCATACAAAACCTCCATTTTGGAAAAATCCCATTTGAACATGGCTTGACTACCGGACTATCAAAGGTTGTCCTGCTGTCAGGCTACCCGTCAGGGGCTTGCAACGTATGGAGCTCACTCCGGGTTCGCTCCTCGATGTGTCTTGATATGGAGCTTTGGGTTGCTGTTTCGCTTTCCGTTGTTATGTAGACTGCACCTGCAGCTTATTTGCTTGAAGCTGGAGACTATGCTCAAGACAAGAAATTGACATTGTCAAGGAGCAGACTCCCAAACATGACACTTTAAGATATTTTCACAAAAAAACAAATAGGATCAAATAGGCATAATTATAATCATCACCCCCCGAAAAACAAATCCCAAAAATTTTCGGCGCCATTTTGGCACCCTGGCGGTTTCCCATGAAGCGCCGCCGTAGCTTGCTGAGCCTCGTAGCCCTGGGTGCCTCCGGTGCAGCCTGGGCCGTACCCCGGCGCTGGCTGCTGCCGGCGGCAGCGCTTGGTGCGGCGTGGCCAGCGCAAGCGCAGCCGGCGGAGGAGGATGTGGCGATGATGCAGAAACTTCGAATGGATCATGGGGGGTCCCACATGGTCCCACCACTTGAGGGGCTTGCTTTAGGCTAAGAACCAGGTCATAACTCAAGAAAATGAACCTTTGAAATAGATATAATAGATCATGGGATAATAAGGGATCTATTTCAACTAAAATAGAGTAATATGGGATAATGTTACTGCGATAATTTAAATTTATCAAGATGGATGGTGGCTTGCTGGTGACCACATGGGAAATGATATGAAATGGAACATCTTGGATTATGTCTGCATGAAATTGATCAAGACCTCACTGCGACGGCCCTGGAATGATGCTTAGAATTAGGGGTAACTATCCCCAAAACAGCCGAACTGATGAATTAATGGGTAAATGATCATAGATCATCTATAAATGGGCCATTTTCCATAGCTATCTTACATAACCAAAGGGTAAGAGAATTTATCAAGATGGATGCAGTGGTGGCTTGATGGCTTGATCTATCAAGTGACCATCAATCTGGGTAAATTTGATCACGACCTCACATCGTCCTCCCGAACCCTGGGAATCATGGTTAATAAAGGGAATCATCCCCTTTTATGGCCTTAATTCGGGTTAGTGAAATATTATAATTTACCCAGATCAATTCGTGGGGTTTTTATCTTGGGGAGATTGATGTAATATTGGGAGGAGTGGAAACATCAACTGGCACATCTCTGGAAAATGACTTCAATAAATTCAATAAATGGATGAAGCGTAGATTTGCGGTAGCTTTGCAATTTCTTTTGAAAAGGCATTTGTCCGTCCATGGGATCCGGAAAGTACGGTCAGGGTCATCCGTTCCCGGAACATGGTCTGGATTGAATCCACAAATGGCCTGAGGAATCGATGAAGGACATATGTGAAACATGGATTTATGGGTTGTTTTTTTTTTATTAGGGTTTCACTAAAAATCCCTATGGATCCAAATAATCCATGGCCCAGTCCCACTTCCTTTCAGAAGGTACGACTGGATGCAATAGAGTATGGTTATAGGATTGGTTTCATGATGGGAAAATCCCCATGACAACCCCGGCCTGGTTTTTACATAACAAAAGCGAACTGGAAAATGGCCATGTTGAAATCGTTTACCCATTAATATCATGGTTTTACCCTCTGGTAAACAAGCATAGCTATTGAAAATGGCCATTTATAGTTGATTTACCTATTAAAAATGGTGATTTTCCATAGTTGTGTAACAGTTTACCAGGCCGGGTATGATTTTTCTGGGGGTTTCCTGGATCGGTTTTCTGTGGTGAGGCGTGGGTTAAATGGAAGCCTCCAGTCATTGATACTATAGTGCTATAGAAAATCACATGTTTTTTCGATGAAACCCTCAAGAAAAACCCTATATCTTTTCCATCAAACCTTAGCTAAGTTTTCCCAAGCACCATTTCTTCAATCTGATTAAACGCACCATTTTTTTCCCACGTTTTTCCAACCCTGGGGCGAAAATTCCATCCATGGTCCATCGGGTTATGTCTTATCGGTGCCGCACGAGGAACGCTTTAAGCTCGGTGAGGCGGATTGGAGATTTCCCCTCCAAGGTGGGACCTACCAATGATGGGTACCGGCTAGGGGGAGATCTACCCTTTGGTAAACATACAAAAAACTATGGAAAATCACCATTTTTCCTGGGAAAATCCACTATAAATGGTGATTTTCCATTGTTTTTTGTATGTTTACCAGAGGGTAGATGGGCCATGGAGCTAGGGAAACATACTTGGATGGGCCATGGAGTGAGTGGGAAAATTAGTTAGTAGCCATGGCTTATTTCATGGGGATTTTTTTGGGGTTATAACTTATAACCCCAGTTACTAACTAGTTTTCCCTAACTCCATGGCCCATCTAAGTAGTTAGTAAATGGATTTTTTCATTGTTTTTTTGGGGGGGTAAGTTATAACCCCAATTACTAACCAGGATATGAATTAGATATACCCTCTGGTAAACGTTTACAAAAAACGATGGAAAGATCCACCATGCTATTAATGGGTAAATCAACTATTTCTATGACCATGTTCAAGTTCGCAAAGTGTGAGTCATTACCAGAGGGTATATCATCATATATCCCATTAAATCCCATTAAATTAAATCCCATTAAATCCCATTAAATCCCATTAAATCTCCATTGGTTTTTTTTCCCCTGCCGAGGGTCTCTAGATTTTATCAGACGTTGACTTCTCCTTTCCTCCGGCAGCCTCGGATTCCTTGGATCGTCAGCTCCGCAGCTCGGTGGGCACTGCTTACCCTCTGGTAAACTGTTACATAACTACGGAAAGATCCACCATTTTTAATAGGTAAATCAACTATAAAAATCTACCCTCTGGTAATTTGTTACATAGCTATGGAAAATCACCATTTATAGTGGATTTTCCCATTAAACATGGTGATTTTCCATAGTTATGTTAGTTTACCAGAGGGTATCCCCGAAATCCACGGGACTCACGGAAAACATTTTTCCATATTAAGACATCCCATTTTCAGATACACCCTTAACATTCATCTCACATTCGTTATCGCATCCTCCATGAAATCATATTTCCATGTTAACCCCTATGAAACCATCATGAGATTCCATGAAATCGCCAATTTTTATAGGTAAATCACCATGAAATCACCATTTTTATAGGTAAATCACCATGAAATCGCTCATTTTTATAGGTAAATCACCACAAAATCGCCCATTTTTATAGGTAAATCACCACGAAATCGCCAATTTTTATAGGTAAATCACCATGAAATCACCATTTTTATAGTTAAATCACCATGAAATCCCCCATTTTTTGTGGCTTTCGGACCTCCAAAGCGCCGCCTCGTATCAGGCTGCCCTAAGCAACGCCGAAGACGAGCTCACGGCCCTGCTGGCGCGCTGGCGACGCTTCGCGGGGCAGGTGGCGCCCAACGAGCTGCCGGCGATTCTGCGCAACCGCGCGGCGGTGCCGCGGGGAAGGAGAGATGTGAGCTATGGTCAATACTCATGGTTAATAACCATTAAAAACGGGGCTAGTCATCCAATGGTTCATAGGGATTTATAATAACCATAAAAAAGGATCCTTATTATGGATGGGATGACCATGGAGTTAGTAAATGGCTTATTTCATTGGGTTTTTGGGGGTAAAGAAACCCCAGTTACTACCTAGTTAACTAACTCCATGGCGTATCTAAGTGTGGTTTTCTTCGAAGATGTTTCAGGGAAAAGCCAAAACAATCCCATGGTTGATGATCATTTTTCCCATGAAATGGCCATTATTTTTTTTTCGGTAGACCCCATTTTCAGACACACACCCCTTTGGAGGCGAAAAAATGTTTTTTTTTACACGGAAAAATGTGGATTTCTTCAAGGAACATGCTGGATTCAGCAATGAAGAATTTGGATTTTTTACGTGAATTCAATGGTGATTTAATGCTGGAAAACGGGGACTAGGCTATGAAAACAGTGGGATTTAAACATGAAAACATATGAAAACAGTGGGTTTTAACAGTGAACTAACTATATTATACTATATTAATGATGGTTTTTTTTGAAGGATGGGGAGACAGTTGATGCTGATGGAAATCGCCAAGACATCCAAGACATGGTGAAACCAGCGGTCCAGAAATGATGGCTGGTTGGTCCCAAAACGGGTTTGGAGGATTTTTCACCAATTTTAACCATGAAAAAATCATCCACTGGTTGGTGGTTTGGAACATGAATTTTATTTTTCCATATATTGGGAATAATCATCCCAACTGACTAATATTTTTCAGAGGGGTAGGTCAACCACCAACCAGATCCAGGATCTTTGAATATTTGACAAGTGGTTGGCTGTAGAAGGAGATTTTTCCAAAAATTCCGTTTCGGCCGAGAATCTCCATCGCGGAAAGGGATGAGGCTTCTGAACGCTCCAAGCTACGTGATGGCGACGGCGACATAGATATTGTTTCCCTGGAGTCCGATATGACGATGGAAATCACATCCGGCATCGGTTGTGGGTTTCTACTGATGTAAGCATCAAAGGCCTCAGTTGCAAATGATCCCACAAAATCAGCTCCAGGCTCCATGCTTTTCTGATATTTTTTTGGTGTTTCAAAGCAAGAGTTTGATAGAATTTCTTGGCGATATCCCGCGCTCTCGAGGTGAAATTGAGAGGCAGCCGGGCTGAGGACGGGGTGGCTGGAAAACACCAAGAGGGCGGGACTGAGGTGGAAAGAAATGGTTATCACTATGGCCACTATGGGTATCACAATGGTTATAGGATAAGATTAGATGGGGTCTCACTATATTTCATTATGGCCATGAAAAAATGATTCAATGGTGTCAGGCATGAAAAACCGGCTCCTTGAAGTGGAGCTGCCCTTCTGATATCCCGACTTGAACAACCGGCTCCTTTACAATCATAGATTCGCCTACAGGATGGGCCCCCCCCGTTGTGATGTGAACGTTGGTTTACAACCCCATCCAAATTAATTGTTATTTGCATATCATACACCAACTTGTTATTATATGGTTATAAATATAAATTATATAAATTATAAATATCATACATTGTGGTTATTATAAATATCATAAATAAACCAGTATTGTTTCATACACCAACTTGTTATCAAAAAGTTAAGTTATGTTCACCACTGGAAGCGATTCCCAACTGGGGAAAAATCCGGCGTAGCCTCCGGTCATCATTTCCATAGCGAGACCGAGCTCGAGAACCCCAAATACTTCGATGTAGAAACCGGGGGATTTATCAATGGCCCCGCCGAAAATTAGATGACACCGGAGGGTACAACCAACAACCAACATGCCGTTTAAAAAAAAACTAAAAGGTTCCATGATTTCCCATGAAAAAGCACCAAATTGTTCCAGCATGTTTCTTGGTTATATCGTTATATCAATCCTATTTTTTCTTGATTAGATCCTGTTTCTATTGATTATATCCTACAATGTGAGGCCCACAAGATATCTAAGTTGCTGAACATAACTCCAATGTCACGAACTGGTTTATGGTACTTACAACTAACGAACTAGTATTCCTGGGGCTAACTTGTTCACCAACGTTCACATCACGTTTCGGGGGCCTCACTAATTGTAATTTCTTGATGGAATCCGAAAAACCTCCTTGGTTACCCTCTGGTGATTTAACATAGCTATGGAAAATCACCATTTTTAATGGGAAAATCCACTATAAATGGCCATTTTCAATAGCTATTTTGACAAAACCAGAGGGTAAGTCCTATTTTTTTCCGGAGTTTTTCATCCCACCTGGCTGCTTCAGGAAGCCTTGGCTGACTTGGACGAAGCCTTGGAGCTCTGCAAAAAGGCCATGAAACACGAGCAGTTTTAGTGTGGAAAATGGTGGAACATGGGATGAAAATGCTGGAAAACCATGAAGAAAAACAATGAGAATTTCGAGAAGACTCCAGGTGTTTTTGATATTTTTATCTGAGTAGCCTCTGGTTATGACTGACATAGCCATGGAACATCACCATGCTATTAATAGGTAAACCATCTATTTCTATGGGCCATCTATACCATGGCTATGTAACAAATAACCAGAGGGTAATATTTTTTTCATGAAACAAATCCAACTTTTTGATGCTTAAATCCCTCTGACTTCAGTGCCAGCGGTTTTCCATGGTTTTCCATCTAAAAAAAATCACCAGAAATCGCCTCAAAACTCGACGTCCGGCAGGCCAAGTCTGATCAGTTGGTCCAATACGACGAGATGCCCAAGGTCTTGATTGCGCGTGGTGGTGCGCTGAGGCACGAGGATTTGATCAGGAGAAATTCGGTGTTTTTTTTTTCCTGTACCATCTAAATCATGATGTTCAATGAAAAAACCTTCATTAAGATGAATGATGATTTAAGGGTGATTTTTTTTTATGTGTTACAATGTATTACACTAAAAATGGGGGCATTGAACATGATGAAGCATTGAATCTAAAATGGAGATGTGGAGCTCAAGAATTGAAACAACCAGCCCAAGGGGGTGAATCATATTGCTGATCAAACAAAAATCAATAGTAGTGATAGTCAATGATAGTTATATAATGGTATTATAATGTTATATATATATAAAGGTAATATATATAATATATAAAAGTTATATTATATATAAGATATATATTATATATAAGATATATATTATATATAAGATATATATTATATATAAGATATATATTATATATAAGATATATATTATATATAAGATATATA
>Ga0126342_10003251_pt1 | contig 26644 bp, 18 predicted proteins | sample Cyp1metagenome_FD_92528 | JGI IMG/M metagenome (GOLD analysis project Ga0126342, IMG submission 92528) | Coral microbial communities from Lord Howe Island, Old Settlement Bay, Australia - Cyphastrea 1 metagenome | ecosystem: Host-associated > Invertebrates > Cnidaria > Coral ...
ACTTGGTGGCTCATCCCACTTAGTAAGTGGGTTATAACCCCAGTCATAAGTGGATTAACCTTACTTATCCCATTTATAACTGGGGTTATAACCCACTTACTAAGTGGGATGAGCCACCAAGTAGTGATTTTCTTAGAAAAGTGATGAATTACATGTTTGTCTGTCTTGGGTTTTTACATGTTTTCGCTAGTTCTTAGTTTGTTGGGCGAGTTTCGCCCATGGGTTCCCCGAGTTTCCATATCCAAGGTTTCCAAGGCACAGCACGTGGAGAAGCAGCCTCGTCCAATGATTTTTGTCATGCCAACAAAAAAAACTTCCCTTTGGTAAACTACTACAATATCTACGGGATATTTTTCAAAAAATATTCAAACGGTGGAGAATCAGCAGTTAAGAGGTAAATCATCGAACTAAATGGGCCATGTTCATCTTGTTTGGTGGCTAAAGTGATGACACCCCAAAAAACTACTCTGGACATGGTTTTTTTCTCACAGGTAAATAACCTATAAACGTGCCATGGCTTCCATCGCTATGTTAGTTTACTGGAGGGTACCCTCTGGTTATTTAACATAGCCATGGGAAATGACCCATTTATAGATGGTTTACCTATTAAAAATGGTGATTTTCCATGGCTATGTTAAATAACCAGAGGGTAGCTATGTTTTTTTGTTAGATGGCAAACACCTGCGAACACGTTTCAAGCATTTTATGCCACGCGAGTAGATACTTGCCACCCCGAGTAATGTCCGCCACTGGAGTGGGACCCCACAACTATAACAGCATAGGCTGGATGCAACTGGGGGTGGAAACAACCTCCTGGCATCCTACATTGCATTAAACATAAAGGGGTCATCTTCTCTGCTATAGCACTCTTAATATGAATCAACCATCTGTCAGAAAATGATCACTGCAAACAGTTACAGTAGAGGAACCAAATAATAATTGTCTCTTGAATCCACTGAACAAGAGTCAAGTGGAGTCATCATTGGACGGAACATCAAGAAGGTGAATGAAACCACCAAACAAATTTGCTGCAGGTATAAATCCAGCTTCGGTCAAGCTTCCTGCTGGTGATATATGCCCCTCCCAGCAGTGTAGGCTCATCATTACCACGCCTGACGGCACTCGCATGCAGGTCAAAGCTTGAATAGCAGCAATTTCTACAATGTCTCGTGAGTGGGAAATCTCTGAAGTTCTGAAGCTCATGCATCCTAGCACTCCAACCTGCAAACAGCGCACTTTATCTGCGAGAGTGCACAGCATACAAAACAAGACCCTTCATTCTTGCCCAAGGGCAAAACAAGGGACCTCAAATTGTAAGAGCGAGCACGGGATTTTGTTGTCTCTCTATTTGTTCTGTAAAATCTAAAAAATAAAAAAACGCCTGTAGGCTGATGGCGAGCACGGGATTTCAGCGATTACCCCAACATCCTTCAGTGGCCCATCCTATCCCATCCAGATCTGCCGGGCTGAGGAATTCACATCCAAATAGAAAAAAGTCCTGAAAAAACACACATCCAATTGAAACAACCAATGAGTTATATCATGTTATATCACTTTACTCATCACATCCCATTTCTTCCAGTGATTTCTGGATATTTTCGCCCGAAAATCTCCTCCAAGCGCACCTAAAATGGCTGCGGGCGGCAGGGTGTCCAGCAGCCGATCGGCGGCTCGTTGCAAGCGCCAGTTTTCGTAGTCCTAGCCGTGAACCGTTCGATGATCAAGCCCTGACCTCTGGTTGAATGAATCTTGGTTCAAAAAAATGCGGGAAAGAAACACATTCCAAACCCATAGGATCCATGGTGCTGCCATATATGGTAACATTTACCATCAATATACCCCAAATGTTAGCATATATACCATACATGGATCCTATGGGAAATGAAAAATCAGAAGAACTTATTCAAGATAAAATGATGAAGCTCCCCCAATTACTATTAAAAAAACTATTTCATCATTCTTGATCAAATAGACAAGCATCCCTTAGTTTTCCCAATTTGAGGTTGAACGCAAGCGCTCCTTATCTGACCACAGCTGGAGCCATAACCGGACTCGCCGGCCAAACCATTGGCGGGCGGACTGCAATGGTTTTGTGCGCAGGTCTGACTGAGTTGGGGGTGATGGAAAATAAGGTACTTGAAAAATCCTGGTTGGTGGTTTCAACCCCTCTGAAAAATATAAGTCAGTTGGGATTACTATTCCCAATATATGGCGAAAATTGGCGAAATAAAAAATGTTCCAAACCACCCACCAGATAATGATTTAATAGGTAAATCGTCGAAAACCTGCGGATGTTCATCCATTTTCCATAGATATATGTTAAATTATGTTAAATTACCTGAGGTCAATGTCAACCATGGAATCAGAAACCCTGAGGCTAATTGTGGGGGTAGCATTGAAGTATCAGATTATCACTGTTTATTAATCCGGGGTTAACATCACTTGGTGCTTCACCCAAGGAATCATAATTAAGCAGGTGACAACCATCTATACAAGTAGGGCAAGTAGGACTACTCTGCTTCTAACTGGGGCTATTACAGCCTACTTGCTGACGTGGACCACCAAGTAATTACATTCCCGAACAAATATTATCACTACATTTACGAACTAACTTATGACATGATGAGGCTTACATATTTTAAACTTTGAAATATGTTTTGGGCTCCCTATTCATCCTATTCTAACACAAACTAAACATTGTTTCAATACGACATACCAATTTGTTGCATCACAAGTTTTCCCTGAATCCATGGCTACTCAACGCTTAGCCAAAACAAAGGTCCAATATTAAGGGACATATTCGGGACACACACAAGGCAAAAACACATGTTTATATACATATATATATATGTGTGTGTGTATGTGTTGACCGGTTAACCATGGGTAAGCCATGGCCAAGTCCAGGCCTTGCCCTCTCTGCGCGAGAAACTCATAGTCGAACACCAGCTTTGGCGACAGAAACAATGCCTTTTTTGTTGAGAAAAACCGTGTGATCATGTAAGGTTTAGCATATTTAGATGTTTTTCCCCCATGTAAGCTTCAGTATATCTCTATATGTTCTTGGATGTCTTACCTTCTTAACAATAACATGTTTGGATTTTCCATTCAGATTTCCATTCAAAGGCTCGAATCATAGACAGGATACCACTTCCCATGCCATGATGCACCTCTGGACCTATCACACTACACAACTGTGAGCCGTGCGGCCACAATAGGTCCGTGCAGCCGCAAATCCAGACCAATCACCTACAGCCGTGGACTATCTTCATATGTTCACTCAGAACTCTGAGGGGTCGAAAAACTCTTCACAGAAGACGAGAACACATAGAGGGGCATATACCCAAACATGGATTGTATATATGATATCATAATCATAACTATTGAAACTATTGTGATCAGCGGTTGAACATGGTTTAACATGGTTTGACTATAATGCTATCAGTGATTTATCAGTAATAGTAATAGATGATAAACCGCTGGTTCCCGAAAACTTCACCAATCGTGCCGTAAAATTTGACCAATGATCGTCCTGCGTGCAATTTTTCAGAAACCCCAAAGCCATCCCCAGAACCATCCAATGCTTCATCATGTTTCTAAAAATACTCCGGGGTAAAACTAAGATGTGGAAAACCCATGGTTTTCCCAGAAAACGATCTACAAATAATGGGTTTTCCACATGTTTTTTTTGGACTCCATGACTGGTGAGTGCTCGAAACATCACCATCCACCAGCTGGGCGCGATACTCACCTCATCAACCGCCTGGTCAAATGATGGTCGAGTCATGTAGAGTCAATGTGCATCCCACTTGCTAACTGGATCGCAACCTATGTGATACTGTTATACACATGCTACTAATCATAAACATTCAAATGTGTATATATATAATATATTATATATACAGTATATATCATAAATGCACCTATATCTGTATCTAAATATATACATATCATATCTATGTATCTATTACACTTAAAATCCATGTTTGCATCCCGACGTAGTACGTATATTAAACACTAGTAGTTTACAACATAGTATATAGAAGACTTGGAAAATCCCATGAACATGCCGTTGAAATCACCATCATTTGCAACGCTTAAAGCGTTAAAGCACGTGACGCACGGAGCGACTGTGGCGTTTTTTGGGGGAGCCACTGTGTCTTGGGAGAACAATCTCCGGTAGAAACTACTGACAATATAACAGATTAATGAGGGAAAATCATGGTTATATAATATCTATTAACAATAGTTAATATTGGGTTCATGATGGTTATATCATGGGATGTCAATGGGATGATTATATACCCTCCAGTGTCATCAAACATGGCTGAAAAAATATCCTAAAAATGGTGGGTTTTGATGGACAACTCATCTATAGATGGGGGATGTTCCCTGGCCATGTTTGATTTACCAAAGGGTAATATATGGTTATGGGTCAAAACATTTCAAAACCCTGGTACCCTATAGGTACCCTACAAATACTGGTGAATTAAGTGGTGAATGGGTGCTTATTCCCCAAATATGGCGATCATTTGTTTCACCCAATTTTGCCGGATCATGGAGTGTATAATTCAGCATTTGCTCGCCTGCAAAAACAAGGAGGGGAAACGAAAAACAAACAAACACACCAACAATCAAAGAATAACTATGTTTTCATACAATATGAATACAATATGAATACAAATGTATGTATGTATGTATGTATGTATGTATGTGTGTGTGTATGTATGTATGTATGTATGTATGTATGCGAATATATGCGATGATATTCTATTTTATCATTTCACATCCTCGCATCCTCACAATCCACATTAATCCAGCACAAGCAAGGTTCGTCATCTGCTTTTTTTGGCACCACGCCACAGCCCTGTACACTGAACAAATCGGGTCGGCATCTACAGCCCTTGAGAGCTGGATTACCGTCCGTGCCTAGCCGCTCAAGAGCCGAAAAGCATCAACAAAACAACAACCGTTTCAAGGCCAAAGGACTAAATCCCACTACCATCTGGTAATTTAACAGTTTGCTAGTGAAAATAACAATCTTTAGTGGATGTACCCATGAAACATGGTGATTTTTCCATAGCTATGTTAGTTTATCGGAGGGTATCTGAAGGTTTAAAGGTGTTCTATTTGCATGAAAAGCTACATAGAAAAAAACAAACACAAAACAAACCATCATATACCATATGCACCTGGCATCGTGAACCCCTTTTTTGGGCGGTGATTTTGTGGCTGAAATAACATGTCCCGTAAAAAGCGACGTTGACCAAGACAAAAATGTTGCGACTTTAATGTTGGTCAAATCCAGCAAGCTCTCCGAGTGTCCCTGTCTGGTCCTGTATCAATCAATCAGCTTCTGAGTGCATTGGGTGGGCTATGGTGGGAAGCTACTTGGTGGCTCATCCCACTTAGTAAGTGGGTTGTAACCCCAGTTATAAATGGGATAAGTAAGGTTAATCCACTTATGACTGGGGTTATAACCCACTTACTAAGTGGGATGAGCCACCAAGGACTCTCTTTTACATGGTTTAACCTGAACAGCTGTGAATCTTGGAATCGCAAAAGGATCATCGTGGCGCGAACTCGGCATTTATCGACGTATCATCGATTGGGACAGTCGTGTCATGCGAGGAGTCAATCTGAGTTTGCTATTGAAAATGGCCCATTTATAGTGGATTAAGGTTACCCTCTGGTTATGACTAACTTCCTAACATAGCCATGGCATAGATGGCCCTAATCGAAATAGATGGTTTACCCATTGAACATGGTGATTTTCCATCCTTATGTGTCCAAAGTCACTTGGATCTGAAACATCCGACCCCGCTGCCCATGTGGCACAAATCTGGAACATGACCCCGCTGGTGATTGGCGACTTGCCATATGTGCTACCTTACCCTCCAGTAATTTGACATAGCTATGGACAAGAATATAACATAACACAGTTTAACTACATAAAATAGGTCAACCATCCGACTTAACAGCACCTTTCCATATAGCTTTGTTAGGTATTGTTCAATTACCACAAGGTTATTGATCATATATAGGCCACGGTCAAAGCATGGTATGGCTGGGCTTTGACGTCATCTAGATTGTTTGGCCCCCTACAGCAGCTCTTGTCGCTGCTTAGGAGTCTGGGTCACCAGTAGGTCCTATACACATATATATATACACATAATCTATCTATCTATTTATCTATCTATCTATCAATCAATCTATCTTTCTATCTATCTATCAATCAATCTATCTATCTAACTATCTAACCATCTATCTACCTATCTATCTATCTATCTATATATATATTTATCTATCTATTTACCTAAGCACATATATATGTATATATTATATATACATTTCAAAAAATATCTATACATATCTATCATGTCTATACATATCTATACATATCTATACATATCTATAAATATCTATACATATCTACACATATCCATACATATCCATACATATCCATACATACCCATACGTATCTATACGTATCTATACGTATCTATAGGTATCCATACGTATCTATACGTATCTATACGTATCTATACGTATCTATACGTATCCATACGTATCTATACGTATCTGTACGTATCTATATGTATCTATACGTATCTATACGTATCGATACGTATCTATACCTCTATCTATCTATCTATCTAGCTGTCTATCTATCTCTCTATCTATCTATATATCTATCTATTTATCTTACTTTTCTATCTAACTTATCTATCTAACTTATCTATCTATCTATCTATCTGGAACCCACATGACCTCTATTGTTTGTATGGTTTATCCGCAATGGGTCAAAACCTCCAAAACAAGGGTCATTTGGCTTCCAGATGTAGAGTATGTATTTATTATATACATGTGAACAAGGCATTGAGCAACTATTGGAATATGGGTGACCTAAGGAAAATATAGGTTCGGTAGGTCTATTGGGTTGGTTCATGGGAAAATCTACATGAAACCATGGCTGGCACGGACATGGCCGATCTGACGTGCGCCTGACTTCTGACTTGCGGCCGCAAGGTGATGGCTTTGGCTTCAAACATACGCGAATCAACAAACAACCAGGTAACAGCTGCTTCCACAGTGCCTTCCGTCTTCAATCTACTGGGAGGCTCGGCAGTGGAACAAACATTTTCTTCCAAGAAACGAACGCCATGGATCGCAACAACTTCGGAAAAAAAAATATAAATTTAAATTGCTTCAAGGGACCCCCAAGGGTGACATTGAAACACCTGTAATTTCTCTGCACAAGTCTCTGGCTCTGATCCAGCATTCTCCAGCACACCTTGCAACGAGAAACGTGTCTGTCGCACCGCTGTCACCATTCCCACTGTGAAGGGTTGAGTTAAACGTCCGCAATCAAGGCCGGTACTGGGCACATAAACAAGACCAAGAAGCAAGAAAAATGCAGCTGAATGGGCGGCCCATCTTGAAACCCTGCGGGTTGACGGAACTATCGGAACTTTGAAAAGTCCCAAGATGTCCGAAAAGTCATTTGGGACTTTTTGGGAACATGGGCTTAGAGGAGAAAACACACACACACATATATATACACAGGTACGATTCGGAAATGGAAGCCTTGAAGAATGTGTAACGACTTGCATCCCAAGATATTCCCAAGATGTTCAAAATTTCCAAGGCCTAACGATGTTCAGCGGCAAACGTCTGTCTTCTGCAATTGTCCCAATGTTCTGTTGTACATACCCAGTGCCCAAAAGAAAAAACACACAACATTCAGAGAAATTGTAGATTCCAAGTCACGGAAATTAAACTTGATGAAACTGAAGTACAGTAATCATATATCTAATTCTGTTATGGTTATAGAATCTGCAGTAGATACTATCAAGAACTGCAGATTCAGGTTCTTTTGGCCTGCACCCTGTCTCAACCTATCTGAACCTCTCGTCCCCTCGTCACCTTCACGGTGGAAATGGTGTTGTGTTTTGGGGCACGCTGGGCCCGAGGACCGCGGGAAGTTTGGCCAAGTGGATTTGTTACAAAAGCAGGGATAAGCGGTTCACCCCAGTCTCACCATTCACTCTCTCTTCGTTGAAATTTCATGAAATTTCAATGGGAAAAAGACAGAGAAGGTCAGAATACGTCAGAGAATTACAGTAGCATTCTCCTCTGGAATTGGGCCATGGCGTGCCTCATTTTTCAGACGCCAAGTCTCTAGCTTTCCATCATGGAAAGAAGATCCTCTGGCGCCGTGCTGGGTGCTGTGGTGCACCCAAACCACATCGACTGGTGTCAAGGTGCCTTGGGGAAGCTATCTGCGAATGTCTTAGGCGGAAACCTGTTCCCACTGAGTCACTGTAACAGTTCTAAAGAGGCAGTGGTGATATCAGATTTCCACAGAAGTGGGTACTTGCTTCTTAGGCAGTCCTCCCAGCTAGTATATTTCAGAAATCCGTGCGACATCCCACATGCGCACACTAGTGCAATAGACTTGCTGCTGGACCATCAGCCTATACCAGGCAGAAGGACAACCTTTCAGCTTCCCTCAAGCCACTCGTTCTAGCATTCACTTTCACTAAAACGTGACAGTGTCCTCCACTGCAACTGCTGCTGCTATCACTTTTGGAGATGTTTGGAGTCTTGAACAGCAAAGACCCTCCCAGCAGGCTGCCAGGGTCGCCAACGAGTTTTCGAATGTATCCTAACGGGCAATTCGTATCACTACCTCACTACCGTAGGTGGATGAATTATTTAACAAAATATTCAAGCCCCATGTAGACATCCCGAACCCCCATCCCCCCAAATTTCAATGGGCTGACGTGGGGTCCCAGGGGAACTGGTAGATCATCCACTTGGGGTTTCCATCATCGAGGATAACTGTTGAATATCCACATATATCCACCAATATCCATCATTCATCATCATTCTCGAATGGCTAGCCGCTGGTGCCGGTGCTGGGTGTTGAAATATCGTCTTTCAATCGCCTTTCTTCCGACTCAGCCGCTTTCCCTGCCTGGGCCGCAATACAGAACGAAGCAGCAAGTAGCACCAGCTAACACAGGACGGACCCTTCCACATTGTGATTCCAAGCCATTCCAAGCCATTGCACTTGTGTTGCTTGATTCGGGTAGTCCAAGTAAATTACATTGGAGATGGAGACTAGAAAAACATCCTGCAACACCATGAGATAAACAACCAGCGCTAACTGTGCACCCTTCAAAAAAGTTATCAACAGTAATCCGCAGCAGTCAGTAGTCCCCCAACAAATACAGTTCGTAAAATCCTACCAAAATGAAGTTTTTGTTTAACTTCATAATTTTTGCAGGGACTTCGGTTCTTGGTGAGAAATGTGGGAGAATATGTTCTCACAACCTATTTTGCGACTGAAAAAAATTAGCCATGAACTCCATGAACCGACGTTACACCCAAATTGTACAGCTGAGTCGTCTCTTCAATCCATGCCAAAAATGTGTCTCGATTTGGGTAAACTAATATCAAACACACCCCCCAAGAAACCATGGTTTAACCCGGGATTTCCACATTTTGGCGACCATACAAAGGTGGTGTTTCATATGTTCGTGGGATGGGATTATGGGGAAGAAACTTTATACTGCATGTTTGAAACCACTCACAAGGAAAAAACAAACTCTCCATATTACTGCATTTCCCTATATACAAATATAATAATATATATATATATACATAATTATATACATATATAATTGTAATTATATATAATTATATATATGATTATATATATAATTATATATATATATAATTATATATATATATAATTATATATATATAATTATATATATAATGACTATTTCCATGTGTTCCATGAGTTCAGTAAATCCCCAGCTCACGGTTTCCGGTCACTTTTCGCCATTTCGCAGTGCTCCAAGATGCCCAGTCCACACGGTAGAGGAGAACTGCCAAGGCGATGGTGGCCATTCCGGTTCCAAGAACCATGGACCACCACATGCCATAGACGCCCAATTTTAAGGGCCTCAGGCTACCGTTCCTCTGATGATTCCCCTGGACTGGTTGATTTGGGTTATTACGCTACAGTTTGGGTGCAGAATTGTCCAGTCTGGTCAACTAATCTCATGTGTGTTTCTTCAAAAAAATGCCCATAGTTCGATTAGATGTTTAAAGTAAACTGAATGTGTATATTACGTATTCAAAACAAAGGCCAACTCATTCTATGCATATGGGCCTAGATGCCTATGAATGCGTATATATGATTATATGTGTATATATAAACATGTGTGTGTGCGCCTAAAGCCTGCATATATATATGTATATATATACATATATATAAATATATATGCATATAAAGGTGATAAAAGAAAAAAACGGTAGGCTATGGTAATCACTTCCGTATGGGATTTTTGTTGAACAAAAACATCAAAACAACACACAGGGTTTTCTGTCACATCGTCAAGGTCTTGCATGGTCTTGCTGCACAGTGTCCACACGAAGCAGCAACTAACCGGCAGCATGATCAAGTAGTAACCTGAGACTTGATACCCTCTGGTAATTTAACGTAGCTATTGAAAATGACCATTTATAGTGGATTTTCCCATTAAAAATGATGATTTTCCATATTTTTCCATGGTTATGTTAGTTTACCAGAGGGTACAACAAACTGCAGGATTTTCTTGGTACACTGTAACTGGTTTTTGCCGCACCATCTGGGGAGCTCCGAGATGATCCCGCTGATGTTTTCATGACTGATCAGTCACTATTAATGACTATCCCCTGGGTTTCTTAAACAATGAGGCTGCTATATTGTGATAATAAGTACCCTCTGGTAATTTAACATAGCTATTGAAAATGACCATTTATAGTGGATTTTCCCATTAAAAATGGTGATTTTCCATGGTTATGTTAGTTTACCAGAGGGTAATCACTATTTTGGGGGTAACCCCCAAATCTATAGTCGGGTTTTTGTAGTCCGAGTTTAAGAAACGGTCAACGTTGATTTACCATGTCCAACACCCACATTCCACGTGGTTTGTCTGAACATAAACACCCCCAAACTTTGATGCTACTCACAATTATATAATCATCATTATTGCCACTAAAACAGCCATAACAAATGGTATTTCCACATTTTCAGACACACCCGTTCATATTGTATTGCTGGTTTTACGCTCCATGAGCCATGATTTCCCCACGGTTACTTCCCATTTGTTTTGTCAAACCACCTGTTTTCAGAGACCCATTCATGTCATACTGCTGGTTAGTCACATCTGATTCTATCGCATTATCTATTCATTATTGCTGGTTAAATATGGTTAAATCCCATTGTTTGTTGGTTCCAGTAATTCCCTACAGTAGTCTTTGTTGGTTGGCATTGAAATCCCCATCAAAATCACCATTAAATTTGATTATATTCGTTGGGTAAATGTCCTTATGATCAAAATTCCCGGTGGTAGTTGGTTGTCACCTTACAGTACATCCCATGATAGTTAAATCCCAAAAGCATTATATAGATTATATGGAGGTTTCCTAAAATGGAAAGTACCCCCAGTAATCATTCATGTTATTTTCGGATGTTCCATTACCCTCTGGTAAACTAGAATAGCTATGGAAAATCCCAAATTTTCATAGATAAATCAACTATAAATGGCCATTTTCACTAGTAAACTGTTAAATTAGGGTAATTAATTAAAAGCCATCCAGGGGTACCCCAATTTTGCCAGGCCAAAAAAGCGCTGTGTCAAGTCACAGATCAGGTACACCGCCGCAGGCGCCTGGTTGATGCCCACGCCTCGTAGGGCGCCACCAATGACGTTCTGGACGTTGTCGAAATAGCCCGCGACGCAATAAATGTTGATCAACACCACCTGGGATTTCATGGGAGATATCTGAGATATCACTCAAAAAAACAAGTTCATATCCGAGATGCTCCATGTATAGAATATATGCTAACATTGGGGGTATATTGATGGTAAATGTTACCATATATGCATACATGGATCCTATGGGTATGGGAGATGTTTTAAGGCTCCCATGGGATTCTATAAAAAATATGTTTGAAATGATCAAGACCACCTAAATCTGAAAATGGGTCCCAAGAACAACGGAAATGACCACCAGGAAAACATTGTTTTAACCATCACATGTCGATAGAATAAGATGCTTGGCAGGATTTGAAGCGGATTTAATGGGATTGTTTTTCTTTTGAGGGAGTTCATGGGATTTCCACATGTTGATCAAGACCACCTAGGGTTGTGTGGAAATTGGTGCTTTAAGCTACAAACGTGGCGATGTAATTGGGATATGATAGATATAATAGCAACAATATGATTGTGAAACATATAGTTGTGTATGACTGAAAATGGGAAACACCAGCAACCTGAAAAGTGTGATGAACCAATGGATGAATTGGGGTACCCTATTTTCAGACAAACCCACCTGGATATGGAAAAACATACGGTTTCACTGCTTCACCAACAATAATGCGGATATGTCATGGGAAATCATGGGGTATTTTATCCAATACTAACAAGGTGATGGCACTTTGGAGGGGAACATACCCCTTAGGCAAACTAACATAACTATGGAAAATCACCATTTGCAATACGTAATTCAATGTAAATCACCATAAAATAACTAAATAGTTCCATTGTCAGTAGCACAAGATCAAAATGATCAAACCCACCTCGGCTGGGCGAAAACGAACACCGTTAAAAGCTCAGCTTATGGACGTCTCACATAGCTATAGATGGCCAATTTATAGATGTTTTACCTATATTGAACATCAAGTTTGTGAAACGATTTTGGATATTAAGTTATTAAGTTATATTTATAGATGTTTTACCTATATTCTCACATAGCTATAGATGTCTCTACTTTTGGAAAAGTCAGTAGAAACTTCTTTGGTCTTCGAAAAACCCCCCGTCTGACTGCCGAAAACCAAGTCGATACATCACCAGGTCAGTTCCCCCATCTACCCTCTAAGCCATGGAAGTTCACCATATTTAATAGGAGGTAAATCATCATTGGCGATTTACTAACCTTATGATTTAGTAAGGTAAATATTAAATTAATATTAGTTAAGAAAACTAACCTTAAACCATCATAATAACCTTACATATTTTAATTGGGTAAAAAGAAAACTAACCTTAAACAAGCTGCATTGGGATGATTCCCCTTACTAATTAACCAACATTCCAGCGAGGTCGCAGTGAGGTCATTGTAATTTTACCCAGATAAGTCATCTGCCAATGTAGGATGCACTAAAGATTATATACCATGAACAATATACCCCATCCCATACTTGACAGATATTGATAGATATTCCGATAATTCCAACATGCAACAACACCACTACAGTACCAGTAGGGTGCTTAAATACAAGATCTTAAGTTTCTACCAAAAGAATGACTAGCAAATCCTTCGAAAAATCGCCTCAAAAACATCCCCATGGGGTCCCCATTGTTGTTATTTTCCTTGCCATCTCCTGACCGCCCCAAACTCCACCGATCGCCCGCGGCCAAAGGGCAGTGATATCCTGCACGGCCTCGTTACTGGTGAGCAGCTTCACCACAAACTTCCCCAAAGTCACCAGGATCAGGGCCAACAGCGTCCACCTGTGGCGAAATGAAAGTTGCCCTTCGAATTTAAATACATTATTATACATATAATATATATATATATGTGTGTGTATGTGTGTGCGTACTTGTTTTTCAAACAATGTGCTAAAAAATGTATGTATATTATACATATAATTGTAGATGTGAAACATGGGACGAGGGGTCATAAACCATGACGAACCATGTTACACACACATATATATATAGATTATATAGACAAACTCATGTGAGCACGAAACACATCAAACAAGCCCAACCCCCCACACTTGGACTGGGCACATGATCACATCCATACCAGCAGCCACCCATGCCGCTTGGCGGCTCCTTGGTTGAAGCAGGTTAGCTGACTCTCCTTGTCTCTGCACACTTTGGTAATCAATTCCTTGGGTCTGGTTACAGCACCAAATACCCTCTGGTAATTTAACATAGCTATTGAAAATGGCCATAGAAATAGTGGATTTACCCATTGAAAATTGTGATTTTCCATAGTTATGTTAGTTTACCAAAGGGTAAACAGGCATCGGGGTGAGCTGTGGCCAGTTGGTCAAGCTTCTTTTTCGGACGCAGTTCTCCAATGCTGTTGCCCACCTCGTTCAAGGATAGATCGACATGGCCAGATTTGGGGATGCAAAAACAGGAAACAAACATGGAAAAGTTTGGGAAAGTGTTTGAAACAAACAGGAAACAAACAGGAAACAAGAATCAATTCGGGCAAGTGTTTGGTTAAAAACATTTAAACACAATCACATGTCCATCCGGTGCCAATTGATCAGAAAATTAGTGACAGAACCGACCCTGGGCATCCGGCAGTAGCCTTGGGAAGACGAGCGTGTTGCGAATGGGGAAATTGTTGAATATCCGATTATGTGTATGGAGCACAAGTGTGATCACACGTGTCGTTCACATACAGCACACATTCTTGCAAACATCATGTCATGGTGAACAAATACCTTGGAAATCTAACAGTTTGCCAGGGAAACGCCCCACCCATATGCTCCATGTATGGAATATTTAGCAACATTTCCCTGCACGAAATCACCCAGTTCTCTAGGGAAATATACCATACATGGAGCATACTACAGTTATGGCCCGATATGGCCCGAAATACAAGTTCTAAGTTCTAAGTATTCATAATCCCATGAAAATAAGAATGTATAATCCTATGTATAACCAGTTATAACCTGTTATATAACTGTATGTGTTATCCCATATATAACCAATTATAACTCAAAAATTGCCCCAAAAAAAACCGGTAAAACCATCTCCAACTGGCCCGGCTGTTCGCCATGTTCCGGCGAAGTCACCACCGTAGCTGCTGCATTCGACAACGCCCTAAGAGTCGAGTCCAAGGCGTTGGGGCTAATTACTTTCACTATATATTACTATTACTCTACTCTAGTAATACAACAATAATAGAATAGAAATAGTAAAAATGAAATATAGTAATAGTAATTAATAGACTAGTAATAATATAGTAATAATTTTGGGGCCATATATAATAATAGTCTAGTAATAGTACTACCAATGATAGTATATTAAAATACAGTACTATATATTATAATAAATATATATATATAGTAATATATAGTAATAGTACTATATATAATACTCATAGTACTAGCAACACAACAACAATAGATAATAATCAGATCTAATCATAGTCATAATCATTGATAATGATCATATAGTAGTGATTAATTACTATTAGTAAGTAATAGTATTATAATCCTAATGATAAGCAAAAATAATGACAATAATCATAAGAAAACTATTGGTAGCTCCTCTATAAAGTGGTGGGTTACCATCTTACTGAATTTATCATTTTTATCAACTCAAACCATCCATCCGAATGTCATCATCATTCACCACGAACCTGCACTGTGTGGCCATTCATCGCAAGTTTCAGTGACGCAACGCGGCCAGAGGTTGGTTGAATTTACCAGTGATCACCGCACATAGTTCTACTCACAACTCCATAATATCCAAAGTTTTCACCACCACCTGCGCCACGTCACACGCTGGGCATAAAGAGCAGCGCCACCAAGTTGATGGTGGCGACATGTGCCGCCAGAGGCGTAGGGCCAAGAAAGCCAATGACCAAAGCACAAATCTCCCAAAACCACCTGAGCTCGGCTTGGTTTTTCGAGCTGCTAATGTCTATTAACCTCTGGTGTTGATGCAGATTTGTTTACAGTGCTACTAGCATCGATTACTGTAGAAAGACTCCAAGTCTATATACGGGAGTGGCGGGGAACCGGATGAGAACTGCAGCATGTTTGGAGCCTACAGTGATAAAATACGTGAACATATCTGAAAAAAAAAATATTATATAAATATGCGAGAATGCTGTTGCATTTCCTGGCAATTGGTGAATACATGCAAATATATGCGAACATCTGCGATATGTGGAACCTGAAGAACCATCTGGGTTCAGTAGGTTTGCTCACTCGGTGGGTATGACCAATTAGGGAATCTATCTGTTTACTGTAACCAGTGCTCCAGTGATTTTTTGCTTACATCATCGACCAACGTTTCCTAGGCTCTGGTATATGAATGCAACAAGTGGGGTGGCTTTCCATGCCATCCTAGATTTCCAGAGCGAAGGTATCCTGTCGTATAGCCTCGGTTGTCTCTAAAGGTACTGGCGAAGAACATGCTTTGTGAGCATCCCCAGTATATTGGTTAGGAAATCTTGGTATCCCCCAACTAATCATCAATCAACTATCATTTTTCTGTTTTACTACTTGTATCTTGTTTACTCAAATTCTGATGGCTCAAACTTTATAAAATTCCATAGTGTCCCATAGTGTCCCATACCACTGGATAGCTTCCCAGAAACTCCGAAAGGGTTTGTGATAATCCCCAATATATTGGATAGCATGTTGATATATAATCCCGACTATATAATCACAGTACTATCAAATGTATATATATATATATATATCACACTTACTATCAGAGTATTGGATATCATTGTGATAATCCCCGCTTTGATTAGTATAATTATATAATATATATATATATATAGTCATAGTAGCAATATTAGTCACTAGTACTATTCTTGTATCACGACTGCCAATACCATCACACATATGTATATATTACTGTATATTATTATATGTAATATCATAGTAAAACAGTGGTTACTATTGTAACTTATTCTGTGATGTATGATATAACTTGAATAAACAACATACAGTTAGTCATCAACATATACTTTATAGTCATAGTAACAAATAGTAACCACCATCATTTATTGAATTAAATGTATACGACTTACCATCTGGTTATTTAACATAGCCATGGAAAATCACATTTTTTAATAGGTAAACCCAGGTAAACCATCTAATTATAAATGGGCTATTTTCCATGGCTATGTTAAATAACCAGAGGGTATATCATCTTGCATCCCCATATTTTGATGGTTAAACACCTACAAAATGACCACACGAAGCAACCGTCCGTCCAAGACACCACTCGCCGCAGAGCTGCAGGGTGCCTGGGATGCCAATGGCCAAATAGCTCCTCCACTGGCGAAAGCCTTCCTGATACCGATGCGAAACGAAAGGGGAAGCCCTGGAAATATGAGAAACATATGGATTTAGTCATCAAACAATTAGGGATTTAACCATCAAACAATATAGGGATTTGACCACGAACAAGAACAATTTAACCTTCAAAAGCAATGAAAATGAGGATTTAACCATCAAAATAATCTAACAGTTCGCAATGTGCGTCAGGCACGAACGGTGCTCATGGGGGTTGGCAGCTGGGGTGGGGGGTCGTGTCAGCAGGTGTGTGAGGGGGGCGGCTGCCGCCTCTTCACCCATGGGCCAATGGGGATTTCGAGGAGGTCAAAAAATCGTGGTTTTCCGTAGCTATGTCAGATTATCATAGGGTAACTCTGGTGAACTAACATAGCAATGGAAAATCACCATGTTTAATGGGAAAATCCACTATTTCTATGGCCATTTTCCATTGCTATGTTAGTTCACCAGAGGGTAACTCTGAAATTTGGCAAATGCAATGCATCAGGGGAACTAGTAAAAAAACAAAAGTGGCGGCTTAGTCCGCAAACAAAACAGGGATTGAATCATCAAACAGTGGGTGATTGAAACCATCAAGCATGGCATCTTATATAATCATCAACAATTGGAAATTAGCCTTCAACAATACCGGGTTGAAACAAACATACCATTGTCATCAAAGCCCTCCCACCATTAAAAAAAAAAAACTACCAGATTTGTCTCTGAACATTCTCTGAACAAATTCTTGGGGCCAAGTGACACGTAGCATTCTGTTTACTTATACATCCGACCAGCATGCTGCGCATATCCCCAGAAAAGGTGTGGCCAACACTGTGTGGAAACTGACGGCTGGCTGACAGGGAGGCTGCAAGTATCCACCTATCTACCTACCTATCTATCGATCTACCTATCTACTACCTATCTACCCATATATGGCCCATCTACCTACCTACTTATTATAATATATATATATATATATATCTATCTCTCTCTCTCTCTCTCTATCTGTCTATTCTATTCTACTCTACTCTACTCTATTCTATTCTATTTGATTCTATTCTATCAAAGTGCATCTCCACACAAACAAGCATGTTGAACGGAGGGGCTTAGCGGCTGCCGAATAGCATCGAATAATGGCTCAGTATGACCCTCGGCCTCGATGATGATTGCCATGGTTATTGTCATTATCATTATCGTCATTCTCCGATGACGATGACGATTATGATTATAGCGGTTGCAATTGATGATAACGATGTCAATGATTACAAGGACTATAATGATTACAATATATAATATAATGATTAGAATTAGAATGGCTATAATGACTACAGTGACTATAATTATCATGATGACAAAGAACAACAAACATATAATAACCATGGCAACTGCTGCACGCGATGACTGGCCCCGCGATCGCGATCCTGGCCGCCCGCGCCTTCTGAACGCCCAGCAGCTGCCACACGCTGCCGTGTAAACTGGACGCATTCCAGGCCAGAAACACAGCTCCTAAGCTGGTGGGGGCTGCCTTCGCTCCACCGGTGGTGACAATTCTGAACCCCCTGAAATCCGAAAACGCAATTGTGTAAGTAAACCCTGGAAAGACACACATAGCAAGGTCATGTATGTTGATTCGTCCTCCAAGATCTCCAAGCCTAGGTGTGTGTTCAACCTAACATGTCTAAAGCTGGAATATGATAAGCCCCTGCGTGACATGCAACTGTGACTGTGACTGTAAAAAACTGAAAACATGACTAGCGCCAAACATAGCCAACAAACAACTTTTGAAAACTTCAGTCCAAAACAACACAAACATAATGTGTAGTTCCATTATTCTGCTTCATTTCAGGGCGTTCCAGCATAATTCATGAAAATGACCCGCCTGTCTCCTCGAATTTACGTTTCGATATGTGTATATATATATATATGTATAATTATATAAATACATATTAATATGTATAATATATATATATATACATATGTGTGTTGCTTGAAAAAGTGCCAATTGCCCAATTTCTTTCAGTGGAATGGCCATCATTAAAACAATGATTTCAGCTTGGGTTTGCTTGAATTTTGTATGACAAACACCACTTGAACTTGCCCAATCACCAGGTCCAGGCCATTTGGAGTACCCCATCCATTTCTATAGGATTTTCCACTACAAGTAGCCCTTTTCTATAGGAAACTCCCAGTTCTTCACGGTGAACCCCGTGAACCCCCCGGTCCTGACAGACATTGCAACGTCCAGGTCGTTAAGTTGGCCGCGCCCGCCCCGGAATTTCCCATGTTCAAAACCACGATGAAGAGCACGGCCCAGACGATGTGCAGCACACCTGCGGGGCCCCCTGGGCCCCCTGGGCCCCCTCCCACTTGGAAGTTATAGAAGTTGGTACAACTTGGTTTAAACAACATGATTTAAAGCCATACACTACAATATAGAGTACCACCCTGCAAGTTGAGGAGAAAACAGGCTGGTATCCTGGGGTTCATGGGAGAATTTGAGGTGGAACAAACTTTGATGTCCTATGCCTATGATTGTATGCATATATATATATGATGATTGCATATTATTACATATATATATATATATGATTGCATATTACATATATATATATAATTATATACATGTATGTATGTACGTAATGTAATGTAATGTAATGTAATGTAATGCAATGCAATGCAATGCAATGTAATGTATGTATGTATGGATGGATGGAAGGAAGGATGGATGGATGGATGTGTATATATATATATATGTATATATATATACATATGTGTGCGCGCATATCTGTGCGTGACACGGCTAATTATTCATGATCATAGCGCCATTGACTTCGACAAGGTGATAAAACCCAAAGACAAACAAACATAACATATACATGAATGTCTCACGTTGTTTATTATCTTTGGCGTGCAGCCTCACATGATGACAACGACAGACTGTGGCTACATATGTTGCACATTCTAACGTCTGCAAACGGCCCCAAATCTGACTTCCAAAAAATGATGTTGCCAAATGCCAATGCTATAAACAATTCAGACTTTAGAAAACCCAGACAGGTTGAGAGTCCAAATCACCAGCACGTTTTTTTTTGTTTTCTGGTAACTTTCCGACTTTTTTTCTTAGTGACATCCCACTTTTTGGCAGCTGAACTCCCATTTGTGAAGTTCAATAGGTTTTCTTGGGAAACAACAACACCAACAACTACAGTATGGTGCCGTATATATATATATATATATATATAATTGTATATATAATTGTATATATATATACTTGTACTTATATACAATTGTATATATAATTGTTTATATATATATACATATACTTATATATATAAATACATATACTTATATATATATATATATTATATGTATATACATACTAACTATATACATATATTATATACATATATATTATATACATATACAAGGGGCGGGAGATGGAGGAGTCCTGTAAATCTTCTCTTCAACCATCTTCAGCCCAATTCCAGGACCAAGCCACTGGTCACGCCGGAGATCCACGCGGCGGCGTTGGGTCGATTCTTGTTGCGCAAGAAGGCCAAGGTGTTCCTAAGTCATTCATCTGGGTAACTATAGTTTCTGATGGAAAAAATGAACAAATGTGTAAACTATCTGATTATCTTATCTATTAATATGTTACTAACCTGAATAGTTCGGCTATTTGGGGATGATTTCCCTTATTAACCGTATGATTCCAGAGGAGAACAGGCTTCCGTGGTTATTGTGACCCATTTTTTTGTCATTCATTTCTACTGTTTGATGGTGGACTTCATCAGAATGCCATCTTGACTGCCACCGCTCCCCATGGCACAAGGAAAAAAAAAACCTTGGTTGGCGGAAAAAGCAACCTCATGCTACAGTGTTATACAATATACATATTTGCACACTGATTGGAAACTGTGGGCTACACCTAGCGTTCCTGATCCCAGCATTCCAAGCTTCGAATGTTGAAAGAGAAAGAACAGTCCAAATGCAGCAACCCGATTGTAGTTGCAGGCATGCTTAGCTACATCCTTGTGCTGACCGACAGCCTCAGAGCATGGCAAGTGGAGGATATGTAGGGTGCTGCCCACACCAATGGGTGCTTTCCTAAAATGGGGGATCCCCAAGTCACCAGAGCTTTACCAAAATGCTGACTAAGCTGCTGATATTGGGGGTACTGTACCCCAAATCAAAACTATCCATGACTCAACCTCCACCAAGTCACTATCAGCAGGTCGTCGCTGAACCACAGGATTGGAAACATCCACACCAATTGTAGGGCTCCGATGACCCTGCCGCAGCGTCAAACGTGTCCTTTTAGAGGTGATGCCCGGCCACCGAAGTTATGTTTCTTGTTGGTTTATGAACCAAACTGGAGTATATAGATAATCAATCATCATCATATAATCCAACTATTGAGAAATATATCTCAACCAACTCAATTAAATTGAGCTAACAATGGTGCTGCATCTGGTGGCTTTTTTGCAAACGTCTCCCGCATTTCAGACCTGCTTCGCTGCAAATAGTGTATGCCTCAGCGAATTCGTGGCCCGCTTCGGGAGATAACCAATAAAGGTTCCACGGATTCTATTGCAACTGTTGATGCAGGTCCTATTTCATCCAACTAAGCTGCTTGCCAATCAATTTCTTTATCTAAGTCTAAGTTCAAAAAACCTCAAAACAAGCTTCAGGTTCCAACTTTCAAGTTGCAAACCTCAAAATAATTTGAAAGTTCCAAACCTAGGTTCCATCTGTTTCCCATCTTTTTCTGCTGGAAGCCACCCAAAAACACCCAAAAACCATCCAAGTTGCACAGCTGGTGCTGCCCTGCACCATGGGCTTGGCTCACCAAGGTATCCAAGGCCGTGGTGAGGCCGAACGCGATGCTGAGTCCGAAGCAGTTCCTGCAGAGCTCGGAGGTCGGAAAATTAGGGATTCGCAGGTTTTTGTACCATTCGAACATACCCTCTGGTAAACTATTTTCAATAGCTATTGAAAATGGTCATTTATAGTGGATTTTCCCATTCAAAATTGTGATTTTCCATAGCTATGTTAAATTACCAGAGGGTAGGGATTTTACACCATCAACACCAGTAGAAAATAGGGATTTTCATGAAGCTGACCATAGAAAAAGAGAGAAATTGACCTGGCTCACCATAAGAAAACAGAGATTATGGTCATCAAGAAGAGGAAAATAACCAACTGGATTTTATACAAGGTCATTTTTATGGGGATTTGTAGAGTGGGATAACCCGCTTTGGGAGGGTCCAGTTTTCCGACAAACCAATGTGATTCTGGGAGACACGGGGAGATATTTCTGCCGGAACATATGGGAAATGATTAACAAGAAAAGGGAAATTGAAACCAAAATCAGAAACCAATACGTCAAACTGTCAGCCAACATCAGCCAACTGTTCCCCAAAAATATGTTTTAAGAGAAGAAATCAAAGGGAATATCCAAACGACAGGTTCCGTGCATAATTGTTTGGTCACTCTGTTGGGTGGTTAGCTGTGAGCTTGCATTAACTTGCAACCGCTGCCGCTATGCCGTGATGCAAAGGATTCTGAAACCACCGGCCCAGACCACAAGCTAAACAACGAGCAGTGACAAACAAGGCACAAACAACATTTGGGCCCATGAGTAAATCACCTACTGGTATCAGGTTTTGGTCCATGTTCAAATCCAAAGCGATTGTTTTTAAATGATCTTAAGTGTCTATTCATGTTACCCTCTGGTTATTTAACATAGCCATGGAAAATCACCATTTTTAATAGGTAAACCATCTATAATGGGCCATTTTCCATGGCTATGTTAAATTACCAGAGGGCAATTATTCCACCAAAGGTTTCTCAGATCTTCTTACATCCAGCACATTTTTGGGCGACCTGCCAAGATTGAAAAAACTGGGTTTCTGGATCAATGCAAGGTGGGGTTTCCCACTTATGTTGGTTTTAAACCCATTCATATCCATTCATTATAGCTATAAATATGTGGAAGATTGTGGAAGATTGTGGAAGCAATGAACATGTTGGTTTATGATGGTTTATACACCCCGTTAATTCCATTAATGAAACTCATTCTATATTACTAAACTCAATTAAACCATATTCATATATTATAATTAAAAACTACAAAAATATGTATAATTTATATAATTTTATATAGACATACACCGTATCCCCCATTTAGTAACTCACTATGCTGAAAAGTTTGGTCATCGGATGATTCCGCAAGGTGACCCCTAGACTCTATTCGCATCATTAACATGCATTAACCATATAATTTGCAATCAGTAACGTACTTCTTCACCAACAACAAGCCCTGATGTCTTAAGTTGTCATTAAAATTCATTCACCACCACTATCACCATCATCTACAAATCAGCCACGCTTAGCCACATTTCCCTACTACTAACGACTCTGAACCACTAATAATCACTATTGATCGTCACTAATGATGATAACTAATAATCACCACTAATTACCACTACTAAATCATCAAATTGTCTTCAAATTTAACTAGTAATTTCATGATCATCAAATAGTAGACAATCATTGATTGTGATTTCTTCACATTGAATAGCCATCATGATAACTAATAATCGTCAGTTCACTATATTAATCAAATCATCAATTCACTATTAATCACTATTAGAAAGTATCACTACTATTTGATCAAATTGACCAAGTTCAATATTAATCACTACTATTATCACTACTATTAGTATTTAATCAATTCTATTAAAGACCAAAAATCATCAAATTTCTGTTGCCCAAAAAACCGAACAAAGATCCGATGAATCCGAGACATCTATCCGACGTAAGCTCAGAATTTGTTTATCCATGGCAAAAGAAGGATCCAGCGCTAATGGTCATTATGAACATTCCATGTATATAATTATATATGTACATACAATATACACAAAATAAAAAAAAAACTATATAAAGATAAAACAAAAATGATCCATTATAATCACTATGAATCAATATCCAGCGCCAATGGTCATCCATTGATATCCATTGCCAATATAAATATCCCAGGCACTGCATCATATTTCCCAAGCCCACGGCTGCCAGTTCGGCATCATTGCCCACATGACCCAGGCATAAGGTGTTGGTGAACTCGTTGAGCCTAATCCGAAACGGGGAAGTCGTCAGGGATTCGAATCCAAAATTCTACCTGCTGAAATGGTGATTTGACATGTTAACATGAGTTGAAAACATCATAAACAATGGGATTTCTCAGTGATTTTTCATAGGCTTTTACTGTCCTCTATCTGAGTTATCTGTTGGAATTGGGCACTGTCACTATATTAACATGATTTAGAAGTCTGAACAAGGGAGATGTTAATGTTAATGTTAATATGATGTTATGATGAATATATTGATATGATATTAATGTTAATATGATGTTAATCACTGTCACTATATTAACATAATTAACATGCTGTTACCATATTTTTTCCATTGCATGATGGATTTCATGGATCCATCGATGAATATCTTCGGCACATTCGGGCACATTCTCCGTGGCTGGGACAGGTTGGTCCGGACCTGCGGACCTGTCCTCCAACACAAAATGGCATATGTCGAACAACAGTCCTGACATGTAAGGGGCCCAATTGAAGATTTTTTAGAGAAATGCAGTAGTCAATAGGTAAAGTGAAATAAAAGTCAATAGGTTAAGTGATTTTTTAAATAGTAGTCAATAAAAGTTAAGCAACATAAGTGAATAGCTAGTGAAATTGGGACATTGAACCGACCACAGTGAGTGAGTCACATGAGCATTGGTAGGTACAGCAATGTGAGTTGAACTGTCAGGAAAACATCTCTCAGCTGCGGAAGAAACATAATACACCGATATTATAGACCCATGAAAACATCATGGGCAACCAATATAATATTGGGTGTTTTTTTCATCATTGTAATGGGCCTCACTTATCTGGGCCCTTCAGGACCGAACATAGGCGATTTTGATCTTTAGATTTTCAAATTTGGTAGGCAATTTTTCAGATTTTCAGATTTGTCCCAACATGATCATGGATATTTGATCTACGGCAAAACTCATGGATTTTTGATGCAGCACAATGTAACCAACAAACTCCGTTGAACATTCAACATGGTTTCTACGTGAGGACTCAGAGTGATGAACCCCCCCAAGGTCAACCCCTGCAAGAGACAGCTGCAGAAAATTGGCGGTCATCCTTGGAGGCTTGGTTTCGACCAAGAATGGATGTTTCCAATCCATGGGGGTACCCCTAAATCATCCATTTTAATTTCGGATTTAATAGGATTTTCCATTATGAATTTATAAGCCATCTATTTCCAAATGGTTTGGCGTCTGGGAGTCTCTGCCACAAGTAACTGGAATATTTTTTTGCGAATCATTTTTGACTGCTGGAAACAAACCACCTGCAGCATCTGGAGCCCTCTGAAGAATCAACAAAACACTCAAACACTGAGATTCTTGAGAAAAGTCGATCTTTCTTAGCATTCAAACCGATGGGTTTTTGAGGCTCCCCGATTTTCAGATGTTTTAAGAACCCCCCGTCACCCCGTCATCGCTGCCATGCTACGTTGGGGCTGCTATCCTCGGTCGCTCTTTCGGGATCGGATGAGCCGGAGGTGCGCACAGCATCAACAAGAATCTGGGAAGTTTTGCCAATATTTCATGATTTCATGGATCAATCCATATCAAACATATCAAGGCCTTTTTAAGGGAAACCTTCAGGAACCTTTAGTTTTCAATCTGTTGGGGGCCTTGCAAGTTTCCTGCAACCGATTAAAATGGAGGTGGTTGAGCCCGACATGCCCGACATGCCCGATAAAACCAAGTGCAGTACATTATCCGGAGGCGAAAAAATGACAACATTTTATAAAACCATATAATACCAGAAGCCAGTCAATGGCACTAAAAAAAGAATGTTGGATGAATTGAGCTTCAAGAACGTTGCTCGAGAACCATAAATTTCCAGCTGGCCCAGTTGTTCAGGATTTAGCTGGTCAAGTCAAATCCACATGGTGTTACTTCCCAGCCACGAACGCCCAGTGGAACTGTGTTGCTGGTTGAGACTATGTACATTGTGCGAGATAGTGAACTTTGGTTGTGTGTCTTTGCGTGATCACTGTGACATATTGCGTCCCCTTTTCTGAGTTCATACCTCCAAGGGGCAAAAGTACGTTTACAAGTTCGACTCATGAAAGACAAACGGAGGGACAAACCGGGAACCCCAAAACAGAACCCAATTCACCAACACTCCGCATGAAAACAAGAACAAGCACCCCTTTTTGCTATGGGGCACTTGAGCCATGACGTCGGGTGCACACTAATTACACCCAGGTGGTTGTTAGGGTGGACCTAGTACTACCCTCTAATCTATGGCTACTCTATCTACCTAACGCTTCTAAGTAGATGGTGCTATTTCTGTACAAATATTGGATGTACTACTTGGGGACTAATGGTTCTCATAGCTACGGCAGTGCTCTACACATGACCTACTACCTATGCTATACATAGTGGGGCTCAGGGGTCGGTATATTTCAACT
>Ga0126342_10003252_pt1 | contig 26640 bp, 23 predicted proteins | sample Cyp1metagenome_FD_92528 | JGI IMG/M metagenome (GOLD analysis project Ga0126342, IMG submission 92528) | Coral microbial communities from Lord Howe Island, Old Settlement Bay, Australia - Cyphastrea 1 metagenome | ecosystem: Host-associated > Invertebrates > Cnidaria > Coral ...
TCGGCAGTGCCTGCCTTGGCAAGACTCTGATCTTTCGCAAACTTCTGCCTAGCAATCTGTCCGCGATCCTGTGCTTCTAGGGGTGTGATGAGCAAGGATCCCAAATTGGTAGTGAATCGCAATTGTGGCGGATCTGAATTTGATCCAACTACCAGGGTTGACAATTCGGCGTTCTGAAAGGTTCGATCACCATTTTTAATGGGGAAATCCGCTACTATAAATGGCCATTTTCAATAGCTATGTTAAATTACCAGAGGGTACAGCAGGATTCATTGGTCGCGCCTCCATGACCAACTCCTTCTTGCCCTTCAGCTGTGCGGGCGCGTGCGCCAAGGACATACCCGAGCTCCTGACCTCATGGAGCTTTCAGGTGGACAGTGGAAGGGTAGCACTGGGCTTATGCATATAGAATTATAATGAATTATAATAACTATATATATCTGGGTAAATTATAATATTTCACTAACCTCAATTAATTCCATTTGGGGATGATTTCCCTTTATTAACCATGATTTTCAGTGAGGTCGCCGTGAGGTCGTTATAATTTACCCAGATATATAAACATATAATATTTGTATATTTGTGTAATATGTGTGAGATCTTCCTTCATGTTCCATGGAATTTCAAAATAAATAATCAACATATCTTCAAGAGTGTTCCATACAGTTTCATTGCATTTCTGTTGATGTTAAACATAGATGAAAAAACACGTTATCTTCATGGATTTGTCCATAGGGCGTCATGAGGTTTCCATAGATGTTTCACATTGTTTCCTGGTACTGTGATGATCTACACAGGCTTGAAGTTACCATTCCGTAGCTTGATCAAACCCACCAACGATGAACCTGTAGGGTGGATGATGCACAACTGCGGCTTCATGGCTCATCCAATAGCAAAGCTTCAAGATCGAAATGTTCCTACCGCCCATTTCTGGTGGGGCTGGGGGTTATTCCTGGAGTTTGCCATCTATTGCCCTCTGGTAAACTAACATGACTATGGAAAATCACAATTTTCAATGGGTAAATCAACTATCAATGCCCATTTTCAATAGCTATGTTAAATTGCCAGAGGGTATACCATATGTTTTCAAACATTTCGAACCCAAACCAGCCGCGTCCCTAGGCTACGCCGCTACGCCATGCTGCGGCCGTGAGCACCAAATTGTGGATCAGCTTTTGCTCCAGACGCTCGAAACTGGCGAACTTCAGCCTCAATGTGCAGCTGGCGCCGGGAAAATGGAGGAACAGGATGATTTCTAGTCCAACTTCATCCGAATTCATCCAGATTTCATAATTTGAAACAATGATACTTTAATACAGGCGTATACAAACTGGTTTATAAACCGTTTACCCTTCTTATCAACACATGTTCCCAACTGCTATGACTGTTTAATGGGTACAAACTGAGGTTCAAACTAGCCAACACACTGCTGGTTAAAGTCTCAAAGGGAATACTCCAGACTTGTGCCAGCAAAATACAAGAGCTGGGCGAAACAAACAAAATCAAAGGCAAAGAATCAGCAACTGGAACATCATTTCTGGATATTTCTGGGACATTCCAGGACAATATCTACCAATCTCCGTGTCAGCCAGTTGGGTACCATGTATGATTTTCTATGATTTACATATTGGTTGTGATAAGGGTGTTTTTGCAAATCGGTTATCCCCAAACCCTATGTATTGTGATTGTTCACCACATTCTGCCATGGCAGTTTTCGGGGTAGAACACCATCTTTCTGGCATGCCCATCATATGAAGTTGATTGTTTGTATCCCATGTTAAATACCCATCATATCACCGTTAAACCATGATAATCATGTATATGTAATGTCTTAAATCCTCAGTTTTGATGGTTAAAACATGTTAAAACCATGCACGAATGGCAATTACAACCATATTATACTTCAAGAGATGACCCATTGATTCAACATATTTCCCATGGATTAAACCACCACTCTCCCTCTATAGTCATCACTGACAATATGGGACCGTCTCTGCCTCCAAACAATCCGAGCATCGCTTGGCCATGTCGCCCCACGGCCTTCAGCATCAACTCCTTGGAAGCCGAGCTGCAGTTTCATTGGTGAGCCTTGTCATAGCAACCTGTTAGTTTACTATGGAAATCAAACTAATGGTAATTCATTTGAAATTTAGTTTGGCATGTTCAATTGTTTTTTAATGTTTACCAGAGGCTAATTCGCAAATGATAAGCCCCACCATTTGTATAGTTAAAGCCCTAGATACCTAGACACCACTTCTTTCTATATGGTTATTATATATATATATATGTTATCATAGTGGGGTTATCATGCCAGACACGGGGTTATAATATCTTATAATACTGACTTATCAACTGGTAACGGGCCATAACTGTGGTAGATCCCTTAAAAATCCATGGGCATTGAACATACTTAGGAAAATCATCAGCAACAATTGATGGTTTTCCAGCAAACCAGTGTGATAACCGTCCAGTAAATCAATGTATATGGCCATGGAAATACATGGGGGAACTCCTTCGGAAATGATCTACTTTCATGGTGGTGGATTGTGTCCATGGATCCATATCTAGTTGGTTTACTGGAGGGTCATCGGGAAATTGATACTAAGCCATGCGAGGTGTGTTTTAGCTTGTCTGAAAACCAAATTTGATGGGACAATGATGATAAACATTGATAAACATCACATTTTGGCATTAGTAAACAGATCCAAAAACACCAACATTCTTGTAGGACATAAACTCACTTGCTGGGATAGAATTGTGATCTATTGGAGGGGTGAGGGAAAAACACACATGTTCTGGGATGTTCTGGGGCACCCATGTCTGTCTTTCTGGCTATATGTCTGTCTGAATGGAGGGATTCGTGGATGGCTATCCATATGCCATATGTCTGTCTAGCTACAACCGTTGGCTCCGAAGCTCGCAGGGGGTCGCCATGCATTCCGCAATAAGAAATAAATTTCATGATGGCATTCTTTCTGGCGCTTGATCTGTCGACATTCTATCTGACAATCTAACTGACATTTTACGCATTCTATCTGACATTCTAATCGACATTCTTTCATATTCTATCTGACGTATGTTCTGAAGCTTTACCTGACATTCGGTTTCGCGTCCTGTGTGACATTTTGTATGGCACAGTGTTCGCTTCAGTCCCAGAGAGCTGGCGAGCTGGAGAGGCTCGCAAACGGCTTGGCTCCGGCAAGCCCCAGAGAGCCTGGTAGCTCTAAGATCTCTAAGGTCCGGCGAGCCTCACCAAGCTGGAGAGCTCAAAAAAGAGTGGCATTCTAGAAGAGGCTGGCGAGGCTGCGAAGGATCGAGGGAAGGAGTGAGGGAGTAAGGGAGTGAGCGGGATGTCTTGTTAAAATCTAGACACGCGCACCAGGTGGGAAATAACATGGGGATTAACTACCTCAATTTTTGCTGCATGCTGGTCTAATCCGATGTTCTCTCACCTCCCACTTTTTGTCGAGCAGCGTAGTTTTCACCAAAGGTCTTGGCGCGGAAACGCTCGATGGTCTCGTCGATGCGTTCGAAGCCTGGCCGGGTGAAGGTCAACGATCGCATCCATCCGCTAAAACCAACATGTTGTCCGTTGTTGTCTTTTGGAGTTGGTAAAACTGGTAGTTACTTGTAGTTGCAATGGTTACTTGCGGTTTGTTCTTCTATTTTGTCCAAAGAAACAGTGAGAATCTGTTCGGATTTGTGGTATACGGGATTGACCAATATAGGAAATTCAATCAACATCTTGAACTTTCGTTAGGGCCGATCCAGGGAAATAACAGTTGTGGTTTGTGATTTGTGAGCATGTGTTTGTTGTACAACGTATTCTAATACTTGAATTTCAAGATCATTTGCCCCGTGCATCTTGGCAGTTGAGGTGTTCACACCAGCAATAACAATAGCTGTGCTGAGTTCATGATAACCTACCAGGGCGCAAGGACCCAAATCCATACTAACACGTCTATGTACGGGTTTGTCTCAAAATGGCAAATACTCATTTTACCACCAATTTTGAGACACACACACACACTTGTATACAATATTACCTTCATAACTTGTGGTTTTAGTGAATGTAAACTGTGAACTGTAAATTGTAAACATCATCATCATCATCATCATCGTCATCATATTCATGTTATTCATATACATATTTATATATACATAATATATATATATATATATATATATGCTCATATAATTGTAATTACATATATAATCACATATATATATATATATGTATATATATATATATATTGAGAATGCGTCAAAGTATACATTGAGTATACCCGTACCCGTTTCTGTTTGAGAGGGTTTTATTCAACTGAGTACTGCGCAATACTGCACAATACTGCGCACCTCCTGTATCCATGATGCCTTTGATCAACATCTTTTCATCCTCAATCCGGTCACACCTTGCGTTTTTGGCTGTGAATGGACCGAATCAATGGCTGGTGTGACGTATGGGGGGCTGTGCCAAAATGTGGAAAGCACAAAAAATTGTTTGATATGTTGCACGATTCAGTGAACATATGTATATATATATATATATATTATATACTGTATATATATATATACTGTATATATATAATTATGAAATATATAATGATATATATGTATGAACAAATAAGTTCCGAATGCAAATAGAACTTGATTGCAACAGCAAAAGGGGGTGTGTCACCCTGGACAACCAAACCAAGCTATAAATTGCTCTGCGACCATCAATTCTGCTCCAATCGCGCTTGGATTGCCTCAAAATTGGTTGGAACATGCTTGCACTCTATGGATTGAAATCAAACATTGTAGAAACTTTCTGACACATAAAACTTTCGGCATACTATATTAGAGCCGTGGCTATTTTTGTTTAGAGCGCCGCATCACCCCTCTTCATGAAAGGTGGGGAAGGACACATCATGGTACCCAAAATTCATCAAAATTACACCACCAACTCACCTACAGGAGTGTTGGCCAAAAGGTATGGTGACCCAAATGGGGGCAGCAACTCAGCAACGACCCACAAAATGGTCCCGAAAAATAAGCTCTTCTACGACCAGACACAATATCACAATGCAAGATTGGGGGCCATTTTTCAAGACGTTTGAGTCAAAGCCTAAGCTGTTGCTGGTTTGGGCATACGTCCAGTCTCGACGTTCCCAGCAGACCCAACTACCCCTGCACCTCGCTTGGATGGTCTTCACTTTCACGTTGGCAGCCCACATGCCTTGAAATCGCAATGCGTTGACCCCTAGATCGAAATAGGTAGATAGTTCCTGAGAAGGTATCTATTTCCACCTAAATCATCCCACAAACAGCCTCAGAAGGTACTTAGATTCACTGGGAAAGCATACTCAGTTGACATTCTGTAATCGGCTTGGTACACGGGAAATCCCACAGTGGAAAAACGATCATAGTCATCAAATATCATCAAATCACTATTTCCCTACATAATGACGATATCATGGAACAACTGGGACTTTGGTTATGGTCACGGCAGCCCTTGCGCTGATCCATGGCTTGGTGCTTGGAGGCGATCAACGATGAGTGAAGGCTTGCAAACCCTGAACAGCAAAAACCTGGAACTCCGGGTGAAACTTGAGAAACTTGGGTACCAACATATCCCATAGGATCCATGTATGGTATATATGGTAACATTTACCATCAATATATCCCAAATGTAAGCATATATACCATACATGGATCCTATGGGTATAGCAAAACAATCCCAAACGCACATTATATATTTTCTCTTCATATATGGGTATGGGTCAATACCTATTAATACCATTTTTAGGGGGATGAACATCAATTTACCAGCTATTTTGATGTGAACTACAGGGATACAAGGTTTTGACACACTGCCATATTTTCTCTTCATATCAACATGAAAACACTTCATCATCTGCTGTCCCCTGGGCCCCTGCGCCCCTGGGTCCCACGAAAATCACTTGGCCCATCGTCAAGCTACAGTCCTCCCAGGTGCTATCGCTACAGGAGTCGCTCCTCAGCTGGACCAAACTATAGGCTTTATGACATTGGGTATACCATGGTATACCACATGAATGAGGTAAACCATGGTAAAAACCATGGTAAACCCAAGTTCATAAACCATCCAAAATTGGGGTTCATGAAAGTGGGTATATGACTATAATGTGGTAAACCTGGTAAACCCTACAATAAACCATCGCCAACATAGCGGCTATGGTGATGAGCAGCTTCTGAGCCCCAATTTCTAGGTCCAATGCGCCAAGGATAACAGTTGCCTCTCCCCCGAGTCCAGGAAATTGAGTCCCGGGACGTCCCGGCAAATCATAGAATTTACAAAGATTGTCTGTGGAAATTCAAATAAAAAAACTGGGTTACCCTCTGGTAATTTAACATAGCTATGGAAAGATCCACCATGTTTAATGGGAAAATCCACTATTAATGATCATTTTCCATAGCTACGTAAAATTACCAGAGGGTAAGTCTGATAGTCCAAACAAATCATCCAAATAATCTACCTATTGAACATTGGGATTGTCCACTACCAGCCTTGGTTTTTGAAGGTGATCATGGGCATCTTGTATACGCGTATTGAATGTTCTTTACAGCTGCAACCAATGGTTAAAACTAAAGTTCTACGCATTTGCCAAAGTCATGCAGTCAACATCCATCCACCTGGGCAAATCACTCAAGTATCATGTTGCTGGCTATACACCTCATTGAAACCCATTGTATATTGTATAATATATACCCGTGGTATACCCATTCCAGAGCGTATGCACAAAACGCTCTCATCATCGCAGTTAGTGGTCCTTTAGTGCTTGATTCTCGACCAGCAAGTTGCTTATCGGGAACTCCGCCAAAGTGGATTTCACCTCATTTTTTCTCCCAGCTTCCCACTTCCAGGAGAAGTAAACCACCTATCCATTTTTATAAGATATTAAGCACAACTTTTTGGGATCAGGTCCTGGTTTTCTCCGTGAAGTCCCATTGTTGCCTCATCCTCGTCCTGTTGCGTTGCAAGAAGTCCTCTAGCCGCTCCAAGTCATTCTTCTGCTTTCAGTGTCGACCGCTATCGCACACATCTGGAAAAGCACAGCACAAATCACAGTGTCCATGGCCTCCTGGAAAACCCGTTACCCGTATTAAACCACTATGTATCAAGTATGAATCGCGTTAAATTCTGTTAGAATCAATAAATCGCATTACAACCCATTGAACCACCATATTTGTTGCTCAAATCTCCTTCAAACCATAACTATATATATGTATATACACTGTATACGTATAATCCCCCTTCTAATTAGAAGCTGAAGGTGGGGGGCGCCAATTTATAAGAAAGCCCTTATGAAATGAGAGATGCATGGCACCAAAAGTTTATAAAATGGCAATTATTCAACCTACAGCAATATAGGGGAATAACAATTAGCATTTTATAAAGAAAACGAAAAGCTTATAAATTGCGGTATCATGGATACCAAAATCGCATAAAAATCTCTTACATCCCTTGGGTTCATATTATATGTTGGGTTATGAGGACTGCAAACTCCATTTTATAAGGTGGGAGTGGAAATTCTACTAATTTATACTAATTTGGTGTCAGATAGAATTGAAGGTGACAAACTGTCATTCTATAAGGCACCTCCAGGGCATCTTATAAGAACAAAAACTGTGCAGACCTGATCTGTTTTTCTCAGTTTGTGCTGGTAAAACCTGTAATTATCAAAAGAAATTGTTTATAGTTGTGTTTTTCAAATTTAATTTAATAGTTTCTTATAAAATGAGTGTTCTAAGATGTTCTAAGTTTTACAAATTTAATTTATCTTGATCTAATAGTTTCTTATATAATGACTGTCCGCCGCTCCATTACAAGCTTTGCCGAACCATCATTTTATAAGGCAATGTTCTCCAAATGTTTATTAAATGACAAATAGAATCTATACATGACAAGCTTAAAAGGAACCATGATTTTATAACCCAAACATGTAGTAAACAAAATATACACATATCTATTTTTTTGCTGACCCCGCCCCTCATGTTTTCTCCGGAGATCTGAGGTTTATAAAATGACAGTTTCAAGTAGGGATCTTCCCAAACCTATTGCAAAAGACTCCAATTTATAAGCAATTTTCATGTTTGTTGTTAACTTGGGGGGCGGGACCCTATCAGTAATGGGTCCCGCCCCCCGGGTGGCGGCAATTTATAAGCGATATTAAAAGGGGGATGTAGTTGGTTAATTGAGTCAATCCCATTAAATCCCCTGATATACCGATGAAATATATCGTTTTTTCACTCGCCAAGGCACAAGAAGAATTCCAGGCGCTGCAAGGTCTGCTCCTGACCAAGCCGAGGGCATGGCAGCTAAAATGGGGGTACCCCAATAGCTGGATGGTTTATAGTGGAACTTCATGCAAACTTCCATCTATAAATGAATGATTTGGGATACCCCTATTTTAGGAAACCACCATATCAGGCAGATTGATGGGAATTAACAGTTGCAAACTGCTTACCGTCCGATAAACTAACAGATACTAACAGTTTGCTATGGAAAATGAACATGAGCTATGGTGTTCAATTGTGTTTACCTATTGAAAAATGAGTGATTTTCCAAAGCTATCTCAGTTTATCACAGGGTATAGTAGTTGCTTTAAAAAACTGCCCTGGTTGTGGTGGTGGTTTTTTGTACCTGAAGCCATTGGAATCCCCTTCGGAACATGATCCACATTCACGGTGGTTTGTCGCCGATTTTCCCAGTTCCATGGATCAATTGCCTGGGTAGCCCCTTGATCCAGTCTGTTTCAGAAACACCATTGAAGACTACGGATCGATAGAAACCAAGTGCCAACTAAGATGCGATGTGAAACAAGATAATGCACTGTATGTTTGCATAATGTAGATTCATCGACAATCAGGGAACAGCAAATTGACTCGCACTTTCATCTTGCTCCCCTTCCCTCTTCGTCTCATCGCGCAGTTTGCCATGTTTGCTAGCGGGTGAGTGTGACAGCTTTTTTTTTACATCCTAATGATACAAGCCTAGCTTTGACAGCTCAACAAGCAACCGAAAACAAGGGGTGTCCAGGGATCAGCTCCGACTTCGGTAGTGATTTGCTGTGGTGGCTGGATTCCCTATAGGTAACTGCCTAGCTGACCAACCCATCCGGTCACCTTGTATTTGTCGGACATTGATGTGCTCACATCCACATTCCCCTGGGCGTAGGATCCCCTCTCCCAGTCATATTAGCGATGTTGGGACCCATCTGAGCTGGGCTACATGTGCAAAAACGAACTGCAAATGGGAGCTGCTCAATAAGTGAGTGGTTTGGACCACCTAGAGCCCCCGCAGGTATATGACGTATAATGGATGTTCATCTGATGCATCGAGATAGAGATATATTGAATCATATTGATTCTTCATAATCTTAGTACGACTACAAACGTATGAGTATCAGGTTGGTCATAGTTTGATGACTTGAATCACAGTAAGGTAGACAAGCTCCAAGGCGACCAGCAACGTCGCCAATCGTGCCAAGTGGCCACGAGCGCACGCTCAACCTCATGGACACACCAGAGTCGCTTGTACAGATCCTGCAGTGGAAACCGCTGGCAACATGTCCGACATGAGATGTTTTTTCCACGTTGACGCCACATTGAACTAATCAATCACCAAACGGTGAAGGGGCGTTGCTCAATTGATAAAAATATCCAGCTACAAATGTTCTCAGTATGTAGATTTCGCCAGAGAGCTCAAACATCAAGATGGTGTGTAAAAACCTTCATGGCGTTTAGATAATCAAATATAAATATATGGGATATTACAAATAAAAGACAAAAACCATGTAGACATTTAAATAACATTTAACATCATGGGGAAAAGATGGGAAAATAACTCCTTACAACATTACAGAAGATTCAGTATATAAATATCATTCACTGGTAGCTATCGAAATGCAGTGGTTGCTGACAGCTTGATAGCTCTAGGAGGAAATCTAGTGGTGGATGGGTAACCCACGGTAACCCCATCAACCAATAAATGGGCGTATTTTTATCGCCGACTTGGCTCACATGGTGTGGTTTCATCCCCTAGATGCACCATTTCCGGGGGGTGTCTGATATGAAAGCTGCAATCTCTTCCCATAAATGGGGGGTTTCCATAGTCATGGGGCTACCCGAAAATGGATGGGTTTATAATGGCAAATCCAATTGAAATGGATGATTTGGGGGTATCCCTATTTATGGACACCTCAATTTCAGGATGATTAAACCTGATTAAACCACCATTTTATTTTTGATGGTCAGCTTCCCATTTTTTCCCAGGTCAAACTGGTCAAAGCCCCGTCCGCTGTGGAGGTGTGGATGGCATGTAGACCATAGCCTCACGATCCCCCTGAAACTGGGGTTTAATCAACCAAAATGAGGGTACAAAACCAAGCAGAAGGGGGATACATGTGTGCATATATTTATATATTTAATTATACTTATACATTTGCACAGGTATATTTTACTGTACATATATAGATAAATTTTACATTCATACGTATTTATTATATATTATAATGGTATATTATTATGACTATGGCTCAACAAACGGATCCATATTGTCCTCGTGGAGAAAACAAACCATAGAATCCACTATTTTTCATCAACTTCTGCAAAGTGGGGCCCTATGATTTTAGTTATATATATATATAGTATATATATGTATATATATGTATCTCATGAATATCCCACATAAACCCAAGTTCACCTCCTATTTTCAAAGCGTAAAAACCAGGCCTTCACCACGCGCAAGGCTGGTGGCTTTGATGACACTGCTGAAGGGCTGCATCTTTAACCTCATCGATTCAGAGGATTCGAGCAGCAGAAATTTACCGGGACATCTTTTTATTAGGTTTACCGTAAGTTAGATCGGATTATATCCATGAATGTATCCATGAATCTATCCATTTCTATCCATTTATATATATATATACATCTTTATATATATATATGTATGTTGTGCAATTACATAAATGGATATCATATGAGATAATATGATGGATAGAAAGCTCCATTTAAATGATCGTTCCATTGAAACCTCCACGGCTTCGGGAATTTTCGCCAGGGAACTGCGCTTCGATGCTGGGACCTGACGTGTCACCCACCTGCCAAGGCTGGGGGCACTGTAGGTGTTAGCTGCTTCAAATATTTGATGAACGCCAAAAAAATGCTACGTTTATTGATGTTTATACTTTGTAGATCTTTATAGATCTTTATATAGCCGTTGAACTGGGTAAAAACCGTTTGCATTTACAGCTCCAAAACTGGGTCAAAGCATGGGCGTATCCGATGACTTCGCAAGGGGTTGCAGGCACAGTCACCCCAAGCGAGGTGACAAAGAATATTGGACTCCAACAGCAAGAAGAAATAGCAAGAAGTAACAACAATAGCTGCTTTGTGTTTTCAACTCCAAAAAAGTGGGTAGGAGGAGGCACGAATCTCCTTTCAGTCAGAGATGCTCATGAAAAGGCAAGCCAATGAGTCAATGAGAAGCACTTTCTTAATCTTTCTTAACGATTCATTCAGAAAACTCACCGCACTTGAGCGGGAAATTAGCCATGTGGATTTGGGTCAAACAGTATCCTGATCAACATAAGCTGTTGACCCATCCCTATTTTGACGAAGGCGTCATCCATCACTTGGTGAGTCTCGTGATCCTTGAAGGGCGCCAATTGATAGTGAGCGTGGGCTTCCCATATGTGTTCACAATCCCAATAAACCAACTAGAATAATCCAACCATCAATTGGCCATACGAGTGATTTATGGGTTACATTCCATTTAGCTGTTTAGTTTTCCCATATCTATGGTTATATATATATGTATATATCCCCTAGTATCCCCATTCTTGTTGGTTGAACCCACATTTTCAGACCCACCTTGGGTATTTCCGTCCATCAACGATGAACCAAGCATCAATCAACTATCATTTGTGCATGTGTATTATGCATAGAATATGTATATATATATATGTGTAAAGTATATATAATATATATAATTTATAAATATATATATATATATATATACGATATATATATATGATATTTATATGTATATATATAATTATATATATAATGTAAATATATAATTATGTATATATAATGTAAATATATAATTATGTATATATAATGTACATATATATATAATTATGATATGCTTATAATATTGTACATGCAGTTCGAGATGACATCCCGGTTGTTAAAAGGATACCCCATAGCTTTGTGGCTCTCCAGCTCAGACCCGTGACACCGTGACGGACCTGGTAGTTGGCAAAGAGGCAGAACCACAGCGCCGCAGTTCCTGAATCACCGGCTGAGCGATAAATGGAGGCAGTCCTTGGAAATCCATCTAAAAACCGACCGGTTTTGTAAGGAAACATCATCTATAAATTGAAGTGGCTGGGAAAATCATCTATAAATGCAGGTATAAATGATATGAGTCGGATATGAGATAAACCCGCCATAGTCACCATCCCCAAGTCTGAGCTTTGTGAAATTGGGTGTACTTTTAGCAATGGGATGCTGTAAAATTGGCTTTACCACATTGGTGCACGTGCTCATTCAACATCCAATAGAGGGTCGTCTAAACACTGAGGGATTTAATCATATATGCAGTGTGTATACATATATATATATAATTATATATATATATATACATATTGTGGGCTTGATCAACAAAGAAGAACAGTCGACCCATACTATATATATATATTTATACACTAAAATTTAGGATTTCAACCCACAAACAGTGCCTAGGCCATCAACAATGTGTTTTTAAGTACCAAACATGTCTTTTACAGTAAACTATATTTTACAAACAACAAAATAACATGAAACAGCTTAAAAAAAACGGGAGATTCGATTTACATTGATATTTGACCAACACAAAATGACTACCTGACTACCAAATATGAAATATCATCATTTGTGGGAACACAACTTGTGGATGTGTCTGTCCTTGATCACCCCCAGCCCACTGGCAGAGGCAACCAATCTCATGAGTAATATTATGTAATATTGTATAGATACATTGGATACCGATACATCCGATACCTAGAAAACACATGAACTTGAGCTGGGAAAAAATAAGCCTACCTTGCAACAAAGAAAGATATCGAAACCATCAATCCCGGACCTCGATTCACCGTTCAGAACAAAGCCTTACAGGATGGTTCCCTATGAATTTCCGCCTTTTCTAGAACTAATCCATACTAATCCCATTGGATCAATATTGAATCAAGGTTTATCCACTTGACTTGAACCTGAAACCGTGCAGCCAGGCTACTTGGAACCTCCTTTTCCCTCACATACTCCATGACGGCCGATTGGCATTCCTCCGGTTGCGCAGGGTTGTGCAGCTGCGAAACTGTCCCAAGTGTGGGGTCACAATTGTAGAAACTCCCACCAGTAACAGGACCAGGCATCTGAGCCTCAAGCATTCATAAACTTGGCACTTCTTAACAGCAAGTACAAACATTTTGGGTAGTCTCAAGATTTCAGCCTGCTTTGGCGATTTACATCCCATATTCTGCTCTTAATTAATTGCCATATATTGCCATCAGCTTTATCAAAATCCAATTGCTTCACTGTTTTTACCCTCTGGTAAACTAACATAGCTATGGAAAGATCCACCATTTTTAATGGGAAAACTCACTATAAATAGCCATTTTCAATAGCTATGTAAACGTTTACCAGAGGGTAGTTGATTTCCTCTGCATGGATTTTCTGGTCATTTCTGCCCCCTGATACCCCCCTGGCTTTTTCCCAGTCCTCCATGTCCTCTGCCCAGGCATGAGATAACATCAACTGAGCAGAATCCTCGAAACAAAATACGGCTGGACACCCCAAGCGCAACAGTTTTTCACTGGGACTTCACCAGTAAAGATGGTGATTTGGCTGGTGAAAAAAATGGTGAAAAAAAAAAGGTGAAACATGGCGACCAATTGACCTATTGGATTGATGTGTGCAAACGGAAACTCAAGCGGTGAAAATAATGTGCTTCATTAGAATGCTGGTGAAAATAATTATTCTAGGAAGCCTCTAGCGGGAAGCCACGTAAATGTTCTTTTCAGTCCTTGGGATCTTCAATCGTGATCTGCTGGTTTCGGTTGGTTTGTCTGAAAGCCCAACAAGACCCCATGTGGCATCAAAGAAACGTTTGTGAGCCAACACAAATTGAAAATTGAGTGGTATGTGTCATCAGGAAGCGTCATTTCATTGGTAGCAATAACATTGAAAACAACATGAACACACAACAAATCAACTGTCTATATAATACGTATTATATATGTATATAATAATTAAATAATCAACTTACATATATAAGCACTAACAATCCCTACAACATAATGGATGATACTGGGCTGGGATATGGCTAAACGGCAAATTTCTTCGCTACTTTCCGCTACTCACCAGCATCGTTGCCAAACAGGATGCCCTGCTCCGAAACTGTGGCCAAAAAGTCCCAACATGATTTGGAATATTTGGATTGCTTATGTTATGTTGTTTTAGATCCACAAAATAAACAATAAGCAGTCAAATAATTTGTGTTCTCAGTCAAAAATACAACTTGATTAGAAGATCTCACTATATAATCGTTATTCTTGGATGATTCTTTTATTAGGCTATGTCCCACATCCAAATCTGAAGCAAACTCGCGCCTCCCGATGCTGACTCATCATCACAGCCACACCACAGCCTTCACCTGGCCCAAGAGGGCTTGGAGATCTGGAGATAAGCCCACTTCTGGCGAGGTCGTCGTGCGACGGAATAGTGTGCCCTAATGATCATATATATTATATATATAATTATTATTATTATTATTATCGTTATTAGTTATCAATTAGTATTACTAGTATGTATACATACATATATATATATATATAATTATATATAATAAGTGTATAGCCATACATATGCACACATATTTGTATGTTAGTTCAGTGTATATCTTTAAATATTCTTTAAATAATATACATACTATATTTTTTTTCCGTGCCTCAGCTTGAACGCCAACAGACCAACTTTTGGTAGACACCGGTGGAGACGCGAGCGCGCGCGCCTTTGGTCCACTTTTTCACATACTCCTGGTTGAGATCGTACCTGGAAGGGAACCGCATTAACCAGTGTCGTCCAGAATTCAATGTACAGTAAATGTTACTAATGGAACACAAGCGAACAAAGTAACTAGTACCATTGGGGAAGTTTTTGAGTACTGTTGAGCACAATGTCTTCCGTTAAGATGTTTCTTCTTTCGGCTGGAACAAGGTACTTCAAAAGACAAAACAATGCAATAATAACGAGCCATACTCACAAAATTCTCCCATAAACACCGCCAACGGTTTTCTTGGATACCGTGCATGTTCTTTTCACTTGGCATTCTACTCTCCATGCATAGCAAAGAAAATGAAGTATCTTATCTACCCAACCAAGGGTTTTGACTATTTGTAGCTATGACACTTTTCCAAGTCGTGGGTTCATTGTTGGCAAAGATGGCTGGACTCGGCTGGACTTCGGTCCAGTGCAGCCTTGGAGTGGCAGGGCACATGTTGACGTACTTCTTTCCGTGCGTCTTGAAGAGGGCGTACCTGAAGCAACTTTCGTCCCGGGCTCCCCACCAGGGGAATCCGTGGAGGGATTGTATATTAAAGCACATGTAGTGCGATGGTTTCCAAGAATGGTCCTATGTAAATGGCCTTATATCTTCACCTTATGTGTGAGGGACCCTTGTGTCACTTTGGCGATACCTACAGTACCTATAGTATGGTGGCTTGTAAAGTCCTGATCAAAAATGGATTCCGTGGTTTGTGAGGTTGTGATAATCCCCTTCAAATACTAGGTTGGCTTGCCGCGATATCTACAGCAAGAACATAACTTGCTTTTGGCATTGGATATGTTTTGTAGATGTTTGCTTGATCCAATGAATCAACCAATGATGTGCATCAACTATGATGGATTCACATGATTGAAACAAAACTCATAGTGAAAATGATCACGCTGATATCTCAACAAAATGGTAAATAAAACGGAGTGGCGTCGGGATTTCATTGACATGACCAACATAATTGACATCACCTTGTTCAGCGGGAAAAAGAAACTACTTGACGCGTCCCTTCAATGGGAGTTTACACAAAATACAAACATTAACACATGGGTTAAACATATGGTACCTGTGGACCCGTGAATTGTACTCAAGCATCCATTTTGCAGGCCAATAGTTTTGACCGATACTCATATTGCAGACCTGTCATCACCGCCCTGGTGCTGTCCGATAAACGTGATCAATGTAATATGTCAGACCAGCAACGAACAAATATACAATATCTGGTTGGTGGTTTTAACATGTTTTAACCATATTTTTCAACATATGAGAGTCAATGGGAAGGATTTATGGAACATCTAAAATGTTCCAAACCACCAACCAGTTATAAGTTGTCCCCTGGGAGCCGTCACGCTGGTTGATCTTGACAGCAGTTTAGCACATCATCCCACTCCTGCACGCACACACGAACCACTGTTGTATGTGTGCGTGTTGCAAAACACTGACTGTCATAGATTGTTTTTATGAACTATACAAACATATACAAACACATGTGTACAAGGGAGGAAAAAAACAACGTCTCGAACAACTCGAACCAACCGCAAGCAACCCCAATGACGCAACACTAAAGCATTGGGGCCTTGAAACATCCAGCATAAACAGGTCCCTGGTAGCTGTGCCCCACTTACAGTCAAATAATATAAGTTAATGACAGGTAATGTAAATGAAATGGTAGGGGCCTAGTGTTCATTGCATTGAAATGGAACCCAACTAATCCAACCAAATCATGCTTGCAAATTGAAACGACAGTTCAGTTCAACTAGCACATTTCCATGGGATGGGACACATATAAGATAAAAGACTTCAAACATCTTCAAGCCACAAATTTACCGCTGAAGAATCTATTGTACCTTTCACATTTTTACACCATTCCAAGGTTCGAAGGTTCCGTTCGAATCCCCAAAGAGTCGGCACTCCTGGATCGTTAAGGTCCATTTTTGCCTCAGCAAACTGATGGCAAAATTCACAACGCACATGTTCATGTTCCCATCCTTTGCTGCAAAAAAATCCCCCGGAATCCCCTGGAATCATCTCAATGTCTCCATTTTTTGATCATAAAACCCCATACCCTCTGGTAAACGTTTACAAAAAACTATGGAAAGATCCACCGTGTTTAATGGGAAAATCCACTATTTCTATGGCCATTTTCAATAGCTATGTTAGTCATAACCAGAGGGTAAAATCCATCAATATCCTAGTATTATCCCATCATTATTCCATGATCATTCCATCATTAAACCATATTCAACCATATTAAAACCATCATTACCAGAGAGTTAAATTACCAGAGGGTAAAATCCCGATTCTTTCAGAAGATCATCAGCCACCAATGGACCAACCAAGCTACGGCTCGTCCCATTGCCGCTGACGCATCAGCTGGTCCGCGGAAAGGGCCATATGTTGGGGCTTCCGGGGCATGTACTCCTTGGCCTTGGGAGATCGCGATGGTGGTCACCCGGTAGAGGAATCTGCGATCTTTTAGGGTAACATGAGCTTTATGTATGTTCAGGTGGTGGAAGTTAGCTATAAATTGAGCAACCCTGGGTTTTGTTAGGATTCCAGTGGGAAAACCACGGTTTCAAACATGAGGCAAACGTGTGCAAACATTTAAAAAAAAACGTTGTGGATGTCCCGGGAGTCCGCATGGGGCAGAAATTGGGAGTTCACCAAAGTACTGCATATGTGGAGTTGATGAAGGTTTAACGGGGATTGTAGAGGGGGCTAACATCAACGCATTAAACAAAGTTTCTACCAACCTAAGATGCAAATAGAGAAATCTTAACTCTGGACAACTACACTGTAGAATGCGCAGGCAAAACACACATTAAAGGGAATTGCAACATATCAAAATTGGATTCATCGACTATGCAGATTTCGCTGAATTGAGCGAAGCTGAACAAACAGAATAGTAATGAAAGCCATTAATTGTGAATTGAACCAAAAATCCTGGAAGTTTGATTGAACAACCAACAGTTTACACCCGGATATACAAATATACAACTAAAATCAACTAAACTTAAACTCAAAGCACATTCGCCTTCGACTTGGATGATTCGGGAAACAAACATGGAGATGTTGCATTCAAACCAAAGCTCTTTCAGTGTAGTTGCTTGCTCTCCAAAAAAAATAACAGATTGAGGATGAACGATCCATCCGGAAAGCTTGGATTTTGTCAGCTGAGGTTCTTGTTCTGCTCAGATTGATCAGTGATCTTAAATAGGGAAGGGACCACGAATTGCGTACCATCTGAAGCACAAAATCAGTCTAATGAGATGACATTGGAATCTTAACAATTTACCAATGTCCCCATTCCTGAATAAGTTTGCCAGGATTGTTGGTTTGATTTTCCCCATCTGCCATATCTGGTGCCACAAAATACAAAAAAATACAACTTGGTGAAAATCATTGTTGATGTTGTCAAAATTGGAAGCTGCTTAATATTTGAAACGTGTCAAACACTAAAACATACTGTGCTTCCAATGGAACTGCATGTCTTCTTGGACCCAAACCCATGAATAAAATCTTGACCTGGGTAGACTATGGGAAAATATCTTTTCCTGTGGGAAAACTCAGGGTCCGGATATCATCATTAGAAAACGCAAAATGATCCCAGAAAGTGACCCAAATTCAAGTCCAGATACTTCGGGCGGCGCAGTGGGATCCCGTTCCAATTTGATAGCAGTGAAGAAGTTGGTGGTGGTAGGTTCCTATCCGAAGTGAGGAGGGGCTGATCCATAGTGTTTGAACTCGAAAAAATGGAGTTGGCCATGGTGAAGCAAGTTAGGGCATCGGGATTTAGCAATATTTGACCCAGAAACATGGGGATGTGCCAAAATAAAAAAAAAAAACAAACGATGCAGTTGTTGCATAAGTTTTCCATGCTTCATCGAATTGAACTATTGAACCAACGACAATTACTAGAGGTTGTGCAGCCTTGAGTTTTGTCTTGCAGGATGTGAACCATCTGAAGCGTCCTGGGTCTCCGAGAGTCAAACATACATGATATCCGCAATAATAAAGCAATCCCACTAGCCAACCATTTGGGGATGCACTCAATTGTCCCAAATAGGGGTATACGGGGTATACGCAACAAACCACAAATTGGGGACGGTTTCTTCTGCTACACACAAATGATACAAAGTTCGCTCCCTGTGCGCCGCCCTGAACCTATTGGTTCCCCTGCTCCTTTTGTATCACTTTTTTTCATGAAAATCTCATGGGTTCTCAATGGTTCCCAGAAAATCTCAATCTAAATCAACAACATTCTGAAAATCTGCTGGAAACTGGATAGACTCGGCACTGTTTTCACCTAGCCTTAGCCGGCAAGTCCATCAAACTGGAGACACCTCAGTGTGGACACCTGGTTTAACCAGTGAATCAGTGAAGCACCGTGAAATCAATGGGGATATGATTGAATCAACAAACATGGGGAAATCATATATATAAGATTACAAGGTGGGGCCTCAATTTCTTCACTAACTTGGTTTATATAGAACTCAAATAACTACGGTAACTACGGGTTTTTGGTCTATATGTACTTCTGATTCAAACATATGCAATGGGGTGAAAATAAACCAACTTACCACTGGGGAGGCCACCTATCGTATGCTATCAATGATCAACTGCGAATTCATCCAACAAAAAGGTTCAGATATAGTGCAGATATGCCCCGAAATCCAAATTAAAAGTCATTGAGTCACCCCATTTATGGAATAATGACCCCATTGATAACCATTAAAGTCACTTTTTTTCTAGGGCTTTAAGTATAGACAACTCAGAAACAAATGCCATTGACCTGTCATTCACTAAGGCTGTCGTGAAGTGATTGGAGAGTTGAACCAACCGGTGGGGAAATTTTAGCGGCAGCAAATCCAACAATTGCAATTATGGGGGGGATCTGATGATAACTGATGATAACTGATATGTATATACATATCCTATTCTTTGTTATGTATATTTATATATATTACATAAAATCTAAACAAATATAATATACATGTATGCTTGCCTATTCCAGAAAGCCATTGGAAATCAAGGAAATCATCAAATCTATATCTAATGCTATATATATATAGTCTGCAAGAATTGGCATCCAAATAATATATATATATATATATACCTAAAGAATGACCCAAGGCCTGGTCATATTTGTGTCAAGACCGGATCTGAAATTTTGACCTCTGGATAGAAGCACCCCTTGGCTGGTTGAGAAAGTTGAGAGACCGCCATCTCTCCATAGGAACAATGGGGAAATAACCATCCAGGTGGCAGGTTGAAACGTCCTCACAACGGAGCGACCAAGCTGATGGAAGAAACTGATGTAGCAATTGGCGGCTCGAACATCTGCCTTTCAGTCTTTATTCATCATGAATCATCATGATGATAATTCATTTATAGGTATTCATTTATATTATTTTCCCAGTTCATAGATGATTTTCCAAGTTTAAAGATCATTTACCCAGTTTAAAGATGATTTTCCCAGCTGGAAACTTCGTTTGACAAGCCCGGATTGAGCTGCCCAGCTGGCGGACCTCGGCGAAGCTGCGAAGCTGGAAGGTGGACTTATTGTTGTATACGTTATGCACACATATCAAAATCCAATTGCTTCACTGTTTTTACCCTCTGGTAAACTAACATAGCTATGGAAAATTACCATTTTTAATAGGAAAATCCACTATAAATGGTCATTTTCAATAGCTATGTTAGTTTACCAGAGGGTAATTAAGATACATTATTATATTACCCTCTGGTAAATTAACAGTTCGACCCTGGCAGTCATCGGGGTTGGAAGACTAGTGAAACCATTAAAAATTGGTGATTTTCAGGGTCTATGTTTATTTACCAGAGGGTATATTATATTTTAGAATGTTTTGGGTTTGGAATTTGAACACATGATGTTGTTGAAATTCATAGATTCCATTAGCATTTATATTTTGAGATCCCTGTGTCTATAGAAAGTCTTTGGGGCTGTTGTTTCTTGTTTGTCTGAAATTGATTGTTTATGTTCGATACGCCCCAGTGTCTTGGCGGTCCGCGTAGCCGGTTGTGATTGTGAACAAATATGAAAACGTATGTTTGACCGTTATGCAATAAATATTAAACTATATTAAACTATATTAAACTATATTAAACTATATTAAACTATATTAAACTATATGAAGCTACTATGTGTTTGGCATCCTTTTGTGTACGTTCCTCTGTTTCGGAATTTCCAAAAACTTCCAAAAACAACCAACCATGAAAACCAACCACACTACGGTGTTACAATGCTTCTGCAAATTCCAGCAGCGTGGTGCAACCAGGGATGAGTTCCCTTGCCGCCCACTCCCCAGATTTGAACAGTCAAAATGGCCTGAAAGATCCTGAAGTTTGTCAGATTGAACAACATTAGATACCATTAGATTCCTGTTATCAATGCGGGTTTTAGAATGTTTCAGATCATGACAATCACCAAATCATTTTTTCCTGCGTCTCATATTGTGACCCATCCCGAGATGTTCCTTCTGCTACTGCTACTTCTTCCCGGCAAAGTCCGTTACGTTAAAGTGCAGTCTTCAGTCTTGTGGGCAAAACCGTTTCTATTGTCATGTTGTTGTTGTTGGTGGTGGTGGTGGTGTTGTTGTTGTTGCAAAGTTCATGTTTTCTTGCCAAGAAGTTCGCCTCCACTGTTGGTTGACGCAGAAAACCAGCAGCACTCGACCCTTGGTCTCCGAGACACGGATCTGTGGCCAAGGCCAACTCGGCGGCTCTCTGCCTCGCGGTTCCCCAGAAGTGAAGATAGGGTTGTGCAAACAATGGGGATGTACCGAGTATATAAAGGGGTATATATATAACCAAGATTTACCAACTATTATGGGGATAAAGGGGAGGATTCAATGTGAAGTGTATATGTTTCAACCTAGTGCACAAGCTGAGACGGTGTTGTTTGAACCTACAAAGCTGCCAGCAACACAGTCTCAGAAGGTGTCTGGATCCATGTTCAGCCATGTCCCCAACAGGAATCCAGAAGTGACCGGAAAGTAAGAAACCCTTGGTGTTGGCATTTTTGCGGATGTATATCATAATCATAGTAATATAATATAATGATAAATATAACATGAAACTTATCTATTCCTAAAAATTGCCGGACATATCTATCCCCCCAACACAACCAAATGCTCCATGTCTTGTAGATATAGCCATCTTTAGTATTATATAGTATAATTATTTATAATTATACAGTACTTGCTTTTGGATTTAGGTGAGTGTGGTGGTATAGCTTGGCAAATATACTATGGAGCATCTTTACCAGCTTCCTCCTGCCATGTACATTACATTGCGTTGCATTAGATTCCATTGCTTTACATCGCATAACCTTGCATTACACATAACATAAATATGGCAGTGTGTCAAAACCTTGTACCCCTGGTGAACATCAAAATAGCTGGTAAATGGATGTTCATCCCACTAAAAATGGTATTAATAGGTATTGATCCATAGCCATATACCAAAAATAAAAAGAAAAACACGTGAAACCCATCCTTCCCCAACTTTCTTGCCGATCTGGGCGCTCCCGACAACTCTGCCACCGTACCGCGCAAAGTCTCGCATTCCGCTTGGCTCCTGAGGGAACCAAAAGGGACGTGCGCTTTCTATGAAGGACCTATGGGGAGGAAACCTACATATTAGATACACATGTACATTGCAGCTAGTATGTATATATGTAGACATTATATATATATACATATCATACATATGTATATATATATAGTGTAATATACATTATATGGGATAGTATATTGTGTATGATACATTGTATGGGGTATAGGTATATATACATACGCATATGTATACACATAATCACATAGTAGTTTTTAAGACATACATGATACAGTCGGGAAGTGTCCACTTTGCGATTCCCCAGCCCAGCAACCGCTTGCCTTTTCATCAACAAGAAAATTATGGTAAATAACTTGGTAAACCGCAGTAGCTTAGCAGCCTGACATCAGGTTCTTCTTCTGGGTGATTCCCTTTTGAACCACCAATTGCTGTGATGTCACTGGTTAACCCGTAGTTTTTCATGATCAAAGAAGCTGGTGTTTGCTCACCATGAAAGCTAGACACGTATTTTCATGTGATTACCCATCATTCTCCCAAAGATTAAACCATGGTTACCCATTGAAATGGATTCAATGGAAATTCACCATTTCATAGCATAAACGAATCCATTGTTGGTGAAGGATGCCGATTAGCATCCCAATACCAATTAATGTCAAGTCAGGATTAATCAACACCCGTTATTAATCAACCTCCTCCCCCCCCAAAAAATGCAATTAAAAACAGGTGGTCCCCCCAGATTAATAAACACTTTGGCATACCCCCGATTAATAAACCACCAGTGTTGAAATCTCATTTTTTTATCCAACAATTTTCATTTCCAATTCTTTTTATCTCATCATTCTCAGAACTCATCATTGTTATACTTAAGGTTTAAGTTGATCATTGAAAAAATTTAAAAACAACTATTCCCCAAATGATCGATTTCTAATTCCCCCATGAGCCCATGTCATTCATGTCCCCCATTAATAATAACCAGGGTTTGCCCCTTATTAATCAACCCCCTTTCTGATCCATGAGATTTTAACAATCAAATCTTATCAAATCCAATGGAATTCTATGAAGATCGAAGTGACGTAAGCCATATCCAAAGTTTTATGGTTCAGAAGATGCTATTATTAAGGGGGGCTCCACAAGGTAGAGTTCTGACCTTCTGGGGGGGGTTATTCATCCGGTGTTGGCATTAATTATATCCTCTACGTCCCATACTCCCAATGTGTCCTCAATTGGTAAAACAAGGGAGTTATATCCTACATTGTGGAAACATCTCCGCGGATCATTAGAACCGCGGCTTCCCATAGCAGGAAGATGAATAAGCAATAGCCCCGTTAATCGATCTCTCCGCACGGATAGGGTTTGCCATCTGTTTTTGGTAGCGTCGCTTCCATGTTATCCTAATCTAATATTGATGCCATTCTGTTGCTTGGCAATCACACCTTCAGCGTGCCGAACTGCAGTAGACATCACTCCAGCATTATTCTTTGAAGGAGCACCAAAGCCAGCTGTTTTCTTGTAATACCACCCAGCATAATGCGAGTTGTAGATCCCGTCGGAACAATGAACCGTATCATAGAAACCCAAGGGCTCCAAACCACCGTAGTCTAAAGACAGAGCTTCATACGCCATCTCATCTATGATCTGATCAAAGTATGTCGGAAATGGAATGGTGCGAAAGGTGTGTTCCCTGCCTTGTACATACGATCTCAGAGATTTGAGAACCGATTCTTGTGTCGCAGGCAATCTGGTGTATTCGGTCTTGCCTTGTAACCCGCCATTCTGTTTATAGACCCAGTATCTTCCTTAAGAATGGATGTATATCCCACACCATCACATCTCTGGCGGTCTCAATTCACCCATGATTATATATAAGCATCATTCACCCATTCGAATATCATCTTCGTATTTCACAACCTAAAAAATTATTGGTATATTTGGTATGTGCGCCACCTACTAAAAAAATCACCCATGCTATGCCACTCCCTGCAGTTTTCAGCTCAGCCCCTGACTCGCTCAGTTTGGCGCTCTCTCGATCAATCAGCTCTGCATACCTGGCGTGAGATGATTGGGGTCATTCGAGATGGGCTTAGGGATGGTACATAGAAACATGATGAACCATGTATTCATAGCATTTAACTTGTTCAACACATGTAAAAAAACTGCAAAAAAAATCCACGGATGTTGACAGTAAATGGGAGTGGTATACATGGTCAATTGTAGATGAACGTTTAGGCAAATATATCCCTGATTTATAGCACACGATGAACAAATCAGTTGGCCTAATCAAATTATACTTGCAAGGAACAACTACGCACTTATATGGAAAACATCTGGAAATGTATGGGTACACCGTACACCAACGTGTATGGATCAAACATACAATCTATAATGGAACATCATGAATGGATTCGACAAATTACATAAGTGCAAATGGAGATAATAGAGTAGCCAGTGGCCCAATTGAGCTGGTACAAATGTTTGAATTTTAAACAATCCCATAAAATTCACGACATTACCCATATGGTGTTGATTAAGCGGGTATTTTTTCAAACTTGTTCAAATGTATATAAAAACATACACACTAATTGTACATCATAAGTTATTGTATTTGATGGGCAAATCACCATCCCATTGAAATTCAGCTTGGTGCTTGCGCCGTGCCAGGGCGACTTCTGAACTTCCGCTTCCATGGCGGCCGCCGCGGCCGCCGCGTTCGCTTTCGCGGACCTAGGTCGGACGAGCATACATGGTGTTTTACTTGGCGATATCCAATGCAAATAATGACTCAGGACCAGGAACTTGAATGGATGCTATGTTAAATCAGATTACCTCCTTTTTTCACTGCAAGGGCATTTTGCTAAATCACAATGACTGATTACGTCACTGGGGTGTAAAGGGTAAACCCTAACGACTGCTGCAAACACGTGTTGGCGGAAGCAAACACCGTTTATCCACCATTTCTCCGCCTGATCCGTGGACTACCAACATTTGGGTATGGCTGCCGGTATGGCTCAAACTTACGGGTTCACGCCAGCAATTGTCACGGGTGACTCCTAGATCTGAAATATTGACCCATTCCCAAATTTCACGGGCCAAATGATTTCATAGTTTAGAAGTTTAGAAGACTATGGGCCAAGCGATACCTTGGACGAACCCTAGCACCTCGTTGAATTCAGCAAGTGAGCTACTCATTCGTTGGATACACCGGCTAAACATACCTACCAGCTTGTTAAATGAAGAAGAATCAGAACAGTAACAGTACCCAATTCAACTCCCCTGTATAGTGAGATTTCAGAAGTCCAGTTCCACTACCCTTTAACGTAGGCGTCAGGAATGGATGCAGTTAAAGCCTGACGTCAATACATGATAGCGAGATGGCCCTGGTAAGGCCATTGGTGAACCTTGTGCAGTTGAGGTTACAAATAAGTTATACCCTCTGGTAAACTAACATAGCTATGGAAAATCACCATTTTTAATGGGTAAATCAACTATAAATGGCAATTTTCAATAGCTATGTTCTCTTTCTCTTCTCTCTATGTGTGTGTATAAGGTCTTCGCCATTTTTGCAAATCCAAAAGGCTCGAGCTGCTGCAGGTGACGAGCCTTCTCCTGGCCCGGGGAACACTGAGGCTTTCACTGGCATTAAGCAATAAGTGTATATATATATATATCTTATATTATATTATATATTATATATTATATATTATATATTATATATTATATATTATATATTATATATTATATATTATATTATATATTATATATTATACTTTCAGAAAATATGCACAGCAAACAGCACACTCAACTGTTTTACCCTTGAGCCAAAATATACGTACAACACAGTGGTTGTATTACGCTTATGTGGAGGTGTAAATTTCAACACCCCTCCTTCAACGCAGGTGCTAGCTTCGCTACACCTTTGTTGATTCTAA
>Ga0126342_10003253_pt1 | contig 26638 bp, 30 predicted proteins | sample Cyp1metagenome_FD_92528 | JGI IMG/M metagenome (GOLD analysis project Ga0126342, IMG submission 92528) | Coral microbial communities from Lord Howe Island, Old Settlement Bay, Australia - Cyphastrea 1 metagenome | ecosystem: Host-associated > Invertebrates > Cnidaria > Coral ...
ATAATGTACAATATATTATCTATAGTATATAATATATAAATATAATATATAATATATAAATATATAATATATAATATATAGTATATAATATATAATATATAATATGTAATATATTAATATAATATAATATAATACTAATATAATATAATACTAATATAATGTAATACTAAAATACTAATATAATATAATATAATATGATATAATATAATATAATATAATATTATTTCATATATATATATACATACATATTCATACAATATATGTATGTATACTCATATATTATAGATATTCGAGATACACCATGGATGACCCAGCAAACTGCCTGGCACGCTGTCTTGGTGGTGCATCCGCGTCCAAGACCTACATTTCATGTGGAGATGTCAAACAGGGCTGGAAATGGGAACATTTCATCCATGAAAAAATGCTGGCTTTGTCCAAAATCCCCAAAAAAATGCATGTTCATAGAGAAAATGATGATTAAACAGTGAATTGAAGGGTACCCTGGGTACCCTATTTTCAGACAAACTCATTTGACCAAAATGAGAGAACAACCCACAGAAACCGCAGAATGGGAAGTCAACAGCCAACCACCGACTTCGCACCTGCCCAAAGCGAGCTGATGCCTCGGAGATCCGTGGAGTCCATTTGTTGATGGGTTAGAAACCCATCGAATGTAGGGAAATGATGTACTTGTTGCCAGGTGGATCATAACCCAATTTGGGAGATCAATTGGGGGTTGATACATTTACCATCTGATTACTTAACATAGCCATGCAAAATCTCCATTTTTAATAGGTAAACCATCTATAAATGGACCATTTTCCTTAGCTATGTTAAATAACCAGAGGGTTTAAAAAAATGAGGTACCCCCAGAATTGTCAAAAAACGTTCCCTGGCACAAGGCAGATTGGCAGGATCTTGACCAAAGTGTGAATTTCTGCACCCAAAAAGCTGGGAAATTCATGGAGTTTTTCGAAATCGCTTTTAACCAGGATGTATCCTGTGCATTCTATTCTCCCATCAAACTTAAATCGCAAAAAAATTACCCATAGCAAACGACATACTTTCAACCATTTCATAACAGTCCACTCGCTTTACCCAGCGCCAGAATTGTACTCAGCCGCCCCTCGTTTTTTCCTCAGCCGTGACACCCACATCTGTGCAGCCCAGAAGGCTGCAGAGTTCAGGCCACGCGTGCGGATGTTGAACCTCGATTGGTCGGTGACCAGGTGTCGGAATTCAGGGGCCCAGATCCCAGTTGCAACCGGGGTTGCAACATGGCCTGGCCTATGCCAACACTACTCAACCATGTCAGGGAAAAAAATGATGACGTTTTTGTGCTATATCAATCAATTCTTCCACTTTTGGTCCACAATGAAGCCATTCGCCTACCAACCACAGGTTTTTACAGATAACTGTCCCTGACTGAGGTCCATATATGTAGAAATACATTCAAATATCAGTTGCGTCTGGATGATGTGGGTCAGGGCGTGATACAAAATCCATACAACAACTCTTCAGCTTGCGTTCTACTGAAACACAGACCCGCAACCAAAGGGTGCTGATCCTGGTCAAACCCTATGATTCCATACATCAATTTAGCATCATTTATATCAGAATATTAAATGATATTCTATTGGAAATATATGATAATTGCAAAAATATCGACACTCTCATTCCATATATTTCAATTCTATCAATTCTGATTGGTCAGAGTGTTGATATATCGACACTCTCATTCCATATATTTCAATTCTATCAATTCTGATTGGTCAGAGTGTTGATATATACATATCATATATATATATATATATATATATTGCATACATATATATATATATATATTGAACAACACTTCCCTATGCTATTTTGGTTTGGTCAGAGTTGGAACCGATGAGCCAAACCCGAAGCCAGATGCACATGGCATCGACATCGTGCCCCGTGTCTTGGTGTCTTCGTGGCATTTCCTAGGAAATTACAGTTCTACTGTTGTAATTATTCTACTGTTGGAACTGTCCGATATAATTTCCATTCCCGAAAACTCAAAACTCTCCCATAGAGTGGCTGATGCCCTGGCAGACCTCGATCTGCGTCGTTTGGTCTATCCTGAGAATCCATGCTGGTGGCCGTTGAAACCGTTGAAGTTGTAGGTGTAGAACCAGTTTGAAGCCAAGTAGAAGAGCAAATTACCTCAGCACCGTTCAGTTGCAGTTTTTTTGGAGGTCACAACCGTCACAACTGCTGACAGCCTTGGGATTTTTCAGGGGATTCTTGAGCCAGGGAAGAGATGACACGACCTTCATGTGGTCACAGTTGAGGGTTTGGAGAATCTCCAAGGTCCTCTGATATGCGGAAAATTACAGCTGGTTCCAAGCACAGGTTCCACCTGAAACAAATGGCTCCATTTGAAAGCCTTGTCTGAGTTGTGTCCCCACAAAACACCTTCCGAATGCTATAGGCAGAAATGCTCAAAACTCTGCTCTGTTCACGAAGTGAAAACCACCTTTTTCTACCCCTCCAACTATCCCTCCAATTCATTAACCGACCGTGAACAGGATTGGTTGAAGATCCTAAAACCGACCCGTCCATCTGTTCCTGAAATATGTACAATAACCCAAATCTGTGCTACAGCACATGTGGACCCCCACCCCATCTGCCCTTCTTGCCACCAGCGGCGAAGAATGAAGGGATCCTTCAATGCCATAATGGCCTCAATAGAAGCATAAAGATCATAAAGGTGGGATGACCATCATCACGAGGTGATATTGATGGGATATGGTAACCTAATGATATACTAATGGAATATCAATGGAATATTGGTGAATACCATCTAGTCATCATGGTAACGTAAAATCCCCCCATTTCTTGATGTTTGATGACCGGAGGGCATCAATTTTGGGGCATTTGGAGGAGACTTGAGGCATTCCCAATACCAAACGGATCTAAATACATCTAAACCTCTCCGAATATCTCTAGATATGAATATGATCCAAAGATGGCTTTGTCTCCAAACTATGGTACCCCCGAACTCCATGGTTTATCCTCATTTTCCCAAACTTCAAATGGTGGGGGGCGAACTCCACCAGTTTCACAGCCATGTCCTATCCGCATCCCATCGATTTGTCCAGGAGCTGATCGAAATTCATCCGAGGCTGACTCGGCCTGGGGAAAAAAACATCGGGGATGGAACAGACATCGATCGCATCCCATGATCCCCATGTAATTCCTTAAGTTGGGAGGTTTAGATGTGGGATTGGGGGGGATGGGATTGGAATAGATCTGAGGAATTGTGTGTGTGTGTATTTAGTGGAAAATCAGCTAAATTAAGCCTATAAAATGCAGATTTCAGATGATTTCAGCCATAGGTGGGCAGGGCCCCCAGGGGGTTCTCCGAATCAATGCATTGATCACATCCCCAATCCTATTTTGCTGGGTTGCTAATATACAACGAGATTGTTGGGAGTTCAGTTGGCGATCTCATTGGCTTCGTGCGTTCCTTCTCTGTGGCTGACATCAGTATGGGTCAAGTCATAGGGTGCCTATGAACCTGTCCCTCACCGAGGTGTTCCCCTGCCCCACAGGGCCTGTTGAAAGAGGACTGGACTTCCATCCTCGCGCACTACAGAAGACCTCGCCAGGAGCAATGCTACTATTTCTGAGGTCACAAGAAATCCTGCACAACATCTCTTCTGGCAAGCTTGGAAAAATTCGAGTGCCCCTTATATCTATCCCCTTATCAGTTTCAAATGAGCTCGTAAGTGCCCCAGACTACCTATCAAAACCTGGGGATTTGTCGAAGCCACAGATGGGCTTCCCCACAGAGGTCTAGGAAAATGGATAGAACGGCAATGCGGTGGGCATAAATTCATACCACCAACACTTTTTTCAGCATCTTGAGTATAAATTCATAGAATTCAATGTGTTTAGATGGAGGACTGTGTCAAAACACAATCATTGAAGTAGTGTGTTCAATGATAGGTTGGAGACGTAGCAATCTTTAATTTTAATGGCCATGGCGAACAGTCACGCTTTGGCCCTCTATCATCCCCAGTTTCTGGCTGGTTTTTATTTGCAACGCATTCACTGGAGGATAGTCAACTCCCAAGCACTTGGTATAGCCCCATGTTTCATCATCATCATCATCATCATCATCAATATTCATCAATATTCATCAATATTCATTAATAACCATTATAACCATTATATAACCATTATATAACCATTATATAACCATTATATAACCATTATATCATAACCATTGATAACCATCATCATCATCACCATGGGTGATTCCCATGCAGCCAAGTAGCGGCTCCGCAAGCACCATGGGTGCCATGCATGCTCCAAGCACCATGACCTCCGTGACCCAATTTTGGGGTGCCGACTCCGGCAGCGGAATCAACAGGTGCCCTGTTTAATCGTCCAACAAAAACTGCGAAAAAGGATGGTTTATGATGGTTTATGATGGTTTATGATGGTTTATGATGGTTGATTATGGTTTATTATGGTTTATTATGGTTTATTATGGTTTATTATGGATACTCAGATCCTCCAACCTTGAAAGGTTCATGGTTGACTGCACTAATTTTCTCCAAAGCATCGCATTTTTGGGCCCCGCACCGAGACGAACCTGGGCAGGATTGGTCCCGAAATGCTGCCACTGCCACGATCCAAATCACCAGAAATCCTCTGCCAAGGCACGTGAAGTAAGAAATGGGGCTGGCCTCGGCAGTTCCACCATGGCAAATTCCTATTTCAGAAAGGTTGGAGGTCATAACAGAGCGACCTCAGAACCAATCCTGCTTTAAACGTGCTTAAACACAGAGCTTTTCAGTATGCATCTGTTCTGTTTGGAGAGAAAAAAGACACCACGCATCAACCTGCGTTTCCAGTGTAAGAGGAAGGGGTTGAATAAGGGTATTCACAAGAGAATGAAACACATCCATACGGATACCCACCACCACCACTGCGCAATCTCGCTTGCCAGAGATCACGTGACCAGCTGACATCTCGCTCTGGGAAACCCCACGTTGGCACCCTCGGTGTGGAAGTTCAAGGCGAATTGAAGCAAACCACCCATGACTCCTGCAGTTCTGTGGCAGTTCAGCCAGTTCAGCCAGTTCAAACTGAGAAAAGAGCCTGGATTTACTAACTTTTACTTGGGGATCGCGCTGAAAACAATGTGGCACATTTCGCCCAACACAGAAAAATGCAACCTGCCCTTTCAAAAAACCAGCCGTTTGCACCTCACCACTTCGTGGGTGGCTCAGTCCACATGGCCACATGGCCACAAGGGATCCCAAGCTCCTCCCAAGTTAAAGATGACCCAAAAGATGGAGATCAAGCGGCCTGGAAGCAGCGAACTGGCGGAACTGATGGAGTTGGGGGCTGGTGACCGCTGGTGCGGCTGATCAAAATCTGCATACCATTCACCTCCAGCATCCTCCAGCCCTTCTCCACGGCCTCGCGATTTGGGCGTGGCGTACGCCATCATCAACGAACCTGGCGATGGCGGCACGGCCTAAAAATAGCCGTGCCATTCCAAAAAAGCCACTGAAATTGAAGCAATGAAACCAAAAAATGGCTCGTTATCCAGTAGAAACCATCATCTCTCGAAATACTTCGCATTCTGAGAGCATTCCATTGATTCCATCAGGCCATGCATCTTCCCACCCTTCATGGCTGAGCTTACCCGGCAGTTTACCCATCAAAGCCATGAAAACCCAAAGGGGCCATGCCGGTACCCAGCACCTTGTGCGGCCCAGAAGAAGCCCGCACCCACACCTGCGGAAGCCAGAAGTATCAGCTAGAGATCTATATATTCAATATGTTATATATATTTATCTATATATATATATCTATATATATATATATCTATATACATTTGGAGCTAGATATATGAAGCTAGATATAGTATATTACTATACTCACTGTTTTGTTTATATATATATAATTATATATACATATATCGAAGATATCTAAATCATTGTAAATTGAGATATATGGTATTTCATAATATGTATATATCTGTGTATATATATATATATATATTCTTGGACCTTCGACCGATTCTCCTGGCTGCCCCGGTGCCGCGCCTAAAACGACGCCACCAAGGAGCGCCAACGCTTTGATCTGTGCCTTAGCTATGTTCATCCCAAAAAAAAAGCATTGCGAACCTAGGTTTTGACCCATCCCCATGGATGAAACCATAAGATTGGATGATCTCCACGGAAAGATTGGTTCGGAGAGTGTGGTTCAAGAGTGTATACTATTATATATATATATATATATAGTTTTTATATATAGTTTTTATACGCTATTAGTAGACACGCTATTTTTTGGTTGGTGTCTACTTCGTCAACTTCCAAGCGCATGAAGCGCATGGGAGTGGCTAACCTGCCAAGAGGCGGAGAAGAAGATGCAAATGGCATAGAAGGCATAGGTCAGCCCGCCTTAAAACCCCCCAGGATGGGGAAACGCTTCAGGTTAAGCCCCTGGTTTTGACGAAAGTGAAAAGCCATTGCTCGTCATCCAAAAAGCCAAGGAACCAAGGGACAAGAGCCTTGGCTGATGCAGAGAAAAGTCGGGTCCCAAATTCATTTTGAAAAGTCATGGGATTCCATTTTGATATGTGTATCGGTGCATGATAACCTAGCCCAGATCCTAGTTTGACTTGAAAGATGTTCCCCCCAAACCCCACGGTCGCCCATGCCCAAATAACACACCCAGACAACATTATCTACTTGTCACCAAAGGATGAAGGAAAACACTGCTGTACACTGCAATTTTTGACTTTAGGCTTTCAGGATTTAGGGATTTAGGGTTTAGAGTCTTAGGGTTTCAGGGTTTTTGTATTTGTTCTTCAAGGAACACTAGCCCGGACTTGAGCATGTCAAAGGATATGCGGGATCCGTCACCGGCAAACATGGGGTTGCAGCGAATATGTTCGAAGCTGCCTTCAAACACACCAGGGATTTCAAACACAATGCCATCAAACAGCGGATCTGTATACCCTCTGGTAAACTAACGTAACTATGGAAAATCACCATTCTTAATGGGTAAATCCACTATTTCTATGGCCATTTTCTATGTCGCTTTTCGTATGTTTACCGCAGGGTACATCACCGAAGATGCTTTCAGCATTGAACCTGAAAGCCAAGGTGTTCATGATTTCTCGTTGCCAACGATCCAGGTGGAACCTCCCGACTTTGCACTCCGCTGACCGAGCCACATCTTGGGGCCCCAAAGGTTGAAGGCCACCGCGCCAAAGTATCCGAAGATCGCAAAGGTACCTGGATCTCGGCAGAGGGGGGACTAGGATCCATCGCTCTCGGCATCAATCCAGCGATCCGATCGATCTCGGCATCCCGATTTCTCTGAAACTGTGCTCGAAGATTCGGTATTTAATATGATTTAATGGAAACTGTGGACACTTAAACCTTGATCGATCTTCGCCGATGATCACCGGCGGAAGATTCACATAGCTGGGCCCATCCCCCATTTGGACAAGAGACAGTAGAGGCATCCGTTGGCCATGGCAGCTACTTGTGCGTCGCTGGAGCCAGCCTCAGGTGATGCCGCGCAAGGCCGGTTCAGTTGATGCGGTTTCCCCCAGATGTGATCCATCTCCACAGCTCTAACCTGAGAAAAATGATGAAAAATTGCAGCAAAATTAGATGAATTCCAGCATAGTCCAGCCAAATTTCGCTCGGATAGCTCGATCCACTGGTCTTTTTGCGACTTGACCAGACTTTAGAGGTCAATGTCCTTTGGATCTGAACCAAATCATTGATTCTTGTCAGGTGCCATTATGCATCAACCCAGCCATTTCAGCGCGGCCGAAAAATCTTAGCCACGCCAATCAAGTCAAACCTTCTTCCGTTATTTTGAGTTATGTTGTTAAAACAATAATAGACCAGCCATTTGGGAAGGGTAAACATAGCACCTAGAAAAATGCTGATGACTATCCATATTACCACAAGCCACCCAATTTCCGGCAAATACCCCGATCCTAAGCCACTCCGCACAGCACCACCCAGCAACGTTGCCAAGGCCGTTGAGCGCATTGAAAAGTCCAGGGCCACAGAAGGCGAGGAAACCAATGACCTGCTGGTGCTCATTGGATTGATTCGCTTGGATCGACCTGCAAAAAATATCGAAGAAAAAAACATACCCTCTGGTAATTTGTTGCAGTTTGCTATTGAAAATGACCATTTATAGTTGATTTACCCATTAAACATGGTGATGTTCCATGGTTATGTTAGTTTACCAAAACATATCACCAAAACAAAAACGTGTCAAATATATATCTGGAAACATCACCAAAAATAAAAAACATCCATGGATTGATTTAAGGGATCTTTTTCAGGAAACATCAGGCAGTCGGTTTTCGGTGTCTTTTATCGCCCTGAGGCTCCGGGCCACCACCTGAGACTTGGCATCTGCCCTGGAGAGATGAGACGGGGGAGATACCTATGAACTGACACCAGCTTATCATCATGTGATGGTTAACTCCCCATCATTATTGGTAATAACCAAAGTATTATTGGAAGTAATTATGATAATTACTGGAGTTACCTATGCTTATGACTACAAATAGCTACAAATAGCTGGTTGGTGGTTTTAACATGTTTTAACCATCTTGAAAAATATGAGTTCGTCAATGGGTTGGTAAATTCTATAAATATTCTATATCTGGTTGGTGGTATACCTACCCCTCTGAAAAATATGGTCAGTTGGGATTATTATTCCTAATATATGGAAAATAAAAATGTTTGATGCCACCAACCAGATTATCATATGACTGGGAATAACCATGGGATTTTTGGATGGTTAAACCCCATCATTGCCCATATTTTTTACCAGTTACCCAGTTTTTTTAGCCATAGTTAATCCCAAGCCATATGAGCAGTGGCTGCGATCCACCCCTGTTGGTTGATGATTAGTTCGGGGATTATTTTCTACCCTTCATATTTTGGGGGATTTTGAACACTGCTCATATGATTGGGGGAATAACATGGAATCACCATGTGTCAAAACCCATGGTAACTGACCAGGTGTTTTTTCCAACTGGGGGGAAGAACCATCAGTCCCAGCGATGACTTACGGATCGTCCCGCCCATCAATCAGGCCCTGTCTCACCACATGATGGATGGATAACCACCAGCGCTACCCAGTGCCCATCAGGATGAAAGTATCTCTTAAAAGGTGGCAAAATCCCTGGATGAATCATCAAAATCAGTACAAAAGTGGCCCATACTGAACACACAAAGTGACCAAAACCAGGCCACCACCTCCATGCAGCACCTGACCTGGGTCCCTTGTCATCGTCTTGTCCCATGCAGCCCTGCAGCTGAGCAAATGGAGGTGCTGGATGGGCCAGATGTTACAGGTGGTATTTACCTCATGATTTCCAGGTGCCCGACTCTTGGATTTATTGGAGGGTTGCTGCATGATGTCATATTTTTGCTGAAGATATGCTGTAGAAAACAGAGGTTACCCCAGGAGCTGTCCATGGCGAAATCCACCAGGCTGCCCGGCGAGCTCAATGGCCATGATCCCTCGCCATGGTTTCTCACCGCGCGCACAGAGCGTTGCGCGTTGCGTTGCAAGCAATTCTTGTAGGATTGAAAGATCCAAAATGCTTGGGAAACGTGTGGCAATTGGATCTGCTGCTTACTATCGCACTGCCAGTTTCAAACTCGACAGCTGCAAGTAATTTTCTGCAATTTACGGACGTGGAAAGAAACAGGGCTTTGGCTGAATTGAGTCAGTTGGGCTTCTTGTAAACCGTTTAAACCAGCGGCAGCCACAAACAGCTGCACTCCAAATGCTGTCAGTGACCTGGGCAAAGTTGTCTGGTGGGTTGACAAGGCCCCCACTCCCCAAATCAACAACGTCTCTGAGATTCGCATCGCCCGAGCGGAAAGATCCGAAGAACTGGTTTTTTTTTCTGGCCCTCAGACTGATCTCACTAAACTTACCATCTGGTGAAATGACTAATTGCCAGTTCGCCATTTGTCAAGATCCACCATGCTATTAAGTTCGGTAGTCACCATCTATTTCGATTAGGGCCATGGCTTAACCATGGCAAACTGTTAGTCATAGCCAGGTTGGGTCACCAGTTATGTCGACCACCAAATCAGCCCATCCACACCTCCTGACGCCTCATCTCTTTCAGCACCTCCTGGTAGAATGGTGGATTTCACCAGATTCAAACGTTGCAGGAAAAACATCATTCAACTACTAAAGTGGAAACTTTACGGGGAAATTCACCAAAGATTTCTGATCTGATTCTTGGAAAAGTGTGAGTGCACACCGATTTACGAAAAAAATATCCTGGTTTTGGAGGGATTTGTTTCGGTTGATCTCCGATGGCTAAGATTGGTACGTCACAGCATTTGATTCACCAAGCATGAACTTGCAGAACTGAAAGGTGAAGATGGAACTTTGCTCAGCTCAGCATCAATCAGTATCCGTTTCTGGTGGGATTGTGCGTTGGTGTTCATGTCTATTTTGAGTGGCTACACAAATGGTGAAGCTTCAAATGGTGAAGCTTCAAATCTGAACGGAAAGTCCGACGCCAATGTTGCATGGAGCCAACCATCAGGCACAAATTCACAACTGCCAAATTATCTGGGTACATTGGGGCTCCCTTAGTCCCTCCGGCGATCCAAGCAATGCAAAAGCCGACTGCAAAAGATGAAAAGTCATGGAAAGTCGTCTCTGGAGGGGATAACAAATTGTATTACCATCTGGTTATTTAACATAGCCATGGAAAATCACCATGCTATTAATAGATATTAAGTTCGGTAAACCATCTATTTTGATTAGGGCCATGGCTTAACCATGGCTATGTTATAGGTAAACCATCTATTTCTATGGGCCATGACTTAACCATGGCGAACTGTTAGTCATAACCAGAGGGTAATGCCTAAAAAAACCCTCTGCCACATCCCATCGCCTCAGCTTCCTCGGCAGTGCCGCTCAAGGCATCAATCACCGCGTTGTAGGCCACGGCGTTGGGTCGAATGCCACTGGCCGGGAACTCTTGGAGAAACACCAGGGGCCCGGGGAAGATGTTGAACACCCTCCGGTGTCAAACATGCTTTGCTGGAAAATAGCCTTAAAAAAATAATGGAAAAAGTTGTCTATACATGGAAAATCAACTACAAATCTATAAACGGAGGTTTTAAGTTTTAATGGACAAAGTGATCTATAAATGAAGGTTTTTATGGGGAAAATCATCTAGAAATAGGTAATTGTCCATTGCAAACTTTGATTACCACAGGGTATCTGGGGTTTCAAGCCTCCAAGCTGCTGGCATTTGCATGAATGCTCATGCATAGTTCCAGGCAACGAAGTCAACCAGTGGGTTCGTCGAAAAAAATGTTGAGGAAACCATGAACTTGCCCTAAAATGAGGGTTAATCGGTTAATCCCCCATTCTCCCAAGTGGGAAAAGGACAACAGGCAGCCTCTTGGACATCTCTTCCAGCATCGATTCAGCTCGCTCCGTCAGAGCAGCCTGTGGCATCTGTGGCGTCTGCCAATCTCCGGAGTCAGGGGCGGTGAAAAATTTTGCTCAGTAAATTCCATGAATATCCAGAACGCTTGGGGGCTTAGGGTGTTCGCAACTTCTGCATCCATGAGGGGATGGATTCTGCGGTTGAAGAAGATCCAGCTGCTTGGAGTCTGACATCCCCCATGTGTGTTGGTCAGAAAAATTCCTGTTGCTTTTGCCTACTTGTTGTTTCAGTAAAAACATTACCATTTTTTGTTGGCTGAATCAGGCCGAATCCCCTTTTCTTTCGTTCTCCAGAACAAGAATGTGCAGTATCCACATGTGTTGATATCCCCCTAATGTGTTTCTCTTTGATGTCTCACAGTTATTTTCTGCAAAAAACGCGGCTTTTCCGAAAAAAAAAAACTCTGCCTTGGCGTAGCCGCTGATCAGGGAACTGTAGCTGATCACATCTGGTCTGGCAGAGCGGGAGCTGGGAAATCGCGATGAAAAATGAGGATTTCAATGGGAAAAGATCATCGAAGTCAATGAGGAATCGTCCAGCCATCTTTGATTACCCAAGGATATAAAAATCTGGGGTTATTCCACAACAAATAGGAGATTATTCATCAATCCAGAATAATGTTGTGGAATACGTGTTCAATTTTATATTCAATATAGCAATAAATTTGAATCTGTTGTGTCCGTTCATGTTAGGAATTTTAGGCTTTCCCAGTTCAATGAAGCCACTTCCGCTTTCCATGGATTAGACCCTGATAAATCGAGCATGGAAGTCGGTAATCAAGAGCTGACATATTTCCGCTATACCAAGGCTGCCCAACATGGATCAAATGGATGTGGGTCAAAATGGAAGACCTAGGGAACCACAGATGTTAGTCTAGTTCAGTATTAACCATCCATAATTTTGGGGTACCTAATTTTGACCCATAGTCAAATATGATCAAATGATGTCACCCCAAGGCAGGTTTTCAGCGATCCTCTCTAGTCCCAGACCTCAGGTCCTGCTGTAGTTCTGCCAGCAGATCCTCAGCAGTCGCCAAGTCTCCTCTGCAGACATTTTTTTCCCACGAACCTGAGATATTCATAGATTGGCTTGATTCAAAACACATGAGTTCATATATGCTTTCAAAAAATGAACTAGTTCATAGATATTCCTGATATCCCTGGCAACTGAAAAAAATTACTAGCCATGTATTGACCTACACAGTTTTTTCTGGATATGATCGTCCATCAAGCATGGCAAAGAAAGGACAAACAGAACTGGTTGGTGGTTGAAAATGGCCATAAAAATAGTGGATTTACCCATTCATAGCATGGTGATTGATCCATTAAAAATGGTATATCATCTGGTTGGTGGTTTTTCACCACCCCTCTGAAAAATCATGGAGTGAAAGTCAATTGGGATGATGATTATTCCCAGTTAATATGGCAAAATAAAATTCATGTTCCAAAGCACCAATCAGAAAAGGTGGTGTACAAAGTCTTGTCTCAATTTTTGAGAGTTATGCTTCTATGAAGGTGCTGTCTATCACCCTAAGCATCCATCCCAAAGTCGGAACTGGGACTAGACATCCAGCTTCATCGCGGAAGAAATTGGATGGGTGGTATTTTTTCGGCGCAGTTCACCCTGGGGTGGTTCATCGATTGCTTGTCAATGGCCAAAATGTGAGTTCTGATCTGCCCCAAGGACTCGAAACGGGCAAAGAAAGAGACGCAAAAAGTGACAATATGGAGGTTTCCGAAGTCATGGGGGTACCCTCAAATCATCCATTTTCATAGGAGTTTCCATTATGTATAAACCATGAAAGAAAAAGGGGGGTACCCCCATGACTTCGGAAACCCTAATATAGGATCCTGGCGTCGAACCAGGGATCCGTTTCACTGAAACGCGATCCCTTGGCATTACACTTTAAATTTCGCATCATTGGCACTCTGAGAACCAACATCCTTAAAGATTAAAGGCGGAACATTATGTAACATGCAAACATGTTCCAAGATATCTATGCAAACCACTTTTTTTGGATAGTAGATGATAGCTGTGCCGAAGTACAACGAAGTACTCTCCTCCGCCCCAAAGAATCATCAGATCATCAAATCCGCTTGTTGTTTTTACCATCACCATCTGGTTATGACTAACATAGCCATGGAAAATCCCAAACATACAGTAAATGGAGGTTTCGTTCGCTGGGAAAATCAACCATCTATACCATGGCGAACTGTTAGTCATAACCAGGCCGGGTATAGCCCATTGGTAAACGTTAACAAAAAACTATGGAAAATCACCATGCTATTAATGGGTAAATCCACTATTTCTATGGCCATTTTCAATAACCAGTCCTTCTTGCACCGCAGCATTCAATGCAGTGTTGTAAGTCACCACATCCCGCAGAAACCTGTCCAAGGGTCCAAGGATGATCCCAGAGGCGAGGCTGGCTCATCCCACGTAAGTAACACAGCGGGCTCTGCGACGTTTTTCGGTCGCTACACTCCACAGCGGTAGGAGAACAGAACACTTGTGACTTTCGGTCACTTCCAAACAGAACATTTTCTGAGACCAAATTCACTGGATTGGTTTAAGGGAAAATCTACAGGAAACCATGGTTTTTACCATCAAATATAGGACTTTCCTGTAAATTTTCCCTTAAACCAATCCATTGAAAACATAGAAAAACGGTGATCACCCAGTTCCGCCCAGACATGCCTTGGCATCTCGTGCAAGATCCTTTGAGCGGTCCTGACTCTGCGTCTAAAAATCCCAATGGGGCCACGACCATTCCCGAATGGTACCAAAACACAAGACTTGACCATCGCAAATCTATGCAAATCTATGGATTCGTTGCTATATTCAAGTCAAAATCGGTACCCTCTGGTAATTTGTTACATAGCTATTGAAAATGGCCATAGAAATAGTGAGTTTTCCCATTAAAAATGGTGATTTTCCATAGTTTTTTGTATGTTTACCAGAGGGTATGCCATAGTCATGGGCTGTTTCATCCCAGGCCTTGAATCTCCAGCCTCACAGGCTCTACGAAGGGCGGAAAGATTACCAAGGGCATCGTAGGTGTCATAGAGGTACGTGTTGTGGAAAAAGGCTATAGATATAGTCTATATAGATCTATATAGTTTGTCTTGACATTACATATATATATATATATATATATATATTTATGTATATATATACACACATTTATATATATATATATATTATATGTATATATATATATATATTACATATATATATATTATATATTATATATATTATATATATATAAGCCAAACACTCGACAGATGGCGAAGTTAGATGAGGCACGTTCCTTTCGGCAAGTGAAACATATGAACTGAAGCCCCAAGTTTGAGGGAAACCTCTGGTTTGATGATACTGTGGATGGGCCAGCGAAATCCCAATCACCAGTTGATGGGTGGTAAACATCCCATTATTTTGTTTGGGCTTCAACCATCCAAGGTGGTGCAGGATTTCTTCCATCCACGCTAGTTTCAGCTCTGCAAATGATCGGCGCGCACTGCTTTTATATTGTGCGAAGAGGTGGAGCGAGTTGCCTATGGTTTGGGTTCAAGAAGCTAGCAAATGCTAGAAGCTTCTGACAAACATTTCAGAGATACTTCATGCCCTTACACCTGCCAAACCCATATATGTTTGACAGTTTGACATACTCAAAACCCGCCACCAGTCGAAAGCCGTGCCAAAGTCATTGATGTGTGGCTAACATGAGTGTCTGTTGGCAACTGCGGTATTAGATTGCCAGTTTTTCGCTGTGACCATCTTCACCATAATCCCCAGTGAAGAATGTTCGTTTATCCGTCATTATTTTATGCCTCCAGTCCAACCTCAGAATCATCTATATAGAGGTTTCCTAAGTCATGGGAGTACCCCCCAAATCATCCAGTCATTAGATCATTTGCGTCTTGAAACAACCATGGTGACTTGCCCCGGCGCCCAAGCGCCCGACTTTTGCACAGGCGCCCAGGGCGCTGTTGTAGCTGATGCTTCCAGGAACGCAACGCCTGGAATGGGCATCTGATGCCGAAAAGCTGGGGATGGAAAGATGGACATGGAAGATGATAGAACTCATCATGGGAAACTTGGGAAATTGAAGAAAAGCTGCCATGGAATTCTCTGGTGTGCTGGTTGTGGATATGTAATTGGACCCTCTGCAACTGTTGGTACGCTGATGATTTTGTTGATCAACTTGCCTCACCTACTTGCCCGTTGGTCAACTTGTTTCTAAACGTGTCATCCACAGTGGAACGAATCATAACCAACATTAGAAAAAAGAAAAAGACAGTGGAACAGTGGCCCAACCACTCTGGAAATCCCTCATGCTGGTTGGTTCATGAGCATTTTAATCATGCACAATCCACTTTAAATGGTACACTATGACAGGGTTCGTTGTATTACAAACATCGCGGTTTGCACCACCTTTTAATCACCATTTCCAGTGATCTGTAATCCCCTCAAAGGGGAAATGTAAGGACCCCTGAATGACCACTCAGTCTGCACATGCAGGGGTCCATACATTTCCCTGTTGGGGACAAAAAAAAAGATCACTGGAAATGGCGCTAAAGAATCAACAATAAATAACACGACCAATCAGTCCAAAAGGTCTCCAATTATCTATAACAGAACCATCACCACCAAATATACCAAGTATCTGGCAACCAAACTCACCAAACAACTATAAACAACTGCTTTTACCATCACTCAATGGACCAAAAAATAAACTTGAACTAGCAAACCACATTAAAATTGATAAGAGATTTCAGTGCCATTCAGAATTTAAGATCCATACCATCAAATAATTGCTTTAGCTTTAACCACGATATACCACCATCATAAACGAAAACAATAGAGACAAAACAACAACTGATATAGACCAGACTATGAACTACTACTTCGATCAATATATATACAGTATATATATCAATTCATGATGATTCTAAATCAATAAACATACTATATATATACATATGAATCATTATTATGTATTCATCTTAAATTATCAGATTTAAATCCATGATGGTCCGAAGATGGGTTTGTCCAAAAATTGGATATCCGCAAATCCACTGGCTAGTCTTAACTTTCCCAATTTAAATTGCTACTTTGAGAAGATCCCCATTTTCAGACACGCCCACTGCCCAAAAGTGTTGCTTTTATATCATTAACTGTGAAAACCTGATATAGACCAGACTATAACCACCGAATCCTTTTTAAACCCCATTGAAACAGCATTCAAATCATTATTCGTTATGCATCTTAAATGGTCAGATTCGGATCTAGAATGGTCAGATGATACCCTCCAGTAAATGATAGCTATAGAAAATGGATCATTTACAGACGACTCACCTATTCATACAGTCATTTTCCATAGCTCTGTTGGTTTACCAGAGGCTACATATTTAAACCGCAGGAAAATCCACCAAAAATCGATGATTTTCCCAGCTACAAAGCTCCATTTTGTTGGGATCTCCCATAGCCATGAAGACTTTTGACCCCTTCCCCGCGTCGCACCTGCTCGCCATCTCCGCCAGAGTCTCTTGCGCACGCGCCACGTCACCTGACCTGAAACCGATTGTGATTCCAGTGATCATCCCCAATATATTCATGGAATTAGTAATGGTTTGGTATTTAGTAGTATTAGTAATGTATGGTACACTAATTTAATTTTATTAGTAGTATTAGTAAGAATGGTATTAGTAATATATCTAATGGTATTTAATGGCTAAGCCATGGTATTTAGTAGGATTAGTAATCGTATTAATGGAGTGATAGTTAGTTCAGTGGTATATAATCATAAATTAATTGGACTGTGAGTATTTATTTACTGCCTTAATGGACTATTAATGGTTAATGGTTAATGTGATGAATAGTTATATATCCGTTAATAGTTATCCACTGATTAGTAGGGGTATTTACTTAATGGTTTAATGGCTATCAATGGTTAACTACTATTCATTCCCCAATACTAATGGACGTTACAATCCCTCGCTTATATTGAATCCACAATCTTAATGTATGTTCCACAATATCAATGGATAGTATATACTGGGTATATACATGAATGGATATTGATGGCATTTAGCAGCTTAATACATAACGGTTCTCAATCGGTTAATCCTGACTATCCTGATTATTAATGGATTATCAATGTGATAAACCAATCGACCCAATAATGCGGGAAAATGATAGTTAAATGATGGGCTAATTCTGGAAAACTAGCTAAATGATGGGAGTATTCTGGAACCAACTTTACAATGTTCCATAAACCATCCCCAAATGATCGCTTTATGAAAATGGGTATATCCCTCGAAATGGGATGATATTTATTGTGACCCCCTGTTTGGTTGGCGAATGGGATGGTTTTTAAGGCATGGGTTTGCCACATGTTCGTAGAATCCCCGAATCAATCATCAAACAAGATACTAGTATTAGTTTTGAACACGTCATTCAATCCCCAAAAGATCCAAAACTCAATGCCGAAAAGGACTGGAAACGTGGAAAATCAATGTGTGGAAGAAACATCATCGAACCATCCTGGTTGCACACTTGTCGGCATTGACCCAAATGGGGCTTTGGAGCTGGTGTTACATCAAAATGGCTACGCTCTGGTGTCATCAAACATGGCTGGAAAGTCCATGAACTGGCCATGGGGGGTTCTAGTTTGAATCATCAAACTATAGCTGGGAATTTGAAAAAGCCATGTTTGATGGAGGCCATATCAACCTCAAGATCAGATCAACTGAGATAAAAGTGGCCATTTAAAGTCAAAATTGCATCACCCAATTTTCATCAATTTTCCCTCAAATCCTTTGGTTTTGACCCCCAAAAATCTGCCAAACATGTGACCTTTTGCCAGCCCAGCCAGCCCAGCCAGCCCAGCGGCGCCTCGCACAAGCGTGCAAGATGGAATTGAAGCTCCTCAGCGGCCCCGAAAACCGCCGTTCTGGGATGGGAGACCCACGGAACTTCAATTGGGAGGAACCGGTCCGAATCCACCAAAATATTCAGAAATCATGGCTGGTAATACGTGTAATACGTGTAAATGCAACGATAACTTTTAGAAAAAGTAACATGAATTGACCATGTAGACGCTGTACACTTACTTTACAACATCACTGACTACTTAAACGTTGATAAAACCAATGCTGACTACCGTCCGGTCTTGTCACCCCTGGGTGTCGCCCCTGGGTCGCCCGGACACTTCTGTGGCCATGAGCCGATAGAACTGCATCTCTTCCATCAGAGCCACAGCCTCACTGGAAGTGTGGCCGGAAAATGCGATGTGAAAAGCCAGGTCTGTTGGAAAATCATATGGTGTCCCAAAAATGTGCCAAAGTGTCACTCAAATCTGTGGATTCTTGAACAAAAGAAACTGTGATTGTGGGCCAGTTTTTGGACATGCTGACATTTTCCAAAGCACGAAGATGACATGATGATGCTGTGAGAAACTTCAGAAATGGCGACTCCATACTGAGTATTTTCTCCAGGAAGAATCGGATTCTAAACGCTGACGATATCATGCAGCAGGCGAGAGGCAAACCTTTCAAGGAGGTGTGCCATCATTATTATCATCATCAGCAACAGCATCATCTTCATCACCATCATCACCGCCATCTATGTTGCCATCATGCTTGATAAAGCAGTGCTTTCAAAAATGATCCCCTGTGAAGGTTCAGGGTTTCTCGACAAACCATGCCTGATGGATGCAGCTGCCACGCGCACAGGCATTCACTGCGGAGTTGTAGCTGACCACATCAGGCCTTGTAGCTAGTCTTACAGGTGTGATGGATGGTTACGATGGTGATAAATGGATGTAAATGGGGGTTATCAGGGCTTAGACAGTTATGCATATCCCAAGTGCCAAAAATCTTGGCTCAACTACTCATCCACCACTTAAATGTATGAGCCAGTTGCAGCTGGGAGGGCCCTCCAGCTTGCAAGTCGGCTTGAGAGAACAAGGAAGTAGCAAGTTAATCCACGGGGCAAAACAAAACACCTAAACTTTCGCCCTTGACATCCAACTCGTGCAGAACATGTTTGAGTTGGTTTAAGGGAGAATCTGTAGCAAACCATATGGAGGTTTCCTAAGTCATGAGGGTACCCCCAGTCATCATCCATTTATAGATGGATTTTCCATTGTAAACCATCCAGCTATTGAGGTACCCCCATTGATGGAAACCCCCAAGCTCCAGACTGGGCATCCGGGCATGACCAGGCGCTCGCGCATGAGATGCAACAAGGACGTAGCACCATCTGCGACACATAAATAAAGTGGCCACAGATCTGCTGCATGTCCCGAACCATGGATTAAACATGGATTACCCTCTGGTAAACATACAAAAAGCTATGGAAAATCACCATTGAAATAGTGAGTTCCCATGAATAGCATGGTGATGTTCCATAGTTATGTAACAGTTTACCAGGCCGGGTAAACATGATTAAACCATGGAAGAAAAGAAGAAAAACTAACCTTTGTCAGACTCATCCCAGGGCGGCTAGGAAGGTGTAGGTCATAACGAAAGGTGAAAAAACAACTAACAAAGTTGTGGAATCTGCGCGAAATGTTGCTTATATATCATATATATATATATGATATATATATATATGTATTATGTATATGTATCATCTATAAATATCATCATCCATATGTGTGGTAGGTTAGTATCCCCAAGTAATGTGCAAACCACCAGCCAGTCATACCTCTCTTCAGTGCAGTCCACACCTGCATCTTTCTGCTTGGCCCAGCGATGAATCACCAGGCTACACTCCACCCTGGACACGGTCGGATCATTTTTTCATTCATAATCCAAAGCAACTCCCAAGCAAAAGCTCTAGGAGTTGGGTCTCAACCCCCATGTATCTGGGTAAATTATAATATTTCACTAACCTGAATCTTGTGGCCATTTGGGGATGATTCCCCACAATCTAACAGGATTCCAGTGCGGGAGATCAGTGAGGTCGTTATAATTTACCCAGATGTATATCTTTCTTTGGAGGCTCCATTGCACCAATGGCCGCAGTCGAATTTCTGGCAGCTCGGGATGCTCGGGCGCCCCAACACATCAGGAGGTGTCCTGGTTTCGACCGCCAGGACTGCCTGGTTGAGACCCGGATGTCCATAGTGCCATAGTGGTTTCTATGAATCTAGTCGGAAAATCACCATTTTCTCAGTAAATCATCGGTTTTATCACTATAAATGGACCATTTATGGAAAAATCCATGTGCCTCATTTGCCTCATTTGCCATAGCAAACTGTTTTGGAAATCAGCAGAGGCTACTGATTTCCAGCTCTCCTCCTCTCCCACATCTCCAGCAACTTCTCTTGCGCTTTCTCCGCGCTAGCACCTTGAATGGATAGTTCCTGGTGCGGAGGGCCAAGTCAAACCGGCGGTCAAAACATGTCAAACATCATGAACATCCCATTTTTTTTGTCGATTGATACCTCAGTTTAGACTCAGACGGATATCTGTTAAATCAATGGGAATTCCAGGATCCTAAAATGGAGGTACTGTACCATATAAGGCCATATTTTGTAGGGATATCCCCTTACATAGGCCTTACATAGGCCTTACATATGGTAGGTACCTCCAATTTAGGTTCCTGAAATGGCCATTGATTAAAGGGATGCTTGAGATTTCAGAGACTTCCCTTGGAAAATGGCTGATATTCGAAGGCTTCATGGGAGGCATCTGACCCGCATGTCTGACCCATGGTGCAGCAATTCGTTGCCGGAAAAAATGTCGAAGTCACTGCTTGGTGATCAACGTCCAAGTGGAAGGTTAGCCAGACTCGCGTTGAGGATTTCCATATTGGGTATTCAATTCATTAAGCAACGCAGTTTGTGGGTTCCAAACAACTGGCCCTATAACCCTGTAACTGCCTATAACCCATGAGCTATTAGAACATCAATCCTAGAACTGTCACTGAACTTTACTGGATTTCATATAGTTTCATAACTTCAGCCCTGTTTCAGCGTCCTGAAAGCGCATGGGTACCGAGCATTCGGGCCAGGCGTGGCTCGAGAATGCCTGCAGTTGGACACAACAAACAGTGATTGGTGGGTCCCTACCAGCTATAAATGGGTCTAGACCCTGGGTAAATAACCCATCTTAATGTTCGTAAAGCAATAGAATCCACCATCCCAAATTTTATCAATGGCTGATATAAACCATAAAAATGTGGTTGGTTTTATTAGTGTTTTATTAACATTAGTGGAATTTACAACCCTAGTTCCGACTTGTCCCCGTCATTGCATGGTCCTGCAAATGATCACTGTTCCTCACCAGTTCCCCACCGCCACCAACTCAGGATGGTTTATCCACCATGTCAAGTCATGGTTCCCCAAAAAAAAACGTAAGTCTCTCATTTCAAGTACTGTTGACCCAGTTGCAACCCTAAAAAAGTGAGAAACCTCTGCATCCAGGAGTCCGCACCGTCATCGAGCACAGAACAGCGGCGATTTTGGCGATTTTGCGCTTCGGTGAGTTCGGGCAGAGCCCGCCATAGCCCATGAACCTGTTGGGATCCCTAGCTACCCTAGCTACCCTACCCTATCGCTAGGACTTATTGAATGTAAAAATTCCCCCAGTGATATGATTTTATAGGTTTTGACCCATCGCCCCAATACACTATTAATGTGGCCATTGACATCCACCTATGAAGATGGTCATTTGGTATGGGCTTTTTCGGAGCCCATGAACCCTCATGTTTTTCCCTAGGAAAAGATGTCCATTTAGCTGGCGACATCCCAATTTTCAGACAGGCCCTCTGTGTTTTTTGTGGCAAAATCAGGTGCCGCCAAATTCCTTGGAGGATTATGTTATTCAGTGTAAATGGTAATTTTGGGCTATGCGGCAAAAACCACCGTTCTTGGAGCAATCCCATGCGCGTCGGCGAATTTTGGCTGGGATTATTTTGTCTAAACGGAATCGTAAGTTGGGTCCCTTATCGATTAAGAAATAGGATGAAATGGGTAGATGATAAGCAACAAAAGATGGGGATGTAACCCGAACCAATGCAACCTGACATGTCCTAGCAGAATGGTCGTATACATACACAAATACATGTATATATATATACATTGTTATTATTATCATCACTATTATTGTTGTTATTATCATATATATAGTTATTGTTGTTGTGATTATTATAATTGTTATCTATATATATAATGTATTTATATATATTATCATTATTATTGTAATTATTATATAATAAACCCGGTATTATTATTGTTATCATTACTATATAAGCGCTCTTCCTTTTTCAGCCAAGTCGTGGATTCAAAATCCATCCGGGGATGGATGGCCGTTTAAACGGCCACCCTAGCACCCGGCTAGCGACGGCAAGTGAATCACTGGAGTGCTTACAATCAATATATTATAATTATTGTTATTATTATTATTATTACATTATCGTTATTATTATTTTATTATCATCATTATCATTAGTAGTATTATACTATTATTGTTATTATACTATCACGTATACATATATGTAAACGTTCTCAAAAAACCAGGGTACCAACGTAATGTCGCCAATCAATTAGAATTGTACTAAGTGATACATCATGGCAATAACCCAGTCACAAATGGTGAGTAGCCCAAGAATGCTCAGCTGAACACCATCACGAACCCGAAGGCATCCCAGCTGATCACTACCATAGAGGCCTTGTTTTTTCTAACACGCGATGTGATGATGGGTCCCGGCCGAGTTAGATGCTGTAAGATAATATTTTGAGGAGTGTGTGATTGATGTGAGGAATTCGAACATTAATCAACACCTCCAGTTTCAATCGGGTCAAGACTGGCAACTGTTGAATAGCCAGTAGAATCCAGAATGCCAATAGTTGTTGCAGGTTCTACTTCAACAGGATTGGATTGCATACGAATTGTGTTGCTGGTCAGAATCTATCTAACCGCCAGTTGTTTAATTTCTAATGTTCATTGGAAAGGCAAGAATGCGGATCCCAAACTGATGAAAGGTCTGCCATATGTTACATATCTTTGCTTAGTGGCACTGAACCAGGTAGATCAGGTAGTCTTGGAATGTACCCTAGACTCTAGACTGAATGGGTACCCTCTGGTAATTTAACATAGCTATGGAAAATCACCATTATTAATGGGTAAATCCACTATAAATGGCCATTTTCAATAGCTATGTTAGTTTACCAGAGGGTAAACTAAATAGACATGTCAAACTACCGTGGTTTCCCAATGAAAGTCATCTACAGATGGATGTTCCGATGCCAAACAAACCTCCACTGCCCTTTTTGCGCTGCCCGTGGCCTTCAATCCATGGCGGGAAAAAAGGAGTCGCACCCCGGAAGGAAAACAGACTTGGTTCCTGCCGAAGTTTAGGTGATGCATTGAGTAATGTGAAAATCAATCCTCTTTGTATGTCTTTGTTATGTGTAATTCCTCAATTAAGTCATGTCTCTATCATGCAGTGACAATCGATTGCCAGACTCTGATCTGTTGCCTGGTGGTGAAACCTCACGGGTTCTTGATTTCGGCCCTGGAAACATTGCTCACGTGGATTTCATCGCAAACAGGGATCCAAAAGAGTACCTGAAGCCAAAAAATGCACGATCTTTATGCTTAACACCGTGACAATCGTAACACCCAACATCACTTAGGCAAGACACTTGGTCGCTGTTTCATGCCTTCATCTTCCCAGAGGTGCCATGCGACATTTTGGAACGAGGTCGATTTCAAACGGCACCATGGACGATTCTCCATGCAGAGGCCCATTATTTTTTAAGTTGTACCTGCCAAGGCTTCTATACAAGTCTGTGTGAAGTCTGCTCCAGCATCCAAGTGCTTCTGAGCTTTCGCGTAGTAATACCTGAGCTGATCCGAATTACTTCTGGAACAGGTGACTGTTTTCCAAAGTATCACTTCATTCTGAAGACCGGGTCTTCGCAATAAATAGAAGCCTACCCTCTGGTAAACTAACATAACTATGGAAAATCACCATGTTTAATGGGAAAATCCACTCTAACTGGCCATTTTCAATAGCTATGTTAAATTACCAGAGGGTAGTAGGTCCCAAAATTCTACCTTCATGGAACACGATTCGCGTTAACGTTCTATCTTTCAATTTTTGTTGGCCACCCAAAAAAAAAGAACTCGACCAAACAAAAAAAAAATACAAAAAAAAAACAAGAGACTCTGGAAACGGATACTTGTCGCGTCCAGCATTGGCACCTCCATTAAACAACCCGCAGCAGCGCGGCGTTGTCTGGGTCAAATCGCAGGTGGACCAGCGACTGGCGAACCACTTGTGACAGAAAGCTCCGATGTAGTTGGGATACAACACGCCAGGAACTGCCAGGGGATCCGGACAACCTGGTGCTGCCCAAACATCCAATGTGACTTGAACGAAAAAGATTCCCAAGTCTATTCAAGTCTATTCTAGAACAGAAAAACATATGCAGAAAATCATGGAAGAAGTCTTCCCAGCAACTGTAGTTGTTCACATATGGTGGTGCATGATTGCAAGTCTGGAAGACCGTATCCTCCAGCGTTGCAATCAGACTCTTAGCCTCATCCACCCAAGGTGCCGCTGTGAGATATCCAGCACCGAAACCGCTGATGCAAAGGTTCATGATTCCACCATCCTTACGGGTTAATGGACCCTAATTTTATGACACAACTGCTTGGGGGTGTTTTTTTATTGAGTAAGTCAACTAAAAGGGGAGGAAAAAAAAAGAAAGGACCAAACATTAGAACATGAAATCCCAGTTTTTATCCAGTTTCCCATCACTAACCATTGACCATGACTCAATGACATGGCTAAAATCAGAACATGAAGAAAATGATCGAAGTTCACAAATCAGCAGCTTTTTGGATCTGAGGATTAACCACCTCTCCACAGTGACCAGTTCTCAAGAAATCCAGCTGGAAGACGCCCGAGTCCTTCGTGAGGATTCCGTTACATCCCAAGCCCAGGGTCTGAGACGTTTCTTGACACCTGGATTTCCAGGGACTCCGTCGAAACGTGCCCCTGTTTTTAGCATCGAAAAAAAGGGACATGAAGCGTCCGTTGATGTTAGTAGATATGGCCTTTTTATGGGAAACTGTTGGATTTCAGAAGCGCATTTTTCGAGAAGGTCAAGTTCAAAAAGAGTTGAAATTGTGTTTGTTCCTCAAAATCCAATTTTTTTGTGAGTGAATTGATGTACAGTATTTAAAGAAATGTGTCGACTGCTGGGTTGGGACACCAAAAACCAGGCATGCAATGAGCCGTCACGAAACTCTCCGGCAGCAATGACCAAAGCTCCGACACATTGCGTCAGCGGATCAGGAACGCCTCCTGGCAAAGACATCTCCGAACGGGTCTGCGAAAATGTGATGGGTACCTCCCGCGCTCCACATGTATGTATGTATGTATGTATGTATGTATGTATGTATGTATATATATATATGTAATATATGACATAACTGAGGGTATCCCATATGTACAAGGGGCTAATGTATGCTTGGTACCCACTTACTGGGATACACACGTCTAGGGCATCCAAGCCCAAAAACTTTCCATGGCTTCCCCGCATCCCTCAGCTTGAAAAATCCTGGTTTGTAGAACTTTTTGGCACCAAAGACCAAATAGGCATCTGCAATTTGCCTGACAGGGTGAAAAAAACACCCCAGCTAGGGGCAACTACTATATAAATGTCCAAGGTTTAAAGTTTCCCCCTTTCCAAAAAAGGTGGCAAAAGCTTGCAGCATTGCCTGAAGGTCCAGAGCCCGTCGGCCGTGTGCTGCCAGCGTGGATCCTTGCACTCCAAGGTTTCCTGGTCGAAGACCACGTTCGATGTCGTCATAGCTGGGACGGGGTTGCCACCTTGCCCAGTTCAACTGGCCGGTCACGGGTTTTTGGTGGTTGCTTCAATCGTTCAATAGGGTTTTTCATGTTGGAGGTTGTGAACTGAAACGAGTTAGTATAGTCCCATTACTTTCACCATCAGGCAGAAGCGGGTCAAGGGGTCATCCGCGCACGCAAATCCAGGTCACATGTACACACAGAGACCTTTTTCGAGCCTTACGGTCACCTGCGCACGCAAAACGACGGTCACATGTACACACCAGCGATCCCACG
>Ga0126342_10003254_pt1 | contig 26635 bp, 30 predicted proteins | sample Cyp1metagenome_FD_92528 | JGI IMG/M metagenome (GOLD analysis project Ga0126342, IMG submission 92528) | Coral microbial communities from Lord Howe Island, Old Settlement Bay, Australia - Cyphastrea 1 metagenome | ecosystem: Host-associated > Invertebrates > Cnidaria > Coral ...
CACAAGACGCATGGCACGCAGTGCATTGACAAGAAATGGTCAGCCTTGAAACGGTATATCCCAAAGGAACTGTGTTCTAAGACGCCCAATGGACTGCTGAATGAAAAAAATTGCCGAGTATGTCTACAGTTTTGTCTGGCGATCCAATACACTTGGAAAGCACCAGCTCAAAGACTTAGGAAAGTTAGTGCACAAGACTTGGACTGCCTGAGCTGTTCTCCATGTCGCATGTCGTATGTCTACACGCTTGTTACGAAACATTCCAGTTTTTTGCGTTTAGGAATTCAAATTCATGATTAAACGCATTGGAAATACGACTTAACACACACAAAACACTGTAAAACGCAGACGAAAATTAGCTACTCAACAAATGGGCAGACCAAGAAAACGCTATGAGGGCCATGCGACACACAAAAATCAGCGAATGAAGAGATGAACCAACAGCAGGGCCGTTACAGGCGGCGTGACCTTGTTTGATTCACAAGAATTCTGTGCATCGAAGAACTTCACAGACGGAGCAGGCTGAGCACGCAAAGATTCTACCAAGATTCTACTGCTGATTCACCAACTCGCATGGTATTATAAGTTTAACTAAGTTTATAAGTATTTAGAAGTTAGCAGAAAGCTCTTGAAAGATTCAGAGCAGGAAAGAGAACTGCTGAACCGTGAAGCCACTTAGGTGCTCATTCAAGTTCGACCAATGGGAATGTCCTCAGTCCTCGCGCTTTGTCAACATCAATACTGTATCCATTCTCGTAGCTGCAGTGTTAGTAGAGGCACATGTTGAATTGTTGGCCCTAGGTTGCAACATTTTGTGTGAATACCACTGCTGGTTTGCTGCAACATTTGTTTAAAAGATGTTTAAACCAGTTTAAACCCATTCCAGAATCCAAACACCGCCCACAAAGCTGCCCCCCAATGGCTAGAAACCGTTTAGCAGTTGAAGGAACCCAATCGACTCTCCATCGACTAGTTTCAACATTCGATGACATTCATGGCTTATCTTCAAACAATCCATCACCTATGTTCAAACATTTAAACGTGGCCGAAGACGTGTTTACAGTAAATACATTGTAAATTTTGTAAATACTTTGAACTTTCAAACAGCTCAATGCTCAAGCGTGTTTGGACCCCGCCCTTTGTGAATTGCAGAGCTTTGTAGGAAATTGTTCGAGCCCCACCTTCAAGTGCTGGTGTAACAGCAAAAACTAGAACCCCGGCAGCTTGATGCAAGTCCTCCTGTAGTTTGTTTGCGTAAAAGACAGCTCGGTCTTCTTGCGTCAGCTTGTATCCAGGTCGTTTAAAGCGGTCAATCATAACGATATAGTCATGCGACATTGGAATAAAGACAAGCATAACGATTCCGACAACGGGAAATAGGTACCGGCTGATTTCATACGCTATCAACAGCAAGTCGTAGTTGGGCTGGACGAAATCAAATTTGGGAAATTCGCTGACCAACATAAGCAGTGCAGCAATGAGCATCAGGCTCTGGAAGATCGTACCATGTGGAGTGGTCGTCTGGTGTACAGTTTTGCTAATGGACTCTGGCAACTGCCTCAGCAAATCTTCCACGCTCATGCTGCCTGTTCTGACATGCTCTAACTCAACAATTTGTTTTCTTCCTTGATCACACACGAAAATTGCCGCGTGTGCCAGGGCTGATGCAATGATAAGACAGAGTGATTTCCAGAAACAATCCGCGAAACTAGGCACTTCCATGGCCAAGCAGTCTGACACGCTCTGACTCTAACCTCATGAAAATATCGGGAAATGTGCATCTGTGGGTTTGAGTGGGTTTGATGTAATAAACCCAAAGGCCACTAAACCCTCCTTCCCCGTGATTTAAGATGCAGTACGGGCTTTGCTTTCAAATACCTGAAAATCTAAAGTATCTGCAGTAATCCATCTCTACACGTTTGCATCTACAAATCATTCTCTGTCCTATCAGGCCTGCAAGTCATCGCATGTCCTCTGTTGAATTCTTGTCGCATCCGAAAATAGAAGAAACAACATGGCAAGAACTGCTTCAAACGTGGGATGATTGCGGTCTTTGTGCTTGAGTCAGTTGCAAAGTTTCTGTGCAAAGACAACTTTTTGCAGCGCCCTAGCACTTGTAGAACGATTCCATGGTTCAAAAGACATCTCACTGCTGCTTCAAGCAGCCATCAAAGTGTGAGCGCCTTTCAGTCCATGGGGAAAAAGAAATCGGTGGAAGCACGGCTTGCACATGCTTGCACCCTGTTCACCGACATTAGGTACCATTGACGTGAGCAAACCTCCCAGGTCCCGGGCAGTCCTTACCCTTTGCTGGAAGACAGCAGCAACAAGACTCTAAACAAAGCACGCGACAACGATATACACTGAAAAAGAATTGCCATGCATGAGATGTTTGAAGATACGTTTAAGGCTTGCGTGAATAAGCTCGATTCAATTCCTATTCCAATGCCTATGTCCCTTCGGGAACAAGGCACTTTCATCGGTGCAGCAACTATTGTAAGATATGCTGAGCTTTGCTCATGTCACAGGAAAAGACTGCATGGCTAAGAGCATGGCTGAGTGCATTGTATGGAAAGCAGGTTGCTTTTCGATACATTTTGGGAAAAAAATCTAGGAGTCAAAATCTTTCGTATTCCTTTGTGCTCCAATATTTTGGGCTCCAGTGATTGTGCTTTCTTCTGCCAAGTTGTGATTCTCTGGTATGCAGGCTTGCTGCACTCGCCATGCAGGACAACGGACTCAATTTAGATCAGACCTTAGAAAGTCAAGTAGGCCTTGAAGCACAGCGCAGCAGCAAGTGTTCACTTTCCAGATCTTTCCAGTCACTTCCAATCTTCTGCTTGCCTTTGCAAAGTGATTGTTTCAGTGCCGCACACGAAACGGAGCCTTGGTGGATTCCTTTTCACTTCCGGACAAGCACTGCACCAAGATGCCACAGCACTGATTCCAGTCCTTCGGGTGACGGCGAACGCAGTGATCAAGTTCAGAGTCGTTGAAACTTTCAGAAGAATAACTTAACTTGAATCAGTCAATGAGGGATGCGAAGATATGCCAGAAGCAAATACAGCCAACTGCTGGCCTCTGGACAGTGCCTTGCAAGCTCCATGCTCCATGCTTCCAAGTCGCGCATGAGATCCTGAGATGAATTTCATGTACAAAAAACACAAAAAAGGGCAAAAGTCTCAATTAGTCTCTGTGCATCTGTGTGACACTTCAATGATCTTTCGTCTTTCATCGCATGGTGCTGTCCTCCACTGCTTTTTCAACAGGCTCCCGCAGGCTCGGTTCAATCCATTTGTACGTGTCCTGATGGCAAACAGTCTCACTCCAGTGGGAAAGGGCAATGCTTTGCTTGGGGTGATGTTTTTTTGTTGACCAGACAAAACCATACAAAACCTATTATTTGTTTCCATTTGTGCGGGCAAAGTCGTTTACCGACTGTATTAGACAGAAATGAGAACTGCCTGCTCAGGCATTGGGCGTGTCTTTTGTTCGTGGAAGAAGTCGATACGACAAGGTCAGCAGGCCATGTCATGTGCATGGCAATTGATGCTTAAGTTCCAAAAAGAGTCAGTAAATGTTTTGAACCTAAGCTGCATTTTGTGTTAAAATTCTAAAAATGGGCTGAGATTTGGGCTGAGTGCAGGCGATCCCACTTTGGTTGGCTGTGGGGTATTTAGTCCTCTTGTATCCTTTTGTATCCATTTGTATCCATTTGTATCCTTTTGTGCTGTTTTAGTTCGTTGACAACCCTTCTTCAGAGGTTGGCCTGGACCGTGTGAAGTATGAGCTGTGTGATCCGATATCCTGAATTCGGAACACTCAGTCCTCGCTGCTGGCTCCATTCACCACCCGCTTGACAAGCATCTGCCAAGTAGCTTCCTGTGAGCTTTGAAGGTGCCCGCCTGAACATGCCCACTTTTGACTCATTGACAGCTTGCTTTTGATCCGACATGAGGAAATCTGTGGCTTGATTGTCACGTTGTGTTTATTCTTGAAATGAGTATTCACAATACCAGATCACATGTCCTCCTCAAGTTGATGAAGATATTGTTGTATAGACTTGCACATGAGAACGATGTGTGTATAATGCTTTTCTCAGCTTGCCGCACCTTGTTTTGGCGACATTGTGCCCATCAACAGCTCCTTTGTCTCTTCAAACCTTGTGAATTTCACTTTGCTGGAGATCATGAGATCTCTGAATGGGTCAAGTATGGTCAAGTCATGTCAAGTCACAGCAGTCCAACAGCTGAGCAGTATACTTTCGCATCAAGTTTGCAAGTTCAGCGTCTGCAAGCTTCTGCACAGGATGTGAGTGGCTTGATTTGACAGGTGGAGAAAGGTGGGGACTGCCAAAGAGCGAAAGAGACATTCAACTTCGAAAAAAAACACTCCAAGCTACTCAAACTTTCTAAGTGCTTTGCAACTATTTTCCAGAGCAGGTCTCCTGTGTCATTGAGTCACAATTTTGACGTGGCGGGAAACACCCGGACGACTACTTTGCCAGTGTTGGTTCCTTCGAACAGTGCACGAAATGCACTTCCAAATGAGTCAAGACCATTGAAGACTGTCTCTCGCACTTGCACTTTGCCTTCACGTACCCATCCAGCCATGTCGTCCAAAAAATGTCCCTTTTCACCCAGGAGCCATGGTAGGCAGTGAAAGCCTTGTATGGTTTGCTCTGTATAGATCATGTTGGAAATGTAGATCTTATTCGGAGACATTTTGGCCTTGTTGTAATCTGAAATGACCCCACAAATAGCCACCCGTCCTTTCGGACGGAGGCATTGCATTGCGGCTTCGAAATGCATACCACCCACGTTCTCAAAATACATGTCTATCCCTCCGGGCGCAGCTCGTCTCAAGGCCTTTGCCAAATCTTTGGCAGACTCGCAAGCTTTGTAGTCGACACAGTGATCAAAGCCAAATTGTTCCTTCACAAGTTTGCACTTCGCAGGACCTCCGGCGGAGCCAACAACTGTACAACCAAACACATGTTTTGCCATCATACCAACCATAGATCCAACTGCTCCAGCTGCACCACTGACCCATAAGGTCTCACCTTTTTGAGGTTTCAAAATATCTATCAACCCACCGTATGCGGTGGATCCAGGCATTCCAAGCGCCCCAACACCCAGGCTGATTTGATCTTCAGAGATCAGCCCTGTCAAGCGCCGAAAGGCTTTCGCCTTCGACGCTGGCACAGCTTGAACATCAGTGTAGGGCAGCTCAGCGCCGAACAAATCACCTACTTTCCACTCAGGCATATTTGAGTCAATAATCTTACCGGCAACAAGTCCAAGCATTGGCTCTCCAGGCTTGTAATCGCCATCGGATCGGATCCTGTATCGCATGTATGGGTCTGCACTCACTGTCAAGAGCATGACAATCACACCATCTCCAAGTGTCGGCCAGGCTGATTTCTGAATCTCAAAATGCTCTGGGCCTGGTAGGCCCTCATTCAGAGAGGTTTTCAGGATAAGTGATCTTGCCATTGTGCTCGAATGACTGGAGCCAAAAGTCTGGCGGTACAAACACACATGTCAAAAAGCCAACGAAACAAGTCATGTGAGCACTCACATGTGGCGAAACAATGTGTGCTTCTCGGACATTGCCTCCGTGTCTGGGTTGATCTCAAACCTCTGATCCACTGGATGTCAGACTATTCAAAAAGATTTGCCAAGTTGTCATTTGTCTGCGAAGATATGCTCAAAAGATAGATGTCCTACAAACCTGTCAGGGAAAGAAAAAAAATAGATTTGTACCTAATCTATCCTAATCTGAATGTTTTACTATCCAAGTGTCGTCAGGCTATGAAGGTGCAAGCAGATCTTGTGGCAAGATCAAGACTTCAGTATGGCTTGAATCTGCTTTCAGCTAAAGTCAGGACCGATGTGGCAAGAGACTCTTGAAAAGACCTTGAAGTTGTGTTGGCCTTAGAGCACAAGCCTGGCATCTTCAGTCTCGCAAGGCGTCCACATACACTTCTGGAATTCGCCTTTATGCCTTCATGCGATCTTCAATATGGAATGATGCTGGCTACTGAAGCCTGGCATGTTCTGTTGAAATCGAAAAGAGCTTCGAGAATGAAGCATTTTGTGTAAAATTACAATCGGTGTACAATCAGTGTACAAGGCTACAGAAGCGATGCTGCGTGTACAACTACTGTGTGTTCCCATTTCTTCGATCCTGGCTTGTCCAAGAATCTCAGCCAGGCCAGCCTGCACGAATAAGATTTGGGCCCAGGGTAAACGTTCTCAAATTGCTCTGAAAAGCCCTGGATGCTGTGAAAAACACAAACATGTAATAGTTAGTACCTTTACATGTGCATGTTTGTCTACATCTCCATCTGTGAATGTGTATGTATGGTTGCATATATGTTATACCATAATTACACACAGAACGTGTATATAATGTGTATATATATATTATCAGACATCAAACATGAATCATTGCATAAAATCCGCACACTCACCCAGATGAAGGACGTTGTGACGGAGGCGCGAAGAGTTGTGAGCCTCAGTACCTAGCCTTTGGTTTAGGTGTTGGTTGGGAAGGCCTGGACTCCCTATGACATGGAAAGTTTACTTTTCCGCATTGTTACATATTTCGGAAGGTAAACCAAAGTTGGAGCTAAAACGGTGTCAATACTTCCCTATTTGTTTGCGTCTGCAATTCGCGATTTTCCATGTGGGATGCAGAAACATCGCAAATACTTAGCTTTCAAAAGCACTGTGAATTAGTACATAAATTACTCTTGTTTGCTTTTTGAAGCACGCATTTACAGGTCTTTGCACATTTCTTGGAAGTTTTGAACGAAAAACGAATGCAAATTGCTGGCTTATTTTTATTTGTGAGTTTCCTTCTGCTCCCTCCACTTTGGTTCCGAAGCTTATTGCTCAGCTATTACTCCATGTTACTCCTTCGCTTCTGATTTGGCACCTTCACGCGCTTTGCGCAATTAAGCTGATTCCATCTGACTAGTTTCCCTTTTGGAACCATGGCTCTGCCTTGGCATGACCATAAACATCTCCACATCACACTCTTCGCACATTTGTGCCAATGCCTGGCAAACACCGGAAACATCCAGAAACATTTGGTTTTCGGTGGCTCTGACATGATTTCCCTTTGGCCTTCTGATGACAGTGCGAGGCATACAGTAGATCAATTTTGACGCTGAATGTTTGGCCTTTTGCTTCACCAAATTTATGACTTTACCAAATCAAACACGAGTAAGCCGAGTAAGCAACTGGGACAATCCGTTGAGCTGATCGAACTTCAGCGACTAAATCACACACCTCATAACAGTCACACCGGTCACAAACAAATTATATAGATAAATTAGCTACATCTGCTTGATATTGCTTGATGACTTCTCCTGAGCATTGGGCAGCAGTCAACATCTTTTCTTGTTGCACATAGCGAGTTCCTACCTGGAACAAAGAAGCAATTACTCGAACCAAGTGGTACCTTTGGAAAAAGACAGTCTGCAACGTAATCTGGCTAGAGAAGGGAAACCCAACTTGCTACAGTAGCCTGCCTCCCAACTTTCCTCCCAGTCGACTAATCTTGCGACCAAGCCAGCATTGTTGCCTGGTGAAACAAGGGCTGTCAAAAGGGAACAAGGCTGGCCCTTCGATTCACACTGACTCACCAGACTGACTCAAATGGTGACTCACACAGTGACTCCTTCTTACCAACCCTGCCGGTCCAAAATCATAGAAAGAGCTAGGACTATCCTGGCGCTCCTATGCTGTTCAAACCCTTGGCGGTGCTCCCCCACACTGGTTGTAAGACTGTTGCATAGATGCGGATCTACTCGCTCAAGGCAGCGACCTACCTGCAAGGATCAAGTGGCTCTGACTGTAGCGACAAAAGAAGTACACAAAACAAAACAAACCTAACATCTCCAAAAATATCCCAATACCTCCCCTGTCATATCCAAACTCCCTAAAGTTGTGTTGATGCGTTTGAAGAATCTTGCAGTGTCAGAAGAGGTCTGGATTTGCAACCTTCCTTTCATCATCATTCAAGTCTCTACAACATTTTCCAATCAAGATAGTCAGCTCCATGTCACACCTCCCATTAAGCTAGCCCTGTCCTCACGCAGGTACTCACGCATAGCAGTAAAGGAGTCCAAGACATCCTTGGCAAGTATCCTTGCAGCGGCAAGCTTCTCTGAATTTTCGCCACCTGGCGCGGGCCACAAGAATCTGATTTGCTGATGAAGAAGTTCGCAAACTTCTTCACCTCACAGATTGAGGATATTGTGTTTGAGCACCAACTGAGCAGAGTCAACAGAGTGCCTTTTTCTTGATCATCACAGCGGCACAACCTTTGCACGGTAAGCTTCAGTAAGTCACATGATGTCACATGTTTGTTGAGCTGAGCTACTTGAGGCTACTTGTTTCATCTTGTTTCACAAGATCACCAAGAACTTCCAAGAACCACACGTTTGGATTGCATCAAGTAGTACTTCCATGCCCAAGTCATCTCTTCCCTGGGAGTAAACGGACAGAAAGAATCAAGTACTGCACAGGCGAAGCAAACAGTTAAGAAACTGCATCGCACCTCACAAAAGAAGGGCATCGTCTGAAATTAGTTGAAACTGAAAATGAATCGCAAAAAAAGAAAGATCAAAAGGCAGTTGCAAGGCAAGCCAGGCGCAGCGACCTTGCGACGAACGTTCGCTACGGAGTTCAGGTGAGCAATGCACCCCACAAAGCGCCGTAGTTCCTGGAATGTAAATCACCCCTGGCAAAGGCCTAGAAAATACGGAAAATGTCTTCAAAAGTTGTAAAACGCCTGGTCTGTTGACTTTAGATCAGCATGATTTCTTGTATGTCTTTGTCACCAAGAGTCATGAATATAGAATGCGTACCCACAAGCTATCCCCAGAAATTATCGAGCAAGTGTTTGACGGAGAATTCCTCTCTTGGGAGTCCACAATTAGAATCAGAACTTCAGAGCCTCTCTGAACTCGGCTTGCTGGAACACATTCTGCATATTTCGATCCTCCAAGGAACACAGGTCACTCTGAAAAACATCCGTCAGCAGATCATTCTCCCAGACTCCCAGCTCAAAATTAAAAAACAAATGAAGGTCTTGTAAACAAAACGTCAGATTTTGCAATCTATTTAAAGTATTTTAAAGTTAAAATGTGCTTGCAAAGTGCGATGTGAGGCGTGACCCGGATGACCTCAATCAAATGAAGATGTCTTTCCTTCTCTATGGCCTGTCACGGAGAAACTCTCGAATCGATTGGATTTCCCGCCCCGACAGTTGAAAGCTCACACTCTTGAACGCCGCCTGCACAACGAGTCTTCTTGCCTTTTCTTCGATTTCAATCAACTCCATGATATACCTAGAGGAAAACTCTGGCAAGGGTACTTGAAAGGCTTGCATCTAATTGCCAAACCTGCGATAGAAGCATGCTGTGGTGTCAAAATCTGCAGTCAACATAAAGTTATCCAGGAAGGCTCGCCTGCAAAAAATCGGCCAAGCAGTGCTCAAATCGTGAAAGTCTCACAGCTCTTCAAACATAAACATGCAGACCATTGCAGATGCTCGCTCATCTCTTTCTTCTCTGAGCATGCTCGAGAAACTTCTCGGAGATCACATGGCATATCCGGATAAATCCGGCACATCTACATTTTGAAGGGTTCCAACAGGACAGCTTTATGGCTCACATTGGGCTCACAGAGAGTTTGTCAATCCGCGAGAACCTGGCACTGCCGATGCACACTTTGAGTGTCTTTGATTCGTCAGAAATGCGGCAGAAGTGCTCAAAATCAGTGGACTCGGCAGTTTCATGTCCTTGGCAACTTCTGTAGCAATGGGATCACTTGGGATCCTTTAACACCACAGTAGAAAACTCATTGTGCAAGCCTTGTGTGCACCAAATCCGTCCAGAAAATCATTTGCCTGGAGTTGTGTCAACTGTTAGGGAGAAAAACTATGGACATGGTTTTCAGCTTCTGAATGTTAATGATCCAGGAGCTCCAGTTTGAAAGAAGCGTGTGTAAGTATAGTCTTGGGCTTTCAGAGCCACCGTCATGCTGCACATTCCAATAGCATGTCCAAGCATGTCTGTATTGCTCGTTCCACATCGTTCCACATATCATTTTCCTCTTCCCTCAAGGCCTTGTGCCAGATGTCTGCTTCGACCTGATGAAGAACTCAACACTCAGCGAGCGCAATCTGAAAGATTCGAGGTGCAATATTGTGTCAAAACAGCGCAAAGTGCCTGGTCCTTTGGACATCCAGCTAACCTGATGCAACATAAAGCCATAATCAGAGAGCACAAACTGTCACAAACCTCATACCTGGGCTGGCCCTGTGTCTGGAATCATTCAAATTCTATGCAGAAAAATGCTTTGCAGCCACAATTTGCGCTTGAGGGGCTAGCAGTCTGGCGGTGCTTACCCAGCTCTTGTCCCGTTGCTGAAGGTCGGCCTGTCTGTTGGCAATACCTCATTCAATTTGCTGGACATCCAGATGGCAAGAAGACATTGCCATTGGACAGCTAGCAATTGCTCTGCTGCAACCTTGCTGTGCCTGCAACCCCGCTGTGCTAAAGCAAACCGCGTTTACCCAATAGAAGCATATAGACATCAAGCGTGCTATAATCCTAAGCAAAAACAGTGTAACTGCCAGCACCAGCCCTTCCTAGAATTCGGTTTTCATACCATAGGCCCGCACAGGCAAGCATGCTTGTATGCGGCATCAAAAAGGCTCTACCAACGTTTCCTTTGGTACGACAAGAGAAATGTGCATTCCAAGCAGACTTTGTATCCTGGGAACCCCAGCGGTCAGCATCTATGGTGAAACCTTTAACATTTCCTGGTACCAAACGCCATGCAGCAAGTCCACTGAGACCTAAGTACGGAATTCGGTCGAGCTGCTCCAAAAGCTCAAAAGGAAAAGAATTAACTCTCGCAAGTCTCAAGGCTATCCAGCCTGCAGGGGCAATTCCTAAACGCCCTAACTTGAAAGAATTTGAAGCAGCTTCATTCGAAGGCAACGAGGCTTACACCGTCTACAGCATCGGCCTGCCCATGGCATTGCCCGTGTTGTCCATGCTGTCCATGCCATTCAGATTTGATGTTCGAGGGCTGTTTCTTGAGACCGAGCTTGTGTTCAGGGCCAGGCATCGATACCCAACAGCTTCTCCACAGTGGCAAGTTGCCCTGCGATTTCGCTGTTGACCGTCTAGTCGCTGGACTTTCAAGTCATATTGACAAAATCTGGCAAGTCATTCTGACAATGCTGTTGAGTGGCAAACCTCTGAGTTGCAACGCTCGTTGTTCCTCAACCGCCCTCTCCTGTCCAATGATACACTAAGTTGCTTTGTGTGTGTGTATCAGAGGCAGGCACGAGATCTTTTGTCGTTTGAGTTTAAAGGTACTTCTCCTTGGAAGGTCTTTCTATGAGTATGACTTGAAACACGATAACATGCACGTCAAGAACACATTTGTTGCAATTTCCTTTGTTCCGTGCATTTCTGGGCTACCAAGAAGTTCCTTTCCCGAAAAAATATATCACAAACAAACACACTCCGCCATCACCCAAGTCTTCTGCTTTTGTCATTTTTTGCGGTTTCTCGAATACGTTCGCATGGTGCAACAGGTATTCAGACATTTGTAAAAGAAATTGCAACTTGTATTGGAAGCCGATCACCAGTGAGTATCGCAGACGCTGATGACACGAGGAGGGACCGCTCTACCACGTGTGGGTGTAGAATGCGAATCATGGGGTGTGTGAATATGTCATAGCATTTCAATGTGTATGTGTGTGCTAATGCAAATGTCGACGCAGTGGTGTTTCAGTTGATCTGCCAGCAATTGAGCCTGCCAAAAGGACGAGACAGAAAGTGAGCCAACAATAATGATGGCCTGTCTTGTAAACACTTCCGGTGCCCGTGCAGGGTGTTTCAAATTATGTCTCATCCTTTATGTCCCGCCTTCCGGACCAATGCCAGGTCCTTCACCATGAGCTGCGCAGCTATCAAAGCCTTTGTGGCCTGTGCATAGCAGGGAGCAATGAACCAGCCTTGAGCCTTGGTTCCGGGTATCCGGTCATTAATTTTGCATCGTGGCTTCGCCTTGTCCCGCTTTGCATCGCTGGCAACGGATTGAGTGAGCGATTGCATCGACAGCAGAGGTTCCACCTCGACAAAACATCCACTGCCCATCACTGCACTGAGTCGACATCAGTCAACGACATGAATCAACATCAGTCAACCCTCAGTCAACCGTAAATCAACCCTATGTCAACCCTAAGTCAACTAGCATCTCCGAATTCAGTGTCTCTAAGGCATTGGCAGTTCGAGGCAGTGAAGCGGAAGTGCCTGTTTCAAGCTCTTCTTGCACCAAGCAATTCAGAACGTCATGCCACTCAAGAATGCCAGCTACCTGCATCTAAATCTTGTCGTCTCAACCTCAGTCGCATGAATGCATCTTTCAAATTCTTAAGTTCATAAAACTTGATTTCAGGGCAAAGCACTCTTCTAGTGTAGCGGTACTGAGCATGTCACCCAGGTTCAGAAAGCAAGTATTGCTCCATGATTTTTTGGTTGGGTGCCAAAGAATTGGCAAGTCGATTGCGAGTGTTTCTGTTTCAAGAGTTTGAAATTTGAATAAAGGACCTTTCGCATGTCACTATGTCTTCTCACAGGACATCAAACAGAATACAATCTTTGTACTGTAAACTGGTTTGACATTTTGACAAGTTTGTCAGAATTAAGGGGGAGCATCGTCAGTAGACTGTTGGTTCCATGTCAAAAATAAACACTGTCTCTTTGTGGCGGCATTCCTGGATTGGGTAAACATTTGCTGAGATCAGGTCACAAACGAATGCACAAAATGCACCAGGAGATGCTGGAGCGCACAGATCTTCTCTTAGAGATCTCAGAGACTATTGATACCGAGCTCATCGACCATTTTATTACAACATATTCCAACAATATCAACCACTTTGTCACACTTAAAAACCTCGCAATAAGAGTCTGACAGCATTTTGAACAGTCTGGGAACAGAGTCTGGAAATGTAACAAGGGCACTTGTGCTCAAAGCTGGCCCAGGCAGAATCCAAGGCAACCTGACGATTTTTCATGCTCAGAGCTGAAGACGAATAGATTCACAAATGGCAATCAGGAGTTGATTCACGGAGACAGACTGCATATAAACAGGTAGACACATAGATCGAAAAAAAAAATGCAGAATGTCGCCCTAGTTCATAGCATCGTTTCAGGGTGAATTTTCAAGATTGGGGCAGCTGGGGACAAGGCCAGCCCAGAGCGAATATCACATCTTGATGGTCGATTGGCTTTGCCCTGCAGTTCAAAGTGAGAATCTTCATTCAAAAAAGGATTAAAAAAAGGGCACCAAGACTGAACAAATCTGAAATGTTTCATAACATTGCAGTCGAAACGCAAAACACTGCACCTGCTCTGTGTTCCACCGCTCCAGAAGCACTGCCAGGTCAGCCCAACATCGCTGCAGAGCCTTCAATGTACAGTTTCATGCGGGGCATGGGCAAACTGGGCAGATAGGTGTTTGTAAAGCACAAAGTCCCAAAACTCCAGGCATACCTTCAGGCTGGTATAGCTACAGTATAGGTACAAAGTATGGTTTTAGATGCGAGAAACAGAGAAACACAGCTGACTACAAATTCTGGATCCTACCCATCAGCAAACCTTAGTTCACACGGGCAGTTTTGCATGTCGGCTTTTGGTGAGATCAGCAAAGCAAAGTCTGTTTTGTGCCTCTGCCCGGCGCATGGCTTCTGCACTGAACTCGAACTGAAACACAGACCAAGAATGACCCAAAGACTCCAAAAGACCACTATGATTCAAAATATGAAGTGCAAATTCAGTAGTTTGACAATCCAAAATGTGATTTTATTGTATTCCAATGTATTTCATCGCGTTCACCAAAACATTTCAACACTTGATGCACTGCAGGATTTGGCCTTGTCCCCGTTCACCCAAATGACGGCGTATTGCTCGACACTTGCCTGGGTATGGAGGTATGGACTGAGCGAAACAGCCACTAAAGTCAGCACCAGAAACTAGTTGAAAAGTTTGAACATGTTTGTTCATGTCTGAACATGTCTGAACACACAAACATTTGGATAATGCGGGAGATTTGTTGAGAAATTCAGTGGTAGAAACACAGTTATTCTTACACTTATCCCAGTGACATGAACTGCTGAAGTGTTTATTGATTACCATTTCGTCGTGCCAACCTGTCCAGGTTTACTAGATCTGAAACAAATATTTGTGCACAGTTCAACTCAGTTCAACACCGCAAGTTTGTTTCTCAGTGGATTATTTTCCTTTAGCCATTTGTTTATTTTCCTTGAGTGCAAGACGCTTCGGACACCCATAGATTCTTCACTTGATCATAGCAATTTGGCCACTGAAGTGAAATGAGTGAAAAAAACATCTACCAGTCTGAAACAAGTGTTGCACCTATGCGTTCATCTAGTTATGAACCGATACTACACTGAATCCATGGTTGCACTGCGCGCAAATATTTCCTACCCCGCCTTTGCAAGGCACTTTGTGCCACTGCAACTTGAAACTGGCAGGCTGGATCATTTAATTAGCGTCTAGTCTTCATCTGAACGTGAAAGGTCAGTCAAACTCGGCATCATTGCCCAGACTTCTCCACGCTGCTCAACGCGCAGACGACAGAGTCTCTCCATCACTTCACGTTGGGCAACATACCTTTGGACTTTGAACTCAAGCCTCGACGCATGGCACGACCCAGCCTCTCAGTGAGTCTCTCAACCATCCATAGAGCCATGTGCTCAGGACTTCTCGGTTGAAAAGGATCTCCCATGTCCTCAACTGCAACGTATCCAGGTGGATCTCGGACAATGAAGCTCTCTACTTCGGGTTCATCTTCAAGATAGGTGAATCCATCTTCAGGTGCGACTGAAAGAAGGTCAAAACCATTGAAGTTGGTGTCAGTCTCACGCGAGCTGTCATCAGCTTGCATCATGATCTGCAGATTGTCTGAAGAAATGCCATCTCTCTCAAACACCACAAAACGGTCTTCCAGAGAATCATAAATTCCATTCAATGCTTCTGCTTTGTCATGGTCACCATCATATTCTGCATCATCCAAAAGTCGCAGGGTGTGGCCAATGCAGACACTCAAGAAGCAGTAAACGGCCTCTTTGTTGAACGTGCGCAAGGGTTCAACGGTTTCCTCAGCGGCCTCACTGTCGGCCTCAGGCTCTGGTTCAAGAAGGAGCGGCATCATGAAAACGGCAGCAAAAATGCAGAACATGGCAATGGCTACAAACAACCAACATTAAAAAAAAAACATCAAGTTGTGGCCAAAAGGATTCTGGCATTGGGCTCATCATGATGGGCAGGCTCAAGGCGTCTGCAGTGTTGACCACTGTTATCAAAAGGAGCATTTGCAGTGTTTTCTTGGCTGACAAAATAGCTTTGCGGCCACGACCATTGTTGCCAGCTTCACACACCATGCGCAAAACACCTTTGAAGTCCTCTTTGGACCTTTCTCGTTCCACAACTTCCTTTCCAACAAGTTCACCAGTGCCTTCGTTGAAAACTCCAACACCATACATGAGGCAATGCATACGATCTTAACAAATCTTCTTGGTGCCTAAGTCTGCAAAATTCTCTTTGGTGCATATGGAGGCTGTTTCAAGCTCCCTTCTTTTCACAAGCCCTTGGATCCAGAGAACACGGCAGGAAAGATGACGTAACCTGCCAACACCAGATCGCTGTCGAACTTGCTTTGCAGCTGTGTTGTCAAGGATCAACTTCAAACGTGGGGTTTACCCAAGGCAGAAATCAATGCAAACACGAAGCAACAGCGCGTAACACGTTGTAGATACCGCTGCATGAACTTCAACTTCTGCGCTGTGTGCGGCTGGCTGCAAGCAAAAGACGCCCCTGAAAGAAAATTGCCCCTGAGCTCACAGAACGTCGATGGCCCTTGTGGGCAGCCCAATCAGAGTCAGAGAACAAGTCTATGACTACTCCATCATCAACTGTAGGTGAATGCCACAAGCCGTCCTCACAAACATGCAAGCGCAGTGAGTTGTTTCTAACTGAAGTCAGGTAGAGGCACAAACGCTTCAACATCGTCCAGCTACGCTCAGTGGGAGAGCTCATGTATTGAGCCAAACCTCGTATTGTGTATGCACATTCCACCAAGTCACTTGCCAAATAGAGCAACAAACCAACGCTGACCTGAAACGTGAAGACTTCTCAGGACCTAGAGCAGGTGTGTCGTCAAACTCATTCATCAGTTCATGGCATGGAACCTTCTTGGGATGCATAGAGTTGCTGACACCGACCACCTCAAACAGCTTCTCAAAATGGCGAGGGTTCTTCTGAATGTGAATCACGTCCTCGTCCACCAGCGTGTGGATGCGCTTGAGAAATTCAAAGGAATCACTGGCTGTTGACGGAAATCTTATTCTTGTCACTCAGCGTCGGCATGAGTTTCGTGTCAAAGTACTGCTGCTCTGTCAAACAAGCATATCATCAACATGCAACAAGATCAAACACTCCTCATTGCCCAAAAGACTGGGATAGGCATCGCAATGTTTGAAGCTGAGCCCCTCACGCAAGAATCTGCTGACACCTTCAAACCAGAGTTGGCTTCCATCATGCTGACCCGGCAAAAACTTTGCCGAGTGCAAAGGTATCTTTTCCAGAGGAAAACAATGTCGTGTGAACTTGATCCACTGTCAAAAATGCATCACCAATGTCAATGCCAGTGAGCATGGAAAAGATCCTGCCGCTCTGGAGTCAACCAAGCGTACTCACGAGCCACATACCTCAGCCAGCATCGCTCACCATTCAACACTTTGTCACGCCACGTGATCACATACCAAGTGGACAAACGCTTGAGGCTCAAACCTTCGACAGTATCAGGTGGGAGAAGGGCGCCCATCTGTTTGAGGCGCATTGTCTCCACTTCAATTGCCACCTCATCCAGGTAACGCATCTCTTCAGCAGGCAGCTGAGCCTGCTCAGCATATGGAAAAATCAACTGCTGCACCAGGGAATCCTGAGTTGAAATCTGATCATCCACGTCATCGCTTGACAAACTAAAATCAAACTCTTCCAAGCCATCAAGTTCCGAGCTTGTAAAGGAGCAACCATGCAGATGCGAGCCTTCTTTGATGCAGACTCTTCATCAGCCTCTGGTGAAAGAGGGACATCTGCACCGACATCCAAAGGCGTAGCAAGGCCCGGTGCAAAGGCTGTAGAAGGTGGTGGCATCATTCGGGTTGGAGACCCGCCTCAGGTGGAGCAACAGCTTCTCTTGGAGTCCCTGGAAGTCCAATGGTGCAGACGCATTTGGTTCTGGAACTTGCTCAATTGGTGTAGGTGGAATGCCTTTCACGGCTTCAGCTTCTTCATCAAAGTATGGCTGCAGGCTTGCTTTTCTCAGGCTGCACACTTCCAGGAGGCAATGCAGGTGTGATCTGCGGTGCTGGCTTCAGAACACACTTTGGTACCATCAGCTTCGAACCGAGTGTGGCAAAGGAGCACTCCCATGGTGACCAAGCTTTGCAAAAATTCATGGAGTTGGGTTTCGACGCACAGATCTTGTGATGAACAAACCACCATTGCGAGAAATGATGTGAGCATCGTTGCTCTGTGTTTTGCCCAACCACACTCCACGCTGCCATGAAGCAAGGCCTTTTGCAGAAGGCTTCAAGTATCCCATGCAAACCTCACCAAACCAACAAATCTGTCCATGATATTCTCGTCCAGTGCAACACTCATAGGCTGTCTCACCATTACTGACAGCAAATCGACAATGAAGCCAGCTTGCATGGATGATGGCCTAGGAATACAAAGGATGGAGTGCACCAAACAGCACCCTGCCATGAGCGCCAAGTGAACGCTCAACCTGCTCGATCAAAAGGTTTGCTTGATTGCGTATGGTTTGGACTGTCACCTCTGCAGCCCCATTGGCTTCCTTGTTGCCAGGCACCGCAAGCTCAACGGTGACATGCACACCTAGGCCTTTCAAGGCCCTCTTGCAGGGATCAAGCAGTGACAATAGGTTCATTGTCAGTTCGAAGCAAACTTCTTGATGGCCCAGCCACGTCCCAAAACGACACAACTCCTGGGTCAGGTAAGGCAGGCTCCGACCTCCCTTGGCAGCTGTAGGAACCGCATGCATCATCTTCGTGCTTATATCATGTATGAAAAAGATTGTCAATGAATCATCAGCTCCACCGTCAGCATAACCAAAATCCAAAGACACTACAGTATGTGCAGGTGAAGTATGGCTCTCACGGTGGTGATGATCTTGGCGCTCTTTTTGTGCCACACTAAGCTCACACCAAGCTTTGAAGGGAATGTGAGTGGCGTTGTGTTCATGCACCTCCTCCTCGCTTGGCTCAGCAGGGACACCAGGTTGGCTTACTGAGCGCTGGAGCTCCTTTGACAGGTTGTGCTTGACTGAATGTGCAGCTACCATCTCCTGTTGTTTCAAATGTTGAACCAAACGTTTGAAAACCTGCGCGCGTGAATCATGAACAGACACTCCAAGTGAATCACAAGCTGCTTTGAGAACTGCAAGTGAAGAGTTGCTATCAATGCGTGTGCCGTCCAGTATGATCTCGTCAGGGCCAGCCACAACATCAGCGCTAGCACCTTCATCAGGTGCCACTGGAGCCGCAAAAGGGGCTGGTGCAGCAGCAGGTGCGGATGGTTGCGCAGGGGACGCCATCTCCTCATCTTGGTGAACAGGTGCGCGCTCACTGTTTGCCACAGCAGGGCGTGCTGAAGATGAACTGTTTGAATCACCATGCATGGGCCCCAGCAAATCCAAAGCTTCATCCAACACAACAAAACCAAGCTGGTCATGTGTGCACTCACGTGAATGGCCAATTGTAAGTAATCACCTCTTGAACAGAACCAGGGTCTGGCAAAGCAGCTTAAAGTGAACCTGTGATGAACTCATCTGAGACAAAAAGGTTGTGCTGGTGCACTTGCCAACGCCCTGAACGTTTCAACAAAGTTGTACGATACCACAACATACTTGGGGATGGAGCAAGAGAGACATCAACACAAACTGCTTTATATGTCTTGATGGCATAGCATTCAGCACCATGCTTGGTCCAAGTCGTTCTGACCCGTTGCAGTGGACGTTTCAACTGCACAGCACGCATGTGAGAAGTTCCTGAGTCCTCCAACATCCTGATATCTCCAGACATGCAAAGGCTGTTGCGCTTGAAAGAAACTGGAATGGCCTTACCGGCCTTCACAAGGTCATGAAGATCATCGCCCAATCTTTTGTAAGCTCCATCCATGCTTCATCAATTTTCCAAGTGAAAGCAAAGGACTTGTGATTGATGCCACAAACAATAAACTCTTCCTTCAAAGAGAAACCACCAAAATCAACTGTTGCCAAACGAGTGCTGGAAATGTTCTTGAGCATCCACAAAGCGCAATTTTTCATCTGAGGTCGTTGCAACACCAGCTCGTGCATATGCCAGGGGCAGCGCTGACCCATCGGCACCGCTGTCCAAAATGATCTTCACTGCACGCATGTGATTCAAATCATCATCAGCATGAAAAGTCCATGAGTCATCGTGGTCAGAGTATGTCATATCAAACACTTTGCATCCATGTTGTAGAAGAGTGAAAAGATTGCCACTAAAAACTGAATCTGAGGTCAGATCGTCGACCCAAGGCTCTTCAAGCAAATCTCCACAATGGTTCTCTGTCCAGCAAAATCAAACCTTCTAACGTTACCAGTGCTCTGATTGGACTGCTGGCTATACGTAGTGTGTGGTGAAGGTTGCACAAGGGCCACATGAGACTGAATTGGCTGCTGAGTTCCAGACTGGTGCACGGCTGACTTGCTGGTGGTGGAGGTGGTACTTGCTGGAAAGTGCCATCCTCAACTTGTCGCACTTGGCCAGTTTCTTGATCACGTTATATCACGTTTGAACTTCCTGCAATCCCTTTTTCAATGGCCAGACTTTCCACAGTACAAACAAACGTTGGACTGGTCAACCTGGGAGGATGGTGTGTCCTTCCCCTTGCCAGTGGGTGAGGAAAACTTGCCGTTCACTTTGCCTTAGCCCTTTGAATTGGAACCGTCTGACTTTGACTTGCCCTTAGACATGCTCTTGCTCTTGCTCTTCCCTTTTGATTCCACCCTGTTGGCATCCAGTGGCCCTCCAGTTTCATGTGTCGTTGAACTGGAGGAAGCTCCAATGATCCCAAACTCAAAGTGAATACGTGAGGGTGCCCAACTGCTGGTCACAGTTTCAAATCCCAAATCACGGCTTCGAACTGTAGCATAGGTTGCAGATTGATCCAAAGACAGCTGAATGTGTTGCCTCGTGTGGGCAGGCAAGCACTTGATGAGCACTGAAAGACTCACCTCATCAGGTACTGTAAGCCCACTTGCCTTCTGATACTCAGCAATCAACCGATCAAGCCCTTGTATGTGGTCATAGAACGACTTATCCTTACTAAATGCAGAAAGGCTCATCAAAGCGCTGAGCAAAGCCATCGAGCGCGGCTTGGTGCTCGGTTTGAACAGCTTCAAAAGATGTCTGTACACCTCATATCCATTTCGGCCTGAGACACCTCGCAGCACCTTCAGTGAACGGCTGCGTAAAAGTCCAACCAAAATGGAATGCAACTCCCTGATACGAGATGTCATCTCATCTGAATGAACCTTGCAAATCCACCTTGCTACGTTTGCTGAAATCCACCTTGCAAATCAGATTCAAGCCCAGCATCTGCGGCTCCAAGCCATGCCAAAAGATTGAGTTCGAAATCAGGCCAAGCTGCCTGCTCTGCCTCTGGCCCTACTGCAGTAAAAAGATTGGGCATCCATGTGCAAACTTAGTAGTACTTGTAGGTGAACTATCGGAAGAAGAACCAAGTTGCGCTGCTATCTGTTGAGACAACCCTCTGCAGAAGCTGCATTCTGGGCAGCCATGATCAGAGCATTTGCAAGCTGTTGCGCTTCACTGCTGGCACATCTCCATGGGGTGAAGTGGGTGATGTAGGAGCTGACATCCAACGTGCAAAAATGAAACCACTATAAAATCACCAGAAAGCAATGCCTTCCAAAGGCAACTGTTTGTTGCCTAAGATGGCCTCCAAGGCCTACAGTCCAGTGAAAAATGGCTTCAGCACGGAGGCGCGCTGGGTCTTGCGGTAAGGCAGGGGATCCACGGGAAGCGGTCTGTGCCCGAGCTTCACCCACAGCCTACCGGGGATTGGGTCCTGTCCCCTTTTGAGCCCTCACTCCAGATGACAAAGCAAATGGAGATCCCAGGGCTCCGCTACCATGCTTATTTTCCTTGAATGCAAAACGCCTCGGACTTGATCATAGCCATTTGGCCACTGAAGTGAAATGAGTGAAAAAAACATCTACCAGTCTGAAACAAGTGTTGCACCTATGCGTTCATCTAGATATGAACCGATACTACACTGAATCCACATGGTTGCACTGTACGCAAATATTTCCTACATCTTGTGAAACAAAAATTTCCTGTCGTCTGAATTTCCCAAAAACCCTAGAGATGTGGCCTCTTCCACCAAATTCGTTTTGGGTGAGGAAGGCCGAAATCATGTCAACACAGAACCAATGACAGCTGAACTGTTGCAAAGACGCACGTAAACTCGTCAAACAGTTATATGTGAAGCGGCAAAGAGTCCAGTCGTGTGTAGCGTCCGCTTTCTGGCAGAAATTGCCGAAAAATTGGACTATTTGGTTTTCCCACTGCCAAAATTTCTGACAAATCACCCGCTTCACTTCTTTCGGCTCACTTGACACATGAGAGTAACATGTTTCCGGCCGAAATGAAATGGTATGTTCTGCCAATATATTATGACGTATAGCAAGACCGAGGTTTTTGCTTCAAGTACATCTACTCGATAGTTGCGTGCCTGGCAACAAGATACAGGAAAAATTGTTGTTGGGGATTGTCTTGGATCGTGCAAAGAAAACACACGAATCCATTTTGTTTCGATTTAAAACAATCAAACAGCATGTTACATGAAATTCCAACAACGCTGCAAGCGATCACAATGCCTTTGTCTTCGGTCCATTGACGACTGCATCACAGGGCACCTCGTCTGGGAAGAGAGCTCGATAATTGATGGTAAATGAGGCACGGTACCTGCACGCAGAAGTGCCATGAAGTCTTGCAGTTCAATACACATACCAATTGTGACGGAAAAAACATTGTAATTGTCTAGTTTTCCACAATTACAGTCATTTGCTACAAGGTAGATCCGCTAAGATGGAGAACGCCCGCAATAATCCTGGGGCAGGCTAAAGATCGACTAGGGACATATTAATCAAAGGGAAACTTGCTAAATGTGTCTTTCATTGGAGGCACTTCCTTGGTGCTGCATCAAGGTGCATGGCCTCATCAAATCGGGACCGTAAAGTACATAGTTCGCTGTCTCACATGATTGAAGTGCATGGGTTGAAATCGTCTAGTTTGAATAGTTTAAATGAAAAATTGTTTGTCGAGACCGGCACTCTTTCAGTGGCATCGAGACACTCCAAGAACAATGCGCAAGAATTAAATCCTGCCTGCCGAAACACAAAAAATAAAGTCACTGCAATATTGCGACCAGAATACACAATTCAACAAAAAAATTAAAAGTGAACACGGAGTGACCTCACTTTTTGTATTCACTCGGCCACTTTCCATCATAAGCCGGCTGTGTGCCGATGCCAATCTGATCACAGCAGCCTGCACAAAAACAAACAATTTGAACGTGCGAATTTTGAGACATTCAATGAAAACACATTGTTGACTCTTTGGCACACAGTTGCATTTGTTCGCAAGCGCCTCTTCCTGTGAACTGTATGCATCACCATCTTTTGACCAAAGTTTTCGGAACATGATTGGCAAATTCCTGCGAATGAAATGCGGAACAAATTTGAACGCTTGAAATTTCAAACTGCCAACGCATACTGTCCTGAGGCCACCATTGGCGGATCTGAGGTTGCCGCTGGAACCCAAATTCACAATGAAACCAAATAGAGTTTTATGTGCATAGACAGGCATATTGCAACATTGGCTCAGTTTATGCTGTGTAATTCTACAAAGCATGAAGCGCATGATATAACCTGTTATTTTGTGGCAATGCAATTGTTTTTTAATGCTACAACAAAAGAAATTGCATCGGTTCGCGTCTCACAGAACTGGGCCATTGAATGTTCTCATGTGGTGGTTGCCTCACAAACATTCCAAAATGTAAACAATATTCCACATTGAAATGGTCACGGAATGAAAACAAAAGGCCGATGGACAACGCAAAACTCCCAAAACATCGGACATTAATATCCTGTCCTGTCCTAATGCCAAAAATGCAGCCAAAATACAATTTGGTAAGGTCCAGCGCGACGCAATTCTGACAAACACGATTATATAATATGTGGAAACATGTCTGTCGCGTGCAAAAACGGGAACTGCGGATTTTGCCGTTGTTTTTGTGCATCATGTATATAATTGATTTTGTTGTTTTGAAAGTGAAGGTGATACAGGGCACATCTTATTCATTTTTTTGCAAAAAAAAATGGACATGTTCGGAATTCGTTTTTTTCGTTACTTGCAACCAATTTTTTGGGGAAACGCGGCAACTGTTCAACATGTGCAAAAAAAATGTGCCCTTGGCCCTTGTACACAATTTTGGCAAGCCTAACTGACCCGAAAAACAAAAAAAACATTTGGCATAGTTGGTTTTTCACGTGTTTGGTTGGTTTTGGACTTCCATGTTTTTGCTATTGAATGATGTGTTTTGCTACATGACATAGCTGGACCAGCTGGCACATACGAAATTGCGCGAAACAACTTCGCCGTTTTATTAATAACTGAAAATGCAAAACCCAACCTCTTATACAAGCGCCAAAATGCGGAGCTCGGAGCAACGTTTATAGTCACACGTGTTGAGGCAACGCTTGGAAAATTGAGAACTTTACATATAACAAACAGAAACACCGGCGGTCCGGTTTGACTTCGACGAACTGCTAACACAATAGTTGGAATTGTTGTACTACATGTTGAGCAAGAGCAGTTTGCGTGTGGGAGCAATGGGGGAGAGCAAATGTTCGGAAACGTGTAAATTCAAGGGCGAAAACACTCTCGGGCGCGAAACCCTGTGTTTTTTCGGGTAATGTGGCTCCTGGGGTCGCCGAAGTACGGTCTCTGTTTCCGTGGTTCCGAATCTCGATCTGGGAGAGTTGTCGACAAAAAGCGCACAGGGCCGCAGTTGCAAATCGCAAAAAAACTGAAGGGAGGTTGGAGCACTGATCAGGTCGGTTCCGGGCCTCGATCTGGCAAAGCTGTCGACAAAAAACGCACAGGACTGTAGCGCTGCGCAAACGTTGGTCGATGTGATGCGAAACTCCTGCTATGCGGCTTTGCAAGCGGCTGCGACACAACGCTCAGCGGCTGCTTGTCTATTGCTACGTCGTCTTCCCCAGGTACTTCATGGAGGAAGTAGTTTTTTATGAGGCAGCGCCTGTAAATTCGTTTCTTCCTTCCTTCATTCTTTCATCTGTTCATTTATTCATTTGCTCGGTCTTGGATCCAACCTGCTGGGTCAATGTCCCTCTGTGCAGCATCGTCTGGGATCAAAACTTTGGCCGCAATGGAACATAACACAGCAATGAGGGTCCAATGGTATTTCGACGCCAGGTGAAGAGCCACCGCCGAAGTACCGGCCAAGCACACTTCAAGATGAGTTTTATGATGTTCATCTGATGCCCATTCACGAACGAACGGGAGGGCTGATTCGACCATGGCGTCTAATTTGGTGAAGTCGGTCATTGCAGCCTGGCGAAAAATTGTTTTATAAGGTCCACCCTTTGGACAAAAATGGCAACAGCAAGAAAAACTAGGACAGCTGGCACACCAAGATCATGAGTAAATCTGGCTACTTGTGTACCACTGGGGTGGGACCGGCCATTTTTCACTCAATCGAAAATCTTGGCACATGCTGGTCGCATGCAAAGTCGAAATTGAGATGGAAAAGTCTCGGCGGGAACAATTTCTTTATCCCACATTGCATGCAAATTTGAAAGATTTCTGTACGAATCCATCATCTGTTGTAACGATGCAGAATGGATCATTGGCCTCACAACCTGCTGCCACATGCGCAATGTTAGAAGAAACATTGAGGAGAAAGATGCAATCAGACGATTTCATCTGAACCAGAGGAACTGCAGTGTCTTCAGATGGAACATCACGCTGATCAATGTCAGATTCATCTGAGTCGGTGTCAAGCAAGTCAGCAGTGTCAGGAAGACAGAGTGGGGCTTGGTCTGGTCCAGGCCCTTGATCAGCAACAGCTGGCAGAGAAACCGGTCGGTCAGAAACTGGCTTCGCACCTCCCCGCAAAAGAGGTATGACCGGGCGAAATCCAGCAGTGATTCTCTGGATGATCTGATGTTGCAGTTGAACCGCAGGATGGACATCATCACGACCATATAGGGCCTACGTTGAACTTGGCACCGGATTGACGGTGGTGTCCTTGTGCCATACGAAGTTCTTCAGAGGCACCTATCTGCCTCACCCAGCTGAGCAGTGTCACTTTGGGTGAATGAACCCCCACACTCAGGACCGAGGCGTCCCGATGTGATTGCAGCAACAACTTCCTGAGCAGCAGTACGCCTTGAGAACGTGGCAATGGAGCAGAAAACACGGGATGAGCCAAGTTGGGTCCACATTGCGGTATCAAGAAGTCCGGCTTAAAGCCTGGGAACAACTCTGAAGTTCTCTGCAACGCCTGACGGACCAAGTTCAACCACTTGGTCGACCAGGACACTTGTGAATTCACCGCCAGCAAACCAGACTTCACGAAGGCGAAAGGCGTTCCACGGGATGTCGTTTTGGTTTTGGCTGCTACTCCTCTGATGATGTCTGAATCTTCCACCAGACCGCAGGGCGAAACCCAGAGAGCGTCGCTCCATCGAAGAGATGACCACACCAAGACAAGGATGGAGCCCATGAGGAGGCGGTCAGCAGGTGTCCCGATGTCTTTGAGGAGACAGGACTCTAGGTGAACCACAAAACTAAGTGGTGAGGGTGCCGCTTCTTTTCTCGGAACCACTTCAGTAGGGATGGTATATGCCCTTGTGATTGGTGCTTCCAGCGCTTGTTTGAGCAAGGGGAAACCAGCGTATTTCGAAATCCAAACCAAGGCCCTTGATTGGGCTGTTGCAACACCCAGAGCACTTCTCTTGGAGGAGACTTGGAGGAAGTCTGCCAGCAGCACCATAGGTGGGTGATATGGGCTTGCGTCATGGAGATGGCAAAAGTCCACCCAGTGATTCCAGTTTCGGAAGTAGGCAGCTAATGTAGATGGGGCGAACTTGGCGATGACCCTTGAACGGTGGACTGCATCGCTCGCGCTTTCCCGTGTAGCCTTCACCAAGTCACTTGCATCACCAGCCTTCTCCAGTAAGTGCAACCATTCCAAGTGATGTTGCTCTTTTAATTGTTGGTGAAGGGATAACATAGACCCGGGCAAGCCGGCGGCGGAAGTTTCCCAAGAATAAATGACCTATAGTTCGACGCCAGCCTGTCCCGACCGTGTCCTTCACTCGACAAGCGGCTTTTTTTTCAGCGAGAGACG
>Ga0126342_10003255_pt1 | contig 26632 bp, 28 predicted proteins | sample Cyp1metagenome_FD_92528 | JGI IMG/M metagenome (GOLD analysis project Ga0126342, IMG submission 92528) | Coral microbial communities from Lord Howe Island, Old Settlement Bay, Australia - Cyphastrea 1 metagenome | ecosystem: Host-associated > Invertebrates > Cnidaria > Coral ...
CTAAGGGAACCCTAAGGGAACCCTAAGGGAACCCTAAGGGAACCCTAAGGGAACCCTAAGGGAACCCTAAGGGAACCCTAAGGGAACCCTAAGGGAACGCTAGCTGTTACAAAATGTCATGGATTAGTGGACGCCAGTGATAACGATAGAACTTGGTTTGGGGGAGGGGCCTTGTTTGAAAACGGGCCGGACTCGCCTCAATTGCTGCGCCTTTCAAGGGACTCATAAAAGTTGACCATTTGTTCTCAAATTCTTGTTGTGTTTTGTTTTTGCGCACGTTACCCTGTTTCTGTGCATTGGACCTGTTGTGAAGTGCGAAGAATATCTTGAATATGTCAACACATGTTTGTTGACAAGTATCACCCTGGCACTGGAATAGTCCATTTAATGGGCACGTCAGCACGTCCTTACAATGTCATGGTTGTTTGGGGCAAAAATGATAAGGTTTTTCCTGGTATCGTCGCAGCTGAGAGGCCAATGGGGTGGGGTCGGGTCAGGCACTACCCTTCACTTGCACCTGCAGGCAGGCTCGACGCTGCGCTATCCAAACTTCGCTTTTGCACTTTTCATACTTGGCGAAAGTGTATGGATGCAAATCGTTTGCAAAATTTGGGGGTTCGTGAAAAACCGGAAACAATATTAATTTGGATGGATCATATATCCCTCTATGCTCTTTTAAACATGATTTTCTGCCTTGCATTTTGCAGTCAGTGGCTTTCACCGAAATTTCTCGGATCCTCCTCCACTTTGGGAGCATCTTCAGGAGTGATGACCTTCCAAAAGTCGAGGCTGGCAGATGATGACTTCGAAGCAATGAAGCACAGGAAGCATGGAAAATCCCATGGAAAATCCTATTGGCCTCAACAAACCCAACAAGAAGATCGAAATGCCGGTGCAGGTTGAAGATCGAATGTGACAGGAATGGCGCGGATTTTTTAACATGCATTAGCTCAAAGATGGAAACCCAAAGATCAAAAACCTTTGGAACCCCAAATCAAATCCACTTGGGATGATCCTGGATGGCCACCCATATCACATCAGGATGTGGGGAAGTTTAAAGCCACTTAGCATCAAAGAAACCTGGTTCCGCGGATGTGGCCACTTTTGGAGCCGCCATTCAAGGGAAATCAATATGGGGGGGTTATGGTTATACCGTTATGCTCATTCTTACTTGGTAAATCTCTTTTGTCTTGCTGTTTTATCCCTATTAAACCCCGAACAAGTCCCCATCATTAGGCGAATCGGGGTGTAAATGCATAGGTGTGTATACAAATATATCGTCACATATCCATTTATATCTGATATACAGTACATTTCAATTCCATATGTTTGTCCCTTCTATGCCATGTGGCTGGTCAACTTCATCTATAATGATGGCGATCATCCCAACTATCCCAACTGGGCATAGACTCCGAGAATCAATGCCTCGAAAAGCTGGCAGGGCCTATATTCACTTGGAAGGTAAAAACTCCATTTTTGGGGCGCGTGATCATCTTGACCCACATTGGTTGTTAGATTTCCCATTGTATACCTATTACATCATCATAAAATGGGAAGGTAACCTCACTTCCAGGATGCGGTTGAATCCCCATTCTTGCTGGGTAAACCCGGGTAAACCCGCATCAAACGCCGTGATCACACAAATTACCATTTATCCCCATGACATCCCATTATATCATCATTATACCACCATTTGTTCTGGTTAGGTCACCATTTTTGATGCTTAAAAAAATCACCAAATGTTTGTCGCTAAAAATCGCCATGTTTGTCGCTGGCCTCACACTCATCATCCATCAAGGACGGTGCCAGTTGCGCCAGCACCACCGAGCCGGGCTGCGTCAGCTTTCGAACATCCTGAGAGCCAGGAATTTGGCAAAACATGGGGGTTCCATAAATCGGGGCTCTCAAAAATGGATGGTTTATTGTGGAAAATCCTATTTAAATGGATGATTTAGGGGTACCCCCATTTTAGGAAACCTCCATATAAATTGAACAAATGTTGAAAATTTACCTGAAAATAAAAACGTGATGTTAAATGTGGACATATCTGTCCACTATTTGATGTCGAAACTATCAAATGTTAAAAGAAAACATGGCAAATTAAATAAGTACGGTGCAACCCTGACGTTGCTCCGCGCTGGAATTGCGGAAGGGTTGCGTATTTTTGAAATGCCATGTCGGTGGACTTTCAGTATGTAGATGTATATGTGATCCATGATCATCATTATCATCATCATCCCTTTTGAAGATAAGTTGATGCTACTATCAGATTCAGCATGTTCGCCACAGGGGGTGGAGGATTTTGTTGATCCCTTATGAAGATATGTTGATGCTATGATCAGATTCAGCATATTTGTCAGAGGGGGTGGTGGATTTGTTGATCCCTTATGAAGATAAGTTGATGTGATTACCCCATTTAAAATATTCGTCGGAGGGGGTGGTGGATTTTTGGCCCCTTATGAAGATAAGTTGTTGTTATTCCTTATTTAACATAGTTGTCAGAGGGAGTGGCGGATGTTGATCTCTTATGAAGACAGGTGGGTGTGATCATCCTACTTAACATATTTGTTACAAGGGGTGGTGGGTTTTTGATCCCGTATGAAGATGAGTTGATGTGATTACCCCATTCAACGTATTTGTCAGAGGGGGCGGTTGATTTTTTGATCCCTTTTGAAGATAAGTTACACAATTCAACATATTTGTCATAGGGGGTGGCGGATTTATGATCCCTTTTGAATATAAGACATATGAGTTGATGGTATTACCTCATTCCACATGAGTTGACACTGGTGATGACGATGATGATGATGATGGTGGTGGTGGTGATGATGATGATGACGACGACGATGATGATTGTAAGTGTGGAGCAACGTCCGGGTTGGACGGAATAAGCAGAAACAAAGTTCGATTGTTCAATCCTGGAAATTTGACTTGCTAGATTCTTTTTCTAAATAAGTTTGCGAAGAAAGAACACACTTGCAACAAACCATTGTCCATATCAAACCTCGCAATGGAAAATCCCTCCAATCTTGGGTTTTCATGTTCAAAAACATCCATCAATGATGGATTTCCCCTTGCCACGGTTGATTTGGAGGTTTCCTAAACTAGGGATACCCCCAAATCATCCATGTTCTTTTCGGATGTTCCATTGTAAACCATCCATTTTGGGTACCCTCTGGTAAATGTTTACATAACTATGGAAAATCACCATTTTTAATGGGAAAACTCACTCTAAATGGCCATATTCAATAGCTATGTTAAATTACCAGAGGGTACCCCTTTTGGAAACCTCGATTTCCAAAGGGGGGTTCACCCAGGCACCGGCCGCGTCTGCACGGGCTCCGGCAGCGCCGTGGACAGGCGCACCGTGCGCTCAGCGCCCCAGGAGAGCGACACCAAGGCGGCGAAGAGCACGGCGCCCACCACGGGCCTGGAAACTTCAACGGCTTTTTCCAAAACAACGTAATATTATGAAAATGGATTATTATGATAATATGATAATGGATTAATGTTAAGGTTTTGGATTCATATAATAATCTATGATCATATTATTGTGGATTATTGTGATGATGTAAAATATTAAGGTTTTGAAAATATCATAACAATCCATATTGATAGTTGATAAAGGTAATTATCCATATTAATATTAACTACAAATGTAATGTGATGTTCGTAATCGATAATGGGTTTAATTTGTATAGATGTACAAGATGTAAAAAAAGCCTTTGCGAAATTCTAGTAATGACTCATGATCTCGAATTGATTTAAAAGAAATGGATCGGAAAATCTTTGAGAATGACGTTCTGTGATTTTTCATCTGATCTTTCATCATCTTTCAGGATGTTGAAAATTGAATGTTAAGCTCTTGTGTTGACCAAACTCTCTTGTAGATTGGTTCAACGAAATGACGAGCTTGCCATGTTCATGTATGTTGGTAAATGTCCCATTTTGGTTGATTATGATAAGGCATCCTCACATTTTTTGGGGTTAAGATCTACATGTTTGATGGTGGGTTAGAAACCCTGGATTCATTGGATGCGACTTTCAGCCAAGGTGCACCGACATCGCGTTGCCGGCAAGGAAGATGCGCTCCGCTTCAGTGTGCGCGTCTGAGCGTCAAAAAGTGAAAACCTCCTGGAATATCCCTAGAATTGGTGGATTAATGCGTATTCCCTTCATGGATCATGACTGTTCCCAATCAATCTATATTGTAGAGAGAGAGAGAGAGAGAGGGAAAAAAAAATGAATAAAATTGATATGGATATATAATAAGTTGTAGTACAACCCCCGTAGTGTCAACCAACAGGGTTTTCTTCGAACTGCTCACCTGAGATGTAACGTTCTGGCATCTCCTTCTGCTGCTTGACAAGCGTTCCTACCACGGATTACTGTGATAGCTTTGTACATTTCGTGCATATATTATATACATATATGCACACATGCGTGTTTGTGGGATATATGCACATATAGATGTAGATATACATGGGTGTAGATATACAAAGAGAGAGAGAGAGAGGGAGAGGTATATGCAATGCATACATATAGATAATATAGACGTAGATGTAAATGTAGATCCAGGTGTTGATATTCTTATTCCCACTGAATGAGTGCTCATGAAAGTCAAGCTTTGGGACACGTGCGGCCAGCAGAAAACCTAGAGGTCAAATGGATTCGAGTATCTGCTTTCAGAGATGACACCAACACATGCAAGACACCCAAACTGAGCTGCTCGATCGGAAAGCCGTTGAGTCCTTAGGTCAGCAACAGCAACAAAATGAACTGATTGGTGGTTTTCAACCCATCCCCACAATAGCAAAGTCATTGGGGATCATCGTCATCATCAGCAGCAACATCATCAGCATCATCCCAAATATGTTTGAAGATGTTGATGTGTATATCCATATATCTATCTACAGTACCTGTATCTGCCTGTCCGTCTGTCTATCTAATCTCATCTGATCTAATCTAACCATATCTAATCTAATCTAATCTATATAATATAATCTAATCATATCTAATCTAACCTAAGCTAATCTAATCTATCTGAAACCACCCACCAGTTGCATAATTGGTCTTGTGCCCCCATTATATATCTTTTAGGGTTGCTCAACATTTAGAACCTTTGAACTAGCGCTTTGCCGTGGAGCTTCTCAAGCATTCCTCTCCAAGGAAAGGTCGGTGCCTACTGAAGCTGTAGAGCACGCTGCCAGTGGTGAGCGTGGGGATGTTGCCTCAAAAACCAGGAAACTGATGGAAAAAAACAGGAAAACTGAAACGATGGAAGGTTAAAGTTGCTTAAAAACCATGCTAAATATTGTTAAATGATATTAAATGCCAAATTCTTCTGGATCTTTTTCTGCAAGCAGTATGCATCCAACTGCTGCTTGTTGCAGCTTTCAAGCAGATTTCACTACGTTTAGCCAAGGATTTCAGGCTCACACCATCGTCTCGCCAAGCGCCGCGCGACACCTGCGAAAAGTGCAGCTGCAGCCAGTAGAGTGCACTGAAATCCACCTGCAAAATCCATCAAACTCCCACCGTTTCAACTTTTTTCAATCGCAAATCGATTCGGTTCATCCCGTGCGGGCTACCATGCCTGAAGTGTGGCAAACTTCAAGACCTTTCTGGCTCAGATACATCCGCTAGCCCCTTGGAGCACTTTGTCTCCAAAACCTTTGGGGGCCGAAAAGTCGTCACTCTTCCACGATAATTACCCAAGAGGTCATGTTCAACATCCTCGGAATAGCCGAGCTCGGCACTTCCTTACGCCCAAGTCGATTGCTCCAAGAAATGTGGAGATGCTGCAGTAACTGCAGCCTTGGCAAGCCTTCAAGATACCGAAGTCATACCGAAGTCATGTCCAACTCCCATCACTCACCAACAGCACCAGATCTCCGGTTCCTCCCTGCTTGGAGCATCGCCTCATTCCGCACCTTACGCTGCAGCCTGGAGGGTGACCACTGCCCCCCTTCTTCCTTGGTCGCCTGTAGCTTGGCCCAGTCCTGATGGCGAACATTGGCCAGCCCCAGATGCCCTGTCAAAATATCTCCTTTACTTCAGCTAGGTGTTATTATAGGCTTATTATAGTCATATTCCTCATTTGCAATCATTCCTCAAAATCAACCCCAACCCATCGTCCTCGTTGCTCATCCCCCTCACTTTCGCCCGTTGCCCCGCCAGCAGCAGCAGATCCTCCGCCAGCACCCAGCTCTCACCATCGCCGCGCCGGGCCACGCGGAGGCCCGGCTGCCGCAGCACAGCATCCAGGGCTCCCAGGCTCCTGTGCAGCCGAGGCAACAGCCACAGATGGCCCATGGCATCTTCTGCTAGCGGCCCGGAGGGCCAAAATCCCAAGGTGTCCTGGGGAGGTTGGCAAAAAGACTATATAATTCGATATGAAAATAAGTTGTATGTGCTACATTGTGCTACAGTAGCATGAATTATGACCAAACCAGCGGGTATGTACGATTCTTAGGATCAGGCGTATGCAAATATATCAAAAAAATATTGTGCAATCAGCGAAGTCTCATCCGCCAAGGCTTGGATCATCATTTCCTCCTCATGCGCCAAAGGCTTCAAGTTGAAGCGCTCCAGTAGGGGCAGCACGCCTTGCAAAAATGCTGAAGGACATTGACACATGAGACCACAGGGGTACACACATGACCCAAGCAAAGAAACGAGTGCTTCTGTTCGAGCTATGCCAAGTCAAATATAGATGTGTTTTTTGATATCATCACCACTCAACATGGGGATAGTTCACCAACAATAAGATTGTGATCGGCATGTATTTCACCAATATGATCCAATATTATGAGGTGTCACAAACCTAGTTGCGAAGTAAAATCCGATTGAACTTTTTGGTCAGCAAACTGGGATGCTCTTCGAGAAAGGGGATGGAAAATAAACCTCTTAAATCCTTAGAGACCTCTTTAGAACAGAATTGTAACATGTTTGGAAACATACTCATCCGGCATGAAACCACCATCAGATGGCTAGGGGGCGGTCCCCAAGAATTTGGCCCATCCATCGCCTTCACCCTCATCTGCAGCAATGCCATCAGCAGAAACAGCTGCCCCTTTGCGGAAACAAGCCACGAAGAAGCCTTCCACATCAAACTGCTGCGGCCAGATTTGGGCGCCCGTCTCGGTGCCTGAAGCAGGGCTAGGGGTGGAAGATGTCCAGTGCCGGTTTCAAGTCATGAATTTTGACTGATGACTAGGACAAGACAGAAATTTCACTGCCAACAAACTGGATCCAGGACGTGTGGAATAAAAATGGTGGAGTGAAAAAAAAAACGGCTGCGAAACAAAATGGTAGCCACGTGATTCCAAAATGCACTAGCCTTTGGTGTGACGAAGGCGCTTCCCAAGAAAACTGGTAAAATCAGGGAAGTCATATTTACCCCCACTGTTTTCCACCAGCATTTCAACTGGGAAATCCAAACCCAAGCTAATAACTCAGCAGCAATGGCAGTTCAACAGACCATGTATTTGGCAAACAGATCAACCATGGATAATCTTACTCGGAAGCTCAGATGCCCCGCCAAAAAATGAGCTGGGCATCACATTATTTCAAGGTTCAACGTCAAACCAGCGTCATAGACCACGGCTGATTCATCAGAAGGGTGCCCCTAAAAAAGTGGTAACCTCCGAGTAGAATGGTACCCTTCCCCACCGAAGCCTGCGGAACCTGGGAGGTCTAAGCAGGACATCACATCAATCGGAACAGGAGCATGCTCTGCACCCTCCAATTGCGCGAGAAATCCTGGGTGATTTGGGCTGAGCCCCGGGGAGGAGAAAAAAAGTCTAACAAGTGAAACACTCGACAGTTTCTAGATAATGCTGCTATAAGACAACTGGATCTATTGTCTATTGATCCAGTTGTACTGGAGCTTCCGGCTCCAACAAAAACATTGAGGGTTGTGCCAGAGTCTGGCATCCCATGCCATGGAACGCTGTAAATATATATATATATATATATGCGTGTGTGTGTGTGTCCGAATGAAACTAGCGCCAAGAATCTTTGGCATTGCCCCTGGTTCTCCCAGTAGTCAAAGGTGCAGGTAGAGTACCTTGGCTGCAGCTTCAGGTGATCGGTCACATCCCTTGCTGTCTATAACTCATATTAGGTTCAATGATGTGTGATTATCTTTGAAGATGTGGTTACAAAGTTATGAGTTATATAATGTTATATATATGATCATGTCTTTGCTACGTACTGTGGATGGAAGAAATCCTGCACCAGTTGATAGATGGTTTATCCCATTATTTATAGGGTTTCCACCATCCAAGGTGGTGCAGGATTTCTATGGATTTCTTCCATCCACAGTATGGATGCGTATGGTTTAATGATGTTTGATGATCTTGAATGTTCAAACCTTTGGGTTTGATGTGGATCCTTGGGGAATGGAGGGCCCCCAATCGGCAACCCATGGCAACCCACTGAATGCTTCAAACGAGGAACACCAAGTGGCCCCCTGGTTTCAGGGCCCTCCAGGCACTCTGGAGAATGCCCTGCTGCCGTTCCACTAGCTCCTCTGCTCCACTCTTTGCAGCAATCATCCCTCGTGACTGATTTCTGGATATGAAAAACCCAAAGAAAACAGTTGAAACCACGAAAACATTCAAAAACCAGCTCCTCCTTGTGCTCCGCCGGCCCTTCTTTGCTGCTACCACAGGCCCTCAGCAGCGCGCTGGCGTCCTTGCGCGCGTTGCCCTCACAGCTGCACGGCACATCCGCCAGCACCGCATCGAAGGCGCCGGGCGCCAGGTCCCCCAGGGCGCGGCCGTCCACCGAGGTCACCAGGGTCACCACGGCCATCCGCAGCAAGGAGGCCTCCAACTTCAGGGTCCGGGCAGGGTCCGGGTCGTTGCACACCAGGAGGCCACAGGGCGAGGTCCTGGGAGGCCCGGGGCTCAAAGAAAAGATCTAATGAATCGTGCAAATCTGATGGTTACGAAACTTAATTAGAGGGGCACACAGGATGTGCAAGAAATGAAGAAAATGATCTTATGTTGTCAAGTGAAATTCCATGTAAGGACAACCACCCCAAGCAATGCTATAGGTATGGAACATGTCCCAAATTATATTAGTTGATAGTACTGTAATAGTAGAGCTACTTTGGAACATGAATCCCAAAGATATATCAAAAAGAACGAAACCACCACCGAGCATCAGCCAACTGCCCAGTTGAGTGCTCTTGCTGCCTGGGGCCGCACACATGTCCAACACCTTCAGTTGCCTACAGCCAGCTGCACGTTGGTTCTCCACAACCAGCCGCAAGACCTCCGCGGGCAGCATGGAAGTGGCCTCCTGAAAATAGATGTCCCCCGTCAGCTGCGGCCGGTTGAAGCCCATCTGAGGCTTCCAATTCGTTACCCGGAATCCGTCCTTCACCCAGGGCACAGGGCTCAGCTGCCACCCCAGGTCCTCCCGCAAGTGTTGCAGCACTGTGGGGGCTGCCTTCAGCGGGTTCACCCGGAAGCTGCTTGGCGCCTCGCGCTTGCAGCAGCGCAGCAGGCGCCGCAGCTCCAGAGGCCGCGGCAGCGCCTCCCCTGCGAGGGAGCGCAGAAAGGAGCGCGGTGCAAAGGGCGCGTGACGCAGACGCTGGTCCTGGCAGCTGCGGACGCGCAGGTCCAGCAGGTGGAAGGAGGCATCCCACCTGAACAGGCGCAAAGGGGCTGCTCACTGGAAAAGGGATGGATTGTGCAATCTTCCAATACATCTGGTTGTGAACCGGGCTCCATCCGCAAGTGAATAATTGCCAGTTGATGTTTGCTGGAGTAAGTTTGAGAAGATCAATGTGGGAAGCCACACCTGCCAAACGAAGACAAAAGAAGTACTGGCAGCTGTTTGAAACCTGGCGAAACCTGCTAACCCAGTACGAGCAATTAATCAAAGCACTCTCTCAAGCTTTTCAAACCTCTGAACTGCTTGCAAGCCACTCTTCTGCACGCTCACACACCATGATGCCAGTGGAGAAGGTCAGGCTGTCCTTCTCCACCCGCCGAAGGTTCATCTCTTCCATCAGCGCCAGCGCCACGTCCCAAGGGCAGCCACCTAGGAGCGCATTGAAAGCGGCCGTCCCAACTTGCCGCTGCCCAAAGGACCCCAGCATCCCCAGGGCCACCTGCCACTGGCGCGCATCGCAGCAGGCGGACAGCGCCGCACTCACCGTGATGGAATCCGCACGGCCTTTTAGAGATGTTGGTCTTTATCAAAGCAAAATCAAAACATGTCCTGGTGGATGAACCAACTGGGGAGAAAACAACAGCCAAACTCAAACCAACTTCAAATCAAACTCAAATCAACCGAAAAAAAAAAAAAACTGAGCCTTGGAGGCTTCCCAGCAGTTCCAATGATTTCTCCCATGCCAGGCCCACACCGCAGGCGCTGATCAACGCGTTGTACATGGAGGTGTCGCAGGCCACGTGCGTTTTGCGGGCTTGATCGAAGAGATCCAAAGCTTGCAGCCACTGTGAGGCGCGACCGCAGATGGACACCAAGGCAGTGTAGACCTGCTGGCGTTTGCCAAATTGGGATACCGATATACCCACAGGCCCAATAACAACTACCCTCTGGTAATTTAACGAGTTTTCCCATTAAGAATGGTGATTTTCCATAGTTATGTTAGTTGACCTGAAGCGCATTTTCAAAACCCCCAACCTGGCAATCCGCTTGCACCGCCGTGCCCTGCAACTCCTGAAGCAAAGCCATGGCCAGCTCCCACTGTTGATCCAGGCCTGGTGCGACAGCTATGACATCCCTCCCTGGAAGTTGACCGGTAAATTCAATTTTCAGGATTCAACATGATTCAACCAACAAAATGGTGGTATATTGGGGGTACAATCAACACAATCAGGATCCCTCTAGTAATTCAACAGTTTGCAATAGGAAATCACCAATTTTTAGAGGTACGGTATAAATGGGCGATGTTCCATAGCTATGTTATGTATTGTTATGTTGCATTGCTTTTCAATGTAGGGTCTGCTTGTGAAGCCTACCTTGTGAAAGGATGGTTCCCTTTTTCAGCCCAGCAATAAGTTCAAACGACTATTCTTCCAAGCTTGGAAGTGGCAGACCCTTGGGTTGAATCGTCAAACAACCCCGCCTGACAATGCTGTGGTATACGTGATCTCATCCTTCACCAGTCGGGCCTGAGACATGTCGTTCATCAACTGCAAGGCCCAGAGCCACCTGGGTCATGCAAATATGGCAGTCAGTTGGGGTCATCCCCCACTTTGTGAGGGGATGAAAAAGTGTTGAAATGTCAGTCAATTGGGCTTCAATTTTAGGATCACTATTCAAGTTTGAAAATCAAGGGATGAAAAAATGAATGGCAAAACCAAAAAATATACGTAGAAAAAAACAACAAATCATCAAAACATCTTTGAAACATCTTGTTGAAACATGTTGAAACCACCAAGCCACTGCTTGGCACCCTGACAGCCCCGCATCGCCGCGTTGTACGTCACCAGGTCCGGCCGGACCCGGAGGCCGCGCATGGTGCCTGCGACCAGCTCAAGGCCCAGCTGCCACTGGTCGCAGGCAGTGATGAGGCAGTTGAAGGTCAAGGTGTCAGGCAGCAGCTCGCAACCTGCGGCTCCGGTGAAATGATATGGGATCTACGGATCTACCTATCAAAAATATTCAAAAATGGGGATTTCATGGTGAGCTACCCAGTACACATGGGTAGAACAAGGTATAACCATCCCAATATTGATGTTTTTTCGGGAAAACAAGCACAAAATGATGAAGAACAGTGATAATCCATGCAAATGCGTCCATTTACTGGGAATTGAATCCCAAAAAATGATTATATAAAAATGGTGATCAGCATGGATAAAGGTGTGATCATACCCTTGATTGGTTTGTAAAGGGGATTGTGCCCCATTATGGCCCGACAATATAAAGGGGTTACGGATGATCACGGGTCATGGCGCATCAAAATGCTCACATTTGACCAGGGAGCTTCACCATCCCTGGCACCAAAAACCTCTACCAGCTCAATGTTGCCTTCAGAAACCTTTTGGGCCCAACAAATTGATAGGGACCAGTTAGTCATCTCCTGGTGTTGCCAACATCAACCACATCATCATTAAATAAAGACATTATTTATGTGCTCTTCAAATAAGATCCAGCCCATCCAGCCCATCCAGCCCATCCATCCCATCTCCCACCTCTAAGCATCTCCAAGAACTGCAAGGCCTCCACCCAGCGCTTCGCCCGCGCGCAGGCGTTGATGGCGCTGTTGTAGACCACGGTGTCCGTCTGCACCTCCTGCCGCGCCATGGCCGCCACCAGCTGCACGGCCACCGGCCAGTCGTGGGCGCGGCCACAGGCGTTGAGGACGGTGCTGTAATGGAAGGCGCTGATGTCGCACTGCTGCCTGAGAAAGATTCCAAAGATCAAAAAACGGATCGTTGATGAAATCAGCATTTTTCATAGGTAAATCATCGATTATTATCAGGGTAGAAATTACCATAGCAAACTGTATTGTTTTCCACGCAGGGTAGATGGGTTAACCAGGGATCCTATCTGCCACTGGTCCAAGTGGCCGCTCCCAGGTCGCCAGCAGCTTCTGTGCCACCGGATGTTTGCCAGGCAGACGCGCCAGGCCCTTAAGGACTTGATTCGCTGTCCTGGAATGTCATGGAAAGCCATAACATACATTATACAGATATATCGAGCATAGAATAATATAGAATAGAGACATACAAATATGCATATGCACCTGTATGTATGATCAATGATGACATATTGATGAGATTGAATGAGAGTAGAGTAGAGTAGACTAGAGTAGAGTAGAGTAGAGATGAGTAGAGTAGACTGACTGATTGATTTAGTGATAGGTTTATGTAGAGAAAGAGAGAGGGATACAAAATCACCATGCACCTCTTACTGGGTTCAGCCAAATTATATAGTGTGAGATGCTTAGGCCGTAGTTGGCACACCTCCAACGAGTTTGTACAGCATACCCATGATGCAAATGTGGATTCCAGCAACAGAAGTGGGGGGACTTGGGATCCACCATGGGTCAGAGATGGTCAGAGTGTGTTAGGCGCTGGGACCCACAGAGTTTGGTCATCTGATCAGTGGCTTCTGAAAAGAAAATAGGGCAGACGAAATTGGGCCCACTTTTTGCACTCAACATCACTCAACCATGGAATCGGGTGCTTTATCTTGAACACTGCTGCTTTTCTTGTTTATGCTTTCCTATGTTTTCCTTCCCCTTCTAGGCCTGTAATGGCCTGTATACAGCTTGGATGATTTCCCCGGCCTGAGTCACAAGTGGAACTTGCACCATTCTGTTCGTGAGACGATTTCCTTCTGCAATACAGGGTGCTTACCACACCAATTTACGGAAGCCCTTCCTCAACGGAAGCCCTTTCCCAACCAGGCGGTTGTTTCGCCAAGCCACTTCGCATCTGGAACTTCCAGGCCCTTCAGGGCTTCATCAATGCCATCCTCGCTGCAGTGAACCAGCTGGCTGAAGCCAGGCAGTCGCGCCATGCGAGGGCCGCATTGGCGCGAGTTGGGCGTGCGAGAAGGCGCGGCAAAAATGATCAATCCAAAAGATTTTTGACACACGAGGTCACTCGGTCACTGGTTTTTTTGGGGGGGGCAGGGGCTTCCAACGGTTTGGCCTAGAGGTCATTGGGTTGAGGGGGAAAAAGAAAAGAATCTGCCCTTGTGACGTCTCCAACTTCTAATTTCCAGGTTGGTTCTGTCCTGCTCTGAGCCATCCATCTTGACTGCACCCGGAACACGATGGATGGTGGTCATTTCTGTTCCCCAAACACGCAAGCATTGACATCCCACGTCTTCCCTTCACAACCAGCATCTCACAGCAACGCCGGTCACTTGGACATCGACCCTTTCAGTCTTGGATAATCATGCCAGTGGATGGAAGCTATGGTCGTCCCATGTCACCCAGTTTTGAGTAACCCTAGACTTGGGAACTTAATTGGCTTCGTTGAGCTCTCGACTACCGAAGATGAAATTAAATGGGATGGTCAACCACTACTGTTGATCTCACCCTTTCCGGCAGCCTAGGGTTACCCGGCTACCCAGGGATATTGCAATCTCTGGTACCTGCTTAGCCAGTCCCGGAATCCTGATGTTGTTCCATTTGTAGCACCCAACCAGCTATTCAAAGGATTTTTGCGCCATATCCTCCGTTGCTTGGCTGGTTCATGCTATTTGTGCTGGGGAAAATACCATCCGATCATCAAACATGGCAGTCATCTAGATGTAAAAACAATATAAAATCATCATCTGTAAATGGCTAATTCTCCATAGATCTCCATAGCATGTTGCCAAGGGCGTGCACGTTTTTTTCTCCAAAACTCCCAAACTTCCGGCGGCACCTGCTGACTGAGGTCGGCGAGAAGAAAGTTGAAGTCGAGACCTGACGACTCCGTGGCGGAGTCAACCAGACACAGGTTACATGTCCAAAAAGTGGGTGGTCACCAACAAATACAAGGTATTACATGGTCATATCTCCGTCAAAAATCAGAGAGAACCAGCAAAAGCAATTGCCATCACTTACCCATATTTACTGACTGAGTGGAAGTTGAATGACTTTACATCGTTCATAACTCGGAACGCTCTGCTTGTTCGCTGGTGGACATCCCGCTGCATGCATTGACCCCCAATTCCCCAAAAAAAATGTGGACTGCTCCCCATGCTCGCCCATGCCATGCAAACAGACTTCCCAACATGTTTCCACTATACACATCAGTCACAGAGTGGAATTAACGTGAGTCAACCACCATTTTTATCTATTTTTTATCACTACAAGCGATGATCTTTAACGCCCAGAGCCATGCAGAAATCGCACCTTGCTTCTCCCCTACGGCGTGGATGATGTCCAACTGCTGCACCATCTTCTCCTAGTCAGTGGTGTCCCCTCCGGAGATTTTCCAGGGCTTGGCACACGACCATCTATAAATAGGGAATACATGATATAGCCCAGATTCGAGGATAAGAGGATATAATGGGACACATACCTACACAACCAACTTGATATTATATTTGGGGTGTCTAAAATGGGGGATACCTCGAGATGGCTATTTGAATAGTTTGAATACGGAAAACGATAAACCATGGAGTTTTGAATGTTGGGCACTCTATTTTCAAACAATTGAAACATCAGCTCACTCAGGGATGGATGATTGCTGTGAGCGATATTATTTCGCTAGTTGCTGCTGAAAGGAAAGGGACGTTTCATCACCCATGTTTACACCCGGGCACGCATGTCAGCATGGGCCGCCGGGAAGTCAAAGTCAGTGCTAAACAAATGAGCCAAATCCCTGTTGGAATTACAAGCCAAAGTTTCAATCCAAAACCTCAAGGAATTGTGTTTTGCATTTTTTTTCAAGCATCATTGCAGGGAAATGTTCATCAATCCTGTCGGCTGTTTGGGGGTGCGTGTGGGTGAGGTGTGACATGGTGTGACTGATTTTTATCACCATAAAGACATACATTGGCATCCCAGCTGCTTGAGACCGGCCTGCCTCCAAATGTCCAAAAATATGTTTGTTGGAACCAATGGGATATTGAGGATATCCAGGGATTGAACATCGCCATCACTATTTGGATATCTTTCAGAATATTTAGGGACTATTAGCAACCTGTTCTGGAAGTATAATACACACACATATATATATATAACCATAGAGTTGATGATCATGCCGACATAATCATTCTCAAACCTGGAACGGCCGCATTTTGATGCCAAGAGACTGTCGCTTGCGGATACCTGTGCTCGAAAGAAGCCAACGCACGGAACGACAAAAACAATAAAAACGGGTCGTTTGCCGATCCCCTTTCGAACGTTTCATGTTTACTAACTCCATCTTTTTTGCCCCTAAAAACTCACTGAATCCAAGATTTGCCAAGCACATCTCAGCATATTTCCGCATCCCAAACCGAGCGCGGACTGCCAAGACGCCAGCCAGGCGGCCGCTTGCCAGAGTAGGGCCGGTCCTTGGGATCCAACCCCAACTCCTGCCGCTTGGTCCTGGGGATGAAGCCGGCTTCCAACAAAAATGGGCATATCACCGACGAAACTGGGTTTGAAAGTAGCAAAAGGGTCTGTCATCAAGAATTGATGAGTATCCGGGATACTCTGTTGCCATCGCCCTTTCTAAGAGTTCTTCTTTCTTAGTGGGTCAAGCACCTAACGTTGGATGGTTCATACCAAGAATGACCAGTTCGTCGCTAGTCTCCTTCCCATTTGTTGCCGTGCCAAGCTGAGCTGTGCATCCCCAACAGCTTCCCACACCCCTGAAACTGTCATGGACTCGGAAGTGCGGGAAAGTGCTTCTCCTCTTGGAAACGGCAATAATTGTAGTCTAGTAATTCTTTCAGGTTACGGTGCTTCGCGTCTGAGCCAACATCGGATTCAGAATCATCATCTCCAAAACCTGGTTTCCAAGAAAAAACCTATAGTTTTGCATATGTCCACGCACAATCCATACATCTCCTCGAGTTTTTCCCGTCAACCCAGTCCTGAAGAGAGCCTCAGTGAACTTGGTGCACGCACGTCGTCCGCCTGGAGTGTATGTATGGATAGGTATGGCAATTTTGGCTGCAAGCAGTGAGGCCGGGATGTTCATGAGGATAAAACGATCAAACCCCAAGCAGCTGAGACTTTTGACTTCCAAATGTTCACAGCGTGTGCAGTGACTACAGGCATTCAACACATTCATTTGGCGCCTGTCTGCATCACTAGACGTACTAGCAACATCCCAATGTAACTTGAACTAACAGCTGACCGCAGGGGGGTGGGGGACCAACAGCTTTTCCCTGCGCCTGAGGCCCTTTGGTCAGGCTTGATCGCAGCTTTGCGCAGGGCAGCCACCAGCTGTGGATGGTCGTCCTGGGGGCAGACATCAACACAGCTGGGATGGAGGTACCTACGATGATGGGCCACCTGCCAAACATTTTCCTGGCAGTCTAACGTAGCAAGCCCAGAGCACCATTTGAAATAGGAAATCTTTGACCTTTTCCGGCAAGCCATGCGTCGTTATCCAAGTGATTGGAAGTCAGCGATTCCTGGGGTTAGCCCACACCATAAGTCAAAAATCGACATCACGGGGAAGACTGATCATATTGCCGGGATGAACATCCAATTAGAAACATTTAGAAACTGCCTTGACTTTCTGCATTCATTGATGGATCTATCCGTCTTCCTTCCAAGTTACAGAGCTGGAACCCCAACTACATCGATTGGCTGCAAGAACCGGTGGTGAATGGGGCTATAAATTCTCCAATCGCTAGGCGGTGAAATAAGCCTGACATGCCTAGCCATAAGTGGAAGCAGGACTTGTCATTGCATCTGCCGAGCAAAAACCTCCAAATCATCCAATAGAAATCGGTTGCATCGCTTGCAGCTGTGGCACCTCCAAGAGAAAATCATTGCCTTGGCAAGTTCTGACCATTTGCTTTGGCTAATCATTTCCAGGGATGGACCCATTGACAAAGGACAAACCACCGGCCTCAAAATTGTTTTTTCTAGTGCAAACCCTGTGTGGGACTGAGGTGAAGGCTGGAAATCAACCATGAAACACGGTGATTTTCCTGTTAAAATGCTTCCGCTTCTTGCAAAGGTGGAGTTCTTTGGTGAAATGAGTCTCTTCTGATTGAAATGGCTACCAGGTGTTGAAATTGGGGACAACCGGGACAACCCTCATATCACTGGGATATTGTTGGCCCACCCGACTCCAAATGACTGGGTTCACCCCATCCTCCATTCTTCAACGGCCTCTAAATAGGGTGTCCCATATTTTACAGTGGTAGTAGCAATCCAGAGCGGAGAGGAGACAAACAAATTGTTGTAAGATTATCCGTGCTTGATTGATCTAATTCCATGGCTTGAACATTATAATCAACATAATGGGATTTTATGGGATGTAATCAGCAGGAAACCGTATTTCGTACTTCAGATGGAATTATCTTGTTAATAGTAAATTATCCTTCTTGTATCTCAAATCCAGATGAAATAAGTATTGCAATCCCATAATAACCCAGATTTGATCGAATAATCATATAAAATCCCATTCTTTAGAATCCCTATTTTCCCATTATTATCTTTATTTTCCCGTTGTTATCCTACTATTAGCCTATTATTGTCCCTATTAAGCCATAGAAATCCATTTTGGGTGCCACTTTACCAAGCGCAGCTCAGCAACAAGAGCCTCGAGGCATTCGGCCAGCACAGGCAGTGAGCACCTGGCTACGCGCTTGAAGGGTTTTACAAGGGGGGCGCCTAGATAGCTAAGTTAGCTCACAACTCCAATATATAACTAGGATTGGTTTTATGGCATATAGATGTATCTATAGTTAATGGGGTTTATAAACCAAGTTATAAATGGGGACGACCTTGTAGCATGGGGAGTGAGAAAAATAATGATGCAACCAGCAATAGTGGGGGCTAATGGGCATTTTGGATGGTTGTATGGATTTACCCCATTTTTGGAGGATCCCAATTCAGTAATAGATCCAAAGTATCAAGTAGCACGGGGGAGGGGGATCATGATTATATCCCAAGATGTCCCAGTTATGACAGGGATGTAGCTCCGATAGTTTACATTTATAAGATACTGAGTGCAGGGATCATCTGAGCAGTGAAAACGGACTGGACGTCCCGGTCTACGATTGATCATTGATAGAGTTCCCTGTGATAAATGACCAACATTGTCATCATTGCCATGACCAACATCATCAACATCACGTGTTTTTCGTGTTGTTTTGTAGTGTGTCAATGTAACTACATGTCATCATCTGTTTCATCACCGTGGCAAACCCAAATAGTTCAGCAACCCTAATTCTACCACTTCTACCACTTGAAAGGCGTTATAAACCTTGAAACTATTGGTCCAAAAGCTGAAGGTCAGTATTCCATAGTATTGCATCTAGTGTGGTCGAGCTATAGCCGGAATAAGTGCCATATTGGGGATGCCGGTAATCCAACAATAAACCATCGCCAGTCAATCAATTTCATACCCTTCATACCCTTCGCATTCCTCAGTGGGCAAGATAATACCATACCCCCAAAAAGATCCAAAGGTCTGGAAAACGATTGGCTTTACCACACCAAATCATGATACCCAACAAAAATGCAAATCTAGTTGGATCATTGGATACCATTGATATCATTGGATACACACAAAAATGGCAGTTATCAAAAACCCCATGCCAATCGTAACTTACCATCCGCACCTCGAAGATGCGCTCGGCGGCGGCTTGCCCACCCGCGTCGTCGCGCACCATGACGATGTAAACCTGGGGCCCGCCCAGCGCCACTGGGTGGTGAACAAAGAACGGATCGAAGTGAAAGGAAACTGAGTGAATTGGCAGTTGACATTCTGGATGAGCATAGCTGGTACAGAATCATTGTTCCAAAATGGAACAGGAATCCATCATTTTAACCCACTGAAACTCCGCAAATTTGGCGGGTAAAAGCTGACAATTGATCATGAAAAACCGCGGGTACTGTTGGAACAGAATGTAATAACGGATGTGAAATCGGCAATACATAAGTTCTGTGGCCAAAAAATGAGGCCGACGATATCAACGTACCAACCAAATCAAGGCTTAGCCAGACATTTTTTGAGTGTAAATGGTCACGGGAACTGTTGAAAGTGATGATGCAACCAGCCAAATGTGTCCTTTCATCAATTTAGGACTTGCCGCGAAGGAGAGATATTGTGGTTACTGGCTGCAGTTACGACCCACTGTACCTCCTGATGGCAAGGATATGCAAGGATCATCAGAGTAGTACCACCCATGACAGGAAGACACCAGCAACAAACGTCCCAGTCCGGTAGATTTCTGAAGAAAACTGATTTGGCGAGGTCAAACTTGCGGCACCAACGACAAAAATGGACCCACCCATTAGAGTTGTCGTTTCCCTCAAACCGTCCATTTTGGGGGGTCAATGTTACTTCGATCCATATTTTTGATCAGAATTGTTTACATACATTAACTCATTAAATCATTAAAACATTGAATCCTATGAAATCCCATTAAATCCATTTATATAAATCCCATTGTATAAAACCCAACCATTATTTTCCATGGGCGCCAAAGCCGCCAAGCTCACCAAGCCACGCGAGGCCGGCTCTGTGGGAGCCCCCAATCCTGGGGCAATCCCACCAGATATCCCGGATATGGTAAGCAATGGTTTACAATGGTTTATCATGATTTGTAATGATTATATAATAAATGTGGTAATAATGGTGATTAATCATTACTAATGGTTAATAATTGGATATAATTGGTTAATAATCAATGGTTATTTGTCATGGTGAATAATTAATGTTAATCCCTTTGGATTGATGCATGCACTATTGCCGTCCTAACATTAATGTGGCAAACCCAATGATAAACCATCCCCAAATGGTAGGTTTATTGTTGGGTTTGCGCCACAGTAGACGGTATCATCGGGATATCAGAGTAAATGATAGATGATATCATAGGGATCAATCCAATCTCCCTAATATTAAACGCCCCCTAAACAAGTCCCAATATGGTTTCTTGGGGGTGTTTAAGATTAGGGGGATGGGATGAACAACGTACAGATCATGTTCATGAAAAAATCATCTCTGATGGGTATCAGGAAATGATTAGTTAATCAAAGTGCATGTATCCATGTATCCTACCAACAAATATGGTACTTCAATCAGTATCAGGATATCGAACAGAAATCCGCCAGATTTCGGGTGAAAAAAATCTCAGGTCAGCTCCTGGGATGACCATCCCATGCTAAGTACGAGGTGGAAAATCCGGAGGTTTAGAGCTGACTGAGCTCCTGTAGACAGTGATGCTTGTGCACGACTAAGCACTTAAGTTCATGCAGAAACTATCTTGGAACTACGAGGAATGCTTTGGGAACATGAGATTCATAGTGGAAACTGAAATTCTTTGATGGCTTGCGACTTACCACCTGGTAATTTAACAGTTTGCAATGGAAAATCACTTGGGTACGATAGGTAAATCACATCCGCCCCAGCGGCACAGCTGTAGAGCACGTCCCACCGAAGCCCATAGCCCTTGATGAGACCTTGGAAAGCGCAAATTCTGTGGGTCTACCGTCTCTAAAAATGGAAATTTTATGGTATTTTAATATGGTTTTATATGATTTCACAGGGATAATGATGGGATTGCTGAATTCACCCTGCGGCATATTATGATTTACCATGGCTATAGAAAATTGCCCATTGAGTATATGATTACCTATTAAAAAGTGGTTTTCTATAGCTATGTTAGATTGCCAATGGGCAAAAACCAATGTTTTTGGGCTTTACCATCCTTAAAAATTAACATGGCTGGCAGGGAAATTTCCTCACTGAATGGGCATTTAAATAGAAAAATCATCTATGAATGGGAAAATGACCCAAATTGACATAGACCCTGCCAGTTTCAGGGGGTTGGAAGTGTACGTTCCTGTAAACTCGCAACATTTGCCAATGTCGGGGTCTATCTTAGTTGAGGTGATGGTAAAAACAAACATTTTTTGGGATCCTTATTGAATAATCATGAAATGGTGAACCACCAGAAGAAACAAAAATCAATCATAAGTAGAAAATGTTGGAAATGTTGGAAATCAACCACCAGTAGTCAAGCCAATGTTTTTACATTGCTTTACTAAACACGACCAAAGATGCGGATTTGGGCTGAACGGCAAACATTGCATGGTTGATCAGCATTGTCCCCATTAACATCGCCATGTTCGGGGTGTATGCCAGTTCAGATATTCCATCAATGATGCAAGTGGACACAGTGAATTTCTACCTTGGCCTTGCCCCGAAACGCAATATGGAACCCTCAAACTTGCTGTTTCCAGCCACAAGACCAGCATTGTTTGCTCCATTTTTTCAGGAGGGTAACAAGATGTTCTCACAAAAAGTTCCCAGCGTACATACCGCAAGAATCAACCTACATCAGCAACCCAGGTTGATCTGCATCTTTAGATTTTCCGATTGCAAAATATGACATACACATCAACGCAAAAGCACCACAATTCAACTGATCCAAGAAACTAAGGCCCCAATCCGCATTGGGCGCCGTCCCTTGGTAGCAATCCTCCGGATTTTCCTCAGGGATCAAGGCTGAAGGCTCAACGACAGCTCCCTAGTTTTAAACAAACCCACGTATTATTTTGCACATCTTTGATTTGGAAAACTATGCCCATTCGGGTATGCTTTTTAGATCTTTTTACATAGCATCAAATTTCAAATATATATATATATATAATGGCTTCAAATCTCCAATCTCTCCCAAAAGCTCCGGGAATGACATCGTAGCAGCCCTCCCGCTTTACCTTCAGCCATGCTTCCGGATTCTTCCCACGCAGTATGAAATCGATGGGCGGGTGGTCCGTCTCAGGGTTGGGCGCCAGCAGCCCCCGGACCTTAGCAGGTCGGGTGGGGATGACAAAACGTTTCCCAGGCCACGTCCTTCTGCGCGGTAGACATGCCACTTTTCATGGGATCTATGGCATTTCTTGCCGCTTAAGGTTGTGATCCCAAGTGTTTTTGTTGCTTCATCCTTTTCGGCTGCTTAGTAGCAATGATCCAGAGTCATCAAACCCAAAAATTGTCGTGTTCGTCTTTTAAAGGACTTTCTAGCCAAGTAAACCAGCTCTCATGTGTCGGAAAAGTGCACTTTGCGTGGCAAAATTTGATAAAATCTCTCCAACCGCCAGCCGCCATCCAGCTCTTGTCTCTCTACAATGTCTTCAAGTGACGTTCTCCAGGATCACCAGCCGCGGCCGTCGTTCAGCAATGAATTTTCCTACACCAAAAAAGGCAAAGGCTTGGGTCAATATCTGATGCGGCGCAAGTGAGCGAAATATTGAGAAAATATGGGCAAAAGGATGTGTCTGATCCAAACTTCCTTTGATGAGCACCAGGATTTTTGCTGCAAATTGGTTATAGCACCAGCCTATCATGGGGAAATATGCCGAGCTCATGGCTGTAGCCAAGACGCTCATCTCGAAGAAGGGCACTGCGGCGGGCTCGGTGAAGCAGTTCCGCTTAAAGCGCTTGGGATTGCAGAAGGAGTACCTGGCTGCTGGGCGTGAAACTTGTTGGGGTCTTGGAGATCCATAACTTTTCAAAAGGAAATGATCAGTTTTTACATGCATATGCATATCTAAAAGATATGTATACATGTAATTATATATATATGTATGATATACCATGATATACCATGATAGTTATTTTCAAAGGGAGTTGATTGGTTGGACCTTCTGGAAAGCTCACCGCGTGTATCCAAATCAAGAGTGGCCGCTTGCCGAGAATAGCTTGGTAAGTCATTTCATTTCATTTCATGTCATTTCACTTCATTTCATGTCATGTCTTGCGCCCTGCGTGCTCGTAATGGCACCTCGGCGGTAAGTCAACTTGAATTTATCTATCTTTTGGGATGTCCAACCAACCACTGACGGACACTGTCAGGGTGATCAATATAATGTCAATATGTCAAATAATACCTTGAATACAAAGGTGACCTACCTGACCATGGGTCGCACAACCCCACTTCCAAGTGTTGCTTGGCCATTTCAGTTACGAGCCCCCACCAAGTACACGTGGGGCCCAAGCTCCCCAACAACTACTGGTGCCAGACTGCCAGACTCGGAATTGACTCAGGTTACCATTGCAGAGGCATTTCATATATATATATATCACACACACACAGATATATATATATATCATACATGCTCACATATATTTCACTTGACTTATATATCATATAAGCCAACTTTTGGTGCTTCCCTGGTGCTTCCCTTGCCGGGGCGCGGAGTGCAGGGAAACCCTCCCACGAAAATGTCCACCTCGCCCTGGGGGACACCACAACGCCCCCCGTGCCGCGCGCAGCGACCGCCACCTGGGCCATGACCAATGGCCAACGGCAAGGGATACACTGATATCACCAAGAAAAGGTTGAACTGATCCAGTGGATATAACTGATGATAAAATGGACAACTGGATGATAATCCATGATATAACATGGATAACATTGAATATGTTATAATCCATGATCTTCATCATCAGCAATAGTAACATGGAATATAACATGGTTTATAACATGGTTTATAACTTTATAACATGATTCCAAACCAACCCAAGTTTGTGGTTCATTATTGGGCATACCGGCATACCCCTACTGTGGAGAATTTGATAAATGCCCCCCAAATAGTTGAGACTTGGGGATGGCGTAGTGTGGGTCCCACATTGACTCAGGCTCAGTTTTTGGACTTCCCCGGGTTGCCAACCGCTAACTCAGAGGGTCAACCACCAACCCGGCATATCAACCAATCAACCATCTACCATAACTGGGATGCACATTCATGTGGGATGATCATTCTGCCTCAACAGCTGGTTCAGCAACACGGGTTTGAAAGCCACTTTATGCCTGGAATGATCCCATCTTGCCTTTTGGCATGGAAAGAAATGGTGGCATCCCACGGTTTCTGGCATCATCCATGGGATGCCGGGGGAGGATCCACCTTCCATGATGTAGCACACATCCTCGAAGAGGTGCTGGCAAGAACCTCAGCTGGGCTAAGCGGCTAACGAGCTGCCAATCCTGGAGATGGGATCCAATCATTCCATCCGAAGAATAGCATAGCCGGCATAGCCCCATGATGCCCCATGATTTTGGGGCTGTACGTCACAATCTTCAAGGATCCCGCCAATATATGCCAATATGCCTTTCTTTGGTGATGACTCAAGGGCTTCTTTCAGAGTCGCCATTTGAAGTTCGTCTGTATACGCGTCCCTTCCGTGAACAACTGTGCGTTCTGGTGTCCACAGCTTCAAATCCCATCGGGTTTCGTTGGTGGTGGAAAGTGTTGGTCAGATACTCAGGGAAACTCAAAAAGCTGTTGAAACCGCCAACCCGAAGTCCTTGGGTGCAAAAGAACATGAAGGAGTTACAAACCACCAGCCAACCCCTTTTACGATCTTATCCCACCCTCATGTCGTGAGCCCAAATTCATGCAACAAATTCCAAACCTGCTTTGATGCATTTCTAGCCCATGAAATCGATGGGTTCACCCATTATCTTTATCATTTCTGGAGGCGATCTCTCTCTCAACATTTACTCAAGAATGGGTCTATCTGAAAATAGGGAATTCGGAAAACCCAATGGAGTACCATCAAATTTTATGGAACATTTAAATTCGGAAAAATCTGGATCTATTAAAATCCAATGGTTCATCACAATTTTCCCCATTAATATTGCCATATCTTCAGGTACCAATAGCCTGGATCCAAATGGATCCAGTGGATGTCATGGACGACATGGACGACTCGTATTGCAACGGTGACGACTGGGGATCCCCCACAGAAACCTCCATAGTACCCTGGTCATGTGTTATTAATGGGTACCCCAGGGTATTATGGAGGTAACCATTTAAATGGTTGATTAACTGTGGAAAATCACCATGCTATTCATGGGTAAATCAACTACTTCGACTGGGCCATGTTCAATAGCTATGTACACGTTTACCGGAGGGTATATCCCATTAATCATGATTAATCACCAATAAATCACAATTAACCATGATTAACCACTATCTACCATTACTAACCAATAAATCACTAACCAATAACCCAGGTGATGTGTGGCTGAGGCACAGTTCTTCAAGATAAAGCGCCGCGGATTTTCGTTGATCTCCGAGCCCCAGAGCTGCTCGAAGCCTGGCGCTTGGCCAGAAAGGGCTGCACCAAAATTCGGAGATGGTGAATTCTATGGTTTATGGAAATGTTATGCAATAAACAGATATTTTCATAAACATCAACAAATAGAGATGTTATATGATTTTCTGCAATTTTAGTGCTGATATACGGTGTTAATCGGAGAACAGTAGAGTATGAATGGATTTACCCTTCGGTGGTCAAACATGGCAAACGGAGGGCTTCATGGGAAATTCATTTATACATGTGGAAAATTCAATTGCCATGTTTGATTACCCGAGTCTGCCAAACATCCTATCTGTTCAATCCACTTAAAATTATGACCTCATAACTGTGGGGGAGAAGAAACAAATTCATTGCATGCTCTTTATGTGAATTCAAAAAAATATTGGAAAATAAAATTGTAAGAGTTAGTACGTACCAATAGTGTACTTGTCCACAAAATTACTATGGTTAGTGCGATAATAAACCCAACCCCAATATCACCAGAAATAGGTGGAATACACCCTCCATAATTAGAGGTTTATTATTGGGTTTACCACCTTAATAGCAATCATCATGATAGTGATCATGAAAACAATCCTCTACAATTAATAGCAAACATGATAACCATGATGGTAATTATTAGTCACCTTGTGATTGTTATTGATAAATGACGACTGACAATTTATATACTGTAAATTATCATGATTCATAACAGTCATCATGATAATTAGTGGCTATTATGGCTCGTTAATATCAGTTATGGGTTTCACGTGGCGGCACTCAGACCCTAAAGCGTGCCCTTTTTATGCTGCGCGCGCCAAGTCTCAAAAGCGCCAGCCCCAGTTTGCCCGACAAGGGCTCGGGGAGGGATGGGTGGGAGAGCCCTGTTGGCCCTAGCCCCTATACAACACCTTGAGCTAACAGGGTCAACGTAG
>Ga0126342_10003256_pt1 | contig 26630 bp, 24 predicted proteins | sample Cyp1metagenome_FD_92528 | JGI IMG/M metagenome (GOLD analysis project Ga0126342, IMG submission 92528) | Coral microbial communities from Lord Howe Island, Old Settlement Bay, Australia - Cyphastrea 1 metagenome | ecosystem: Host-associated > Invertebrates > Cnidaria > Coral ...
CATGGATATCTATGGATATCTATAGTTTATCATGGTAACCAACCATGGATATCTATGGATATCTATAGTTTATCATGGTAACCAACCATGGATATCTATGGATATCTATAGTTTATCATGGTAGCCAACCATGGATATCTATGGATATCTATAGTTTATGGATTCTAATGGGAAAAAACCGATGCGGATATAAGTGTGATGTATTGGGATAGCCAACAATCAGGGATACTCGCAGCGGTGTCCTCAAACGTAGCTGGCTAATCATTGCTGGAAAAATCATCTATAAATCTGGGCAAATGATAATAATTCACTAACTTGAAACTTGCGGCCATTTTGGGATGATTCCTCTTATTAACATTTATTAACCATGATGAACCAGGCTTCGGGAGAACAGGCTTCGGTCTTTATTCAATTTGCGAGTGGAGTTTTGGGAGTCCATTTAATTCGCCCCAGCCCGGGAAAGGACCGAAACGTCTTGGGATGGGAAAATTGAGAGTTCACCCTGGAATATGGATAGAATGGTGGGAAATTCCGAGTTGAAACATGTTGAAACGAAGAATTCGCCTCTGGTAAACGTTTACAGTTTGCGAACTGGAAAATCACGACTTTAGGTAAATCAACGAAGTATGTGGCAATCTTCAATAGCTATGTTCAATGTTCAATTACCGGAGGGTATCAATTGAAGCAATTGTTCTGGGAATCGCTTCGCAATCTTCGCATCAATGGATGGGATTCTTCTTCTGGTGTAAAGTTCACCGGCTATTTTCGAAACATGACAATCAACCTGTGGAGTTTGGGATAGCCTCTGGTTGTTGCACTGGCTTCAATAACTGGTTGGTGGTTGAGCCTGGTTTCAACCTACCCCTCTGAAAAATGATGGACTTCGTCAGTTGGGATGATGACATTCCCAACTGAATGGAAAGTCATAAAAAATGTTCCAAAGCACCAACCAGAGTAGATCACAAATACATGGACCATTTTCTACAGCATTAAATTACTGGAGAGTATCCTGCTTTTCTGGACACAAACGAGATTGGATTGGATTGGATATCCCGCACTTCCAAAACGACGTCCCAAGTTAGTTCAAAGTTTGGTTGGACACTGCTCCATTTTTGCTGGAACACGTCCCCGGAAAATGAGGGTCATATACAAAACCAACAGCACATGAGCAGTGTTCAAAACGTGTGGTTCGTCATCCTGTATGACTGCTTGGTTGACTTGGTTGAGAACGGGATTCCCAGTGGATCAGAGGCATCCCCACATGGTTTGCAATATCAAAGGCGTTAGTAAATCTCCTATTTCCTCACATCACATCAAGTAAAAACCACTTGAAAATGATGTTCAAACAGCTCACAAGTTTCGCATCATTCCCCATCTAAAAGTGCATTGATGAAAAATGGTGAATGCCACATCACAAGCTGCTGTATCTGTTGCGATTGAGAAATTGGAAGGTCAACGGTAAACCATGGTAAACCATGGTAAACCCAACATGGCCAATCAGCCAGATACCCTGCAAAAAATGATCGATTCTTAGCTGTGTTTCACGTAGAGAATCCCATACCAAAAGGTACCGACAGTAGGATTAGTCCCTTCCCATATTCCCGTTATATTCCCATTATATTCGCATTGATCTGGGTAATTATAATATTTCACTAACTGAATAGTTCGGTTATTTTGGGATCATTCCCCTTATTGACTATGATTCCAGGGCTCGGTCGCAGTGAGGTCGTTATAATTTACCCAGATTGATGGATATCCCAGGCATTTGGGGATGGCTACAACCTGCAGGCCGGTGATGCCTGTCTCGGCCTCGGCTTGGCCTGTCGCAGGCTGGAAAACTGTGTCAAATCATCCCATGGTGAATCTTGGGGTTGATAAAAAAACAATAATGATTATACCACCTATGTATGGTTATTAATGATTATTCATGCTTATTAATGATTATTAATGGTTATTAATGGCTATTAATGGTTAAATGGTTCCCATGGTTGATTATTAATGGTTATTAATGGGGATGATTCATGGGGATGATTAATGGGGATTATTAATGGGAATTATTCTAAATATGCTATTCTACAGGTTTTAATCAATAATAACCATATAGTCTCCATTAGCTATATGTATATATATATATATACACTGGTTGGTGGTTATTAATGGGGATTAATGATGGAAAATCCTGTAATGTGGTTAACACAATAAAAAACAACCCATTTGGGAATGGTTATACCACCTATGTATGGTGATTTGGGGATGGTTTATGATTGTTTTACCCACATTATCTGGTTGGTGGTTTGAACCCCTCTGAAAAATATGAAAGTCAATGGGAAGGATGACATCCCATATATGAAATGGAAAATAGTTTGAATCCACCAGCCAGTTATAAATGGTTATTAATGGGGATTAATGATGCTTAATTCTACAGGTGCCCATGTGGCTGGTGAACGTTGGTTCAAAAACACCCCATGAATACGATCGTTCGTTATCTAGTTCGTTAGATCTAACATGAACAAAATCGAATTCAGCTGCCATATCTCGTTTCTGAACGCCAAAACGCCAACGTTTACGGGGGCCCCATCCTGTAGCTGGGAAAAGATTGAAGGTTTTTGTTCGTAAACCAAGGTTGACTCAGTTGCTGAGGTTGATAGCTGGGAAAATCATCCATGCTGGATTTTCCAACCATGGAACTGATTACCAGTGGGTACCTTTGCCATTTTTCTGAAACCTGGAAAAACTTAGATTTGCTTACAGGGTGGGGCCCCCCAGTTATAAGTTGGTTTATAAACCATTATACCTTCCATTAACTATAGTTATATCAAGTTATATCTACCATAAACCATTGAATTCAACCACTTATAAACCAACGACTTAGCTATCTTGGGGGCCCCATCCTGTAGATTTGCTTATAAGTCCCAGAAACATAACATACAAAGTCGATTCCCCAGAGATCTGGTGGAATGGGAAACATGGTCAAAAACTGTGGATGGGCCCGCGAATTCACCATCAAAAGGATGGTTTTGAAAAACCCAAACAAAATAGCCTCTGGTAAACTAACGTAGCTATAGAAAATCACCATTATTAATGGGTAAATCAACTATAAATGGGCAATTTTCAATAGCAAACTGTTAGTCCTTACCAGAGGGTAATGGGATGTTTACTGACCACCGTTTTCAACTGGTCGAATTTCGCATCCACCGGATATTTCAGAGGCTTATGGCCTTCCGGCAGCTTTTTTATGGCCGGTCCCGACTTTTTTTTATGGCTACGTAGTGGTGATATGTGGTGAACAAAAATCACTGCCTTTGGGGGCACACCATCTCCACATCCCCATTGGGGCACACCATCAGTTTTGGATGGTTTTGGGGCAATTTTTTCCAACTTTTTCCAACCATGAAGTATATAGCCATGTGGGTAGCCATGTGGCCTTGTCTGAAAATCGTGTCTCAAATTTCTTTACAATGTGGGTAAATCAATAATAAACCATCTCCCAGTCATCACCATTTAGGTGGTATAAATTCAGCTTTCCCAATTTACGGTGGTAAAAATGGCATGGTTTTACCCACATGAAAAAGCACCATTTCTCTACAGGATTGTGCCCAGTGATGTGAACGTTAGTTTAGATTCACCACATGAATACGATCGTTCGTTATATCTACCATAAAGACTAATTTTTACCAGTTCGTTGACCTAGTTATGTTCACCATATAGATAGGTTACATCCATATTAGTTATACCATAATCAACATACATTTATCATTTTTACCATAGAATTACCACAAGATTTTTTACATAAATATAGATGACCGTTGCTTAATAACCCCCATTAACATCATGAATACGATCGTTCGTTATATATCTACCATATATGCCATATAGATAGGTTACATTCATATATATATATATATATCATAAACATCCATTTTTTTTACCATAGAATTACCATAGATATTTTTGTTTACCATAGAATTCAGCCTTTTTTTACCATAGAATGCGCCTGATGCGACACGATCCACCAGGATCCACGGCTCCATGAGTCACCATGGCAGCGATAACGCGCTCCGACAACAGCCCCAAAATGGTCAAAAAACATATCCCAAAATTGAAAAGATGGGATTTTTTGAAAAATCTTCTTGAAAAGAACATGGGGATTTTTAAACTGCAGGATTTGTTTTCAAAGATCAAAATGAATGACATATCCCTCTCATATTTTCAAAGATCGACTTTAGGATGGAAGTTGGTAACATGAACATCTATACTGCGAAAATGGCGCGCACCGACTACGAGCCGGAGCTGAACGTGTTGAAAATCGTAGCCCCAAACCAATAGTTTTCCCCATGAACGATGACTATCTCTGGGTGACAACAGTTTTTTTTGTCCGTGAATTCGACACGCTAAAATACATGGATTGAAGCTGAGACCAGGATTTAGTGTCACCCCGAAGAAAAGTGTCGATTTCCAAAGACATGAACTTCATTTTTTTTACCAGCACAATGGGGTGTTTCTTAAACTGGTTGGTGGTTTTAAGGATTCCAACGGATCCCAAGAAAATGCAATAAATAATGCTTGTCATCTCAACCAATCACCCCTTTAGTGTGGTTGAAAAACAATAAATATCAATAAATGTTTGAATCATCTCAATCAATCACCTCTTTAATATTGTTGAACAACAATAAATGTTCCCCCCAAGCGGCAAAACATGGAGGCGCCGCTAATCTTCAAGCCATGTCCTCCACTTCTCACAATGTTACCCTGAAAATGAATCATAGAAATCAACGGCAGGAATGGTAAACACTCTGATTTATGGACATGATGACAACCGCTATTTAAACATAGATATGGATAATGTCAATAGCTATGCTACAAATGTACTATATAAAGATTTACCATTCTAGATATAGATATGGATAATGTCAATAGCTATGCTACAAATGTACTATATAAAGATTTACCATATAGCTATGACAAGATTTACTTGTCATAGCTAATCAATGAGAGCCCCTGTGATAAACCAAGGGAAGTGGCTGGCCTGGTGACCTCAAAAAAAAAAGGTCCCCGGAGCTGGCGATTTTCATGCCTTTTCCCTGGATAGATCTTGATACAAAGAGGCATTCCAAGCTGGAGCAACTTTACTGTTGGAAGAAGATTTCGATCCAAAAAAAAGAGTGCGGGACGCTGTGGCTCCCCAGTTTTTACGTGATTTTTAGCCGGTTTATCTGATCATTTACCATGGTTTACCATCAACTGGTTTATCAAACCATCAACCATCAACCAAATATTAACCATGATTTGTTGGTAAACCATGGTAAACCCCTGTTTTTACTATTTTTTATTACTTTCTGACATGTCTTTGCCATGCTCGTCAGCAGCATTTTTAACTGGCCTACTTGCTGCCATTCCCAGTGCTCCCAGTTGTGAAGAAATCATCGACGGTGTCGGCTGAGAGCCCAAACTTGAATGTCCACATCGGAGAAATCCACCTCGACAGTGGAACATGCTGGGAATGAAGGACCAACCAACAAAAATCCTATGGGGATTTAGATGGACTATAGCCTTTATGTACCAAGAAAGTATTGGTACATAAAGGCCAAGGCCAACAATAAAGTGGATACGTAACTCTGAGTCTGAAAATGGAGGGGCGTGGGTGGATACGATGCTGAACATGATCTCACAGCTGAAGAGCCTGAGAGCCTTCAATCAACCCATAAAATACGGTCAATCTCCATGAAAAGCTCCCCAATATCCATCAGGAAAACCATGATTAACCATTGGTTTATGAAAACACATCTTCACCGATCTCCTCACAGGTGCCTAGTGATGTTGGTTGGATTACAATCCCCATGAAAACCATTTTTATATCTACCATAATCATCGATAAACCATAGTTGATAGGTTACTTATATTCGTTATATCTACCATAAACCATAGTTCATTCAGCCACTTATCCATATGTCAACTGAGCGCCAAAACGCTCGTTGACGGGGGCCCATCCTGTAGTTGATTTTCCTATCAAGAGTTCCATTTGTGAGGGGACATCCCAGTGTTTTTAATGTTTGATATATGAATTTGGTAAATGCGTTCATATCCCATGAACTCATCCCATGATTTTCCAATGTAATAGTGGATATAATCTCCCTGGTAAGTGGGATAAGTAGGGTTCACACACTGACATAACTAGGGTGAACTAACCTACAGTACCCAATTACAAATGGGATCACTATCATTTTTTTCAGCTGGTTGGTGGTTGACCTACCCCTCTGAAAAATATGAACGTCAATTGGAAGGATTATTCCATATATATGAAATGGAAAATCAATAAAATGTTCCAGTCACCACCAACCAGTCAGGGGATTAGTCCATTGGAACCACCCAACCGCGCTGGGTTTGTCGGGCGCAACTCCGCATGAAGCTGGTGGTGTCCAGGGCGTGAACGCGGACTCCACGACGATGCGCCAGGTCCTGACACACCGTGAATTTCCCGGGAAGTTTCCACGCGACGGTCGCGGGTCGCGGGAAATCACTGGTAGATCTTCAGGATCCAATTGATGGAGGTACGTAAACGTACCATATTTCTGGCGATATGAATTGTGGGGATATTCCCTGAAATTTAGGCCTGATATATATATATAGGCCTTATATATGGAATCGGTACCTCCAATCAATCGGTTCCTGAAATGACCATTGAGGAAATGGAGGATTCCTAAGTCATAGAGGTACCCCCCAGTCATCATCCATTTATAGATGGATTTTCCATGAAATACACCATCTAGCTATTGGAGGTCACCCATTTATGGAAACACCATCAGATGCCATGAAATTCCACAGGAAAACCATCAGATGCCTGAAAATTGAGCATCAAAAAAGAGGGGAAGCAACCCAAACTTGAGAGATCTTTCAGAATTCTAAGAACATATACCCTCTGGTAAATTAACATAGACCCTGGCAGATAGGGGTTGGAAGACTAGTTTCCATTACAAATTGGCTATTTTCAGGGTCTATGTTTATTTACCAGAGGGTAAATAAAACATGCTTCTTGATCAAGGAACAAATCTGGAACATGTAGGTTTCACCCGATTCTTGGGTTGTTCTGCTGATGGAATCACCAGCAATGGAAGTTTCACCAAGAAACGAAGATCACTAAGGGATCAAATCCAGCCCCAAGAGGATCCGGGGAAGGAAAATCACCACTTTTCATAGACACATCAAACTACATAGGCCGGCATAGCAAACTGCTAGTCATTACCAGAGGCTACGCGAAGAACTGAGGAACTTGCTTTGACTTTATTGGGTGAAATCCCAATTTTTGGTTAATGTGGTTACAGCAATAGTAAACCATCCCCTAAATCACCATAAATGGATGGTATAAACCATAAACATATGGATGGTTTATTATTGTACCAACATTAGTCAACTTGGCACAAATTCACTCCTCTTTTGAAATTGAGTTCGGCCCCGTGTGCATCTTGGGCATCCCAACGATGGTTGAAATCCAACTATTTCCAACTACCCTACAGTAGATGAACTGTAAAGAACCTGCCATGACTTGGGGCTTGGAAAATTCGTGAAACTCAAAATGGGTGATTTTCAGGGTTCAACTATGTTCAACTGTTGATTTGCCAGAGGGCAACCAACAAATGCATCTTTCTTTCATGGATCCCAAGTCTTTTTTCGCGCAGCGACAGCGGCGAAAAGCGCATATAGACGGACCTGCACGAAGTTCTGAGGGAGGACACTACTGGGGATGATTGCAGTGGGGTGTAACCCCCTATACCAACTATAAGGGCCTGCAACCCATTAAAACCATTAAAACCCATGGTTTTTAGGTGATTTAATGGGTTTTTATGAGATTTAATGGGTTATACGAACCAGAAATAGCCATGGTTGTTTTTTTTTTCCGGTAGGGCTCAGAATCCCGCAAATAAGAAAGGGTTGGAACTGGGAAGTTTCCCACCATGGCTATTTTTGCTTGTCAAGGTGGGCTCCAGGGGCGGTCTTGGGCGCAAAGCCCGATTTCAACCCAAATAAGTCCTTTTGAGCATTCAGAATGGTGAGGCACTCAAAATTTGTCGCTTCAGCAAAGCTTGGGGAGTCGAACACTGGCGGCTCACATCACCAGTCATGCTGTCGCAACGAATCCAGCCCTGGTAGATTTAAACAAATTTAAACCACATTCATTTCATCTCAAGATTTACGCCACTTTACAAAGCTTCACTTGTCAAGATTCCGATGTCACAACTTCACGATTTCTTGGTGATTTGCGACAGTCTCTCCATGGCAACCCCAAACATCAACAGGCGGATGTATAAAGAGTTCACGACTGGGGGTTTCCATAAATGGAGATTCCCCGGTAGCTGGATGTACCCTCTGGTAAACTAACATAACTATTGAAAACGGCCCATTTATAGTTGATTTACCTATTAGAAATGGTGATTTTCCATATTTATGTTAGTTTACCAGAGGCTATTTCATGTAAAATCCATCTATAAATGGATGATGACTGGAGGCACCACTATGACGTAGGAAACCTCCGCATCAATGACGAGGTAAAGCCAATGCCATAGTCACCATCCCAATTGGTTTTATTGTGAAATCGGGTAGACCCCTATTGTCCCAAATGCGACTGGTTGCTGCGATGGCTTGTTCTGAAGGGTTTACCACAAAAAACAAAGATGAACAAAAACCCTAAACCCACCCGTATTTTTGTTCCTTAGCCACCCAAATATTCATTTTACCCCTCCAACTCTTGCTGTTGATACCCAACTGTGCCGAAAAAGAATTCCAACTTCTCACCATACCCTAAACTTGGATTTTGCGCGCCAGAAACCCCCCCAAAAAGGAAAAACTATGATATAATACTTGCTGGCTCATCCCACGAATCCGAAGTAGGTTATAACTCTAGATAATGGACATTGCCCCTACCTATCCTTTCACAAAACCAGGCTTTTCACTAACCTACAACCGACGGATTCGTGGCTAGTTCGCCACAAAGTTTGTATTCCCTACAGATTTCCCACGTTGGATTTCCCTGGGGACTTTTTAACATCTCATCGACGCGATTTTCCAGGTGAGAATCTACGGAACATTGATCCATATCGATCCAAACCGACGATGGGTTACATAGATTTACATTTCTTCTAATATTTCTGTTTAATAAATGTTCTAATTAGGTTATAATAGCTACATCTATGGAACATTGTAATCGCTACATTTCTTCTAATCATCTGAAATTTATTATGCTCGCCCAAGCAACCAACTATATGGTGAAATGGATAAAAGGGATACATCCTTTCTTAATATCTTATACTATTGGTTTACAAAGCACAACAACAATCTTATTAGTTATCTATACAAGATGGTGCCCCCCCAGTGATGTGAACGTTGGTTTAGATTCACCCCATGAACCATACTTATAAGTATAATAAACCATAGTTATTGGAGTTATGTTCACCAACTTAGCCATCGTAAACGGGGGCCCCACATTGTGGTTATCTAGTTCGTTATATCTACCATGACCTCTAGTTGAGCCACTTCTGACTGTCAACCCAGCTCGAAGGCTCCGTAGTTTTAGCGGGAGGATTTCCCCCCATGTTTGAAAAACCGGATGGAGTAAGAAAAGTCTTAACCCATTTTGTGAGCCATTTTTAACAAACAAAATTGACAAAACCATGATTAACCATTGGTTGAAGCCATTCGAGAAACCATTATTGACGCACAAGCGCATTATGAACCCATTATGAACCCATTATGAACCCCATCATTTTCCCATGGCCGGCGTGCTGCACCTCAGCCTAAGGAACCTCGTCAGCCAACCTGGATGCACGACGGGAGATATGATGGGAATTTCATCCAAAAAATGGGAAGTTAAAATGATAGGTATTGATCCATAGTTACATAGATGGTAAAATGATGGTGAAACAATGGGATATATAATGATTAATGCTTAGTATATATAATGATTACCCTCTGGTAAACTAACAATTTGCGAACTGGATAATCACCATCTTCAAGTTCGGTAAATCAACGAACTAACTGTGCTGCCATTTTCAATAGCGAACTATACTGAAGATATCATGATCGTGGGAATAAATGATGGAAATAAAAACGGTGGATGGACAAATGGACAAGCCGTCCCGCAGCAGTTGGAAACTATAGGTAACTATGAAACACTGTAAATTATGGGGTTATAATGGGATTTTGCCCATCTACCAATTGCAGGATTTCTGCCACAGTATAGGGGATAAAACCAAACATGTATGGTGTTTATCCAAACAGATGTGGAGGAAACCAAGCGAAATAAGGCCAAAAGGTGGGTGAGATGATGGAGTGCCAATCTTTGGCAAGTCTTATAGAGGAATCTGATCTGGTTGGTGGTTGAGCCCTACCCCTCTGAAAAATATGAGTTCGTCAGTTGGGATGATGATTCTCCATATATGGAAAAATCAGATTCATGTTCCAAACCACCAACCAGTGATCCAAGATGAAATTCATGGATAACTGGGGTAGATCCCTACACATCCTCTTGGAACGAAATTCCAGAATCATAGCAGCAAAAGTCGAATGATATCACTAGACCATGACCCATGGGGATTTGTCATTGAATGTTGTGGGAATATCATGAGGATACAATGGCATACATGACCCATATGATACATGTGTGTGTCTGAAAATGGGGGATAGTTTCCGCCCCATGGCCAGGCCATAGCCCTAATTTCAGACACACCCATATGGCCAGCCCCTCAATATCTCTTGATACACTTTAATAAACCCAACATGCTCGGGGTTTCAACAGGCGTCGATTCCCAACGCCAGCTGTGTTGCATCGCTGTCAAGATGCAGAGAGTAGGATCCTCTGCTCACAGGGGAACCCATCCCACTGGAAACATCCCCCAAGTCACCTGTGATGTAGTGGTGGATCTATTCGGGGTATACATTAGCTTACTGGTGCTAAACGTAGGGAATGAGGGAATGATCCACAATAACTATTCCCCCAGTCCCATCCATTCCCTACGTTTAGCACCAGTAAGTTAGATAACTAAAATATCGGAAAGCATGGAAAGAGTTGATTTTCACACAAAAACATGCAGAAACTAGCAACCAGAATGGTACCAAACTGATGGTCTATGTTAGGATGTTCGTGAAATGGACACGCTAACAGAATGGTCTACGTTGGGACATTCACTCATCCCACTGGGAGTTTTTCTTGGCACACAGCCGTTTGGCTGAAAATACTAGTACCCCTAATTCCATCATTTCAGCAAAATTATTCATCCCATTAAGTACTAAATATTACTAATAAAATATGAGGGATGTTGTGAAATTCCTGATGGCATCGATAACATTATCTCTCTATTATATAAAAGGTGTCGGGCTGGTAGACACCCGCAATGAATCCTGTTTTTGAAAACTTTCATGACCTGCTGAAGATGTGCTGACTTCTTAGTCGTCATGAGTTGTTGAAGTTGACTTGAGATATGAGGGTTGTTCTAAAATCATAAATAAATTCTGGTTCCGTGGTTGATTCGTTTCAGAGCACGTGTGCGTATAGGATAGTATAGTATAGTCCCTTTATTGTTCACATGTTGTTTACATTCTTGGGGGTAGCGAATTCTAAATTATGACTTTCAGGCTCTGTTAGCGCATTTGTACGGAAGGCATCCGCCAAAGGAGGCAAAGAATCTTGCTCGGCATCTGTGAGAGACGCAAAAAAACCATGGCTGTGTCCTTCTTCCATTGCTAACCTTGGACTTTACGGATGTTCCCCATACCTCTACTGCAGCCTCCAAGGGCTGGCCCAATGTTCTCACCATCTCATCTCGGACACTGTGCAAATCTCGCTTCTGCGGGTCATGACCATGCCTTCACGCTGGTCAACTTCCAACACGCTCTTGACGCTACACTCTTTTCTTTCTCAAGTAACTTACGTTGGGACATGCTGGTTTGCACCGGAAAATCACTCAGCAAAGAAAAATAACCACGCATGCCAAACTTCATAATCATTCTTCCATCATGGAAAACGAAGTTAGTTCGTAAAGGCCTCAAAATGTGGAAAAACATGATTGTATTGCAAATACCATGCAAATCTATTCATGACAATCAAAAAACACGCGGGTTTCTACCAGCCCGACGCGTATTAAACCATGGTAATCCTTGTGGATCATTATTGTTTTTTCCCTGTTAAATTGCAGTTTCTATGGATCATTATTAACAGTTTCCCTGTTAAATTGTAATTTTTATGGACCATTATTAACACTTTCCCTAAAAAAATACAATTCTTATGGATCCTTATTTACAGTTATCCCTAAGAAATTGTAATTTGCATGGATCAGTATTTATATTTTCCCCGTCAAATTACAGTTTTTATGGATCATTCGGATCATTATTTATATTTGTATATATATATATACCTTATAAATTGTTTTTTGTATGGATCATTATTAACACTTTCCCTATCAAATTACAATTTTCATGGGTAATTATTTGCATTTATCAATAATAAATTGCATTTTTAATGGATCATTACTTACATGTATCCCTATTAAATTGCCACATTTTTTGAATCTATTTAGGGATGTTGCTTGATGGCATTCTTAACGTTCTCCCTATACAAATGGTCATTTTTTTAGGGGGTCAATTCAGGCCATTCTCACAGCCCCATGAACTGGATCCGTGGCTTCTCACCCACTGATCTAATAACCAGGGCATATCATATATATACACATACGTATAAATATCTAAATACATTTATGTAAATATACATATATATATATATATACATATAAAATGTATATACACTATATATATATAATATGTGTATATATATATATATATATTAAACATAGCTATGGAAAGTTCTGGAAGCCATGGCGCATTGACTTCCGTGGTTTTCCATTCGGAACCCTGTTCGTTTTTACCGTACCAGGAGGGTTGGATGAGATTTTCGCTGAACCGATGGGATGACTGGATGACCCTCCCTACGTTTTTTTTTACCATGATGTACCATCATTTAGCATTAATGTCAACCCCGGATTAATAAACCATGGTTTATTAATTAGGGGGGTACTCCTCCAATAGTCATAATATGATACTTAATTAAATGGTACCCTCCCAATTAAAAATTCTAGGGGTTTATTAATCCAGGGTTGACATTAACCATCATATCATCATTACGATTATGTCCATCATTACCATGTATATTTACCATTACGAAGCAACAAAAAACCATTATGAACCAACATTGCCATTATATCCTCGTAATCATTGGCAATCATTTAGCATTAGCCATGATATTTGCCGTTTACCATTAAACCGCCATTTAATATATACATCATTAACCATGATCCCATCTAATATGATGGGATATATCATGATGGTTTAATCATTTACAATTACCATCTGGTTGGTGGTATACCTACCCCTGAGCTGGGATGATTCTTCCCCATATATGGAAAAATAAAATTCATGTTCCATACCACCAACCAGCCATTTATCATGATATATCCTCTGGTAAGCTAACATAACTATGGACAATCACCATCTTCAATTGGTTTTATCAACTATTTCTATGGCCATTTTCAATAGCAAACTGTTAGTGGAAAATCACCATTTTTAATGGGTTTTATCAACCATATTTAATGGCCATTTTCAATAGCAAACTGTTAGTCATTACCAGGCCGGGTAATCATGATATGATATATCCCATCAAAGCGCCATGGCCACCATCAAGCCATTCGGTGGCGATCCCCTCAAGCGTCGTGTAGCTCGTGGCATCAGGCACCAATTTGGCATTACGACACGGCCTGAAGCCAAAGGAAACAGAGTCTGTTGGCCCAGGGATTTCACAAAGAGCCCAAAAACATGTTGGGAATGGGCAAATACATTTTTAAAAATATTAATGGGATGTTTTAATGTATGTATATGGATATGTGTGTGTATATATATATACATACATGCAGCCAACAACTATGAGAGCTTCATGGAAAAAACACTCAGCGAATTCCATCTGAGTTCATCCCCGCAGAGGCCTTGTACGATCTCGCGCGCATAACTATTGGAGTCTCTCGCGCGCGCCCTTGCAATCTCATTGCACGAATCTTCACCAGGTCCTTGTACCCTCTGGTAATGACTAACATAGCTATTGAAAATTGCCATTTATAGTTGACAAAACCAATTGAGGATGGTGATTTTCCATACTTATGTTAGTTTACCAGAGGGTAAGATGCAAGGTGCAGATCTGCAAACACTTTGCCAGCGATCCTGGCCTGTAAATTCACCATCGACTCCATGTGCTTCCTTCCTCGCAAGCATTCTGTGAGGTCCATCCCGCACTGCCAAAAGATCCTCCCATCCAACTCCAATCAGCTCAGTTTTTTCCACCTGGAAAAGCCAAAACATGTCTCAATGCAGCAATTGGGACCATCGAAATCACAAAAACATCTGTCGAACATCGATAACTGCCCCCTTGAAACCATCAACATTCCCCAAACTTCTGGCGGACAGGTTGAATCAAGAATTTGTAATGGTTTGCCACCAATCATCAACGGGAATTTCAGGATCCTAAAATGGAGGTCCTGTACCATATTTCTGGCCATATTTTAATGCGATATTCCCTTACATAGGCCTTATTTTTAGGTTCCTGTTGCATGGCCATTGAAATCATTGTTTCCCCCTAGCCTTGGCCTGGGGGCCTGGCTTCGATGTCGATAAAAGCCACGACATATTTTGAAAAATGGTGAAACACAGCGATGGTTACTTGTTATGCCATGGCTTCCACCATTGAAAATTTGGAGAATTGTTACTATTGTTACTTCCATGGTGCTCCTTTTTGAGGGTGAACTATCCTTAGATTCCGAAAAAATCCACAGTTGTCCAGGTCAAATGGTGATTTCTGTGGCACTTTGACAAGCGGAAAGCGCGTGTTTTTTTTTGGCAGCCGCATGATTTGAGAAACACTCATCTGTGGCTGCCTGGCTTTATGAAGACTCTATTGCCTCAGATAGGGTACTTGAACTGGAACCATCTGTAATCTCTTCCACCATTTCAACTCACCCCTTGCCCGCCAAGCCAGATGAGAAGAGCGCAAAATCTAGTGTTGTCGCAACAGGTACTGCTTGAGGGTGGGATTCCTAGTTTGTGGATTGTACTAATCCAAATTAAATCACATATAGAGGACAACCAAACCCTGCCAACAACTTCATCTTTGGGAAAATTTTCGGTGTTTCTGACCATCGACAAACCATCAGGAATAAAATCAGCTTTTTTGAAACTTCACACCCCAATATCTTTGTTGGTGAAGGTCACCACCCCGGCACCAATCTGCACCTCAGCAGTGTGGTGGCACGCTGCCAGTGCTGTCCCAAGCATAGGACATGGATAGTACCTCCAATGGGGAGAAATGCCGATGTCCGACATTTGGAACCGAGGTTTGGATGACTGCGTCAGTAACATTCCAAAGATAGAAATTGGATGAAATTGGTCAAATCCTACGAAAAGAGTGACTTTTCATGACTTTTCCCATCGTTTTGGGGAATGCGATTCCAATGTAAAGGCAATGGGAACTTCATCCCAGGAGTTGGGATGAAAGAATGAACTTTTCCTAGGCGTTTATTTTCATGCCCTGCACAAGTTAGGGTCGTCCCCTATCGGTAATGAGGATTTCTGCGTTTTTAGACTTTGAGGCGACCATGCAAAACAGAGGTATCGGTATAGGGTCGCCCCTATCGGTAATGAAGCTTTTGCACACCCCTCAGCAAGGCCAAGGCGAAGCAATCCTAAATTAGTATTACAATAATCTTGTCGATTACCAATATATGCATAAATACCTTCCCTGTTGGGGAGGTTAACGGTTCAATCACTATTCAAGTACCCAAACAAATTATTTTTTAGTAATCCCCAAAGTGGTGACCAAGGGCGTGGTCTCTGCTGTCAAATGGCTGATTGAATCTGCACAGTGGGTATCAACTGGCGTATCAACACGGAGATTACTCCTTTGGTTGGTGAAATTCCCACGCTAATCCCTATTCTGCTGGTTATCATTCCATATTGACAATCTTCAAGCATCAAAATATATCCACTGTTGTTAGTGATCTGGGGATGGATCAACAACTTTTTTCTACCGTCTGGGTTGGGGGATACACCTCCTTGTTAAAGGGCTTGAGCCTTCGGCGTTGATATCACCAGCGGTGAGGATCAAACCAGTGGATGAGTGCTGGATGGGATATGACTAGTGGCCGGATGTAACCAACATGACAATTGTGTGTTCTCCAATGAGGGATACCCCGGCCGAACACATTTAGGAAGGAAACCTCAGTGGACACACCCAGCTGGTTCAACACATGGCGGATCTTAGATGCCCTCTGGCAATCAAACATGGTAATGGAAAACTCCCCATTGATACAATAGATGCTTTGGACATTTTAATGTACATTTATAGGGGATTTCCAATTGCCATGTTTGAAAACCGGAGGCTACAGGAGTTTGTTTCGGGCAGAATATCACGCAATCTTCATCGCTGCAGATTCAACTTATCAACCTACTGTCCTTGGGGTACTCAAAAACATATGAGTTTCCTTCTAAAACAAACAATTCTGAATGAATTTTGGGTCCACGATTCTGAATAAACAACACTATGTATATGCCATGGTCAAAACGACCAATCATGGGATGTAGCATGGCTGTCCACTTTAGGGAATTTGTCTACATCATCTTGGAATTATCAGAAGCCATGATTTGGTGGATGGATATAGATTGATGACCATCAGTACCAATATCAGGCTTTCTCACAATGGGGGATCCCCCATGGTCACCATCAGTTTTACACTGGTCATGACTGGATGACTGGGGCTACCGAAACACCGCCCGGCCGGTGTCACTGTTGAAGCTGATCAAATCAGGCGCAGCCCGAAGATGATTCCTCGGCGCCAAAATAAATATCATGGGATGACCAGAATTCCTGGGATGATGTAGAATGGCATCCTTTCATGGTTGTTTATCTTGTATTCTACAGGATGGTTTGTTAATTCCTGATCATCAAGAAAATTTCATGGTTGTTTGTTCTGATCAGGAATGGTTTATCTTGTAGATCTCGCACAAACAAGCAGACAAAATGATGCAAAGGGGTCGTGGCCAACAAATACACTTTTTATGAGCCAATGTAGGCCCTTTCTATGTGACGTTCATCCTCTTAGATGGGTGGAGTTAGTTAACGGATGTTTGTAAATGGATTTAAAATAAAACTTGTTATAAATGGTATATCATAAATAGTTTGTAAATGGATTATAAATGATTCAACTAGTTTCACTATTGGGATATAAGCATTTATAAACTAGTCAATGAGCCATTTACCAATGGGATATAATGGCCAACTTCTAACCCACTTACAATCACCATGAAGGTCCCCACAGAGATGCACAAAGGGATAGTCTTTGACCATAGCCATTTGCACAAGCCAACGGTATCAGCCAAGACAGAAAGTCAAGGAAAGTCAAGAAACAAATTAAGAGATATGAGTACATCTGACTGTAAAACCTCTTCAAATGGTCCATTTCTGTGGAGTTCCAGCCTTTTCTTGGTAGTTTCAGATCTGGATAATCCCTTGATACATCACACAGCTGGTCCAGACCTGGCCGCTGAGTTGACCGGTTCCACCAAGGCACTGCAGATCATCAAAAAATTGTAAGGCCTGCCGCGTAGAAAAACATGGGTCGTTTTCAACGGAGCAGAAAAACTTGGCCAATTGATCTGTCTCTATGTCTTCGCCTTCGAATTAGCATGATCCTGTTGAAGGAATACACGCTCCTGTGGCTAGAACTCCCGCAAGTGCTAACTAAATTCATATGTTTGTGTGTTACACCAAGATTATAAGAACTCACCCCAAAAGTAGAAATGCCATTTGCCACCATTTTGTTAGGGCTACACTTCTTTTCTCACAATCTTTTCTCGCGCCTGTTGCCATTGGTCAAGACAAACCCCAATAGCTGCATTGTAGGTGTCTGTCAAAGGCCTCAGCAGCAGCATAGACTCCTCCTGGTTAATCTTGGATAAATATTGGGTTAATCATGGTTTATAATGGTTCATGGCATATTTAATGAAGATACTATCTGGTCATCAAACATGGCTGGAAGATCCCTGAGCTAGCCATGGAGGTTTCTAGCTGGGAACATCATCAGAATTTTCCATGGGGAATTCATCATTGCCATGTTTGACAACCGAGAGGTAAACCTAGTACTGTAATAACTACATAGTACTATGTAATAGTAGTAGCAATGAAATCAACAACAGTAATGATGTTGACGATATATGTACTATAATTACATATATAAATTATATATATATATATGTATACAAATGTATTTCTGATATGGAAAACATTGGGATTGAAGAATCGACAATGGATGCTCTCCATCGACAAAGTAGGTTCACCAGCAAAACAAATAATTTGCCAACAATCGGCATTTTTCCAGACCACTGACTGTCGACCAGGCAGACCAAATGAGTTTCCCATTCAATGTCCATGTTGTTGGGGATGAAGTACCTGCAAAAGTCGACGCTGTCGAAGATCTTCGTGCGAACCCAAGCGATAAAGTCCAAAGCCCGTCATCAGAGGTCTCGGCACCAGCAAGGCCTGGTTTCCACCGCCTCGGGGATGTGATTAACCTCAGATTTAAAACGAATCTTCCACACAATTTCCGGCTTCTTCGCCTGGCCTTGTACAGGTTCCGTTGGCTTTGCCGCGACAGCGGCTTACTTGAACGTGCACTTGGGGTGGCTTGACCATGGGTAGAATCCTATGGATTCTGACCTCCATAAGTTGGGATATATGATATAACCCCTACAACTATGGTGAAATGGAAGCCACTTTTTAATGAAACTGAACCTCCCAAGTATGACACCGTCAAACGTTCGAAGCGCCAAATACCAGAATTGCTGGTTGATATACCCACTCTTGGTTGGCCATTTTTTGGGCTGGCTATTGGTGATGGTATCTCCAGTAATGTAACTCCCGCATTAATGAACTCCATCAGAAATCGGGGGGGTTACCAGCAAAATAGTTTTTAAAGTTACCAATGATCAAAATTGTTACCCCCTACTGGTAAACACAGCAATGCTGGGTTCACATCAAGTCTGTACATCCTGAAAACAGGGACCAACAGAAAAAAAACCATTTGTTTCCGCAGTTGCAATGATCTTTCCGGGGGGTATAGACCGTGGCACTGTGGGTTTTCCCCAGTAATGAACCAGTCCTGATATCACCATTTTGGGTGGTAGGCTACCGTCCCCGGCATCATGATTGGGTTCATCACATTAGATTCCCAGAAATAGATAGATCCAGTATCTGTGATCCCATGACATATCGCTATGTCTTTTTTGATATTCACCACATGCCGAAAGTCATGCTGGTTGGTGGTTTCAATCCCTCCGAAAAATATGAAAGTCAGTTGGGAAGGATTATCCCATATATTATGGAAAATACATTTCATGTTTGAAATCACCAATCAGTAACCATTAATCATTATATATTCCATCATTTTACCATCTAAATGGCTATGGATCAAATGATCAATACCAAAAAACAGCATTAATCATTTTTTACATATACTAATCAGATCAAAATTAACATTAATTAACCTAATCTTAAATCAACAAAATCCAACCAACCAGCCATATGGTTACCATTCTTTTTATCGGCAGTCTGGCCCCATGGATCTGGGATGATCTCGGGGCTCTCGGCTCAGGAATCTCTCTCATCAGCGCCAGGCCGCGATCCACTTCCTAAAGTCACCAGTGGGATCCCCAGGAGAATTGCTACCAATGCGATCATGGGATATATACATCCAGTATATATATATATATAAATATATATATATATATATAAATAATATGTATATGTATCAATGGGAGATCTCCAGGATCCAATTGATGGAGGTACGTTGGTACCATATTTCTGGCCATATTTTGAGGGTATATCCCCTTACATAGCCCTTACATAGGCCTTATCATGCCTTATATATGTTAGGTACCTCCAATTTAGGTTCCTGAAATGGCCATTGAATGTGTAGATGAGCCAACAAAAATATGCAGATAGGACAAGCGGTTGACTCGATTAACCCATCATCCAAGTCTTCATGGATTTTCCCATGGATTTTCGCATCATCAAATGGTCCCCCCAAAACGAGAAATTCGATACCAAACCATGGGTTCTCAGGGGTATTCAATAAAGTTTGGGGAAAACATAGCAACATCATGGATGATGTTAGCTGATCTACAGTACCAGGAATCATCCGGTTGATGGGTTCGCGGCCAAAAGTATGCAAGCCAAGCGTCGACCATCATCCGGATGGAAAATAACAATTGATGGATGGATGGGTGCTATCACTGTAGGTTTTAAGCAAAGAGGTTGAGAGTCAAAAAAGGAAATCACCCATCTTTCGGCAAGTTCGCTACTTTGGTCGTTTCCAGATGAACCATCCATGGGATATCTTTGGTACCTCAACTTTGATATCCATGCCGCCAGCAACTTCCCAAGCAAGCCGCTCTTGCTCGCCCACAGGCACCAATGACAGCATTGCATAGAATCCTGAAGATGTCTTGGTGACAAGAATGTCGGTACTGTATGATATTCATCACTGGTAGTTGTAATATGTCATAATACAGACATATATATATATATATATGTATATCTTAATGATATATACTAGCACACACACACATATACACATATATATATACACACATACACTTTATATATCATGACATTCTAAAGTTCCATTCGCAGTGATCACAGCTTCATTTCATCCACAGACCAAACCGCCTGGGTGAGGATCTTCAAATTCCGGGTGGATAGTGCTTGGAGATCTTAAAATCTTAAAAACGGGTGAGCCACCAATACTGGTTTTCCCACAGTTCCTCCATAGACATCACGTTTTTTGGGGATGCTTCTATAAAGGTTTAACTGTTTAACCACCATTTTATGGAACAAATAAAGATGTTCAACCCTGCCAAAATGCAGAAAAGACTACGTCTTGCGGAAGAAGGACGATGGGTCCTGTCCGAAATGTCACCAAGAAAAAAAGGTCTGATAGCCATATATATATAAATGTATATGTATATGTATATAATCACATATTGTATTTTTCCATTCTACATAATATATATATATATATATATATATGTAAATATATATGCATATATATATATATACACATACACACGAAAAACATGTATGTCAATGTAGATGCGTACATGCACACATAACTACACACATACACGTACGAAGTTCCTGATATGCAACATCGTTCGCCGAGCAGCGCGTTAACTTGGAGATGTTCCTCCTCTGCCCTCCTCAGCAACGAAAGGGCCTCTCGCCACCGTGCTGCCTTCTCGCAGCCACTAGCCTCGGTGAATAGCAATTGGAGCTGCAAAGGTTGAAGATCCAACAAAGAATGAAATTAATAATCGTTATACATCATTCTGCAGCTGAATTTTGATTTTGGGGATTCCAATGGATTAGTTGCAGATTTTGTGGGATTTTGTGACCGCAAAAAACGGGATTGTAATTAAGAAATGATTCACTGAGCTCTGCTGTGCGAAAATTTGAACATCCACCAACAAACCCAAAAATATCAGAGATATAATGCTTGCTAGCAATTTTCTTGGGCTACATTTGAATTTTGGGAGAAGTTTGGGGGTGCCGAATTTCTGCTGGTTTGATGGTTAGTCTTCAACTCATCTGGGCCGTTCCCATTCATTCCCATCTCCCATCCGCTTCATTCCAAGTCAGGATGGAAACCAAACAGAATCCAACTTGAAACTACCCAATGGCTTGAAACATACTGCACCTAAACAAACATCTGGCCTTTATTCCGTATAAACAAGAGTTTCACAAGATGAGCGTATATTATGCAGACATCCCATTCATTGGGTTTATACCGTAGGCTCCCCTGGAGGACGGCCGCCCAATGACGCATGCGGCGTACGAAATCACATCACTTGGCAACCGCCTGAGCAGAATCGAGAAGATCATCAGGATATGCCGAGCTGAGGGGAAATTTAAAGAACACACATGGGGATAACTAACCAACTAACTAACAAACTAACTAACTGACTAACTAACTAACTAGCAAACTAACTAAGAAAGTAACTAACAAACGAACTAACTAACTAACTAACCAACTAGGTAACTACCTAAATGACTAACTAACTAGCTAACTCACAAACTGACTAACTAACGAACTAACGAAGTAACGAACTAACGAACAAACAAACAAACTAACTAACTAAACAACTAACTAAGTAAAGAACGAACGAACTAACTAACTAACTGACTAACTAACTGACTGACTAATTAACTCACTAACTAACTCACAAACTCACAAACTAACTAACAAACTAACTAACCAACTAGCTAAATAACTAACCGACTAACTAACTCACTAACTAACTCACTAACTAAAAAACTAACTAACTAACTAACTAACTGACTGACTAACTGACTAACTAACTAACTAACTAGCAAACTAACTAAGTAACTAAGTAACTAAGTAACTAAGTAACTAAGTAACTAACTAACCAGCTAACTCACTAACTGACTAACTAACTAACTAAACACCCAACTAACTAACTAACTAACTAACGAACTAACAAACTAACTAACTAACTAACTGACTAACTAACTCACTAACTAAATAACTAACTAACTAACTGACTGACTAGCTAACGCACTAACTGAATAACTAACTAACTAACTAACTAACTAAATAACTAACTAACTGACTGACTAGCTAACGCACTAACTGAATAACTAACTAACTAACCAACTAACTAACTAAGTAACTAGCAAACTAACTAAGTAACTAAGTAACTAAGTAACTAAGTAACTAAGTAACTAAGTAACTAACTAACCAGCTAACTCACTAACTGACTAAACACCCAACTAACTAACTAACTAACTAAACACCTAACTAACTAACTAACTAAATAACTAGCTGACTAACTAACTCACTAACTGGCTAACAAACTAAGTAACTTACATAAACAAACAAAGAAAGAAATCAAAACAACAATAATTCAATGTGTGTATATATATATAAACCAAGTTATACCTGTCAGTAGAGTTGATGGCTAAATTTCCATCTTAGTATGCGATCTATTTTCCTTTCTGCTGAGTTTGGCACATACCATGCTGTTTCAATATATGAATCGATACAACGATATATAAAACAAATAGCCATATAAACCAACCCCAAAGAACTTTTGGGGCCAGTGATACTGAGCCATTCGCCTCAGAAGTGCCAAATCTAAGAGCTGCAGGGTGAGCTCCCACTGTGACGCCTTCTCACCTGGAGTGCCCAGTGATGAACTATAGTTGATAGACTCTGTGAACTATAGTTAGAATATGTTAGAATTACCAGAAACATTCATAAACCCAACAGCTTGTGGACTTGTAATCCAACTTGACGATCGTTTTTTTGGGCCCCGTCGCTTGTGGTTTCTATGGATTGTATGGGGGCCCATCTCCTGGAGGCCCTAACTTTAGGGAGATGGATTACCGAAGCACAGAGAATGGGTGCCTAGAAACCACCAAAGTCACACCAAAGAGGACTCACAATTCACTTCGGAATTGTCAACTGGGCGCAACATAGGATAAGATTCATGCATCACCAACCATACATCCGGATTTGACGGATAATCGTGTAGAGTAACTGCTTAGTAAGCATGTTTAGTGCCTGTCTGAAAATATGATAACCAACTTACACTGGGGATTCTTTCAGCAGCAATATCGTTGAAATGGTTGTCAGTTGTGGGGTGATTTTGATCATGGAGACACTTCCTATCAATGATTTTTGAATGTACCCTCTGCCGGTAAACTAACAGTTTGCAATTGAAAATCACCATTTTGAAGAGGTAAATCAACTATATGTGAGTCATTACCAGAGGGTACAACCAATGGAAATTGGAAATATCATCCAATGATATGCAATGATCGTCCACAATGAATCCGAAACCAGCTTTTGATGCTGCCCAAATTCATGAATAGAAGAGCTCACAAATATGATGAAATGGCTCGTGAATAAGTTTGATCCAATCAAGATACAAATCATACCAACACATGATGCTAGACTCAAATGATGGATAGGAACAATAAAGCAACAATAGCAATTGCAATATCAGTAAAACCAAATAGACTCATCTAGTTGCCACTGCTAGTAATTATAATAATACGCGGCAGAATCACCTTAAAGCAAGCTGGCCCAACTCCAACAAAACCGTTGACCAACAGAAGTGAACTGGGCATTGCCCAACTGGCGTTGACAAGACCCCAGAATCGTCCCTGCCGCCCTGCATGTTAGCTTGCAAGCAGAGTGCACGCGCTGATGGTGGTATTGTAATTGATGATGTTGGGCTCCTGAAAGTGACATGGTAGCGGGTCAAATCTGCCTAAGATTCATCCGATAGATATTGACCACCCCGATGACCGATTGAACCGACAGATTTTCGGGGTATAAACCGACCATTTGTGGAGGTGTCATGAACTATGATGGGATGTTATAATATTTATATAAATTCAACAATACACAAAAATGGAATTACCGGGATTAAGCCACGATATCCCACAATTTTAGTGGAAACTTAAAACTGTGGTACTCCGTATGGTGACCTGGTGGGGAACCACAAACGGCCTTCCATCATTCGTAGGGATAACAGAAAATACTAGAACCCATGTTTCTAATTATAACATATTTGCCCTGCGGAATGACCCACGCGGACCAAAGGGTCACTTGAATCGTGGCCGCTTTGACTGTAAGGGGAAAAGCACTTACTATCCACAATCCCACACATTCCTTTTCATCGACAAGTTGATGCAGATTCACAAATTATCTCAGGCCACTTTGAAAGCAAACAGTTTAAAGAGACTTGAGACCTAAACCGAGTCTGAAGCAAAATTTCTTCAAAGTCCCGGAGCAATCTCCCAACGCTCCGTTAAGCTGGTGCTTGGGTCCATGACTGGCTGCAATTGATGATCCGCACCATTGCTGCACCTTGATGGGTTTAATCCTTTCACCAATCTTGATGCCCTCTTTTTTGAAAGTAAAACTCGCAGTTTCAAACAAAAAACGTCGGTTAAATGTATTAAGATTGCCCTTTGCGGAGGGGCAACTATGATTTACCATTGCACCTCACGGTTTTCCAGTATCTACGTGTTCAAATGCACCCAACCATATTCTTCTGGGAAAAAATCAGCTGATTGGTGGTTTCAACGCATCTGATATGGGAAAACCAGGGGTGATCATCCCATTACGGTTGAACAATAGATATTTCATCACCAACCAGATGTTGCTATATAGATATACCTATAGATATCAACTATAGTGGGTATATCTATTGTTCACTGTATCCGCATTGATGGTAAAACCACCACCAGCCAAGGTTGTATCAAAAATGCTGAAGACAAAAACCCCTCACCCCCGGTCCAAGCTCTGGGCCCGCAAGCGTTCAAACCTCGGGAAAAGGGGGGCACCATACCGCCAAATGAAAACACCGCAACGGGCTCATGTGGAGATGAATGAAAGATCCAATGGTGCATTGAAATTGATGAACAAATGATGGGAATATACTGGATGTAAATTAAAACTCACTATATAATAGGGTCAACCCCGGATTTATTGACACCCCGGCTGCTTAATCGGGGGTGAGCACCATTTTCGTAAGAAATTATCAGATTTTATTTGTATGATCAATAAGGGTTTACTAATCCAAGATTGCCTCATCATTCTTTTGTCAGATTTTTGGGCAAACACCACAAATACATCACCTGGTTCGTGGTTTCAACCCTTTGAAAAATATTAGTCAGTTGGGACTATTAGTATATGGGAAAACTGTTCCAAACCACCAAACAGCATCGGTTGATCACAAATATTTCCCGACGACATGCTTGCGTCCGATGGAACGTCGCCCCTTGCCTCCACATCCGACATGAAGACCCACAATAGACGAGGATCATCAAACATGTTTTCCCTTGTCACGTTTGATGTTTGTTTGTGCATTCTGTTATTGTCATTGTCATTGTGATTGTCATTGTGATTGTCTTTGTAACTGTTGTCGTTGTTGTCCTTGTTGCTGCTATTGTTGCTGTTGCTGCTATTGTTGCTGTTGCTGCTGTTGTTGCTGTTGTTGCTGTTGTTGCTGTTGTTGCTGTTGCTGCTGTTGTTGTTGTTGTTGTTGCTGGTGTTGTTGCTGTTGCTGGTGTTGCTGTTGCTGGTGTTGTTGCTGTTGTTGTTGTTGTTGTTGTTGTTGTTGTGGTCGTCGTCGTCGTCGTCGTGTGGTTGTTGTTGTTGTTGTCGTTGTTGTCGTTGTTGTGGTTGTTGTGGTTGTTGTGGTTGTTGTGGTTGTTGTTGTTGTTGATGTTGTTGTTGATGTTGTTGTTGTTGTTGTTGTTCCCCACCTGCCAGGTGAGGGTTGTTAGATTTTATGTTAGTTGCCTGGTCCTCCTCCTCCTCTTCCTCCTCCTCCTCTCCTCTCCTCTCGTTGTCCTCCTCGTCCTCCTGCTCAACTGCGACTCGCGATCCACAGTGTTCTCTGTCGGACCTCAACCACGACCATCCACGCCCAGTGTTCCCTGCCGGACCTCAACCACGACC
>Ga0126342_10003257_pt1 | contig 26628 bp, 32 predicted proteins | sample Cyp1metagenome_FD_92528 | JGI IMG/M metagenome (GOLD analysis project Ga0126342, IMG submission 92528) | Coral microbial communities from Lord Howe Island, Old Settlement Bay, Australia - Cyphastrea 1 metagenome | ecosystem: Host-associated > Invertebrates > Cnidaria > Coral ...
AGAGTGCCAGAAAGAATGTCAGAAGATATGCCAGATAGAATGCCAGAAAGAATGTCAGAAAGAATGTCAGAAGATATGCCAGATAGAATGTCAGAAGATATGCCAGATAGAATGTCAGAAGATTTGCTAGATATGCGAGATAGATGGGGAGGTCGAGAGAAGATGTGCCAGATAGAATGTCGGAAAGAATGTCAGAAAGATGTATCTGTAGATGTGTCAGACCAAATATATGTAAAGTATTTATATCACTGCTTATGCCAACCGCATGATGACTGAGGCCAGGTTGCGTATTTAGATATTTCTTTCCAGAGCTGTGGAGTATGTAGCTATATATGCCATGGTGGGGATCATTCGAAGTGAAGTAATTTTTTTTATGGGTTTCGTAACCATCAAATGTATGGGGGATATAGATGATAAATGATTGTTGACTAGTGATGATTTAGGGAGTGATTATCCTCTGTGGTTTCTTGGGGATTCTGACATCACCCATAACGGGAAACCATATCAACCAAGCAGTAAGGGATGACATTTCCTGTTTTGAACACTGCTCATGTGGGTTTGGTACCTGAAAATACGGGACCCCTAGATACCATGCTTTAGACACTGTCGCAACATAGCTATTTTGTGGAGTATAACCGATTTTCCGACACACCCTTTTGCAGCAAGCAAATATTGTCTTTTCTCTGATGCAAGAAAAAGAGGATGACAGTTGATTAGGTAGTGCAGGGAGCTAGCCCTCCTTGGTGGTTCCTGGATTGGTGAATGGTTAAAAACATTGAATGCTGAAGGAACCTCACATGGACTGCCAATTCTATGCCTTTTGTGCCCAATTTTTTGACTTATGTCTACCAGATCTGGACCTTGGTTGTCCAGTCCAAGATCTGAGAAGACCAGTATTTTTTTGTCCCTTGTTCGAACCAATTTAAAGAATTTTGAAGACCGGGTCCCGGTTGTTTGCCATACACTTTGATTTTTGTTTTTTTTGAGCGTAGATGGCTTAGATTTAACCACGAACACAAAGCTCCTGGATCAACACACAACCACCAAGCCCCATGTTGTCAACCAGAAACCCATGTGGGTATGGTTCAAAATTATCACCCCGCAAAATGGATAGTTTGATACTATATATATATAAACTGTTGTGGGCCGATGAATTTTGATCCATAGCCAGCTGTGAGTTTTTCGATGTCGCAACGGCCAGCAGGTGCCTGGCACGGCTTTTGGCAGCTTCGATGGTTTCAGGCCCCAGAGCCTCGGGGGTCTCTAGGGGATGATCTGGAAGATCTGCCGCATTGGGCATTTTGCGGTTCCATGGATGTTGGTTCTGGGTTCATATGATAAAAAGATGTAGCAAGAAACAGGCTTATCCACTCCAACCTGCGGCAGGACAGCAGGGTGATAAAAAAAAAATAGCCATATCACCAGTGATGGGTATGATGGCGGATCCGCCCCATGGCAAAATATGTCAGGTTGGTGGGTATATTGGTGAATTCCTATCCAGCCAGACAAAACCATGCAAAATCCAATGACCGATGATATGGTCCGACAGAAAGGTGCCCCAACAATGGTGGTTGTTTTCAGATCTCATTGGAAACCTCATTGGAAACTAGTGGGATAGATTGACAGGCCTTGATGCTTGTGCATGGACCTGCACCGCATCAGAAAGGAAATCCCCATGAAAATTCGCCAAAATGCTTAGTTCAACCCTCCAAACATCACTGCTTTTCTGAATTCAACCATATTCAACTCCCCAAAATCACCTTTTGTTGGGTGAACTCCACATTTTTCCCTTGAACACAGCGGGGTGAGAAGCAGGTCCGTGGTGGCTCGCTGATGTGGTGGGGTTCTCCGGAACTGGTGGCACAGGAACCGGCGGGCGCACTGCCGCTGCGCCACTTGGGCCATGGGAAGGGTCGATGTTTGGGAACTAAAATTGATTAATATGAATGGATACTAATGGATATTGGTTGCCACTATCGGCTAACGGATAGTATCCCAATATCCACTAATGGTTGATATTATTGGATATATCAAATGGAATACTGGGATCATTGGTATTAACTGGCATTAAGAACGGATATGAATCGCTGCAAACCATACCGGTGTGGCTGGAAACTTGTGCGGCGATTTTTGCATCCCTGGAGTTGAACCAAGGTGACATGAAGGTGCAGCGGAAGGGGGCCACACAATTCACACTGGAATGTGTCTTGGAGAAGATTTTCAATAGGACGCCGCGTGAAGGTGAAGGTGCCACACTGTGAAAAACTGCGGGATTCACCCGAAGAAACACATGGCAGTAGTTGAGCAAGCAAGATCTTTGGTCATGGAATAGGAGCAGAATCAAGGTCAAAGAAGGCCTAAGTTGGGGAGCTGTTGCCAGGACATTGGTAGAAGTGGGAACCGATTCACTGACAACCCGCAGGTCAAACATGCAAAATCGCCTATTTGAGAAGTAGCCCAAATGTTTTGGGATATACCCCCCACACTTCTCGGAGAGATGCTCAACTTGGTTGTTATTACACACCGTGGATATCACAATTCAGTTCAGTTCCATGCAAGTTCGGGATTGTGTGGGATTACACATTCCAAGCGTTTATGATTGGCTTCATAGGGATCAATATCAGTCATGTGTAGCCGTCATTTTTAGGTTCCATCCTCGAATGCCAAACTTAGAAGAAATGTCCATCATTTCCTGTGTGCCAGGCTTGATTACCATCACCTGGAACCAAACGATCGCCGTTTTGAAACCTTTGACAGTTTTTGACCCATCAAATCGGGAGTTTTAAAGCCATCCAAAAAAGGGGTGATTCTTTTTGCCTGGATGGCGGTCGACATCTGGGTTGTCTGAAGATAGGGTACCCCGTTCCACACCACTGGCTAATCAATGTGAATCATCATTTTCCCAGCCATAAGAATCGGGCTATACCCACCCCTTTATTTGAACAACTCTTACATTACCTACAGCCAGATAGCCATAATCCACTGGTGAACTCATTCCCAGGTGCCTTCGGTAAGAAGAAGGTTTACATCCTGGATACGGACGTCTTCAGCAGCTGCGAGGAAGCCAACTGGCTGTCAGATCGTGGCCGCACGTGGCCCAGGGCGGAGCAATGGGTCAGGGCTCTGGAAGAGGAGAGCATCTTGCATCCCAACATGTCGCCTGGAGCTTGGGGAATGGGGGGGAGAGGTGATGAAAACCAGAATTTTGTTGAAGAAAATGGCAATGATACGGTTATGATATGGCTATAGTATGTTTGAAACTACATGGTGCACGGCCCTCAGACAGCCGTGGTAAAATCTGCATTCTGACATCTCAAAAAAGTGTCTGGCGTTGTGGCGCCGTATCGATTTTGATATTTTAGGTGTGAAAATCAGGGTTTTGGAATTTCACAAAACTACTTTTTTTTTGCAAAACATCTGCTCGACACTGGCCCTTTTTTCTTCCATGGTTTCAGCGGACTTGTTTGGCGGCTTTGCCCAACCTTGCAAGGAAGACACTTGGCTGACACGGTCCCAGGAGCTTTCGCCACATGAACTGCTGAACTAATTTCTTCAGCTCAGGATGTTCTTTCACTTGGTTGTGGCAGCCAAGACGTCTAGGAAAGCTACTTGGAATGAATTTCTTCAAGGACAGCCAAGAAACGGTCAGCAATTTGCGTGCCGGCTACTTTGGAAATGTTCTGGCTTCTACCTTTGCGAATCTTTTTCGTCCATTCTTTGTTTTGATGACACACTTTACCATGGGGTATTTTCAAGGATTTGGCATGCGATTCCCAGCTGCGATTTCCATCCGAAAAGATCTTCGTTTTGCCATGAGCCCTCTTCGGAATGTTGTCTAGCAAGCGGCTTTCACGAATTTCAGACAAGCTCTCCGTCGGTGGTTTGCTGCCGATTTTGGTGACCTTTCCACATCAAAGACATATAAAATTGAATGTGACATGATGAAGTCAATAGTATGAATGCTGCGAGGCACATGGTCTATGCATCCTACAGAGCATTTATGTCGATATGAAATTATAGTGCTCAGCTGTGAAAAAAACAAAGTCAGTTCATCTATTTCTAGTCAAGAGGCTCGCGGACCGCTGAGATGCAACACGGCTGGTCCAGCTCGTTGAAAAGCGCCGAGACATTGGATATGCACGCAAAGCGACTTCGGTGGTGTCCTTCCTGCATTGATCTCTTTCTGTTGGATGTTCAAAATTTCCTTCTGAAATCTGACGCATCCTTGACCCACGTAGAACTTGCCAAGTGACGTACCATCGCACTCCACATTGCCAGATAGCTTCAACGTAGCTGCACAAAGTGTGCCGGCACGACTCTCCATGTCACGCATTGCTTCTATGAAGTGCATGGCCTGTTTCTTGGAGGAATGCGTCGCTTGTACCAAGTTGGCTACATATGGCACCTTAGACTGATCTTCTTTGACGTATGCTTTCAGAAGCTTGATAACATGTAGAGAGGAGCAGCGAAGGCCACAGAAGTAGCAGTGTGTGTGTGTGTTAAAATAATGCCTCCTTCCACAGTTCTTGCAGCGCCAATGTGGCAAGTTGGAGCGTTGTTCGCGCAAGCAGTTGTACATGGCTTTGCCATTGCAAGACTCACAAGCTTTAGGTTTCCAAGCAAACCCATTGCGAAGCAACCACTTCTGAGCACATTCCTCACTTGTCAAAGTGTCCTGCAAGAGTTGTTCATCAGGAATGTTTCGACGGATTTCCGCCGGGGATGGTACTCTCGATTGTCTTTTGCCAGTGTAATCCCGCCGTCTCCTCGCAATCATCACATCTTTGTTTCGGTTTTGTTTGCTTTTCCTTTGTTTTGTTTCTGTGCGAACAACACCTTTCCGCATCTTAGAGTTTCCTTTCTTCAAAGACTTCACCTGGGCAATCAATTTGCCGGATCTTCTCAGCAGCAGGCAGCTGACACGTGTTGATTCTATGCCCCGTGTTCGCCCGCACGCCGAACATCTATGCTGCTGGCGCCCCAAAGAACGGGAGGCAGCAGGACGCTTCATTGATGGGAAAAAAGGCAAAAAAAGCCTTTGTAAGTGTTTGGAGCAACATTTCATTTGTTTGAACCAAAAGCGTACGAATCAACCCTACATCAAGCTGCTCCAATTGCGTGCATGAAGTCAATATACGTCTCCATGCAAAGAAGGCATGCATGCTGTTCATATGTCGCAAGAAAAAGTCTTCCAGAATCCTCTGACAGTACTAAATTATGAAGAGTGCGCACAAATTGTGAGAAACGGAAAGGACACAATCCTACTGATAACTCAGGCAAGGCCAAATGCAATGAACATGTATGTGTGCCCAAATGATTCGATTCTGCAATGTGGCTGCTGTTTTTTTTTTCCACCGTTCACTTCCTCGAATTTCTGTGCAAGGCGTTCTTCACATCTTCATACACAAATTTCAAATTCTGGGAAATCTCGCTGTAGCGACTCATCGGAAACTCGACGGACTCCCAGCACGCGGGTTTGCCATCACCTGATGATTGCTTAAAGAAGCCACGGCACACCAAGCGCAATTGTCCCTGGAAGCGGCCTGATTTGTAGACCCACGGACACATGGAGTACCCGCATTTGCATTCCCCCCACTTGTACCTCATTGTGTCATCTGCTGTTGGAAAAAACAACCTGTCAAAGTTTGAGGGCCAAAAAAGAAAACGAAATCGATGAGCAGCTGAGCTGAGCAACTTTCTTTCTCCTGCTGGACCCGCAGAGACATGTGAGGCTGCACTCCGAATGCAAATTTTCGAAGCGGCGAGCAATAGCCGAAATAGATCTCGATGAAGGCTCTTCATGAGAACTGGATGACACAGTCAACAAGTCTTGACAATATTTCTCCACAGCTTCGTTCTCTGCTTCCAAATATGTTTGCAGCGTGTCCGGGCCGAACACAAAGGCTGCACCTCCAGACCGCTCCGAAAGCAAATTTTCGAAGCGACGAGCAATGGCCCAAATCGATCTCGAGGATGAGGGCTCTTCATGAGAACTGGATGACACAGTCGACAAGTCTTGACATTATTTCTCCACAGCTTCGTTCTCAGCATGCAGCGTGTCCGGACCGAACACAGCTTCGGAAGCTTCAGCAATGAAGCCCGCATCGCCATGAGTTTGCTTCTCGTACAAGGACAAAGCGAAAAGTTGGGAGGCAACCGCTTGTTTCAAGTTTCTGCTTTTGGGGCTGTCGTCTTGCGTCACTGTATCTCCTAAAACTTCGCCAGGATCTTCACCATACACGCTGATCCACCAAGCCCATATGCTTAGACGATCCAACGTTGCACAAAGGACAAGAGTTCCAACAGGAGACATAAGCCGTTGTCGTGTGTATCGGACGATGTCGTGAGGATATATATGCATCGATCTGTATCATGCAAACAGAAGATGTACATATACAAAAAGATGACTTTAAGGTTTCTCGCGGCACAGCCCAACACAGCCACAAGCACAACGCAAAACAAAAACCGTACAAAAGATACTTTGCATATAATATAATTTAGGGTTTCTGATTAGACCGCCGACATTTAGGGTTTCTCACGACACCGCCCATAAGCCAAAGGATACAAAGGCTTACTTTTTACAAATGTTACTTTCCATTTATGTAAGGTTTCAAAAGACACCGCGTACAGCGACTAAATTTTTGCTTTGCAAAAGTGTCGTTTAGGGTTTCTAACAACACCGCCGACATTTAGGGTTTCTAACGGCACCGCCGACATTTAGGGTTTCTCACGACACCGCCCATAAGCCAAAGGATACAAAGGCTTACTTTTTACACATGTTACTTTGCATTTATGTAAGGTTTCAAAAGACACCGCGTACAGCGACTAAATTTATGCTTTGCAAAAGTATCGTTTAGGGTTTCTAACAACACCGCCGACATTTAGGGTTTCTAACGGCACCGCCGACATTTAGGGTTTCTCGCGACACCGCCGCAATTGATGCAGCACTCTACAAAATAATAGTTTGCACATGGGTTAGTTTCTATAGACCGCCGACATTTAGGGTTTCTATCGGCATCGCCGACATTTAGGGTTTCTAACGAGACCGCCGACATTAGGGTTTATCGCGGCACCGCCATGTCGAACAAAGAATGACAGATGGACAGCTATAGCGCCAGCACAAACAACACATGTACAAGGAAACGGCAGCGCCAATGCACGTTTTTGGATGCAAAAAGTGCGGCATACCAACCGTCGGGTAGATGTTGCCATGGCTGATCTTCAATGTTTGCCAATTGGTTTAGCAAAGGTCTCAGGATAGCAGAAATGTTGTCCTAGCTTCTTGGGCCAAACTGCTGGTGGGTGTGGGCACCTTGCCAACACCAACCGTCGATATAAATATTAAAAAAGTATGTGTATACCATGAAACATATATATATATATATTGGGGCATTGTATGTGGATTTTTTCTGCACAACCAAAACCCAAGGAGATGCAAACATGTGCACACGTGTATTTACATATGTTGTTTATGTGCATATGTATTTGTATGTGTATGTACATATACACACATATATATATATGTGTATATATAATTGTGCGTATAAACATGTAATTATGTAATTTTGTACATATATGCCGTGTGAACACATGTATGTATGCAAATATATATATATATATATATATACATACGTGCGTATATAAACATGCACATATTTACATATATATATAGAATTATATAGATATAGATGGCTATATGTCGGGTCAAATCCGTAACCAAATTTTTGTGGAACAGAAAGCACGCATTTCCCGATCGTTGCCCTGTGAAGTTTTGGCTGAACCCAGAATCTCAACTAAAACAATTAGAGGAATACAAAAATCAGATACTGTGGAGAAATCTTCTATGTGGTTCTGAAAACCTAATTTGTGCGACTTTCCAATCCCAAAATCTGACTTTGAACCTTTGGGCCCATGTCCGTTCACCTCTGTGCCTGCGCTGATGGCTGGCTGGTTGTGCGTTTTTTTCGCCGCGGACTTTGGTTTCAGTCCCTTTGCAGCATAGCATGGCTGCAACAACCCTGCAGCAACACCCCGATACGGACCCAGCTGATCTGTTTGAAGGTCTTTTGGTGGACTTCTGATGGAATAGTTCGGTGGTTTTTTAACTTGGGGTTAGCCTGTTGGGTGTTTTCGTGGATCTGCAAGATTCCTATGAGATTGTCGAACCAACATAATTTTGAAGTGGTCCTCAAAACAACCGCTGAAAAACTGGATGCACAATCTCGCTCTTCAAATTTAAAGGGCTGGCTTTCAACTTGACTTGATATTGGTTTGATTATGATTTTTCAATGTGGAATTCAACCACCAGCTGGGACCCTTTCGCTAACACGGCATTTTCGCCATGTAAGAGGACAAAGCGACAACGTATCGTTCAATTGAACGCTTTTGCACGGTGGCCCCATGACATTTCGCGGCAATTTTTTTGATTTGCCCTAAAAATTTTTCTTCGCTCCAGCAATGGTGAATTTTCGGATTGATTTGAGACATACGCACATGGACTGCGACGTGCCAGCAATAATGATGCTTCGGCCTCAACTTGAATGCCAGTATAGAATTGTTCCAGCAATAGCTTGCCAGAAACTCTGTAGAGCGAAGGTGAATGTGAATCATCTTTGACATTTCCTGGGATGCAACGCAAACATTTTTTTGAGAAAACACACGTTGGCTAAATGTGACGGACCCCAAAAAATCCCAAAAACACCGACCCAATAAACACTGACCAACTCTGGATATGTGTGCCCAAAAAGTGTGGGTATTTCCCTTCAACGATGCACCCCAAAAAATACAGGAAAAGGGATGGAAAACATGTTTTGGTACCCATCGTTGGGTTTCTTGTGGAAAAACCTGGAAAGCTAGAAGGAGTCATGTAGCTGTTGCTTCTGCAGGTGACAAAATTAAACCCGAGTTGTCCATCAAATCTTGAGCTCTCGCCAAGGAATACGTGCAAGCGCTGAGAAGTTGCAGTACTGGGTCATCCTCAGACACTTGGGTATGCAAGAGCTTGGCTGGGTGGCATTAATAAGGGCTCCAGAACTTTTAAACCAATGACTAATGATTATGTTTACGACAGGGAGGAAAACATGTATCATCAAAATCAAGAGTCAGATCCTTGGGTGAGTTGTGCCACCTTTTCAGCCAGCCACCAAACCATGACTCGAATGTGAGCAGCCTTAAAGCGGGATCCCAGCTCACAAAAGTCAGTCCCTCCAAATGAGCAATTGGTCGATGTCAAGACCCTGCGAGGTAGGTAAATCCTTGGTCAATGATTTTCATTGCAGAAAAAAATTAGACAAAGTGCTTTCGGGTAGACAAAAAAAATGTAATGTTTTTGCAAGGCTCTTGCGCTCCTTGCAATCTTGTTTCATTTCAATGCTCAACCTTTTCAGGAACTGGTCATCAGCCTCCCCAGGTTCATAGTGATACCCCCAAAGCTTCAGAAGCTTAAAGCAAGACGGAACATGGTTCTTCGCTATACCCAAATAGATCAGGTGCATGGTGTCGAACGCAATGGTTTCATACTGAAATCCCTCTACTGCACACCATGGGGATAGCCGTGCTGCAGTCCTGATGTACTCATCATGATCCTTGCAGGTTGCCGCATACGGTGCGTTGGTGGACATGTTTTTGTAGGTCATGAGGTAGTGCTGGGAATCCATAGGTTGAATCGCACCACAACGGTCACAACACTTTTTGCAGCGATAATATTCACTCAGCCTGTGGCACTGCATTCGGGCCTTAAGATCGGCCTTGAAAGCCATGTAAATCAACCTTAAGTTGGTCAAAAACTTATGCCCTTGGTAAATAGCTCCCCTGAGATCCATGATGGGCAGTTAACGTATCCCAGAGTTTGGCAGTGCCTGCAGGGGTCAATGAAAACCAAATATAAATTTTGTTCAAAGAAACTTGAACCCTTTTGCAATAGGTTTCCCACGAAGTGCATACCTGTAGGATCTTTTGTCGAATGGTTCCCCATAGAACCCACGTTCTGGGTACACACCAAGTGCACTGTAGTGGAGGCTCCATGCCACCAAATCTGCCATGGTCTTGTTGACACTTTGTCTAACCTTAGTTTGGAGTTTAACAAGGCCACTTGGAGAAAACATAATTTGTTTCACTTGCACCCAAGCTCCAACATCTTTTTACAAATCCCTCATTAGTTGGTTCGAACACCAGAAACGCGAGAAACCACGTGTGTTCCAAAAAGGGGGCAAAAAACAGTGACAAATGAACAACTCTCTGAATTGAATCTTTCTGGGTTAAACTTTTTTGTTTTTTGCCCCAAGTGCTGAAAACAAATCCAAAAGTCATCGTCATCTTCGATGTGGGCTTCTGAAACCAGAGAAATTGGATATCGGCTGAACAAGCAAGTGGGGCCACCCCCAGTTTGGAATGAACTGCACCAGCTGGTAACAAAATACTCACTGTTTCGATGAAACTCAGCGCCATCAGCATGGATAGAACATGGAACTGTTTTGGATAGCTCCTCATCCGTCAAGTTGTGCAGCACTTGGTGATGTTTGTAATCTGGAAGCGTTTTGAGGTGGGTCCAAAATTTTACCAATGCAGGTCCATCATGGTCGCCACACATCATAGATCGAAACTGTCAGGGTCATGGAATGAACACCCACATTCATACCTTCAAAACTGATTCAAACAAATTTCCATTGGAGGTTTTACTATTGTGGTCAGGAATACATAGAAATTTTGGCATCTATCCAGCCTTCGATTGCCCCATGCTATGGAGAGCCCCAAAGACCTCATGGGGGAGCAAGACAGCAGCTTCAACTTCCTGAGGATCTTCATCCCGTTCCACCTGGGCCGATGATCAGAGCAAAGAATCTCGGCAGTGGAAAATTGGATTTGGGCCCTTGGGTTGAAAATTTGGCACCAATAGAGAATCAGATGAAAAAGAAAAAACATCGGTTCAGGTACTCTGCCACACCTGAAGAGTCAACTTGATGTTGTAGGGTTCCAAGAAGAAGCCATTTGACCCACGAACCAGGCGCTGAAAATCTCTTTCAGTATTGCCATCTTGTTTTCCATTGGCACCACATCCAGCAAGCTTTTGTAATCCAGAATGAACAGAATTTGAAGAATCAAGCGTTACAGCCCGTGCAATATCAGCTACGGTTTGGACATGGGCATCACCTTTACCAACAAGCTCCAGAAGCTTGTCTAGGGTTGCACTCTGACCCACTCCAATAGGATCCCCTTTGCACCTTTTGGCATTTCGTTGATTGCCTGGCCCAGGTGGTAGATATCAAGGTAGCCGTAAGGGAAAGTGAAAGAAAGAGATGGGGGGTGATCCCATGCTTGTTCAAACTCTTCACTTCCACAAGCCTAAAGATGATATTTGTGATTGGTCCAGTGTCCCAAGACATCAGTGCGCAACACCTTTTTTCCACGCTTGACTGGTTTCAAGATGTGCTTTGGCCCCTACTCTCAACGCATGCTGTTTCAAGCATGCTGCAACCCCGAAATCCTAGATAGCAAAATCCTAGTTTGACCCAAGTCCTACAAGCCTAGTTCTTAGCCTTTGCTTTGGCCTTTGAACGCTTCGGTTGGTCAGTTCCCTTCAAGAGCCCGGCAGCAGAAACCTCAGGGGGAACCCCTGCCAAGTGGATATTGTTCTTTATTATGAGCACAGATAATCTTGAAACACTTATATGCTTATATAGATTGATTTCCAAATAAGGCTTGTTGGATGGCATACAAGTGGGATAATATTTGTACTGTTGTGGTGAAAACTATTGGAAACCCTTTTGGTAACCATCACCTCTGCTTTCTTATACCAAGACTGGGCTTCGTCAATCTTTTTCAGCAGTGCCATGATCGCTGCATCTTTGGGGGAGTCATGCTCCACTGTAGCCTTTAACTTGCCGTAGTAATCTTCCATCAAATTTCCATGTTTGCGCATCTCACCTGCAAGTTGATCAGCAAACGCCATCCCCTGCAGTTTGATGCCCTTGGCACGTGCCTTTGTCGCCTCATCGAGGACTGTGGCCAGCCGATCTTTTCCAAGCCTGGGCCGAGCAGCTGTGCGATTGGATGTATGGAAACTTGGATCAGGGGCAACCGAAACCTGGCCTTAATAAGAGGTGTGACATGGAAATGGGACAAATTGGTTTTGTTAAATTTTGACTTGGGTGTATTGAGAATTGTTTGGTTTAAACCAAAGCAATCTGAGGGGAAATTCATGGTTCAGAATCTGGAACCACAACAATTTGGACAAATGTCCAAAAACGAAGGAATGTCTGGATGGATAATTATATATATATATTTATTATATGTACATCTGTATAAAACTGTACATATTCAACTATACATAAAACACTCTATGTATATATATATATACATATATAACTATAATGTGTATATATATATATGTATATTAACTCTATATATTTATAACTATATATATATATATATATATGTGTAAAAATAAGTACTGGTAAAACCATATATAATATAGATATGTATAACCATATATCTATGAAAATATGTATACGTATATGTTTAAATAGGTGTATACATGTTTCTGGGACCAGACTGACCCCAGCTATTTGACCTGTGAGCCGGGTTGATTGACTTGAGAACCCGTTGAGAATTGTAATGATTATCCCGGGGTTCTTGGGCCCCACAAGACCCCACTCAGGGAATAATATTCTGTGAGCTTGGAATCTTCGGTTTCTCATAGGAACATTCGAGACCCTGTTGGACTGGCAGGGGATAATTCAATTTGCCGATATGCATGAAAGAAATCATTTTTTGAAGCTCCACTCAAACACTAATGCCCAACTATTTGGGTTGTGAACCTAATATTTTTTTGTGATCCTGGTTGGGTATCCCAAATCTTCTGGGGCCCCCACTCAAGAAGTGTCTTCGGTTTGACTGGTTCAGCTGCTTCTGACGGGTTTGGCTTCCTTTTCTTTTCCTTGACGATTGTCTTGGAAGTGTCATCCAAGGCTTCGAGAACAGCCTTTTGCCCTTGCTCCGTGGCAGCTTTCACCGAGGGCAAGGCCCCACAGGGCAGGGGACCACTCTCACCAGTCAAAGCAGCAAACATATTGTCATCCAAAGTTTTCGTGGCCTTGGCCTTCAAACTGTCGGCAGTGACATCATCTTGTCGGATCACACGCCCCTGGGGCATGTAATACCAGGTCTCCTGCAAAATGGCAGAGCGAGAGAGAGGGAGAGGTATCATTTTTGGCTTTAGCACTGTAAGGAATTTGGCATATGGCATATATAGAATTTATCGAAGAGCAACACATGTTTGAACAACTTGTTTTGAACTTCAGTCCATGGGGTCATTTGGCCAGTCTTCGTCAAGGTAGTAGAGCCCGGCATCGGTTCTTTTTTTGATTAAGTCCTCAAACTTTTCAGTGCTCATGGAACTCTTCAGGGTCTTCGCTTGGACCGCGGTCCACTGTTTTCGGGCTAGGTTTTCTGTCTTTGACTTTCTTTCAACTTCACAAAGTACTGAATCCCAGCTCTGTTCGTGGTCAAGCCACATCGCAAACAGATCTGTTTTCTTCCGCCTCAGCAAAGGCACCAATGCCTGTGGAAAGGTCCCTGACTTGATCTGCCTGTCCATCTTGTCCCACTCTTTTTTGTTGGTCTTACCTGAGCCGTGTGCTGAATTGAAAGATGAATGGAATCTGAACAGGGTTGAATATTTATAAAGGGGTTAGGTCAGGACTCTAGAACAGGTGGCCCCATCGGCTATTGATCAACCATACCAACCTTATTTTGGGTGAGTTGCTATTTCGGACCGTGGAGGTGACAGCTGTCGCCAACTTTCCGTTCTCTTCCTCTCCTCCATTTCCTTCCTTCTCTTCTTTGTTTTCCTTCTTGCCTTCTTCTCCAAACTCCTTCTCCAACTTCGCCTGCCTCTTCTCTTCAAGCTTATCTTTGCCTTTCTCCAAATCTGCGAGGTATTCCTCTAGGTCAAAGTCGCTTTCATCCTTGTCAGAGCTGCTTTCCTGGTCACTCCCTTCGCTCTTCTCCTCCTTTGCATCATCAGACTCATCATCTTCCTCCTCCTCGTCATCAGTTGCCTCATCATCATCTTCTTCTTTCTTGTCATCCTCCTCTCGTGCCTCTCCTGCTCCTTCTTCCTCTTCATCCTCTTCATCCTCTTCGTCCTCTTCGTCCTCTTCATCCTCTTCATTTTCTTCATCCTCTTCATCCTCTTCATCCTGGTCTTCTTCTCCGCTGTCTGCAACTCCTTGACCATCCTCCTCCTTCTCATCATTCTCTGACTCTTCAGCCTCCTTGGCTGACTCTTTTTTGTTGGCTGTAGTCTCGTTCTCCTTGTCCTTCTCCCTTGCCTTTGCTCTAATGTCTTTCCTCATCTCTTGGAAAAAGCCCAACATGTCGGAGCCGTCCATCTCTGCGTCATCCTCAGCCTCCTTCATAGCGTCTTCTAAGCTTGAGCGCATTTTTGCCAAATGGGCTTCAGCCTTGGCCTGCTTCTCTGCTAGGTTTTTGCCACTGCTTGTGCTAGACCTGGTGCTGTCTGCTGGTGATTTCATACGCAATCTTTTGCAGGGAGGTGTCTTGGGGGCTGCCATCCTTTCCTGTCTGATCCTCTCTTCAAGTATCTGAATCTTCTTCTTCCTCTCTTCTTCACTCTTCTTCTGCTCCTTCTCATCATACGCCTTTGCCTTTCGGTCTTCTGAATTCGTCTTCTTTCCTGCAGCCTTCTTCTCTGCCGACTGCCCATCTTTTTTCTTAATCTTCTGACTCTCCACCTTCTGATCTCCTGCCTTCCCTGTCTTCTTCTCTGCTGCCTTCTTTTTCTCTGCCTTTGCCTCTTCAGGTTTCGGTCGACTACTTTTCCTCAGTGCACTCTTTCTTTCGTTTGTAGTGTCATCCTTTGGAGTCTCCTGGGCTTTCACCTGCGCCTCCTTCTTGTTCTTCTCTTCGTGCTTTTCCTTCTGCGCGCTTTCCTTTGCCTTCTTTGCATTCTTTGCTTTGTTGATTACTTCATTCCTGATTTTTGAATCAGCCTTTCGTATGACTGCCTTTGCCGGTGCAGCAAGGGTGGTTGAAGCTGCCTTGCCCTTTGACTTTCGATCCTTGTGCCCACCGTCTTGAGACTTAAGTGCAGGCTTGCGCACCTGGGGCTTGCCTGCTTCTGGTTTCTTCGTTTTGGCCATTTTGGCCAAAAAGTAGCTGCTCCAAATCGCAGCCACTGGTGAAAAACCTTTTGAACAAGAATGCCATCAGAGTATTGGAGGTTGACCTCAGATGATTTTGGTATATTTTTGGTCACAAAATCCTGAAATTCAAGAACAACTACCAATCGCAGGAGATCGCTACAGATCGCATGATATTCTCTACAGGTCGCATGAGTGAAATTGAAGATAATGTTGCAAAAAAAAACTTTGGAATTGTTTTCGCTGAGTTTCTGATTTTCAATTCTTTTTCAGCTCCAAGTAGGTAGACCTGCCCACCCAAAGCCACAATTCTGGCCTTGTGTGGCATTCAACCTCTTCAAAACCACTCGGCCCATTGAGTCACCTGCGTAGGGCTGGCCAGATTACGATATATAGATAACTTGGGGTTGGCATGGGGTTTTGGAAGTCTTTGTGCATTCCTATTGATGCTCTACGAAACATCTGAAAACTATCAGCTGCGCAATTTTCATCCCCATGTGCATCGATAATGCCATGGATCATCTAAGATGCCATGAGCCATCTAATTTTAAGTGTGGGTATTCCACATCACTAAATATGTTGTGATCTATGATCACTGTTTGGCCAAGTATTGGAAAACCGGCTTTAAGTCAGCCAATTTCATCCACAAAAGATTGGTCTTGTTGGTCATGTCCAGCTGGGATGTGTCCTCTCCATCCAAAGCCCGACGGAGGAAGCGAGCTGCTGCAACCCTCTGGCGTTTCAAGTGGCGCGTGCGCACCTTTGCGATCGCCACTCCGAACCTTGGAAGATGGATTGGTGGATCTGGTGGGGTGGAAGAGGTTGATTGATCCCATTATTGACCCAGTCCATTGACCCTTTTCGGATGTAGACTACCGTTATTAATCCCAAATAATTACTAAAGTATCCCAAATATCCAGTTATCCCAAATAATTTCCAAAGAACTTCCTCGGGTAGGCCTGGCTCTGCTTAAGAGCGCTGCCACCTTTAACCCGGGCTTTGCCATTTCCATCCTGGTAGTGGGTTACCATGTGAGGGTTCGTAGGACGAAGGCTGCGATCAGCAAAGTCGTTGAACTCAGTTGCATGTGTTTCACCTTGGTTTTGTTGACAGCAAACTAACTGGAAAATGGTAACACTGGCGTTGCATTGTTTGGCACACTTTGGACCAATGAACACGTTACTCTCGATATTGATATACATGTGTCTTACAATGGTGGTACCCCTGAATCATTTTCAAACGATTCTCCATTATAATAAACAATCGTTTATAAATTAATAACCATCCTTTTTGGGCACACCTCCATTGAAGGACCCTCCACATATACAGCGTCTCAGGGATGTCGGGATGTCTTGTATGTGTATATATATATATGTGTGTGCGTATATATATATATAATTATATATATACATACACAATCTTACAGGATCAAAACTGTTGCAAAACTGTGAGAAAGTCACTGCTGTAGACCCAGACAGGCTTCATGCTGTCAGCTCCGAAGTGTCCAAGGCTACAAAGAACCCTGCTCACACTGACACCGACCAAGCTGAGCATTTTCTGAAACAAGATATGGGATTCCAACAATGAACCCTTTGGTTGTTCTAGACACCACCATATTCCTTTCGACATAGCGATGGTAAGAATGATCACCACCCGTGCCACCATCACGTTGTGCTTCCAAGTCAGCCCTGTATTAAACCCCATTGGGTTGGCAGACGATCTGCCAGTTGATGCTCGAGACCTAAGTTGCTAAATTTCTTCTCATAAAGGATCATAAAGGAACCACTATGCTCAATGGCATCACCCCATAACCCCCCCAAAGTAAAATGATTTCTAACTTCTCAGCCAATGATCAAGTACACCCAAGTGGAACACACCGGGGCTGCCCACAGACTGCCTCCCGGCTTCACATTCAACACCTGAAACAGTGTGTTGCTGAAACCTTCGTTGGTGAGAATGTCGTGCTCCCGTCCAAAGCGCACGTCCATGGCCAATGTGTGGTGCTTCTCCTGAGCAAACAGGAGAAACTTAAACTACAAGTTGTAGAACTGTGGGCCCAGTTGGATTCAAACTTGGTTAGATTGGGTTCCAGCATCAAATAGAACCTGGGTGGTGGAAGCTCTTGAACGATAACCCCTTGGTGGTTTGAGGGGCATTGATTGGTGGTGCCAGCAGGAACCACAATTTGCAACTGCTGAACATCAAGGTTTTGTACACCCTGTCCTTGTGCTCTCCCCTTGTAATTGCACACTCTCCGGCAAACAGCTCTAGGCTGTCAGTAGGATCGGACCATGACAACCCTGGGGCAGCAAAGACCAAATTGCTCAGCGCAAGCAACACCTGACAGGGGCTCAGTTCAAAACGCGTTTCCAGGATGGTTGTTTGGTGTTGCCCACTAGTGGTTGTAGCAACCAAAATGCCACCATATCATTTTTGTGAAATATATAACACATGTTTAAGGGTTACCGATGCCTCCCCATTAAACAATACCTATGCCTCGCCATTTGTTTTTGTGAAGTTTTGTTTTTTGGGAAACTTAACATGCATGATGATATAGATAATGGGATACAAAAAACTTGTTGCAGTATGCAATATGTATGCCCATATATGGGCCACCGTCAATATTTAGCATATAGCTCCAAGTCGTCAATTTTTGAAGAGTGTATCATCGTTTTTCAGGTTTGGGGATATTATCCAAATGGTGCTTCAAAACTCAAACTTCCCTACATCTACCCTATTTGTGGGAACCAGTTTGTTTGCAATTGCAACTGAGGAGATTTGGAATACCACACCCATGGTGCTCGAAGGGATCGAAGGCCGGCCGACATGTAGCCACGCTGCCTTTCCTTCCACCCAGTGCGAATCTTCTTTCTGGTCTCACTGTTCATCTGGAAAGGCATTTTGGCTTTCAGTGTCCCACCCATGGCATGTTTCCCCATGATTGGTATAAGCGGTGGAAACCAATCAGCTACCTGGTTCTTCTCTTGATAGCTTCGCTGCCTTGGCACTTCATTGATTTCAGCAATGCTTGTTGGGTGTTTGACAGGATTCCTGCCACAGGTGGTTTATCTTCCCCATCTTGGATCATTGCTGAAAATATTCAAATTATTTTGGTAGTTGAATCCCATTTGAAACTAGGCGTTATTTAAATACTTTGGGTCAAAACCCCTTTCAGCACAACGCCCATGCTGGCTTCCACACAGGCAAAGCGGTGGTGGCGATTCGCACCTTTGTCTTCCTCTTTCACCTGCGGCGTGGCAAAGCAATTTTCAATCTGGTGCCCTGCAACTCGAGATTTAATTTGGGAGGTGGTGGATTGGAAAATGAATTCTAAAGAGTTTCAAAACTACTATGAACCCCAACTTTGGTTGGTATCTGACAATAATCTGCTTTGGTTTCCCTTTTTAACCTTGGTGGTTCGTGTTCTCAACAACCCCCAAAAGATTGAGCCTCCACGAAAGGTTGCTCAGCTCATTTCGTCATGTCCTTCGGTAGAGTGAAGATAGGGAGAATAACTGCCCTAAGAGGATGCCAAGGGAATGTTATTATCAGATATATATATATATATTGATGGAAATGTTGCTATCATATGTAAATATTAATTGATTCACCCAAATCATTTAGAAAGCCCAACTTGCTATAGCAGCCTAAGGGAATCTATCTTGCATAAATCTTGGCCAATGAAAGGAAATAGCAACGTGTCGCCTGGCAATTTTCCACTTTGCTTGGCCAACATGAAAAGGCCCCAGCAACTCACCAAAAACTGGAAGTTTCATTGGGTTTTTGAAAGATTTTTGCTATTTGTGGGGGGCTTTTTTCTTGGGCCAACCTATGTGGAAATTTAGCAGTGTCCCCAAAAGGTTTCTTCAAGGTTCCCAACTAATCCAACATAACCCTGCAATCCTGAAACCTCGATAGATTACCGAAACATTGGTCCTCTTGGTGACGGTTGGAGACTTCAGCACCTGTTGTGGCCAAGTGCAAGTGGATCGGTGATAGAAAATGAATGGGGATGATTGGGACGTAAATTCAAATGACGTCCGTCTTCTTAAAAAGGATGAACATGGAGCTTGGGGAACCCAAAAAGTAAGAGGTTCCCAAATGAAAACCGGGATGATCTTGTCACTTCTTATTGAATGATTGACGGACATGTATGAACCCACATCAGTCAGTGGTCGGGCCTTTGAACGTGAGCTGATCCACCGGGTGAGCAGGTAGAGGTCGTTGAGGTTAGCACCTGCGAAGGGACACACTGCTTTGGAGCCATTGTGATCTAAGGAAAGGGTCATATGGATATCTGGCGACATCTTCGTCTATGTGGTTCTCTGGCACACTGCATCACGACAACGGGCGATATCGCTCCGATCCTCTTTTGCATGTGGCTGGGCTTGGGTCACTCCGCAAAGAGAGATGATAATGACTTTCGGTCGAAACATCCAGGCAGCAGCTGAAAAAACATATGACAGTGCATTTGGGTTTTCACAATTGCCTTGAAAATGTTCCCAAAATAACATCTAAAGAGGACATTGAGCTTTGGAATTCAGCCGCCCACTAACCTGAGAAATCCCGCTGAAGATTCTTCGCCCCCACTTCTACTTCAAGAAGTGTTCATTCACCCCAGATCGACTCTAGCACAAACTGTTTATGCAGAGTTCTACCAAAAACTCAAGCGACTCAAGTGGATGCCTTTTCCCAGGCTGCTGCCTTTTTGGCTGCGTCCCAAGCACCCTGAGCCCCTCCATATTTGCTCCACGTATATTGGCCCTTGCCAGAGTCACTGGTAGATCCGTCCTTGGATTCCCCAACACGCTTCACGAAGAATGCCCGTGATCTGAGGAGGCATTCGACGACCTCAGATGTGGAACTTTTGGCAGGACATTGGGATGTGGGCCCTGCTGGTGGCATGCAATACAATTTCAATATTCGCTTCGTTTAAACATTGTGCAAATTCATTTGGTTGATAAGTTTATCAAAAAGCTCTTGGATACCCCATTCCCATGGATGTGCAGTTTAAGAACTTAAGATATGAGGACATATTTCCATAAACATAGTTTCATAATGTTTCATATTTGAAATGCAGGCGACTGCTCCATTGCCAGCGTGAATCGTGTATCCATGCTTGCCCTTGTTGTCTCGTGGCTGGGGCCATGCTTCTAGAGGTACTTCAGCAAGACTGTAACCCTTGAACTTGTCACCATCATGATCCCGGGTTTCAGGGTTGGAAGCGGTTGGCTTCTTCTCCTTTTTGGTCTTGGTTTTCCCCTTCTTGGTCTTGGTCTTGGTTGCCCCAGGCTTCGGTAGCTTTGATAGATTTTCCGTGTCAACATCAGACTGAGCATCCCGAACACGTTTCACACCTTTAGCCTTGGAAGCAGGCGCAACGAAATACCAACCAAACCATCTTTTTTTGATTTGAACATATGCTTGATGAATATTTCTCAAACATTTATTTTTTGCTCACAAACGAAAACAAAACCTTGAGTTTAAATTGCCAACAAACCGTTTGGATTCCAACAGGAGATGGCGTGAAATCGTCCCCCGAAGCTTTTTCCACAGAAGCCAAAGATGGTGGAGGTGTTGCAGCAGTTGAGGCACTGGAACCTGAATCCCCAGCATAACCACCCTTGCCCTTCTCCTGATCCACGAAAGCGTTCTGTCGTAGAAGTTTTTTCAAATCTTCAGATGCCTGAATACCAAGCAAATGGTGAATGCCAGGTTGGTTGGAAAAACATGGAAAAACTACTGAGTAGTGACTTCGGACAAATGACAGATTTAGCCACTAGACTAAATCAAACGGAAAAATTCCAGGTAAAAGGCTGAAACAACGCTGAGAAAAAATCCTATAGCAGCAAACATTTTGTAAGAATAGCACTCCCAACTCCCAACACAGGTTTCTCAGGAAAATGGCTTGCCTTTGGGTTCTTCTCATGATTGTCCATGACCTCTTGGGCCTCTGCTGTCCTCGCCAACTTCTCGTTGTCTTTGGGGCTTAGCACCTGTAAGAATGGAACAGTGGCTAGAACGTGTCATAGGGCTGGGAAACGAATTCAAAACACTTCAAGAACATTTTTTTCCTCCCAAAATTTGAAATGAATGTTGTTTGACTCAATGGGCCTTGTTTCCAAGAGCCTCGTAGCGTGCACACCAGGACTCAAAGTAATCCCTCGTGCTAAGCCAATTTGTGGCCCGAATCCCAAAACGAGCGAAAGCCCATTCACAATGGTCGAGGTAGTGCGCAAGGATCGTACTCCTTTGCAACAAGACTGATGAGGCGGGGAAAAAACCAGGTACAAAACCAATACAGCAACTAGTTTAGCTCCTGTGTCCAAAGGTAAAACAAGTCCAAGAGGGAAGAATCAGTTCCTTCAAATATTGTTTCAGATGGTTGGTTTGGAAAACGAAATTGATAAACACAAACTGAGAAGCTTTGAAATTGCAGGCTCATGTTGGCAAAAGTATTGGAGTAGCCCTACGCACATCTCTGTGATCTCCGCCCTTCTGGGTCCCGAGTTGCCGTAGATAGGCGTCGTGAACAATTCTTCTCGCCAAAGCATGTCAGGTTTCTTTTCAGGGGTGCATAGATCTACGTGTGCAACGGATTGCTCAGAGTCAGATTCGGTGGGTGTAGCTTCCAAATGTTCATCGGCTCCCAGGGTCCAGGTCTCCCCATCGGAAACCTCTGTCTCCCCACCCTTCACCTCGGCTTCCTCCCCTTTGTCCTCAGAGTGCGCACTTTCAGCCTCGGATTCCTCACCATCAAGTCCAGGGCCATGAGAAACATCACTGAACTCATCACCTCCAGCCCCTTTGCATTCCTCATCATCACCTTCACCTTCAACCTCATTCTCATCATCACCACTGGCTTCAGATGCCGCTTCTTCAGTGCTCTCATCATCAACAAGAGGTTGAGCCTGGACGGAAATGCACCAAACATCAACACCAAGCACTTGGTAAGGAAATTGTTGTAAATCTGATTGATCAACTATATGGTGTTGGCACAGCAAACTGGATTCTTTCCCTACCTTTCCATCGAATAATCCAAATAAGTCTTGGTAAAATGTTTAACAAACAACATGTTGGTAAAGTGTTTACATATGAAATTAAATGTTGGTTTGTAGTATCTTAATGTACCTTACACCTGCCACCTTCCAACATCTGTTCAAAATTTTAATTCTTCCCCAACGCTTGGCAAACCATGCCTTGGCCCTGGAACGTGTAGGTGATGGAAGGAGCCAAGACTTCATGTCAGCTATGCGTGGATGGCCACCCGTCTTACCTCAAGCCAGCAATTAAGAAAAAGACAGCAGGTCGTAGCAGGCATGACAAAAGGTAGAAATAAGAAACCGGTGTGCAGGCATGGAACAATGGAGAAATAAGAAAGAATGCAGGGTGTAGAGAAATTTCCCCATACGCAAAAAACACAACAGACCCAATTTAAACAAAGTGCTACTCCTCCACAGCCCCCGCAAAGCACCAATCAGCAACTTGCTCTTCTTGGATTCATTGACTGCTAGGGAAACCTTGCTATCCCCCTCCTCCATGGGAATAAGAAGGGTGCCACCGTAAAGCTGGTCGAGGTATAGGACGGCATCCGCAGCAAAAAACTGCGACGGAACACAGTCCCTGAATTTCTTGATGAAGGGAAAAATCCATGGCTGATTCAACACGATGTCTTCGGCTTTGGGGGTTGAAATGGTATCTTCGAGCTGCACCAACGACCCACCCCGCCACTCTGGCGCTGAAAGAACCTGGGCAACGGCCAGCGGAAGGCCTTGTTTGATGTTGCACGCCATTTGCTTCACATCTTCTTGTCTCCATGGGATTTTTCCCGGTCCTGAGACAAAGAAAAATGAGGGGAAAACTTAAGGTGGTGTTATTTAGTGTTTCTCTTCAAGTTGGACGACCCTTATATTTTTAAGACATTCAAACCTAGCAAAACTCCACCACACATCAGAACAACAGTAACTTGCACATGTGGGTCAAAAAATGTGTTTCAGGCTAGCAACGGATGCTTTTCCAAGTTTCCATGGCAGCAGGCATGGGATTCATGTGAACCTTTTTGGATTGGAACAGGTCTGCGGTGTTGTGCCTTGCTTGACCAGGCTTGCCTTTACCAAAATGGCTTCGGACAAATAACAGGACGTAATATCGTTCAACTTCACCTGAAAAAGTTTCTTTTTCGTGCCCAGTATTGATATATGTTTACTTGATCCCATGGTTGCCAACAGGAACAGAATATAATTCACCGAATGTTTCCCAACATCGAATCCAACAGAACATTGACGCCACCTGCTGGCAAGGGGGGAGCGTACCTGGCCAGGACGTCCTTGTCCGACAGAACGCAAGTCGATCCCATGGTCGAAAAAAAACGCTGGCGAGCGAGATGGGAGCACTGGATTTGGGTTGCCATCTCTGAATACTAAATGTGGAACTACACTACTGTTTTCTGATAGTTGGATACCTGGCGCAGCTGGGTCGCTGCAAAGATCTGTTTGTGAATCATCCTTCAAATGTTGAAGATTCCAACCGTTCACAACTGTGTTTGAATTTTTTATTGGTGATTTGTTTGGGGTAAAGCGAGTTGAAAGCCAAAATGGCCTCCATTGATGACCTGTGCTCGAAGAAATGCCAAAGCATACCTGGGTTATATATAAATTGGTTTACAAACACCATTAACTGCATATATTTCCACCAAACATCGTACTTATAATATTTCCACCAAACGACGTTAACTGCAGTTTATAAGCCAAATTATAAACCAACTTCCCTATCCAGAGGCTGTGCTATGTGAAATATTGGGAAACTACATTCCCATGGGCCTGTCCCAACTGTAAAACATCACCCTGGCTTTGGGCTTTGGGGCGAACATCGAATTTTCCAAACCCAGAGTGGTTTGCACCTTGATTTTTGGTAGGCATATCTGGTTTATTGGAATTCTTTTTCCGGAACCCCCCTTTGAAACCCAAGCATAACAAGTGTTTCTGTACCATGGTTCTACAGTTGTCATTGATGTCATTATGGTATTTCTAGCCCTATATATATATAATATAAAAAAAATATGTATGAATAAGTATGTATATTTATTTATATATATATATATTTATAATAAGCATATTGTAACCACCTTTATAAAGGTGGTTACTTTCTTCTCAGCGCTCAGAGCAGTGGAGTCAGAGCAGTGGAGTCAGAGCAAGACTGCCGCCTATAGCAGTTTTGCCTGCACTCAGCCTGCTACAGAGCAAGGTTGTCCCCTACATCTGCAATTTTGCCTGCACTCAGCCTGCTACAGAGCAACTGCAATTTTGCCTGCACTCAGCCTGCTACAGAGCAAGGCTGACCCTACATCTGCAGTTTTGCCTGCTACAGAGCAAGTCTGCCTCCTACATCTGCAATATTCCTTAATTTTATCTCCACTCAGCATGCCACAGAGCAAGTTGGAGCAGCGCTCCCCCCACAGACCCACAGGTTTTGCAATCTTGGCCTGAAATCTTGGGTGTGTACCCCACTGAAATCCATCCATATACAAACAACACCTTTCGGCAACAAGAGACATGTAACGGTGTTAAAACACAAAACGATGCACAAAGGACACGAATGGATGGTCTAAGTGTTGCATCAACAAACTCCGAAAAATCTGGCCGGTCATTTTCGGCCTTGGTGGTGTTCGCATGTTCTGTGGAAACAGCGGCATGCCGTGCAATCCTGGGCATAAACGGTGGATCTGGCTATGGCCACAAACAGGTCGTAAAAAATGAGCATGCTACAAAGCAATGGAAGGAACTAGAAACCAAAACAAAAATGCATGCAAGAAACCGTTGAGGAGAATCAAAAACTTCGATGCAAGGAGGATTCCAAAAAGAATCTTTGAACGTCTGGGAACGAACAGGAGCCTTCCCCGTAAACAAAGCATGATAGAATCTGCTCTGTCTGATCACTTCGACCATGTAAACGCCAAAGGTATTCCATGAAACTAATGGGAAATCGCTGGCAAGTCAGCAAATGACGCAATCCTTCCGAGGGCAAAGCCGTGCCGATGCAATGCCACCACCCAGCAGCCAACCAGTCCACTGCAGCCTCCAGGTGTCGTGGCAGACTTGGAAGGTTCCAACTTTGTACTTCTTTTTCCCAATAGACCAAGAATTGTGGAAGGGACCGCGCAAGATCACGAGCATGAACCCGGAGATCAGTCAAATACGAATGGATGAATATATCAGTGGATGCGTCAGGACCAGGTTGCAAGATTACCTGACACAGATCAAGGAAAAGAGAAACATGGGAAGTCACGTTAGGAAAACTTGAGAAAAAACCATCTCCCCACAAAACATGATAGTGCCAACAAGGAATCAAGAGCAACTCACGAATGTCCTCCACGCAAACTTCAGGGAAAGGATGCAACAATGCAACGTCTGCCACGCGAAGTAGATACCAGTAAGTGCACGCAAAACGCAGGCACGCGCCCAACGCATCCATGGGATGGAAAGAATCGAGTATGCAAGGACTGTGAGCAACATTTAACAGACGTTGGTTGGATAACCCCCGTCACCACCAAAAAACATCTTTTAAATTTCCAGGAACCATTTACTATATGAACCATCTCGGCAACCCTAGGTTCACGGAAAAGACATTCACAAATTTGGAAAGGTCCCATCGCTTACCACACGTTTGCACAATAATGATATATGGTAAACTTGGGGGGTATCGCTTGCAGGAAACGGCTACATATATATATATAATTCACAGAAATCAACGTCCAATTTGGGTATCGCTAGTGTGGATATTAGAGAAACACAATGACATAACCTTGAAAAGGGGTGTCGCTAATTTGGAAAGGTCCCATCGCTTACCGTGTGCTTTTAACAATTTCCATCAATTGCCATTTCCATAAACCAATGTCCCTCCAATACATATTTAGAATTGCCGGGGTTTTTGCGGTGGCTCATATGCAGACCAGATCCAGCGGCCCCGCAGGCTGAGAGCAGTACCTGCAGCAGAAGCAGGATAAGTCTATATATGTATATATCTGAAACAGATACAGGACAAGAATATCAAATATATGTATATAATAAAATCAAGTACAACAGTTATATGGTCGTATTAAATGGAGGCACATCAAAACATGTTAGAAGCGTAGCACCACGAGCGTGTCTGAAGTTCCAAGAACATGCTAGAAGCGTAGCATCACGAGCGTGTCTGCAGTTCCAAGAACCTCTTAGACGCGTAGCATCACGAGCGTGTCTGAAGTTCCAAGAACCTGTTAGACGCGTGAGCGTGTCTGCAGTTCCAAGAACCTCTTAGACGCGTAGCATCACGAGCGCATCTGAAGTTCCAAGAACCTGTTAGAAGCGTAGCATCACGAGCTTGTCTGACGGTCCAAGAACGTGTTAGAAGAAACAAAGAAGCGCGCGACAAGAACGTTATCCCCCCCACCACCCCCCCCCCCCCCCCCCCACCCCCCCCCCCCCCCCCC